>Ga0224722_1000978_pt1 | contig 16196 bp, 11 predicted proteins | sample Balambano_FR1_Me_FD_161646 | JGI IMG/M metagenome (GOLD analysis project Ga0224722, IMG submission 161646) | Freshwater sediment microbial communities from Lake Towuti, South Sulawesi, Indonesia - Balambano_FR1_MetaG | ecosystem: Environmental > Aquatic > Freshwater > Lake > Sediment | place... | reverse complement strand
CAGAATGATGAGCTGATGGTCTGTCTGGCCGCGGTAGAATCTCTGGGTAAAATTGGCGATGCAAAGGCAGTACCGGTCATCGAACCCTTACTGGACGACACCAACAAGCCACTCTGGGACGAACGGCGTGTATGCGACATTGCGGCGGATGCGCTGCGGCTGATCGCCCGTCAGGTTCCTGAAGCGGGCGCGGCGCTTGCGCGCTGGCAGGAACGACAGGGTGCGTCTCATGCGTAGCAGACCTGCGGGGGTGTGAATGCGTCTCTTTCTGTCTTACGTGCGTGAAGAGCAGGACTACTGTACGCAGATTGCGCAGGCGCTTCATATCCACGAGGTCTGGTATGACTCTCGGCTCACAGCCGGACAGGACTGGAAGCGGGAGATTTACCAGCGCCTGGAATGGTGCGAAGGCTTTGTCTACCTGCTGTCACCGAAATCCGTCCAGTCGCCGAACTGCATTGAAGAGATGGAACTGGCACTGCGGATGGACAAGATCATCTTCCCGGTCATCATCCGGCCCAATACCGAAATTCCAGAGGCTATCCGCCACATTCAGTATTCTGACCTGAGCGCAGGCATGACGCTCAACAGCGGCAGCGAGCTGCTGAATGCCATCTATACCGCAGAGATTGCCCGCCTGACCAAACTTTCAACGCAGTCTGCGCCCGTCAGCCGCCGTGTACGCCCCGGAAGTGCGGCATCTTCCGCTTCCGAGTCGGCGCCTGTTCTGACCGCGCCCATGCAGCCCGAACGGGTGCGGCCCGCAGTGAATGGAACCGCCCGCGTAGTCGCCGGGCCGGTCAGCGAGATCATGTCGCAGATCGCCGTCGCCATGGAAGCGGCTCAGTATGAAGAGGCCTACGACCTGATCAACCGTGCGATCGACATGGGCGTCGTCACCAAGTACATCGACCTCTTTGAGCTTCGTGACGAAGCCGAAGTCGGCGCACGCGAAAGCATTCGCCGTCGACAAATCGAACACGATTACTATGGCATTTCTCAGCTCGTGCAGCGCACCCGAACGCGTGCTTTCGGCTGCCGGATGTTCCAGAACTTCCGCGAGGACCATCCCGATTATGACCCCGATGGCCTCGCCTCGATCTGCCAGCTCGGTGAGATGAGCGCCACGTTTGTCTCGCCTGAAAGCCGCACATTCAGCCTGCCCATGCTCGAATGGTGCCGGGTGCCGGAAGGGGAACTCTCGGTTGTTGTCGAACGCGGGATGCACCGTTCGCGTGAGTCGCTCGCCGTGCCGGCTTTTGCCATCAGCAAATACCCCGTGACGAACGCGCAGTACGATGTGTTTGTCAACGAGAGCGATGGCTATGAAAATGCGCTCTGGTGGGAGTTTTCGCCGGAAGCGATTCGCTGGCGCGCAGAACACCCGCAGGCGCAGCCAGGCAAGTTTGCTGGCGATGACCGCCCGCGCGAAAGTGTGACCTGGTACGAAGGGGTCGCCTTCTCGCGCTGGCTTAGCTACCGGACCGGGCTCGACATTCACCTGCCCCTGCGGCAGCAGTGGATGCGTGCTGCCCGTGGAGACGATGACCGAATTTACCCGTGGGGCAGTGAATTCCAGACGAGCCTGTGCAATACCTCAGAATCGAAGCTCCATCAGACCTCGCTGGTGATGCGATTCGTCAAAGGCGTCAGTCCGTTCGGGGTTTTCGACATGGCAGGCAATGTGTGGCAGTGGTGCCTGAATAATCACTTCGACGATGAAGACATCACCTCTGACCGGCCGCGCGCGGTTCATGGAGGCTCCTACATGAGCACACACCAAAAGGCGCAGATCGGCTCGTTCATGCTGCTTGCTCCGGCGACCTGCTTCAACAATATTGGGTTCCGGCTCGTGTGCCGCAATCTGCCCTAAGATACCTTCGGAACAAAAAGCGCGGGCCGTCTGCTGAGGACGGCCCGCGCTTTCATTTCGGAAGGTTTCAGTTCAGACGAGTTTCGCTTCAAGGGTCATGGGAACTGCAGACAGTGCGCGTGAGATGATGCACGTATCCTTGGCGGCCGTCGCGTGGGCGCGAAAGTCCTCTTCGGAAATGCCGGGGATCTCAGCTTCCGTTGCCAGGTGGATGTTTGAAACCGACATGCCAGACTCGCCCTTCTCAAGCGAAACATGGGCGACGGTGTGCACCCTTTTTGGGGCAAACCCGTTCTGAAACAGCCGGTTGTTCAGCGCCATTGTGAAACAGCCTGCGTGGGCAGCCCCAAGCAGTTCTTCCGGGTTTGCGTCACTGCCGTCTTCAAACCGTGAGACGAACGAGAACGGGCCTTTAAATGCGCCGCTGCCCAGCGCCACAGTACCGGCGCCTTCCTTCAGCGTTCCCTGCCATTCTGCTTCTGCAGTCCGTGTTGGCATAGCTCACTCTCTCTCTCATTGTTCGTGGAATTCGTTGCTGCAAGGATAGCGGATTGCGCTAGTTCCACCAACCCCACATCGCGTACCAGGGCAGTTCCTGCGCGTCTTCCACATCAGCTTCATCGTATTCGACGCTTAGCCAGAGCAGTGCCTTCAGGGCCGCACGCCGCAACACCGGCGACTCATCGACCAGTGCGTCCAGCACATACGGCATGGCCTGTTCATCGAACGACCAGATGGCCTCGGCAACGGCGTGCCACACGTGGGTATTGGGATAATTGAGCATGGAGATCAGCGCCGGTGTCACGGAAAGATCGCCGATGTTGCCGAGCGCTGTTGCCGCCGCGTAACGCACGAAGTCATTCTCGTCGTTGAGCAGGGCGTATTCCAGCCCATCGACGCCGGAAGGCTCGCGCAGCAGTCCAATCGCTTCCGCCGCTGCGTAGCGAACATAGCTGTTGCTGTCTGCGGACAGGGCTTCAAGCAGTGCGGGCACGGCCTGGTGATCATCCATTGTGCCAAGTGCCTTGGCAGATTCCCAGCGCACATAGCTGTTCTCGTCACCCAGCAGCGTTCCAATCAGGCCGGACAGCGCCTCTTTGCCGCCCAGTTTGCCAAGGGCGCGAACGGTCGCGCGGCGTACGGTACGGGCACGATCATGCAGGCACTCGACCAGTGCCGGGACGAAGGCTGTTCCGCCAACTTCACCCAGCGTCTGGACGACCATCACCCGTTTTTCACTGTCGCTGTGACGAAGCGCATCGAGCAGGCCGCGGGTCGCCCGTGCATCATCAAGCTGCGAAAGGCGGAATGCCGCATAGCGTGCTTTGGCATGATCAGAGCCCTGCAGGTCGGTCAGGAGCTGCTGGATGAGCGCTGGATCGTTCAAGGTATGTCACCTCTCATTGTCCGCACCTCGGATTTCTGCCTTGACATTATAGCACATCGCGCGTATTGTTTGGACGCCAAGTAATTTGGCGTCAAATCATTTGGAGTCAAAAGAATAATGCCGACCTTTAATCCGATCATCACGGAAATGCGTGCGCTGTTCATGATGCTCATGAAGCTTCAGGGCCGCGAACTCGACGAACTTCTGCGTTCCGGCGGGATCAACATCAATCCGATTCAGGCTGGCATTCTGCGGCTGATTTCCGCGGAACGAAAAACCATCAGCGATATGAGTAAAGCGATGATGCTCGATCCTTCCACCCTAGTGCCGCTGGTCGACGACCTCGAAGCCAAAGGATTGATCGAACGGATGAAAGATCCGACAGACCGGCGGCGGGTTCCGCTGCAGCTCACGCCAGACGGCCAGGCAGTCATGGAGAAGCTTCAGGCGCTGCACGCCAGGAGCACGTTTGCGCAGGTGCTCGGAGAGCTTGATCCGCACGATCTGCAGCAGTTGCTGCGCATTCTCAGAGGGCTGGTTGCGCGTCTGCCTGAAGGCGAGCTGATGCTTTGTGAACTGGACGAACAGATCCATCACGGCGAAGCACACCATGAAGCTGCGCCAAAAACCCGGCTTCCATCACACAACAACGAATCCTGAACAACAGGTTCAGCCAGACCATACTCCACGAAGAGGCGCAACGGGCAGAAAAGGGGACTGAAATTGCAAGCACAGGCAGAAATGGGACGACCACAGCGCAAAACACCGGATGGCAGGCCCGGCGGACTGCGACGCGCCATCAATTATCTTGGGCAGCAGCGGCGCTTCATGATTGTCGCCTATGCCGCGCTTATCATCGCCACGCTGGCCCAGTTGGCGGTGCCCAAGCTCACGCAGTCGATGATTGATGCCATCACCAAAGGGTTCACGGCGAACACCATCCTCGGACTGCCGCTGCCAGACTTTGCCAGAAACCTCGCAGCCCAGCAGGCTGGCTACACCCTCGACGATCTGACAGCGTTCCAGTCGACCGCCTTCAATGTGCTGGTTTCAGCCGCGCTCTTCATTGTGTTGTTTGCGGTCGTGCGTGGTGTCTTCTCCTTCATACAGGCGTTCTACTCGGAGAAGATGTCGCAGGGAATTGCCTTTGACATGCGTAACGAATTGTTCACCAAGCTCCAGCGCCTGTCGTTCAGCTATTACGATCGCAACCAGACCGGCCAGATCATGATTCGCGCGACCGATGACGTTGAGAAGGTGCGGCTCTTTCTGGCGCAGGGACTCGTTCTCGCGCTGCAGGCCGCATTACTGCTGATCGCGACGCTGGTCATCCTGTTCCTGAGCAACTGGCGGCTGACGCTGACCGTTCTGCCAGTCATGCCGATCGCGCTCATCCTGTTCATGATCTTCGGACGCCTCAGCCAACCACTGTTCGTGCTTGTGCAGACAAAGATCTCGCGCCTGAATGCCATCCTTCAGGAGAACCTGGCCGGCATCAAGGTCGTGAAGGCTTTCACGCGAGAGCCCCATGAGCGGAAGCGCTTTGATGATGCGGCGGTCGATCTGTACCAGCAGCAGATTCGCGTGGCACGCACCTTCACGATCCTTTTCCCGCTGATTTTCCTGCTGGCGAATATTGGGCAGGCGATCCTCCTGTATTTTGGCGGCCGTGAGATTCTGGCGGGCAACCTGACCCTGGGCCAGTATCAGGAATTCAGCCTGTACGTAATCTATCTGTTCTTCCCGTTGGGCCAGCTCGGGTTCATCATCAGCTTGATGGCACAGGCATCGGCTTCAGCCACGCGCGTATTCGAGATTCTCGACGCAAAGTCAGACGTCACCAACACGCTTGATGCCAAAGAACTTCCGCCGATTGAAGGATCTGTGGAGTTCCGTAACGTGACCTTCCGCTATTTTGGATCGGGCGATCCTGTTTTAAAGGATGTGTCGTTTGTTGCACGTCCAGGCGAAACCGTTGCCCTGCTCGGCGGAACAGGCAGCGGAAAGACGACCATCATCAACCTGCTGCCGCGCTTCTATGATGTGACGGAAGGCAGCGTCCTGATCGATGGTCATGATGTGCGTGATGTGACGCTCGACAGCCTGCGTTCACAGATCGGCATCGTGCTGCAGGAAACCAATCTGTTCAGCGGAACGATCCGCGATAACATCGCATTTGGTAGGCCAGACGCAACGGACGAAGAAGTAGTCGCTGCCGCTAAAGCCGCTGCCGCTCATGATTTCATCATGTCGTTCACGGAAGGCTACGAAACGCCGGTCGGCGAACGGGGTACGACCCTTTCGGGCGGGCAGAAGCAGCGCATTGCAATCGCCCGCGCCCTGCTGCTGAACCCGCGCCTGCTGATCCTTGACGACTCGACCAGCAGTGTCGACCTGATCACCGAATCGAAGATCCAGAAGGCGCTGGATACCCTCATGCGCGGGCGAACGAGCTTTGTCATCGCCCAGCGCATCACCACCGTGCTGAACGCCGACCAGATTCTGGTGCTGGACAAGGGACAGGTGGTCGCATCCGGTAAACATGCTGACCTGATGGAAGACAGCGCGATCTACGCCGAAATCTACAACTCTCAGCTCGTGGGCGACGCGGACGTCGATGAATCCGCCGAACCACTGCCGGCTGAAGCACAGGCCTGACGGAAAAAAGGGAGCACATCACCATGATGGGAGGACTGGACGGCGCACGCCGTCTGATGGAAGGCGATACCAGCAAAGCCAGCAACCTCGGCTCGACGCTGGCACGTTTCGGGTCGTATTTCAAGCGTTCGTGGGGCATTCTGCTGGTTGCGCTGGCGCTGCTGGTGGGTTCGACCTGGGCACAGGTACAGGCCCCGGAATACATCGGCCAGGCGATCGACTGCTTCCTGTTCCCGCAGAACCCTGAAGACTGCTGGTATACCACCGTGGATGCCAATACGCCGATCGAAGCCAAGTATGCGGGACTGGGCGAAATCGTCATCATCCTGCTGGCGCTTTACCTGGCCAGCTCGGTGCTGACCGGACTGACGTTTTACAGTGTGTCGGTCGCAGGTCAGAAAGTGCTGCTGACCATGCGCGAAGAGCTGTTCGACAAGCTTCAGAGCCAGTCGATTGGCTACTACGCTGAAAATGAAGCCGGCAATCTCATGAGCCGCGTCACCAGCGACTCGGACACAATCCAGCAGGCGTTCGGTTTTGGCCTTGTGAGCGTGGCCAGCGGAGCGCTCCTCATGATCTGGATCGCCTTCCGCATGATTCAGACGAATGCGGTCTATGGACTGGTCAGCCTGGCGATGGTGCCGCTGATGTTCGTCGCCACCTTCTACTTTTCGGGCCAGGCGCGCAAGGCCTTCCGCAGAAGCCGCCAGCAGATGGGCGACGTCAACGCCAACCTGCAGGAATCCATTTCCGGCATGCGAGAAGTGCAGGCGTTCAATCGCGAGGAAGAGTCAATTGAGAGCTTCAGGGCGTCAAACGCAGCCAATCGCGATGCCAATGTCAGGGCCGCGGCCTATACCAGCGCGCTGAATCCCGTGCTGGAAGCGCTGGGTTATGCATCGATTGCGATCGTCGTCGTCGTCGGCGGCTATTCGGTGCTGAACAATGCGCCCCTGCTGGGCACGGCTGTCATCTCGCTGGGCACGGTATTTACCTTCCTGCAGTTTACACAGCGGTTTAATCAGCCGATCCAGCAGATCGCGGTGCTGTGGACGAACATCCAGAGCGCCATCGCCGGTGGCGAGCGTATTTTCGGACTTCTCGATGCGCCTGTCGCAATTGTGGACGGCCCGACTGCCCGGGAAATGCCACCAATCAACGGCCAGGTTGAATTCAGACATGTCTTTGCAGCCTACAAGGCGGACGAACCCGTCCTGCGCGACGTTTCCTTCACGGCAGAGCCGGGCCAGATGGTCGCAATCGTTGGGCCGACCGGCGCTGGCAAGACGACGATCATCAACATGATCCCACGCTTTTATGATGTGACCGATGGTGCGGTGCTGGTCGATGGCATCGATGTGCGCGACGTCACCATGCGCAGCCTTCGTTCGCAGATCGGCATCGTCCTGCAGGATACCTATCTGTTCAGCGACACCGTGATGAACAACATCCGCTATGGCCGACTCAGTGCGACAGATGATGAAGTCATCGCTGCGGCGAAGCTGGTTGCTGCCGACACCTTCATCGAGCGGCTTCCGGAAGGTTATCAGACGGTGCTGGGAGAGCGCGGGGCTGGCCTGAGCCAGGGCCAGCGTCAGCTCATCGCGATCGCCCGGGTGGCGCTCATGAATCCGCGGATCCTGATTCTGGATGAGGCGACGTCCAGCGTCGATACACGCACCGAGCGTCTGATTCAGAAGGCATTTGAGAAGATCATGGAGGGTCGTACCACCTTTGTCATCGCGCATCGACTGAGTACGATTCGGAATGCGTCGGTGGTCATGCTCCTGCGGGATGGCGAAATCGTCGAAAGCGGAACGCACACCGAGCTGATTCAGCGTCAGGGTGCATATTACGACCTGTACATGAGCCAGTTTCGCGGCGAGGAGAGCGCCGAAACCGTCAATGGAAATGGCGCAGCCACATCGCAGCTTCAGCCGGGTGCTGCACCCGCGTAACTGCGCTGTGCGACAGTCAGAGCGAACGGGCCTGACCCCGCCAGTCGGGCCTTTCTGTTTCACAGCACCTGCTTACACTGGCATAATGCTGAAGTCGGAATATCAGCCGATCATTCAGTGGATGACCCTCGATTCAGGCAGAAAGTGACCTGTGATGCCCGTGCTTGAACTGACCGATCACGGACTCTACTGCGCTGCTGGTGCCTTTTACATCGATCCATGGCGACCGGTCGATCGGGCTGTGGTGACGCATGCGCATGCAGATCACCTCACCTGGGGCTGCGGCCATTACCTGATCGCTGCAGAAGGTGAGACGGTGACACGCGCCCGCCTGCCATTGGGGTCAGATGTGCAGACGCTGGCGTATGGTGAGCCTATGCGTATTGGCGATGCGATCGTCTCGCTTCATCCCGCCGGCCACATTCTGGGTTCGGCCCAGGTTCGTGTTGAAGTAAATGGCGAGGTCGTCGTCGTTACCGGCGATTACAAGACCGAGCCAGACGGAACGTGTGCTGCCTTTGAGCTGATTCCCTGCCATACCTTCATCACGGAATCCACGTTTGGCCTGCCCATCTATCGCTGGCGTCCTCAGTCGGAAGTATTCAGTGAGATCAACGCCTGGTGGGCGGCTAATCGCGAAGAAGGTATGGCGAGTATTCTGTTCGGTTATGCGCTGGGCAAGGCACAGCGTCTGCAGTACGGCGTGGATGCCTCAATTGGCCCGATCTACACGCATGGCGCGGTCGAACGGCTGAACCGCGCCTATCGCGAAGCCGGCATTCACCTTCCGGACACGACATATGCAGCTTCTGCAGAACGCACGGACTGGGCTGGCACGCTGATTGTCGCGCCGCCATCGGCTCGCGGGACGCCCTGGCTGCGCAGGTTTGGTGCTGCGTCGACCGCCTTCGCCTCCGGCTGGATGCAGATTCGCGGCGCGCGCCGCCAGCGCGCGGTCGATCGCGGTTTTGTGTTGTCGGATCATGTCGACTGGCCGAACCTGCTTCAGGTCGTCGAGGCCACGGGCGCAGAGCAGGTGTGGATCACCCACGGTTACAGCGATGTCGTCGCCCGCTGGCTGGTGGAGCGTGGCCTCGATGCCCGTGTGCTGGCAACCCGTTTCGAGGGTGAGCGCGACGATTCAGCAGACAATGCGGAGCCTGCATGATCCATTTCACGCAGTTGTACGCACAGCTGGACTCCACCACGCGCACCAATCAGAAGGTGGCGGCGATGGCGGCCTATTTTCAGGCGGCATCTGCAGATGATGCGGCATGGGCGCTCTATTTCCTGAGTGGCAGGCGCATCAAAAATCTGCTGTCGTCGCGAAAACTGCATGCGTGGGCGCTGGAAGCGGCGTCGATCCCGGAATGGCTGTTCGGCGAGTGTTATGATGCGGTCGGTGACATCGCCGAAACGGTGGCGCTGCTGCTTCCGCCGCCGCGGCAGGAAGTCGACCGGCCGCTGTCGTGGTGGGTCGAGGAACGTCTGCTGATGATTCGCAATCGCGATGAAGCCGGGCAGCGTGTTCTCATCATGGAAGCGTGGGAAAGTTTGGGACCAGCCGAGCGATTCATCTGGAACAAGCTGCTTACTGGCGGCTTTCGCGTCGGTGTCTCGCAGCTTCTGCTCGCTCGGGCTGTCGGGCAGGTGGCGGGCGTGGATAGTAGAACCATTCTGCACCGCCTGATGGGGGAGTGGTCGCCGACTGCCGATTTCTGGAACCGCCTGCTGTCTCCTGACGTGTCGCAAAGCAATCACAGTCAGCCCTATCCATTCTTTCTGGCCTATCCTCTGGAAGGCGACCCATCCGCCCTCGGGCCGATCAGCGACTGGCAGGCCGAATGGAAATGGGATGGTATTCGGGCTCAGGTGATCTCCCGCCAGGGGGAGGTGTTTATCTGGTCGCGTGGTGAAGAGCTGGTGACCGACCGTTTTCCGGAACTACAGGCCATGGCCCGTCTGCTGCCGGATGGCACGGTTGTGGATGGTGAAATTCTGCCGTGGAAAGAAGGTGAGGTGCTGCCTTTTGCGAGGCTGCAGACACGCATCGGCCGGAAGCAGCTCAGCCGCAGGATCCTGGCGGACGTGCCGGTGGTTCTGATGGCGTATGATCTGCTCGAAGAAGGCGGCGACGACATTCGCATGGTAGCGCTCTCGGAGCGCCGGAGGCGGCTCGAACAGCTCGTCAGCGGGCTGGCGAACGCGCATCTGGCCATTTCACCTCTGCAGATTGCTGGCGACTGGGACGCGCTCGCTGCGGTGCAGTCCAGCGCACGTGAGCATCGCGTAGAGGGACTGATGCTAAAACGCGCCGTCTCACCGTATCGTGTGGGTCGCCAGCGTGGAGACTGGTTCAAGTGGAAGGTCTCGCCGCTGACGGTCGATGCCGTGCTGATCTATGCACAGCGGGGCAGTGGTAAGCGCGCGAGCCTGTACACCGATTACACGTTTGGCGTTTGGAACGATTCACGTGAACTCGTTCCGTTTGCCAAAGCCTATTCCGGTCTGACGGATGCGGAAATTCGCCAGGTCGACGCCTTCATCCGCCGCAACACCGTCGAAAAGTTTGGGCCTGTGCGGACGGTCCGGCCGGCGCTTGTGTTCGAGCTGGCGTTTGAAGGCATCCAGCGCTCAACACGGCATAAATCAGGCATCGCTGTCCGGTTTCCGCGGATTCTCAACTGGCGCAGAGATAAACCGATCGAGGAAGCGGACACGCTTGAGACGATTCGTGCGCTGATATCGAAGGACGATCCCGCGTGACGCCAGCCATCGCACCAGTTTCGGCATGGTTTGCTGATCGCGGATGGACGCCGTTTGGCTTCCAGATCGAAGCTTGGAACGCCTACCAGGACGGCCAGAGTGGCCTGATTCACGCTTCAACCGGCACCGGAAAGACCTATGCCGCGTGGATGGGGCCGCTGATCGAGGCGCTTGGACAGCCGAAGAAACAGGCCGGCCTGAAAGTGATCTGGCTGACGCCGATGCGCGCACTGGCCGCCGATACCGCTGCATCGCTGCGCGAGCCGCTCGAATCGCTGGGAATCCCCTGGCAGGTGGAGACCCGAACGGGAGATACGACCGCGAGCGTCCGCAACCGGCAGCGCAAGAAGCTGCCAGATGCGCTCGTAACCACGCCAGAAAGTCTGTCGCTGCTGCTGGCTCGACCCGATGCACAGGCTCAGCTATGCAGTCTGCGTGCGGTAATCGTTGACGAATGGCACGAACTGCTGGCCTCCAAACGCGGTGTTCAGGCCGAATTATGCCTGGCCCGGCTTCGCGGATGGAATCCGGGACTGCGGACGTGGGGTCTGTCTGCGACGCTGTCCAACCTCGATGAGGCGCTGCGCGCGCTCACCGGCGTGGCAGACCGCGAGACTGGCGAAATCCCGTCCGGACGCATCATTCGAGGCGCAGAACCGAAGCGCATCGAGATTCTGTCCGTCATTCCGGAGACCATGGAACGTTTTCCCTGGGCGGGGCATCTCGGTCTGAACCTGCTGCCACAGGCGCTTGAGGTGATCGAGCGTGCTGCGACGTCACTTGTGTTCTGCAATACGCGCGCGCAGACCGAAATCTGGTATCAGGCCCTCCTGGAGGCCCGGCCAGACTGGGCCGGTGAGATTGCGCTGCACCACGGCTCGCTCGATCGCAAGACCCGGGACTGGGTGGAACAGGGGCTCAAGCTGGGACGTCTGCGGTGCGTGGTGGCCACGTCCAGCCTTGATCTGGGTGTGGATTTCGCACCGGTTGAGGCCGTCCTGCAGGTTGGCAGTCCGAAAAGTGTCGCGCGGCTGGTGCAGCGATCCGGTCGAAGTGGTCACCAGCCGGGCGCAACCAGCCGCGTCACCTGTGTGCCGTCACATGCATTTGAGCTAATTGAAATTGCTGCTGCGCGCGACGCGGTTGAAGCAGGCCACATCGAAGCGCGCAGACTCATTCGCGGCCCGCTTGATGTGCTCGCACAGCATCTGGTTACGGTGGCGCTTGGCGGCGGCTTCACGGAATCCGAACTCCTGGGGGAAGTTCGGACGACCAGCGCTTTCAGGTCGCTCAGCGATCATGAGTGGAGATGGGTGCTCGACTTTGTGACACATGGGGGCAGTGCGCTGGCTGCCTACAGTGAATACCACCGGCTTGAGCAGAGTGACGGTCGGTGGGTTGTTACGAACCCGGCGACTGCGCGCATCCATCGCATGTCCATTGGCACGATTGTGAGCGATGCGACCCTGCGCGTAAAGACCTTGCGCGGCGTGGATATGGGACTTGCGGAAGAATCGTTCCTGTCGCGCCTGAAGCCAGGAGACCGTTTTGTGCTCGGCGGCAAAGTGCTGGAATTTGTTCGGATTCGTGAGATGACTGCATGGGTGCGGACGCCGCGTTCCCGACGCGGCATCGTCCCGCGCTGGTATGGCGGGGGATTCCCGCTGTCTGCCGAACTGACCGAGGCTGTGCGCCACCGGTTGCAGGCGGCTCGGGATGGTGATTTCTCAGGCCCTGAGATGCGCGCGCTGCGGCCCATCCTCGATCTGCAGATGCAGTGGTCCGTCATTCCTGCGCGGGACGAGCTCTTGATCGAGCGGACGCGTTCACGAGAAGGGCATCACCTGTTTGTCTATCCCTTCGCCGGCCGGCTGGTGCATGAGGGGCTCGCCGCGCTGACTGCGTGGCGGCTGGCGCGTAAAGAATCGGCAACCATTTCGATGTCAGTAAATGATTACGGCTACGAACTGCTTTCGTCACGTCCGCTCCCGGTCGAGCCTGCGCTGAAGAGCCTGTTTGATCGGGAAGGACTGGCAGATGATATCCTGCACAGCCTGAATGAATCCGAGATGGCGCGCAGACAGTTCCGTGAAATTGCGCGCATTGCCGGTCTGGTGATCGAACGTTTCCCTGGCGGCCAGAAGTCGGCGCGACAGCTTCAGGCCTCCAGCGGCCTGATCTTCGACGTGTTCGAAAAGTATGACCCGGGCAACCTGTTTCTGGCGCAGGCTCGAAGGGAAGTGCTGGAACGCCAGCTTGAGATCACCCGGCTCGCAGCCACGCTGGATGAGATCGGCCGCGGGCGCATCACGCTTGTGGAAACGCGCCGCTTTACCCCTTTCGCGTTTCCGCTGGTCATCGAACGCGTGCGTGGGGATTTGTCGACCGAGACCCTTGTCGAACGGATTCAGGCGATGCAGCTTCAGCTTGAACGCTCAGCCGAAAATGGAGCTGGCGGTTGAATCTGCTGGCCGATTTTCCGCTGATAACCGCTGCCAGCGTTGACATGCGTCTGCTTCCACACCGAGCGGTCTTTCTGCCGGGCGCAGATGCACTGCTGATCGCGGATCTTCATCTTGGCAAAGCGGAGCGTTTTCTGCGGGCGGGCATACCGATTCCACCGGCGACTGAATCGGCAGATTTGCTGCGCCTGTCGCGGGCGCTCGAAGTCACCGGGGCTTCACATCTGATCATTCTCGGCGATCTGCTGCATGCGCCGGTGCGCCCGGGCGGTTACACAGCCGCGCTCCTGTCGCGCTGGCGTGCCGATCATGCCGCGTTGCAGGTCACACTCATCCGCGGCAATCACGATCAGCCGCAGGACGCCCTCCTGTATGCACTGGGCATCGGTTGCGTCGACGAGCCGCTGGAAGTGGGCGGCCTTTCCCTCTGTCACATGCCTGAACGGTGTCGGTTTCCTTATGGCATTGCCGGCCATCTTCACCCGCTGGCGCAGTTGGCTGGTGCCGGCAACGCGCTGCGTCTGCCGTGCTTCTGGTTTGGCCCGCGCGCCGTGGTGCTGCCAGCGTTCAGCACCTTCGTCGACGGCAGGGTAATCCGACCGGCACTGGGTGACCGTGTTTTCGTTGTTGCAGACGATCAGGTGCTGCCCGTTGGTTGACAAGCACTTTCCGTGATGGTACTGTCAGCGAACGCGCAAACTCAGGTAACAGCCATGGCGCGAATGCACCCGGATGTGCATCGCAAAATGGGGGAAGTCCGGTGAAAGTCCGGCGCTGTCGCGCAACGGTAACGGCATTTGTGCCGAAGCCCGAATACCCGCCATGACTGCTGCTCGTTTACCACCTTCGCGCAAAGGGGGGTTACGGGATCATGCAGGTTCATCCCACATCCACGGCAGAATCTGCCGTTCATCCAGTTCAGTTCATCGTCACGACTGGCTCTCCCCCGGCTGATGCAGGGTGCGTGCGCGCACGCCTACGATCTGTGGTTCGGGGGGAATCATGAAGCATTTTCCTGTCATCATGCTGGCTGCTGTATTTTTGTCTTCATCGGCGGTTGCGCTGGCTCAGCCGACCGAAGCCTGCGTCTCGGATTTTGACGCCTCGGCGGATTACTTTCCCGACAGGCTGGAAGTGTCATACGCTTCCGGTTTTGACATCGCCTACTTCGGGAACTACAAGGTGATCACCGTTACGGATCCGTGGGTCGGTGCGGCTGATCCGTTCGAGTACGTGCTCGTTCAGTGCGGGACGCCCGTACCCGATGGCTATGATGGGGCGACCATCGTCGAGGTGCCGGCGTCAACGGCTGTATCCATGTCGTCTACCTATGTCGCCATGTTCGAGGAACTGGGACTGCTCGACGCAGTGGTTGGCGTGGATGAGCTGGATTTCATTTACAGCCCGGCGCTACGTGAGCGAGCGGAAGCCGGTCTGATTACAGAAATCGGCGGGGGTAACCTGGTCAATGTGGAAGCCGCCATTGCGCTGGATCCGGACATCATCTTTTCGTACGGCAGCGGCAGCAGCGATTACGACGCGTATCCGGTGCTGGAGCAGGCGGGGCTCATCGTCGCCCTCAACGGAGACTATGTCGAGGCGTCGCCCCTTGGCCGTTCCGAGTGGCTGAAATTCATCGCCGCCTTTTTCAACGCAGAAGAACAGGCCAATGACCTGTTCAGCCAGATTGCGGAAGACTACACCGCGCTGCGTGACGTTGTGGGTGCGCCGGAAGACCGACCGACGGTCATGGTGAACGGTCTGTTTGGCGATACGTGGTACGTGGCAGGCGGGCAGAGCTACATCGCCAGGCTGATTGCCGACGCTGGCGGAGATTACCTGTGGGCAGACGATCCCTCGACCGGCGGGGTACCGCTTTCACTGGAAGCGGTGGTTGAACGCGCGCAGGATGCCGATATATGGCTTAACCCCAACTTCTGGCTCAGCCTTGCCGATGGCTTTGCGGAAGACGAACGGTATGCCGCGTTTGCGCCATTTGAAAGCGGAAACGTATTCAACAATGTGGCGCAGATTACCGATTTGGGGGGTAACAACTATTACGAGGCAGGCACGCTGCACCCTGAGCGCATTCTTGCCGACATGATTTTCATCTTCCATCCGGAACTGCTTCCTGATCACGCCCTGAACTTTTATGTGAGGCTCCGGTAACAGCTGTTGGCAACACTCAGCGCCGAGCGCGCCGCTTCACGACGAATTGCGATTGGTTGGCCTGGTGCGGCTCAGCACTGGCGGATGGGTTTTTTGTTCGGCGGGCTGGTACTGCTGCTGACGTCGCTGTTTGTGCTCAGTCTCCTGTTTGGCTCGGTCAGCATTCCTGCCGATGAGGTGATTCGGGCTCTGCTTGGGCAGGAAGTCACCCGCCAAAGCTGGGTCACGATCGTACAGGACTATCGACTGCCAAAAGCTTTAACCGCGGTGCTGGCCGGCGCAGCGCTTGCAGCAGCCGGCCTCGCGCTGCAAAGTCTGTTTCGTAATCCGCTGGCGGACAGCTACGTACTTGGGGTCAGTTCGGGCGCAGGGCTGGGCGTCGCGCTCGTGATCCTGACAGCGGGCGTGGGCACGACCACCCTGCTGAGCGGGCTTGGCCTCGTCGGCAACATCGCGGTCATCGCGGCCGCATCGATTGGTGCATCGGCTGTCCTGGTGCTGGTGCTTCTGATTGCACGGCGCGTTCAGCACCTGGCGACCCTGTTGATCGTCGGGCTCATGATCGGTTATGCCGCTGGCGCCGCTGTCACCGTTCTGACCAGCACCGCAATTCCGGAACAGCTTCAGGCGTACGTCAACTGGACGTTTGGCACGTTTGGCGATGTCACGCGTTCCCAGCTTGGTCTGTTCGCAGTTTCGATTGCCGTTGGCATCGCGATACTGGTGACGCTGGCCAAGCCTCTAAACGCGATGTCGCTAGGCGAGGATGCCGCTCTTGCGTTAGGCGTCAATGTGCACGACACACGCCGGCTGACCCTCATCGGTGCCGCGGTGCTCACTGGCACGGTGACGGCCTTCTGCGGCCCGATCGGCTTTGTCGGGGTGGCTGTGCCCTATCTGGCGCGCGTTCTGCTGCGAACGGG
>Ga0224722_1000977_pt1 | contig 16206 bp, 15 predicted proteins | sample Balambano_FR1_Me_FD_161646 | JGI IMG/M metagenome (GOLD analysis project Ga0224722, IMG submission 161646) | Freshwater sediment microbial communities from Lake Towuti, South Sulawesi, Indonesia - Balambano_FR1_MetaG | ecosystem: Environmental > Aquatic > Freshwater > Lake > Sediment | place... | reverse complement strand
GCGCGATATCGACCCGGGTGAGGCCCGCGCCGCCGAACCCGGTCTCGGCGATGGTAAAGGCCTTGCCCCCGGTCAGCGTGGTGTCGAGCCGGGCGGCGACCTCGTTGCTGCCGACCGGGGCCGCGACGGTAAAGCGCGGCTTCATCGCGGCGAGCGCCTGTTCGGCGGTCCACCAGGTCTGCGCGGCGACCGCGAGCCAGCGCTTGCTTTCGACGATGCCCGCCAGCCCGGCGATCCCGGCAGCGCCGTCGCGGTCGAACCCGGCCAGTTCCGACCCGTCGGCAGGGCCGTGGCGGATCGCGGCGAACACCATGCCGGGCAGGCGCACGTCGCCGGCGAACCGGAACCCGCCATCGACCTTGGAGGGCAGATCGAGCCGCGCAAAGGCGGGCGCGGGATCGGCGTCGGCTGGCAGCGGGCGCTCGCGCATCGGTTCGGGGCGCAGCGGCGCGGGATCGGGCGGCGCGCGGCCGGCGGCACCTTCGGCCAGTTCGCCGAAGGTCGCGCGGTTATCGCCATGGCTGACGATCCCGTTTTCGACCTCGCACTCCTCCCAGGATGTGCCCCAGCGCGAGGCCGCCTCCTGCGCCAGCATGGTGCGGGCCGCGGCCGCCGCCTCGCGGCACGGCAGTTCATATGCCGCAAGCGCGGTGCCGTCAGCCGTCGCCCCGAACCGCTCGGCACCGGCGAGCCGCTGCGCGAGCAGCGCGTCGGTCGCCGCCGAAACGCCCGCGCCGAGCGGATCCCACAAGCTGAGCCAGCGCTGCGCCAGCGGGACATTGCCGTAAGCGCCCGACACCGGGGCGGGCTCGACCGCGATCTGCCGCCAGTCCGCCCCCAGCTCGTGCGCGATGATCTGCGGCAGCAGGGTGGTGATCCCCTGCCCCATTTCGAGCTGCGGCACCGCCACGGTGACGACGCCGTCGGCCGCGATCTTGAGCCACGCGCCGAACACCTGTTCGCCGGTCGCCGCCACCAGCGGCGTGCGATAGCTGCGCGGCAGCAGCCACCACGCCACCACCAAGCCGCCGCCCGCCGCTGCTCCGGCCAGCACCCCCCGACGCGATACCGGCATCGCCTAAATCGTCCCTGTATCGAGCCAGCGCGCCAGCCGCTCGGCAATCATGCGAAACGGCGCGGCGGTGTCATCCTCGCCCGCCGCAGGCGGCTCGCCCCGATCACCGGCAATCCGGGTCGCCAGCGTCAGCGGCACCCGGCCAAGGAAGGGGATACCGAGCGCGGCGGCAAATTTCTCCACCCCGCCGTTTCCGAAAGGATCGCTGATCGCGCCGCATTCCGGACACTGGTAGCCCGCCATGTTCTCGACCAGCCCGATGATCGGCACCTCGCCCTGTTCGAACAATTGCCCGGCCCTTGCGGCATCGATCAGCGCGAGATCCTGCGGGGTCGACACCAGCACCGCACCATCGGGACGGTGGGCCGAAAGCATCGAAAGCTGCACATCGCCGGTGCCTGGCGGCAGATCGACCAGCAGCAGATCGGTGTCGCCCCAGGCGGCATCGACGAGCTGGGTGAGCGCCTTGCCGGTCATCGGTCCGCGCCATGCCAGCGCCTTGCCGGGCGCAACGATGTGGCCCATCGAGAGCACCTTGACCCCGTGGCGGCTGTCGATCGGCACCAGCTTGTCGCCTTCCACCAACGGCTTGACACCCTCGGTCGCCAGCAGCTTGGGCTGGGAGGGGCCGTAGATATCGCCGTCGATCACCCCCACCCGGCGGCCCATCCGCGCCAGCGCCACCGCGAGATTGGTGGTCAGCGTCGATTTGCCGACCCCGCCCTTGCCGCTGCCCACCGCGATCAGGCGGCGGCGGCGGCGTTCACCGGTGAGCGCGATACGGACCTCGTCGATCTCAGCCAGCGGCATCAGCGCGGCGGTGATGTCCGCCTCGAGCGCGGCGCGCGCGGCATCGGAAAGATCGCCCGCTTCGGCCACGATCACTGCCCGGCGCGCCACGATCCGGGCCGAACGCAGGCGGTGATTGATTTCGGGCGCCAGCACGGCGCGGATCAGCGCCTCTTCGGCGGCGGGCTGACGGGATCGAGGGGAAGGGGTGCGCATCGCGTGACGCCTCTACCACCAAATTCGCGCAGCCAACCCCTGTTTTTCGCGCAGGAGCGTGCCTATAACACCTGTCATGCAGAAGTTGGACGGTTGGAGAGAACGTCTTGGCAGCGCCGCGCGCGGACTTGCCATGACCGGCAGGAAAAACCCCTGGGGCAGCACCGGCAAGAGCGATGAGCCTGCCAGCGACCGGCCCGGCGGCGAACGCGGGCCGTCGGGCGAGGACGGGCCGCGCAACCCGTGGCTGCCGGGCGGCGGCGAGCCGGGCAAGCGGCGTTCGGCCAGTATCGAGGACATTTTCAAGGGCCGCGGCCCGGAAGGTCCGCGGCGGCGCGGCGGACCGGGCGGCCCCGGCGGCCCGAGCTTCCGCCTGCCCGAACGCCCCGGCGGCAAGAGCTGGGTGCCGGTGATCATCGGCGCGGTCGCGCTCATTTGGGTGGCGGCGACCAGCATCCACTTCATCCAGCCCGGCGAACAGGCGGTGGTCACCTGGATGGGCGGCAAATATTCGCACACGCTCGATTCCGGCACCAATTTCACCGCCCCCTGGCCCTTGCAGATGGTTGAGAAAGAAAACGTGACGCAGGTCCGGCTCGAACAGGTGCCGGGCACCAAGGCTGAAAAGCTGATCCTGACCTCGGACCAGAACCTTGTCGATCTGTCCTATCTGATCCGCTGGAACATCTCCGACCTTGCGCTCTACAAGTATCAGCTGTCCGAACCGCAGAACGCGCTGCTCGAAATCGGCGAGGCGGCGATGCGCGCCGCGGTTGCGCGCCAGCAGCTCGACACGGTGCTGACCGGCGAGGGCCGCGCCGAGATCGAACAGGACGTGCGCGCCGCGATGCAGGCGCGGCTCGATGCCTACCGGTCGGGGATCAGCGTGCAGGGGATCGAGATCAACAAGGTCGATCCGCCCGCGCAGGTCGAGGAAGCCTTCAAGGATGTCTCCTCCGCCCAGCAGGATGCCGATGCGGCGATGAACCGTGCCCGCGCCGTGGCCCAGCAGCTGCTGGCACGGGCGCAGGGCGACGCGAGCGAATTCAACGACATCTATGAGGAATACCGGCTCGCCCCCGAGGTCACACGTCGTCGGCTCTATTACGAGACCATGGAGGCAATCCTGTCCAAGACCGACAAGACCATCGTCGAATCAGGCAACGTGATGCCCTACCTGCCGCTGCCCGAAGTGCAGCGCCGTTCGCAGGGCGAGGCACGCCCGGCCACCCCGCGCGGAGAATGACGCGATGAATGCCCTGTTGCAGAACTACAAGGCGCTTTTGATCGGCGCGGTCGCGCTGGCGGTGGCGCTGCTGGCGAGTATCGTGATCGTGCCCGAAACCCATCAGGCGGTGGTGATCCGCACAGGGCAGCCGGTGCGCATTTTCAACCTGTTCCGGCCCGATCAGCCCTATGGCCAGACGGGCGCGGGGCTGCAGCTGCGCATACCGTTCGTCGAACAGGTGCAGCTGATCGACCGCCGCGTGCTCGATCTCGACATGGAACGCACCCAGGTGCTGTCCAACGATCAGCAGCGGCTCCAGGTCGATGCTTATGCGCGCTACCGGATCATCGATCCGGTCAAGCTGGTCGAACGCGCCGGGAGCGAGCGCCAGCTCGAAGCGCAGCTGCTGCCGATCCTGACTTCGGTGCTGCGCCAGGAACTGGGGCGGCGGCCGTTCACCGCGCTGATCAATGCTGAGCGCGGAACCGCGATGTCGAACATCACCCACACGCTCGACCGGCAGGCGCGCGAATATGGGGCGCAGGTGCTCGATGTGCGGATCAAGGCTGCGGACCTTCCCGAAGGCCGCCCGCTCGATGCAGCCTTCACCCGGATGCAGACCGACCGCGAGGAAGAGGCCGCCACCATCCGCGCCGCCGGGCAACGCGATGCGCAGATCATCCAGGCCGAAGCCAGCGCCGAGGCCGCGCGCATCTATGCCGATGCTTATGGAAAAGACCCGGCGTTCTACGACTTCTATCGCGCCATGCAGAGTTACCGCCAGACCTTCCTCAACGGCGAGGGCCAGAGTTCGATGGTGCTTTCGGACGACAGCGCCTATTTCCGCCAGTTCAAGGGCAATCAGTAAGGCGTTCGGCGATGCGGCGATGACGGCCGTCGAACGCGCGGGTGCGTTCAAACGGCGTTCAGGGCGGCGCGGCGCATGTGAGGGACCAACGCCGGCGCGAAAGTCGGCGCAACCGATAGCTTTCAGGAACGCGGCGGCAAGCCTGCGCATTCCGGACACGAGGATAAGGACCAGAAGGACGTGAGCAACGTGCGCTATGTATACGGACTTTCGAGCGCGCTGCTGGTGGGCGGCGCTGCCATTTCGCTGATCACCGGCACGCCGCTGGGCGCGCAGGTCGCGCAGAACGACGATGCGGTGATGAACCGGGTGGTCCCGGTCGCAGGCGCCCCGGCAAGCTTTGCCGATCTTACTGAACAGCTCGCCCCGGCTGTGGTCAACATCGCCACCCGCCAGCGGGTCGAGGTCGCCAACAATCCCTTTGCCGGCACGCCCTTTGCCGAACTGTTCAACCGCCGTCAGGGCGGCGAGGCGCAGCCGCAAACCCGCGAGGCGCAATCGCTGGGTTCGGGCTTCATCATTTCGGCCGATGGCTACGTGGTCACCAACAACCACGTCGTCTCGCCGCCCGATACCCGCTCGACGCTCGAGGAAATCACCATCACCCTGCCCGACGGCACCGAATACGAAGCCGATCTGGTCGGCGCCGATCCGGCCTCGGACCTCGCGGTGCTCAAGATTCGCGCCAACCGCAGCTTCCCCTTCGTCACCTTCGGGGATTCGAGCGCGGCACGGGTGGGCGACTGGGTGGTGGCGATCGGCAACCCCTTCGGGCTTGGCGGCACCGTCACCAGCGGGATCATCTCGGCGGTTTATCGCAATACCGGGCAGGGCGGGGCCTATGACCGCTACATCCAGACCGATGCCAGCATCAACCGCGGCAATTCGGGCGGACCGCTGTTCGACATGCGCGGCAATGTGATCGGCATCAACAACGCGATCTTCTCGCCCTCGGGCGGCAGCGTCGGGATCGGCTTTGCGATCCCGGCCGAGATCGCCGCGCCGATCGTCGAGCAGCTGCGCTCCGGGCGCGAGATCCAGCGCGGCTATCTCGGCGTCCGGCTGGAGCCGATCGACGAGGATTTCGCTGCATCGCTGGGCCTGCCCAAGCGCCGCGGCGAACTGGTTCAGGCGGTCGACGAGGATACCCCTGCCGGGCGCGCGGGCCTGCGGGCGGGCGACATCCTGACCAAGGTCAACGGCAAGGACGTGACCGCCGACCAGACCGTCTCCTTCCTCGTCGCCAACCTCGAACCCGGCACCCGGGTGCCGGTCGAAGTGCTGCGCGGCAGCCAGCGCCTGACACTCAACGTCACGCTCGGCAAGCGCCCCAACGAGGCGGAGTTACTTCAGCAGAACCAGGTCTTCGATCCCGATGCCGAGGAGCCGATGGCACCGGGCACTTCGGACATCACGATCGAACAGAAGCTCGGGCTTCAGGTGATGCCGATGAGCGCGCAGATCGCGCGTTCGCTCGGCGTGCCTGCGGAAACCAAGGGCGTGGTGATCGCAGCGGTCGATCCCAATTCGGATGCGGGCCGCAAGGGCCTGCGTCGCGGCGACGTGATCCTGTCGGCCAATTACCAGGATGTCGCGACGGTCGACGCGCTGCTGGCACAGGTCAATGCAGCGGCAAGCGAAGGTCGCGAGGCGATCCTGCTGCGCGTCCAGCGCCGCACCACGCCGCCGATATTCGTGCCGATCCGGCTGCGCTGAGGGCTGCTCCGCCGATCGGCGAAAAGGGCGTCGGGAGCTGATCCCGGCGCCTTTTTCGCTTCCGCCGTGCGCCAAGGGCTGGCTATTCGTCGGGCGGTCTCAGCCCCTCCTGCGGCGGCGGATTGCGGCGCTGATCGCGCGGCAAGGCCCCGCCGGTGGCCTGTTCGAGAAACTCCTCGCTCGCCGCGCTCGGGGGCTCTTCGCCCTCCATGCCGAACGGGCTTTCATCCGGATCGCGCCGCCCGGGTTCGACCAGATTGCCCTGCTCGTCGATGTAGTAATAATCGTCGGGCGTGCCGAACATCGCTTCCTCGTCGGGTTCGAGCTGCCATTCCGGGAGATCAAGGGTGATGTCGAACTCCTCGACCGGGCGGCTGCGCACGGCATAGCGCATATAGGCGGCAAAGGCCTGCGCCGGGGCGCGCCCGCCCTGCAAGCCCGCCACGGGCTTGGCATCGTCGCGGCCCATCCACACCGCGGTGGTGATGCCGCTGGAAAAACCGATGAACCAGCCATCCTTGTTCGACGAGGTGGTGCCGGTCTTGCCCGCCACAGGGCGCCCGATCTGGGCGGCGCGGCCGGTGCCGGTCTGGACGGCGGCCTGGAGCAGATCGGTCATCCCGGCGACCACGTAATCGGGCACCAGCTGAATCTCGCGCGGGATCTCGCGACGATAGACCACCTCGCCGCTGGCGGTGGTCACCTTGCTGATCCCGTAGGGTTCGACATTGAGCCCGCGCGCCGAGATCGCCCCGAAGGCGCGCGCCATGTCGATCACCCGGACCTCGGACGAGCCCAGCACCATCGAGGGATAGGTCGCAATTTCCGACCCGATCCCGAACCGCCGCGCCATCGAGGCGACCGTCCCGAACCCGACCTCGTTGCCGAGCTGGGCTGCGACCGTGTTGATCGAATAGGCAAAGGCCGATCGCACGCTGGTTTCGCCGACATTGCGCCCGTTGGCGTTGCGCGGGCTCCACCCGTCGATCTTGACCGGTGTATCGACCACCGTGTCCTCGGGCGTGTACCCCGCTTCGAGCGCGGCGAGGTAGACGAACAGCTTCCACGCCGATCCCGGCTGGCGCATCGCGGTGGTCGCGCGGTTGAAATTGCTGGCGACGTAATCGGTGCCGCCCACCAGCGCCAGCACCGCCCCGTCGCGGTCGAGGCTGACGAGCGCGCCTTGCGCTCCGCCCGGGGTGTTGGCCTCGATGGCGGTGGTCGCGGCCCGCTGCATGCCGATGTCGAGCGTCGTCCACACCTCGATCGGCTCGTAAGTTTCGGGAAGCAGGATATCGAGCTGCGGCAGCACCCAGTCAGTGAAGTAGCGCGCCGAGTTCTGCCCTGCCTGCTGCTTCAGCTGCACCGCGCCGACATCGACCAGCGCCTGATCGGGGGTGATGTAGCCCTGTTCGCGCATCAGCCGCAGCACCACCTGCGCGCGGTCGACAGCGGCGTTGACATCGGCGGTCGGCGAATAGCGGCTCGGGGCCTTCACCAGCCCGGCGATGATCGCCGCCTCGGCCACGCTGAGCTCGGTCGCCGGGTGGCTGAAGAACTTGCGCGAGGCTGAATCGATCCCGTAGGCGCCACCGCCGAAATAGACCTTGTTCAAGTAAAGCTCGAGGATCTCCTCCTTGGAAAACTGCCATTCGAGCGCCATCGCCAGCACCGCCTCGCGCGCCTTGCGGTCCAATGAGCGGTTGTTGTTGAGGAACAGGTTGCGCGCCAGCTGCTGGGTGATGGTCGAGGTGCCGCCGATCCGATCATCGCCGGTGAACCCTTCGATGATCGCTCCGGTCAGACGCACCGGATCGACCCCGAGGTGCGAATGAAAGCGCTTGTCCTCGACCGCGATCATCGCGTTCTTCATGGTTTCGGGAATGTCATCGTAAGCCAGCCATTCACCGAAACTGGGGCCGAGTTCGACCAGCTCGCGCCCGTCGCGCGCGCGGATTACGATCGTTTGTCCCGGCTGGGTCGCCTTGAGCGTCTGGTAACTGGGCAGCGACTGCGCCGCAAAGCCGACTGCGAAAGCAAGAAACACGAACGCGAGCAGCGCCAGGCCGATGCCCCACAGCGCCCCGCGTCTCACCCAGCGCCGCAGCCGCGAGGGCGGCGCGGGGGCTGCTGCGGGCGTGGCCGGGGCGCGCCGGGCAGCGGCGATGCCAGCGCGCTCGGCCGCCGCGCGGCGCGACCCGCGCGCGCCCTTGTTCTGCAACCGGTCACCCCGTTTCGACATGACTTTCGTTCAACCCGTTTGTGTCACGCGCCCGCCGCACGTGCCTGCGCCCTGCATAGGCAAGTTGTAACCTTGGGTGAACCCGGCGCTGCGCATCTCTCCCCCGGGCCGAGCCGGGAACGCTTCACGCGCTGGCAGGGGTGAACACCAGCGCGGCCGAATTGATGCAGTAGCGCAGCCCCCCCTGTTCGGGCGGGCCGTCGGGGAAGACATGGCCGAGGTGCCCGCCGCATGTGCCGCAGCGCACTTCGGTGCGGATCATCCCGTAGGTGGTGTCGCGGTGTTCTTCGATCACCTCGGTATCGGCGGGGCGGGTGAAGGCGGGCCAGCCGCAACCGCTGTTGTATTTCGCAGTCGAATAGAAAAGCTGCGTGCCGCAGGCGGCGCAGTGGTATTCGCCGTCGTCGTAGAACTTGTCGTATTCGCCGGTGAAGGCGCGTTCGGTCCCGGCCTCGCGCAGGATGTGATACTGCCTTGCGGTGAGCTTTGCGCGCCATTCGGCTTCGGTCAGCTTGCGGGGATCGTCGGTCATGGGGCACCTCTCTCGTTGTCGCCAATATCGGATTGTTGCTGACAATCCGCAAGCGCGGCTGTGTGCCCGCAGCGATGCGGCCTTCAGGTCTCAGGCAGCGAAGCGAAAGGCGAACAAAAAACGCCGCATGAGCGAGGATTTCGCACGCTGACGGGCGTGCGCCTTTCAAAAAACCTGACTTACCCGTCGACCAGCGCGTAGTGCGGCGGGGGCTTTATCACATCCATGCGTTCGCTGAGCAGCGGGCGGAAGCTCGGGCGGCTTTTGAACACCGCATACCAGCCGCGCGCCTGTTCGTGCCCGATCCAGTCGATCCCGCCGAGATAATCGGCGACCGAAATCTGCGCCGCGGCGGCCAGATCAGCAAGGCTCATGGTCGAGCCTGCAACCCACGGGCGATTGTCGATCAACCAGTCGAGATAGTCGAGGTGCCCGTGCGCCAGCTTCATCGCCTCGCGCAGCGCGCGGCTGTCGGGCGGCTGGCGCGCGATCCGCTTCTTCATCCGTTCGGACAACAGCGGGGCGGTAACATCGGCGTAGAAATTCTCGTCGAACAGCGCCACCAGACGGCGAATTTCGGCGCGCTGCGCGGCGGTGCCGTTGATCATCGGTGCGCGGTCGCCGGTTTCCTCGAAATATTCGGCGATCGCCCGGCTGTCGGCCATGGTGATGCCCTTGTCCGGGTTGACGATGACCGGGGTGCGCCCGGCCGGATTGAGATTGAAGAACAGATCGGACGCCGCCCAGGGGTCTTCGCGCACCAGATCATAGGCGATGTTCTTCTCGCTCAGCAGCAGCCGGATCTTGCGGCTGAAGGGGCACAGCGGAAATTGGTAGAGGAGCCACATCAGGCCTGTGTTCCTGCCGCATTTCGGCGTGCGAATCCAGCGCGCGGCGCGGCGTGCACGGGGGATATGTCCGCCATGCTACAGCCCTGCGGCGGCCTTCATCAGCTCGCAGGCCGGCATGATCGCCGCAATCCGCGCCTCGCCCTCAGGCCCGTCGTAGTCCTCCACCCCGCTGATCGACAGGTCGGCGATCTGTTCGCGGGTCAAGTCGGCATCGTCCATCAGGCTGGCCATCACCCGGACGAAGAATTCGCGTCCGCCTGCCGCCTCGATATCGGGATAGGCCGCGCCGCGCGCATCGCCTGCCTTCTGCCAGCGGCTGACGGCGGCAAAGGCGATCGCACAGCGCGCCGACGCCGATTGTCCGGTCGACAGCGTATCGAGCGTGACCCTCGGTTCGGGCAAGGGTGAGGGCGCTGCGGGGGCATCAGCGGGGGAGGGTTGCAGCAGCAACGCGGCGGCGAGAAGCGATATGACCATGGCGCTTCCTATGCCCGCTTTGCTGAACCGGGCGCTACCGCAAATCCGCATTGCGGGGCAGGAAATTCCGTCCTAATCCGCAACCGGTTCTGCAAGAGGAGAGGCAAATCCATGTTCAGTCACATTATGGTCGGCACCAATGATTTCGACCGTGCCAAGGCGTTCTACGACGCCGTGCTCGCCACGCTCGGCGCGGGACCTGCGATGATCAACGAGGCTGCGACCGGGCACAAGCGCGCCTTCTGGTTCCACAATGGCGGGATCTTCGCGATTAGCCAGCCGATCAACGGCGAGGCCGCAGCCTGCGCCAACGGATCGACCATCGGCTTTGCCTGCGACAGCCTCGAACAGGTCGAGGCCTTCCACGATGCGGCGGTTGCGGCGGGCGGCACCTCGATCGAAGACCCGCCGGGCCCGCGCACCGGGCCGATGGGAACTCTCAACCTTGCCTATGTGCTCGATACCGACGGGCACAAGCTGTGCATGCTGCACCGGGTGGGATAGGTCTCAGCGACTCAATTCAAACACCGCGAATTCGGCGCGCCAGTTTGCTGCTGGCGCGCCGATTTGCTTTTCATTGGCGAAGAACCATGCGCGTTCGATCCCGGCGCCCTTGGCCTTGGCGAGGTCGCGGAAATCCTCGATGGTGACGTGGTGAATGTTCTGCGTTTCGTACCAGCTCACCGGCAGCGCGCGGGTCACCGGCATCCGCCCGCCGAACATCAGCGCCGCGCGGGTGCGCCAATGCGCGAAGTTCGGGAACGACACGAACGCCCGCTGCCCGACCCGCAGCAGCTCGTCGAGCATCCGGTCGGGCCGGGTCGCGGTCTGCAGCGTCTGGCTGAGGATAGCATAGTCGAACGCCTTGTCGGGGTAGTTGGCAAGATCGGCATTGGCATCGCCCTGCACCACCGAAAGTCCGCGCGCCACGCAGCGTTCGACCAGCGCGCCGTCAAGCTCCATTCCGCGCGCGTCGCAGCCCATCTGCGTTTGCAGCGCATCCATCAGGGCACCGTCGCCGCAGCCAATGTCGAGCACGCGCGACCCGAACTCCACGTGCGTGGCAATCGCCGCAAGATCGGGACGAAGTCCCAGGCTCGTGGGGGGCGTATGCAGCAGCATCACTCGACAAACCCCTTCACCACCCGGTCGAGCTGGTCGTGATCGAGCAGGAAGCTGTCGTGCCCGTGCGGCGCCGACAGCTCGACGAAGCTGACCTTCGCCCCCGCCGCGTTGAGCGCGTGGACGATGTGCCGGCTTTCGGCGGTGGGATAAAGCCAGTCGGTATCGAAGCTGACGATGCAGAACCGCGCCTGCGTACCGGCAAAGGCATCGGCGAGCTTGCCGCCCTGCGCGCCCGCCCCGAACTCTTCGGCGAGGTCAAAATAGTCCATCGCGCGGGTGATGTAGAGGTAGGAATTGGCATCGAAGCGCTGCACGAACCCGCTGCCCTGATAGCGCAGATAGCTTTCCACCTGGAATTCGGCGTCGAAGTTGAAGCCCTTCGCCTCGCGCGCCTGCAATCGGCGCCCGAACTTCTCGGTCAGGCCTGCTTCGGACAGATAGGTGATGTGGGCGGCCATGCGCGCCACCGCGAGGCCGTTGTCGGGCTTGGCCGGCGCAGCGTAATAGTCGCCCCCGGCCCATGCCGGATCGGCCATGATCGCCTGCCGCCCGACTTCGTGGAAGGCGATGTTCTGGGCCGAATGGCGCGCGGTCGCGGCGATCACCAGCACGCGGGCGGCGCGGTCCGGCCAGTTGGCGGCAAGGCTCAACGCCTGCATCCCGCCCATGCTGCCACCGACGACGGTGTGGAGCCGCGCGATCCCCAGCCCGTCGAGCAGCGCCACCAGGCCGCGCACCATGTCGCGGATGGTGATGACAGGAAAGCGCATCGCATAAGGCTGGCCATCGGGTGCAATACTGGCAGGGCCAGTTGAGCCCATGCAGCTGCCGATCACGTTGGCGCAGATCACGAAGTGGCGGCCGGTGTCGATCGGCTTGCCGGGGCCGACCATGCGTTCCCACCACCCCGGCTTGCCGGTGATCGGATGCAGGCTCGCTAGATACTGGTCCCCGGTCAGCGCGTGGCAGACCAGCACGGCATTGGACGCATCGGGCGCGAGCGTTCCGTAGGTCTCGTAGGCGATCTCCACATCCCCAAGCGCCTGGCCGCTGTCGAGCGGCAGGAGGTGGGGAATGCGGTAGACGAGGGAAAGGGATGGGGCGGCGTTCATGGAGATGCTGCGAAAGCGGAAAAACGGCCCTTCGACAAGCTCAGGGCGAAAGGTTAGGAGGAATATTTGCAATTCCGTTCGTGCAGAGCTTGTCGAAGCACCGTCATTTCTTCAAGCGGCCCATCACGATGACTATCAGACCCGAACCCAAACCCTGGATCGCACAGATCCATGCCTATGTGCCGGGCCAGTCGGCATCGCCAAGCGGCAAGCCGCTCATCAAGCTGTCGGCCAATGAGAACCCTCTGGGGTCGAGCCCGGCGGCGCGGGCGGCGCAGGCCGAGGGGCATAGTCCGGCGGATTATCCCGATCCCGATGCCCGCGCGCTGCGGGAGGCGATTGCCGGCGTCCATGGGCTCGATCCGGCGCGGATCGTGTGCGGCACCGGCTCGGGCGAGCTGCTCCACTGCGCGGTGCAGGCGCTCGCCGGGCCGGGCGACGAGGTTGTCTGTTCGCGCTTTTCCTTTTCGCTCTACCCGCTGCTGGCGATGAAGGTCGGCGCTTCGGCGGTGCTCGCATCCGATGACAATTACGCCGCCTCGGTCGACAACTTGCTCGGCGCGGTGACCGCGCGGACCAGGGTGGTGCTGCTCGACAACCCCAACAACCCGGTCGGCAGCTTTCTCCCGCCGCCAGAAGTCGCGCGGCTCCACGCCGCCCTGCCGCGCGAGGTGCTGCTGGTGGTGGACGAGGCTTACGGCGAATATATCGACCCGGCGCTGCAACGCGCCGGGTTCGAGCTTGCCGCGCGCCACGAAAACGTGCTGGTCAGCCGCACCTTTTCCAAGGCGTATGGCCTTGCCGCGGAACGGGTCGGATGGGTGACAGGGGCGCCGCATCTCGTCGACCTCGTCAACCGGCTGCGCGGCGCGTTCAACGTTGCAGCGAGCGGGCAAAGGGCTGCGCGCGCCGCGCTGGGCGATCAGGATTTTGTCGCCGCCGCGCGCGAACACAACACCCGCGAACGCGCGCGGCTTGCAGGCGCTATCGCCGCGCTCGGCAACCACGGCATCTGGACGAGCCCGAGCGCAGCGAATTTCCTGCTCGTTCACTTCCACGGGGCGGTGGCCGCCGTGCAGGCATTGGACGCACTGGCCGAGGCGGGATACGCGGTGCGCCATCTGCCCGGCCAGGGCCTGCCCGATGCGCTGCGGATCACGATCGGCACGGCGGACGCCATCACCGGCGTGATCGCGTGCCTGCGCCGCCTGTGCGGAGAGGCGGCATGACGATCGCGCGTGTCGCCATCATCGGCCTGGGCCTTCTGGGCGGGTCGATCGGACTTGCTGTCAAGGCACGCGGGCTGGCCATCGCCACCACCGGCTGGGACCGCGATGAAGCGGTGCGCGCGCGGGCGGCGGCGCGCGGACTGGTCGGCGCAGTGTGCGACAGCCCTGAAGCGGCGGTCGCCGGGGCCGATCTGGTGATCCTGTGCGTGCCAGTGGGCGCGATGGGCGAAGCCGCCCGCGCCATCGCCCCCGGGCTTTCCCCCCACGCGATCATCAGCGATGTCGGATCGTCCAAGGCCGCCGTCGCCGCCGCGCTCGCCGACGCGCTGCCCGGTGCCTGCGTGATCCCCGCCCACCCCGTCGCCGGGACCGAGCAGAGCGGACCGGAGGCGGGCTTCGCCACGCTGTTCGCGGGCCGCTGGTGCATCATCACCCCGCCCGAGGGCGTCGATCCGGCGGCGCTTGAGGCGCTATCGGCGTTCTGGACCGCGCTCGGCTCGCGGGTCGAGCTGATGGACGCAAACCACCACGATCTTGTGCTCGCCGTCACCAGCCACATCCCGCACCTCATCGCCTACACCATCGTGGGAACCGCCAGCGATCTGGAGGACGTGACCCAAAGCGAGGTCATCAAATATTCCGCCGGGGGCTTCCGCGATTTCACCCGCATCGCCGCCAGCGACCCGGTGATGTGGCGCGACGTGTTCCTGACCAACCGGGGGGCGGTGCTCGAAATGCTCGGGCGCTTCACCGAAGACCTGACCGCGCTGCAACGCGCGATCCGTTCGGGCGACGGGGACGCCCTGTTCGACCTCTTCACCCGGACCCGCGCGATCCGCAGAGCGGTGATCGAGCAGGGGCAGGACGATGAACGGCCGGACTTCGGGCGGGGGCATAATATGTAAGTCCCCGTGCAGGCCGGGACCTTGAGAGAGCAGGCGTCTGGATGTCGCAGGCTCCCGCCTTGCGCGGGAGCGCACACTGCTCCTACCCGTTCAGCACATTGATTGCCGCATGCACCCGCGCCTCAACCTCCTCGCGCGGGAGGCCTGCGGGGATGGTCTCGCCGACCTTGTAGGTGATCTGCCCGCGGCGTTTCACCAGATGGTGATAGAGCGGCCCGCTGTTGACCGCGATCGGCACCACCGGCAGGCCCAGAAGCTTGTAAAGCCCCGCGAACCCGGCCTGAAGCGGCGGACGGGAGCCGTGCGCGGCGCGCGTGCCCTCGGGAAAGATCACCAGCGCCCGCCCCGCCGCGACGCGCTCCTTGGCGCTCGCGATCATCGCGCGCAGGGCCTTGGCACCTTCATCGCGCGCGACCGGCACAAGCCCGTAGGTCAGCGCCGAATAACCCCAGCCGGGGATGGCGAACAGCTCCTGCTTGGCGAACACCGCCGGGTGATCGAACAGCCGGGGCGTGTCGATCGCCTCGAAAAAACTCTCGTGCTTGATCGCGATCAGCGCTGCGATGTCGGGGATAACCCCGTCCTGCACCACGGCAATGCCGAGCACCCGGCGCACGCACCACAGGTGCCAGCGGCCCCACGCCGCGACCACCGGGCGCAGCCACGGGCGATAGGCGGCCACCGCAACCACCGATGCGGCCACCAGCGCCGCGCTGCCGCCGTAGAACAGCGGGTAGAAGGCGGCGCTGCGCAGGCCGGCGACCAGCGTGCTCAAACCTCGGCCAGTCCCGCCGCCCAGCTCGCCAGCAGCTTGTGATATTCAAGGAACAGCGTGCCAAGATCGGGCTGCGAGGGCACCGCATCGCGGATCAGGGTGACATGATCGGGGAGGGCGCGCGCCAGCTCGCCCGCGGCCCGGCGCATGTGCCAGTCGGTCGTCACCAGCCGCAGCGAGCGGACTTCGTTCTGGGCCACCCACTTGGCGGTTTCGGCGGCGTTTGAGCGGGTGTCGACCGCGGCAAAGCCCAGCGTCACGCAGCACGCCATGCGCTGCGGGGCGACCCCGAACTCGGCGGCGAATTCGCCCGGGCGGACCTCGGGATCGACCCCGCTCACCAACAGCCGCGGTGCAAGGCCCTGATCGAGCACTTCGAGCCCGCGCCCGATCCGCCCCGCTCCGCCGGTCGGCACGATCACCGCGTCGGTCTTGGCCCCGCCCTCGGCAGCGCGCGGCAGTGCAACGACAAACCACAGGAACCCGGTCACCCAGACCAGAAAAAGCACGGAAAACATTCGCCGGATCATGCGATGGCTCTAAAGCATGTCCTTGAGGGCTAGCGCAATGGTGATCCGGGCGGTGAACAGCGCCAGCAGCACGCCGGCGAGCGGGATCGCGCTGATCACCAGCCAATCCGCCCACATGAGCCCGCCCCCGCCGGTCAACCCGCTGTCGAGCGCGGCGAACTGCCGCCCGAGCAGCCACACCGCGCCCACCCCCAGCGCCGTGCCCGCCGCCGCGCCGAGCGCCGCCTCGCGCAGCACGGTGCGCAGGAACACGGCGGTCACCTGACGGTCGGTCGCGCCGAGCAGGTGGACGATCTCGACCGTCTCGCGGTGCTGGGCAAAGGCGTTGCGCGCCGCCAGCCACACCGCCGCCGCGGTCGCCAGCGCGATCAGCGCGACGAGCCCCAGCGCCAGCCATTGCAGCGCCGCGAGCGCGCGGTAGACCGGGCGCAGCCAGTCGCCCTGCGCATCGACCCGCGCGCCCGGAACCGCCTCGGCGAGCGCGGCGCGCAGCCGGTCAAGCTCGGCCGGAGAAGCACGGCGGGCGAGCTCGACAT
>Ga0224722_1000974_pt1 | contig 16239 bp, 13 predicted proteins | sample Balambano_FR1_Me_FD_161646 | JGI IMG/M metagenome (GOLD analysis project Ga0224722, IMG submission 161646) | Freshwater sediment microbial communities from Lake Towuti, South Sulawesi, Indonesia - Balambano_FR1_MetaG | ecosystem: Environmental > Aquatic > Freshwater > Lake > Sediment | place... | reverse complement strand
ATGCCCATGCTCAAGAGCGACTTGGCGAGTTCACCGGCGTCCGTTTGCCAAGCGTCGTAATCGCGGTACTGGCTGGGGATGGCGGGCCAACCGGCGCGCCGGATGCCCGGTGTGCCTTGTGCATAGCCGGCCTGGGCACAGGTGTTGTAGATCGGCACGCCCGCCGGGTGGCTCGTGCCGCCGAGCACCTGCCAGATCGGCTGGCCCAGGTGTTGACCAAGCAGATCCCACAGGGCGATATCCACCGCGGAAAGGGCGCGCATTTCCAGCCCTTTGTTGCCATAGACGTGTGAGCCATCGTAGGCGCGCCGCCAGAAGTGCTCGATCTGGCGTGGGTCGGCATCAAGCAACATCGGAGCCAACACCTCCTCTACATAGGCCGCCACCGACCGGGGCGTGTAGTAGGTCTCGCCCAGGCCGGTCAGCCCGCTGTCGGTGATCAGCTCCAAAAAGGTGATGTTGGGAAAGGTGGTAAAGTGAATCGTGCGGATTTGTGTGATTTTCATAGGATGCGTTCTGGTATATGATTGGGTGGAGGTAGATAGGTAGACAGGTACACAGGTGGGTTACGTGTGTACCTGTCTACCTGTGTACCAAGCGCCATTCTACCAACATCAACACGGAGAACCAAGTTATGAGCCAAACGCCGATTCGTGCGGCCCTCATCGGCACGGGCGGGATTGCCGGGTCCCATCTGCGGGCGGTGCAAGCCCTGTCGGAACGCATTCGGTTGGTCGCCGCCGTCGATATTGACCCAGCGCGCGTGCAGAGCTTCTGCGCTACCCACGCCATCCCCACCGCCTACACCGATGTGACCGCCATGCTCGCTCAGGAGCAGCCGCAGATCGTCCACCTCTGTACGCCGCCTGGCACGCACGCCAACCTCAGCATTCAATGTCTGGAGGCCGGGGCCTGGGTGCTCTGCGAGAAGCCCTTGTGTGCCTCGCTGGCGGAGATGGATCGCATTGAAGCTGCAGAGCAGCGCACCGGCAACTATTGCAGCAGCGTCTTTCAATATCGTTTTGGCTCGGCGGGTCAACACCTCAAACGCTTGATTACGGAGGGCGCGCTGGGGCGACTGCTGGTCGCCACCTCGCTGACCGTCTGGCATCGCACGGATGCCTACTACGCCGTGCCCTGGCGCGGCAAATGGGCCACTGAGTTGGGCGGCGTGACCATGAATCACGCCATCCACGCCATCGATTTTCTGCTCTGGCTGGTGGGCGAGTGGCGCGAGGTGCGGGCGATGATGGGCACGTTGAACCATACGATCGACGTGGAAGATGTATCAATGGCGAGCATCCGCTTTGCCAGCGGTGCAATGGCGAGCATCACCAACAGCGTCAACTCGCCGCGCGAAGAGTCGTACATGCGTTTCGACTTTCAAAACGCCACCATTGAGCTGACCCATCTCTACAGCTATAGCAATGCCAACTGGCGCTACACCCCGCTTAAAGGCGCAGTGGACGAGTCCGCGGTAGCCCAGTGGCAACCTATGGTGGAGATCCCCTCGACCCACACGGCGCAACTGGCGGCTCTGCTCGATGCCTATGCGCAAGGGGTGCGCCCGCCGGTCAGCGGCCCCGATGTGCGGGGGACGCTTGAGTTTTTGGCGAGCCTCTACAAGTCGGCCATGCACGGGACGCCGGTGGTGCGCGGCAGCATCACACCGGAAGATCCCTTCTATCACCGGATGAACGGGCCTGGCGACCAAGGATGGCAGCAGCGATTGTAGTCGCCAATTTTATTGATACCTATTGACTTTGCCCGCGAAACGTAGTATTTTCTACTAGAATTGTCTATTCAGTTGCTACAAATGACCAGGCAAAAGGAGCCAACCGCTCGCTGAGCTTTCTCACGCAGCATCATCATCGCTCCCTTAAGCGCGGGCTACACGCACCCGGCCCCGCTTGATTCACCGTACACTCAGATGCAACTTGAAATTGGCGCATCACCGACGCATGTTCAAGTGAGGAGAAAGGCATGATCCCCCATCGTTTGCGCTCGTTCTGGTTGGCCTGCTCGTCATCACTGCCTGGTTGATCTTGCGATCAGCCACAGTCACCCATGCGGCCAGCTATGCAGCACCGGCCATTGATGGCCTGGTTGCGGTCAATGACGGCCCCAAATTTGAGGGGAAACCGTCACCTTTACTGCCACCGTCGCCAGCAGCGCCGAACAATATGACTTTGCCTGGACCTTTGGCGACGGGGCAACGGCAGATGGCCCAGTTGTCAGCCATGTCTACCGCGCACCAGGGGTCTATGTAGTCAACCTTGAGGCGTGGAATACGGTGGGTCAGACCACCGCCACTTCTGATCCCGTGCTCATCCGCGACGAGCCGATCAAAGAATTGGCGATCGAGGTCGCCCTGCCGATTGTGGAGGAGACTACTGCCCTCTTCAAAGCAAACCGTGCTAGCGGTACTAACATCATGAGCCATCGCTGGAATTTTGGCGATGGCGGTACGGCCCAGGGTGAAACCGTTTCCCACACCTACACGACACCCGGCACCTATGATGTCACCGTGATCGCCCGGAACAGTCGCGGCGAACGGAGCACCACCCGAACCGTGACCGTTGTCGCCCAACCGCCGACGAATCTACGACTGTGGCACAACAGCCCACAGCCGGTCAATCAGGCGGTCACCTTTCGCGCCCAGGTGGAGAGCAGCGACCCCATCAGCTATACTTGGCATTGGGGCGATGGCAACCAGAGTCCCCCCACTGCCGAGGCCCAGCCGCCCCATCTATACGCAACGGCCAAAAAATATCCTGTGATGGTGACGGCGCAGAACAGCGGCGGTTTTGTCCGGGCCACCACCATCGTGTATGTCGGTATTGCCAGCACCGTGCCGCAAGTGCGCATTTCGGTGAGTCAGGCTTTTGCGATGGTCAACTGGTCAATTACGCTCTATGCCGACTTGATCACGCCCCAATCGCCAGCGCCGGATTACTACCAGTGGGACTTTGGCGATGGCAGCCAACCGATCACAACGACGGCTCCTTCAGTCAGTCACAGCTATACTACTGAGATGAACTATGTGGCCAATGTGCAAGTGGTGTTCGACGGTGGCAAGAGCGTTCAGGAAGGGGATGTCGTTGTGCTGATGGGGAAAGTGTTGTTTGTCGAACTGGTGCTCAACAGCCACACCTTTCCCCGGAGCACGCAGGAATCCGGGAGTACGTCGCCCACGACGCCCACACCCAGCGCAACTGCGACAGTGGCGGCAACCCCTGTCCCGACCATTACAGCAACGCCGATCCTGACACCAACTTTGACACCGCTGCCAACAACGCCGACACCGAGTTTGAATGTGGGTACACCGACACCAACAACCCCAGAACCGGCGACGGCCACGGCCACGCCTACCCTGATCGCTACTGCGCCACCGCCGCCGACGGCCACGGTGGACCTGAGCGGCACAATCCCGCCAGCACCGTAGGGGGAGTACTCTGGGGCGGAAGTAGTCAGGCAGTGAGACAGTGAGACAGTGAGGCGATGACTATCCCACCGTCCCACTGCCTCACTATCCCACTGGACTAGATTGTGCCTTGGCGTGCCCACAGAACGACAGGCAACGAGGGATGTTGCCTGTCGTTCTGTGAGCTAAATCAAACTGCTCAAACCGCCCGCCAACACCACACCGGCCAGAACACCCAATAGAAAGACCGCAGCCAACACAATGATCACAATCGCTACAGCTGCGTGGAGGAAACAACCCATCGGATCCGACGACGGTGGCTGGTAATCCAGATATTCGTGCATTGGTGGTTCCTTTCAACGCTGTCCGCATCACGCTGCTGTGGCGTGAGCTCGGCCATCATTAGCGCAACATCGTAGGCCGATTCATCGCTACGCCGGTCATCAGACCGACGATGAACGTAATCAACATCAGGATGACAATCACCTCCAGTGTAACTTCGATCATCATCACCCTAGCTCCTTCCCCCTGATTGGGCGATCCACGCATCCCGCACAGCAAACGTCAGTTCCATCCATTTTCGTTGCAATTCAGCCTGCAGTTTGTAAACTGGCCGCGTGCTGATTGTAGGGTAGTTTTGGCACAGCGCATCCAATAAATCACTCACAATTTGCTGCGACAGTTCGTCACTCGCGCCTCATTTATCACTATCCTGCTATGGCATCTGATGATCATGGGCTAACCTTCAAGATAATCTTGCGCGACAAGCTGTGTTTGGCAGATTATTGTGAGAATTGACAGAAACTCGATAGCTTTTTTAGATGTTTGCAAGAGGAAATACTTGTTATACTTTGTTGAATCGTGGTGCAGTTGAATCGTGGTGCAATCGTGCCCAGCTGTCGACAAAGAAGGAAACGATGAACGATCTGCTTGTGCTGACTCTAGTTGAGCCATCACCGACGACAGACCGCTGCCTCCAACTTGTTGCGCAACAGCGTTATTCCGTTGAGCGTGTACAAACAAACGCACAATTGTTAACTAAGCTACGCTCACAAGAAAACAGGTTGTCTTTGCTCTTGCTCGATCTGTCAGCGGTAGCGACATCAGCTATCCCTGAACTCTTATCGCAAGTGCGTGTAGCACCAGGAAGTGATCTACTGCCGATTGTCGTATTGGATACATACAGCGCCGACCGCGAACGCATCCGTGCGACATTCGAGCACGCGGTCTTTCACTATATCAGCCTGTACGATGAGGTAGCGGCCCTCACAGCGCTGGCAGCGGCGCTGGCCTTCCTCCGCTCCCCCAGCAATACACTGGTGACTGCGCCCTACCAACGCATCATGCGAGCGGTTGTGCAGCGAGTGGCGGAGGCGATTCAGCAAAAGCCGGACAATTTCGAGCCGATCCAACGGGAGATCCTGACGGCACTGCATCAACTGACTGGGGCCGATGATTTTGCCCTGGCCCTATACGATCCGATCACGAATGAATACCAACGCCATGCTGCCAATCGTCGCTTTTCGCTCACTTGGAAATACCATTTGATCGGCACCAGTTTGACGCGTGTCGTGGTGGAGAGTGGTGGAATTGAATATTTTCCCGATGTGCGGGTCGACCCAGTCGTGAACCCGGACATCAGCGCCGACGGCGTGCGGAGTCTGTTGGTAGTACGCATTAAGCAGACCGGTGCGCTCTATGCTTACAGCGCCAGACCCAGTTATTTCAACAGTGTCCATATTTGGGCTGTCGAAATGCTTGCCGAGCTTTCGCTCAACCTGTTAGAGAGCTATCAACAGGCCGCCCTGGAGCGCACCTTGCGCGAAGTGGCGAACTTGCTGGCGACCCAACCTGCCCGCGCCGTCCCTACAGCCATTCTGCGGCAGATGGCGGCCATCGTGCCTTACACAACGGCGACCATCCAGAGCAAAGAGGGCGATCAGCTGCGGATCATCGAAGCGGTTGGCTATAGCGAAGAGCACCGACTGCGGCTGATAGGTCGGCGCATCTCGTTGCAGGATGAACGCAGCCCCAACAAAGAAGTGATCGACAGCCGACAACCATACTACTTGTCCGATGCCGCCAATGACCCGCGCTACACCGGCTTTCAGCGCACCCAACAGGGCGATATTCGCTCTTGGCTGGGCATTCCCCTCATCGTGAACGATGCGGTGATTGGGATGCTGACCATTGACCAGGCTGCGCCCGAATTTTATCGGCCGCTCCATATCGAACGCGCCACAGCCTTTGGCAGCATTGCTGCCTCGGCGCTGCGCAGTATGCAGCTCAACGAACAATTGGGCCGGGGGCTGGCCCTGCTGGAACAGATCAACAAAGGGCTGATTGAACTTCAGCCCGATGAAGCCGTCCTAAAGGCAATTGCGCGCGGGATTCGCAATACTCTCCCCTGTCAAACCGTAGCCCTCTACCCGTATGATGCGTGGGCGGGCCGCTTTGAAGCCGAGCCCATCGCCAGCGGTTTCGCCGGAGAGACGCCCCCGACCTACTCAGGGCTTGAAGAAAAGGTTATCCGGGTCTTTGCCGAAGGGCAAGTCTTCCAAGAAGCGCAACCCGCCACTCAACCGCCTGGCGATGTTGCTGCGCTCCCTACCGGCGAGGTGTGGGCCGGGCTACGAATGGATGTGCGCGATCGCTTTATTGGCATGTTGTTTATCAACTACCCTGCAACCCACAGCTTTTCTGCCGAGGAAAAAGATCTGATCCGCACCTTCGCCAATCAAGCGGCGGTGGTCATCTATATGAACGAACTACAGCGGCGGCGCGATGAACAGGCCGCGCGCAAATTACGCCAGTTGCACGATGCCACCCGCGAGTTGATCGAAGTGATCGATGAAGAAAACGGCTCGTCTGAAGACGAGATTTTACGCACCCTGCTGGAAAACACCATTCGGCTCACTGGTGTGGTGGGGGAAGAAGCTTTTCTGGCTGCATTGTATCTTTATGATGCCGCGGCGGAACACTTTGTGTTGCAACCGGTGCATCCCGTGCCAGAGCATCATCCGCTGCCAGTTATTTACAATGCACCGCTCTTTCACACAGTGTTGGCCAGCGAGGAGGCCAGCCTGTTTGCCGAACGCCAAGCCTGGCCGGAAGCGTTGCCGCTCCCGCCGCGCACCCAGGCGCTGATCGTCACGCCGTTGCTCGCCAAGCAACCGGTGCTGCGCGGCGTGCTGCTCGTCTGTCATGATGCGGTGCGCGGTCTCGATGAATCGGATCAGACGGTCATTGCGTTGCTGGTGCGCCAGGCTGTGTTGGCCTTGGAAAAGGCGGCACACATTCGCGAGTTGAATACGCGTGCGCTGCTCATTTGGGCGGATATTGCCCAGGGGATCTTGGGGCATTTCACGCATGGGCGGGTCAATACGATCCGCAATTATGCGCTGATCGTCCAACGTATTTTGCGCAGCGCCACCACCACAGAACAGTTAGTCAGCGTACAGCCGTACATTGAGCAAGTACTTGACCTCTGTCAGGAAGTAAATCAGGAAACGGTACGGCTGACCTTCCCCCAGGCGCACGCTGATGTTTTGACTGCGCGCGCAGTGCAACTCCTGGCGGTAGAGCGCTGCCGTGCGGCCATGCACACCCACCACGCCAGCGAAGTTGAGATCATCAGCCTGCTTGAACCGGCAACGACGACAGCAGCAATTGCGATCGGTCATGATTTCTTACGGCATGCGCTTGACATCATTGCAGCCAATGCGGTGCGCGCTATGATACAACATCCAACGCCAGGCCACAAGCGGCTGACGATTACCACGACGGTAGTCAATGGCTGGCTGCGGCTGGCTATTGCCGACACTGGCCCAGGCATCCCTTCGGCGATTTTAGACCAAATCTTTCGCCGCGAGATCAAACACGCCGACCCAACGATTGGCCGCGGCATGGGCCTGTTGGTGGCGCGCACCATCGTTGAAGGCTATGGTGGTCTCGTTGAACGACCGCAAACCGGCCCAGACGGGACTACCATCACGATCGGTTTTCCGGTACAGTCAACCACCAAGTAAAATCGCAGAATTGCACAGAAATAGAACACGGATTTGCACAGATGAACACGGATAAAAAGCCTAGCTGCAGCTTTATCACAAATGGCGGCCATTTTCATCACACTATCACAGCGCAGGATGCAAATTGTGAGCAAAAGGCGCGCAATTGACGGTTTATCTACCCGTATCTTTCGCTATACTGCACAGTGTTGAAGGAGCTACGGTCAATGCGGCCCAGGCTACAGCCGCACAGCCTGCCGTGGCAAAGATAATTTCGGCGTTTCAATGCAGTGCGCCCGGCGAACAGTCGGTAGGGTAGCAGGGCCACTTGCTGGGGCCCCAAAATTCGCCAAAATTCGGTTGATCGCTGCACTCCTTCATGATGACCAGATACCGAACTTTTTATGGGCTGATCATATACATTTTCCCATCAATCTTTCAAAGTGATAACCACCAATGGCACTCTTACCGCTGTACGCTTTTAGTCGCCCCGAACGACAGGAGACCGTTCCCAGGCCCTGTGCAGAGCAATTGTCCTGGCTACGGCGGGTTCTGCGCGCCGCAGGACTCGTCGGACGCATTGCTACCACCGCCGATCTGGATCGCATTGCGCAGTCCGTAGCCGAACATTTACAACGCACGTTACAGTGTGATGCCACCAGTTGTTTTATCTATGACGCTCAGACTAACGAAGTGCGGTTTCCGCCCAAATTGGTAGGGGTTTACGAACCAGAGCTAGTCTATCAACGTGGTAGCATTGCGCGCGATTCGATTGTCTACCGCGTCATTCATGAGTTGCCACAGCCTTATTATTTGACGCACAATGCTCAAAAAGATCCATTACTGGGCAGTGACTTTGTCCGACGGGAAGGGTTTCAGACCACAGTCTGTTTTCGTCTGGAAGTAAAACAACGGGTCGTCGGTGCGCTCTTTATCAACTATCGCCACCCCCATCGGGTATTGGCCGATGAATTAAGCGTGATGCGTTTATTCGCCGTACACGCGGCCACAGCGCTGGATAACGCGCTGCAACATGAACAAGACAATGTGGAGCAAGAGCGCATTTTGGCGCGCGTAACGCAACGCTGGTTGGGGTTGATCAATGGCAGTTGGAAGCACGAAATCAGCAAACATGCGGTAACAATCACCTATGAAGTTGCGGCGCTGCGCCGTCTTTTGTCCAGTGCGCGGTTGAATCAGGTGATTTTGGAGAAGTTAGAAAAAGTTGAGCGTCTCGCCCGCACCATTGCCGATGAACCGTTGACCTTGCCTCTCTCCTATGAGGAAGGGGTGGAATCGATCTTGCTCAATGACATTTTGACCGAACGTTTGCGCCAGTTGTGGGAGCGCCCTGCGTACCACGCTGTTGCCCTGCGGCAAGACTTTCGCCTGCCCGCCGATGCGACCATCCGCGCCAATGCCGATTGGTTCAAAGTGGTGCTTGACTCGCTGGTTGAAAACGCCATCACCGCCATGGCTGAAGTCGCCACGCCGCGTCTCACGGTGACAACAACACAAACCGGCCAGTGGGCCAAAGTGGTCTTTGCCGATACCGGTGCGGGTATTCCAGCAGATGTACGGGCGAAACTGTTGCGCGAACCGATCCCGAAAGTCCAGGGCGAGACCGGCAGTGGCATTGGGCTCTTATTGGCGCAGATGATCGTTCGCACCTATGACGGACGACTTGACCTGGAGGAAACCGGCCCGCTGGGGACAAAAATTGCCTTATTGCTGCCCTTAGAAACCGCTACCTGGACAGTCGCGTAAAGCAGATCATGGCCCCCATTCGTTTTTTGTTGATCGGCGCGCACGGAAACTTTTGGCAGCGCGTATTGGCCCAGGCTGTACAGCCGTTTGGCAGCCTGGCCGCCACGGAAGTGGATGACTTGCTGCCCAGCACTGCGGCCCAGTATGATTTTGTAGTTGTTGACGCAGCCTTTGTAGAAAATGTACCAGCGGTCATCCGACAGGTGCGGCGCGGCAACCCACAAGCCCGTGTTTTGGTCATCACTTTATCGCCAACCTGGAAACGTGCGCGCGATGCGCTAAAAGCCGGCGCGGTGGACTACATTAAAAAGTCGTTGGATGTTGCCAAAGTGCGCGAAGAGGTGCAGAGTGCCCTGGATAAGATCCCGCCGCCTTGAACGCTAGGGCGGATGCGTCTTTTTCCCGATGCGGAGCATAGCATGATGTCCAGACAAACTGTTCTACTGGCGGATAACGATCACGAATATGTCACCAGTATTCGCCCTTTTCTGGCGGAAGGTGGCTATCGCGTGATCGCCGTCCATACACCCGAAGAAGCAGTGCAAGTATTACAACGCGGCAATGTCGATCTAGCCTTGATTGACATCCGCCTGCGCGATGACAAGGATGAGTTAGACCGCAGTGGTCTACAAGTCGCTCATCATGCGCCGGACATCCCGAAGATCATTGTCACCAATTATCCAACCTATGAGGCCGCGCGCGCTGCACTGACCAGCCAGGCGAACGGCCACGCACCCGCAGTTGATATTGCTACGAAGCATGATGGCCCAGAAAAACTGCTCCTCTTGCTAAACCACATTTCAACCAGCATCCGTTTACGTGCGCTTGAAGCACGCGAAACGTACTTCGCCACGGTGCGAGTTCAGGCCAATGTCTTCTTCTGGCTGAGCATTGCGGCCGCGATCACTGGGTTTGCCCTGCTCGGTTTTAGTGTCTATTTAGCCGTTGCCAACAATCTGACCGTTGATGTAATGTCAGTTACCGCCGGTCTCGTGATCGAAGCGGTAAGCGTGCTTTTCTACCAACAGGCCAATCGTGCCAACCAACGCGTGGATGAGTACCAGCGCGAACGTATAGAGAACGAGCGTGTGAAGCGTTTGTTAGATGCCTGTGAGGAAATCACCGACGATGAAAAACGCAACGATTGTATCCGCGCCGTGATTGACGCCAACAAAACGTTATTTTCGGTGAATAGCCCGACGACAAACAGTTTGGCGACTGGACAAAGCACACCGTAAAGATGTCGAGCTGATGAGGAGCAACCCAATGACACAACCCACTGCGCCTTATACGATTCTGCTCATCGACAATACACCGTCATTTGTTGAATCGCTCCGTTGGTTTCTGACCGAGGAAGGGTATTGTGTGGTGACGGCGGACAATCACGAAATCGGGCGCGCCATGCTGGAGCGTGGCCCGGTCGACTTGGCGGTGTTAGATATTCGGCTGATCAACGACAAAGACGAAAAAGACATTAGCGGACTAGAATTAGCGAAAACCGTTCAGACAACAATTCCGAAAATTATCTACAGCAATTTCCCCTCTTACGAAGCAGCACGGATAGCGTTAGGACCCCGTGCCGAAGGCTTGCCCCCTGCCGTTGATTTTCTGGGCAAGGAAGAAGGCCCACAAACCTTGTTAACGGCTATTCGCCATGCCCTATTACTGTTTAGGCGGTCAGAACAACAGCCGAACCCCACTCCTCAGCCAGAACCACCCGCAGAAACCACAGGTGAAATCTGGGTTGATCCCCAGACGCGCCAGGTCTATGTCGTGGGCCAGCCCATCGAAGTAACCCCTCAAGAATTTGAACTGATGCGCTATTTTGTCAGCCGCCCCAACCAGGTAGTCTCGCGTGCGGAGATTGTGCAAGAGGTGCTGGGGCAGACCTACGAAGGCGTGATCGAAGAGAATCGCGTTAACAATATCATTCGCCGTTTACGACAGAAGATTGAGCCGAATGAAGCGGTCAATCCGCACTATCTGCAAACCGTGCGTGGGCATGGATTTAAGCTTGTGCTGCGATCAGGATAAATCCGCGCTTTCTTGTGATATACATGATGATAGTGTGATAACAATGGCGCAATCAGCAAACAATTCCTGGACTATAATTTTCGTAACCAGTGTGGCTCAGTGTTACGGAACTTGTCAACAGGAACCCGATCATGCACAAGCAAGTCTGCCTTCTCCCGCCAGAAACCATAGCCCCATCACTCGCTGCAACCAAAGTCAAGCATCGCTCGCGTCTGCGTCCTGACTATCGACAACAACCAGGTCTGGGTAGAACGCCCTGGCAGTGGCAAAACACACAGGTCATCATTGTCGAAGTCGCACGCGGCTTGTTTGATGTTGGCATTGTCGATGTGTATTCCACCACTGACGGCGACGACATAGCCGCCCAGTTTCTACGCATCAGCCGCCATATCCACCGCGCAGCGGCCCAACAAGCACGCGATACCTTTGAACGGCGCGCGTTTGAGGCCGATTGCTTAGGCGCAAAATTACGCCGTTTTGCCGAGTCGGCGTTAGCTGACCACCAATGGTACGCCTTTACCCCCGAACAGTACGACCGGTACACAACCCTGCTGCACACGTAAAATCTCTGATTCTCTCAATTTCCGTTATCACCAGAGAATGTGGAGACGAGGAGATTCCCTAGCTTGTAAAATTGTGTACTGGTCAACGAGATAATAAACGGTAGAGGCCGGAGGGCACCCCGGCAGTCGGCTTCGGGGTAACTCGTCGCGATCTCCCCGACTGCCTCGCCCCTACGAATTCCACCATGCTGTTGACTAATACACTTTTGGTAAAATTGACAGCCGCCCGGTTGACTGCTATGATGGGCCTGCTTCAAAAATAAACATAGGGGATTTCTCCGTATGGATTACCTGATGGTTGCCATCATCAATATGATCAAAGCCGGCCTGCACACCGACCCAGGGGGTAGTGTGTCTGCCGTCTAGTAGCCATCGCCAACAATTGTTGCTCAGGCCGCAGCGCATCACCTCGATGCCTGCGGCTTTTTCTTTGGATCGCACTGGTTGACGAGTGTTCACTCGCAACCGCCAAGCGCAGGCACTGGGCTGGTGGCCCGGCGGTCTGCGCTTTTTGTTTTGCGGGGGTAACGATTCAGGCCAGGAAACTACAACGAATTGGGAAAGGAACGAAAACGCCGCGACGAATCGGCTGTGATTCGTTTAATGCCAAATCCGCTGTAGCTTGGCGGGGATGGCTGAATCGTTACTTGCGGGGTACGTACTGCGCAATCCATACTGCGTAATTGGTACTGCGTGCAGTGTATAAGGCGTCTACGGATTACGCACCACGCAGTACGCAGTACGATATTTTTTAGCAATTATCCAAAGAAAGAGGCACTCTATGACACACCCTCCACAACCCCGTGGTTTTCGCACCTTTACCGTCATCTGGTTTGGTCAACTGGTTTCAATGCTCGGCACGGGGATGACGCGCTTTGCGCTGATGATCTGGGCCTATCAACAGACCGCGCCCGGAGGGCACCCGGCGACCACGCTGGCTCTGCTCGGTTTCTTCGCTTGGCTGCCGATGATCCTGATCAGCCCGCTGGCCGGCGTCTGGGTGGATCGGCTGGACAGACGGCTCATTCTGCTCGTGACAGATTTTGGCAGCGGGCTGCTGACGATGCTGGTGCTGGCGGCCTACTTCACCGACAACCTTGCCATCTGGCAGATCTATGCACTCGGGACGCTGACAGGCGTCTTTGATGCGTTCCAGTTCCCGGCCTACACCGCGGCCACGTCGACACTGTTGAACAAAGCCGACTACACCCGCGCCAACGGGATGCGCTCGCTCGCCAACGATGGCTCGTTGATCGCGGCGCCAATCCTGGCCGGGGCGCTGCTGCCCTGGATCGGCATCGCTGGCGTGATGATCATCGACGTAGTCACCTTTGGCGTCGCAATGGTGTCGCTCTTTCTGGTGCGCATCCCTGCCGGGCGCGCCGCAGAGCAGAGCGACGGGCGTGAGCCATTCTTCCAGCAGGTGAGCGTTGGCTTTCGCTATATCTTTGCGCGCAAAGGGCTGCTCGGCCTGATGTTTATCTTTATGGGGATCGAGTTGTTTGCCGCGCTGACCTACTTCGCCGTGCTCCCGGCCTTGATCCTCAAACGGACGGGTGGTGATGAAACCGCATTGGGCGTAGTACAGGCCATGCTGGGCGTTGGCGGCGTTATCGGTGGGCTGCTGGTGAGCATCTGGGGGTTGCCCAAACGCAAAATTCACGCCGCGTTGGGTCTCTGTGGAATCTCCTTTTTGCTGGGCGACTTGCTCTTTGCCACCGGGCGCACGCTGCCGGCGTGGATTATCGCCGCCACGGTTTCAGCGGTCTTTATCCCCTTTATCGTCTCTGGGGATCGTACCATCTGGCAGAGCAAGGTGCCACCGATGCTGCAGGGCCGCGTCTTTTCGGCGGCCAGCATGTTCCGCTGGGGGGCCAAACCGGTTGGCTATCTCGTAGCTGGCCCGCTGGCCGATCGGCTGTTGGAACCGGCGATGCAGCCCGGCGGCCCACTCGTGCCGCTCTTCGGCTGGTTGGTGGGGGTTGGCCCTGGTGCAGGCATCGCCCTCATGTTTGTCTTTACAGCGATCGTGGGTGCGCTGATGAGCTTTAGCGGATATCTCTTCCGCGCCATCCGCCGTGTGGAGGAAGAATTGCCCGATCATGACCATACACCGACGAGCGCGCTAGAGATGGTGCGGTAGAACAAGGAGCACCGCCATTCAGGTAAGGGTTTCTACTCCTACCCTGCAATGCGCCCATAGGCGTGCAGGACGCGCAGGTTATCGACGATCTGCACCCCTTGCCAGGCTCGTTCGGCCGCGGCCCAGGCCGCTGCGTCGATAAAGGCCCAGTTCCACGGGACTCCCCACGCACCATCGGGCTGTTGTTGTTCGACGAGAAAGGTGAGGTTGTCGGCGAGCAGGGCGGGGTCAAACGCCGCCGCCAGGAAAGCTGCGGGCGTAGGGGCCACAGCCAACGGTTGCAGCCCATAGCCCAGCCACTCTTGCGGGTCGGCGGCAACGGAGTGTGGCAACGCCGTATGCAACTTCGCCTGTACCGCGGTTCGCAACGCTGCTGGCACACGCGGGGCCAGCGCCAGACGCAAGTAGCAGAGAAAATCGTGCATCTCGATTTTGTCCGGGGCTGCGCGCAGTTGGGCCAGCAGTGTGTCAGCCAACACGGCTAACAGAGAATCAGACACCAGTTCCTGATAGGCATAAAGATAGCCGAGTATCTCGGCGCGTGGGTTGGTCACAAAGCCGCCAAAATTGCGCTCGGTTTCCGTGTAGCGCCACCAGGGGGCGTGGGGCGCATTTTCCACAGCGGGCGGCACAATCGGCCAAACCTGCCGCGCGCAGTCATAGGTTTGCAACAAATAGTCGATCGCCCGCCCCACGATTGGCGCCTGCGCCGGTACCCCGATAGCTCTAAGATGCTGCAAGGCCACGGTCGTGGCAATGACCGAGGAAGCGGCGGTGCGGATGTCAGGCTCCAACCCATGCCCAAACCCGCCATCAGGGTTTTGATAGGCGGCGAGGGCGGCGCTCACTTCCTCAGCGCTGCCGCCCTCGAAGTAGAATCGGAAGCGTGCTTGATCGATCGCTCGGCCATGCAGAAAGAGATAGACGCGCGCCTGCTGAAAACGTTCCTGCGGCAACTGTTTCATGGTATACTCTCCTAACCTGGACAAGCCCGATCATAGGATAGCACAACTGTTCTGCAATTGCAAAGCGGAGGCAAAGTAGGGCCATCGCGAGTAGGGAAAAGTGGACAAAAGAGGGGAAAGGGTCTAGGCTGGCGAAAAACGCAACCGGGAGAGAAAATGGTCGCCAAAACAGCAGAATTGCCAGCGGAACCACCCACCATTGCCAGGCACTTTGCCAAAATGACAGATCCCAGAAAGGGTAACTTGCGCTACCATAAGTTTATGGACATCTTGGTGATCGGGATCTGTGCGGTGACGTGTGGCGCTGATGATTATGAAGCAATCGCCGAGTTTGGACAAGCGAAAGCCGAATGGTTTCAAACGTTTCTCGAGTTGCCCAACGGAATTCCTGCGCATGACACCTTTTGGCGGGTCTTTGAGGCCTTGAACGCAGAGCAGTTTCAACACTGCTTTGTGCAATGGATGTCTGCTGTGCGCCAAAAGATTGCGCGCGAAGTGATTGCGCTGGATGGCAAGACCTTACGTCGTTCGCATGCGAAAAAGGAAGACAAGGCGGCGATTCACATGGTCAGTGCATGGGCGACCACGAATCGGCTGGTGCTTGGTCAACAAAAAGTCGATGCCAAGTCCAACGAGATCACGGCGCTCCCCGAACTCTTGCGGGCCTTAGACTTCCAGGATTGTATCGTGACCATCGATGCGATGGGCTGTCAAACCGCCATTGCCGACTTGATTATCGAAGGCAAGGGGGATTACCTCCTGGCCCTGAAAGGCAATCAGAGCCAGCTCCACGAGGATGTGGTGTTGCTCTTTGATGACTTGGGCGACAGCCAGTTTACGGCTTATCCGTATGACTACGCCCGCACCGTGGATAAAAACCATGGCCGCATTGAAGTACGGCACTGCTGGAGCATTGCTTACCCAAGTCTAGAGGGCTCGCTCAGAGGCGCCACCAACTGGCGGGGCTTAACGGCCTTTGTCAAGGTACGCGCTGAACGTTATCTGGGTGACAAACATTCGCTTGAGGACCGCTATTTCCTGGCCAGTTATCAGGACAGCGCAGGCCACTTCTTACAACAGACCAGAGACCATTGGCACATTGAGAATTCGCTGCACTGGGTCTTGGACATTGCCTTTCGCGAAGATGAGTCGCGCATCCGCAAAGGCAATGGCCCCCAGAACTTTGCGCTCTTGAGACACATCGCTCTCAATTTACTCAAGCAAAACCCCGACAGCAAGTTAGGCATCAAGAACCGACGTTTACGGGCTAGCTGGGACAATGATTACCTCATGGCCGTTCTCGAACCTTTATTCGCATGAACTCGCGATTGCCCTG
>Ga0224722_1000973_pt1 | contig 16254 bp, 22 predicted proteins | sample Balambano_FR1_Me_FD_161646 | JGI IMG/M metagenome (GOLD analysis project Ga0224722, IMG submission 161646) | Freshwater sediment microbial communities from Lake Towuti, South Sulawesi, Indonesia - Balambano_FR1_MetaG | ecosystem: Environmental > Aquatic > Freshwater > Lake > Sediment | place... | reverse complement strand
AGAATGCCGCTAAGAATATCGAAAAAGTCGGGATGGGGCATCGCCCGACTCAAAATGCGGATGTGGAGAGAAGGTCAGACTACCTCGGTAGCACATCTCTGAGAAGCGTCTAGAATCACCGTGGCTTCAGCCCGGTGAGTATGTCAATGCTACAGTTCTATTCACATTGCTCATTGCGTCCCTGTTAGTGACTTTGTTAACACAGCAGGCTTGCAGCAAAAAGTGCTCGAATCCCTGGCAATCTGATGAGAAAAGCCAGGTTGTCTGTGATGCAATATCAAATAGGGGATTTTTGGGGGGGCTGTCATACTCAAAAATCCCCTAGAGACTGCATTGGACGATAGAAGAGCGATCGCCCTTCAGTTGACTATCACTTTTTGTTTGCTATAAACCGAGTTTGGTTAACGTGTTCTTACCAGCGATACCATCGACGGTTAGACCATTGGCTTGTTGATATTTCTTGACGGCGGCTTGTGTTCCCGGTCCAAAAATACCGTCTGTGCTAATAGAATAGCCCGCTTTGACTAGCGCTTCTTGCAGTTTGCGGACATTGTCACCACGCATGTAGGGTTCTACCAATCGCAGGGTTTGCCGCTTATCGGTGCTGAAGGGAGCAGGTTGAGCTTTGCCAGAAGGCAAGAAGGATACATGCAGGTGATTATCGTGTCCTCCACAGTACTTAACTCCCTGGATTTTGGGGTCGTTGAACAAAATCACTTTAACCCCTGTCACTCCGTTGTTTTGTATGAGACGAACCAATTCTGTGGTTAGCTCACGAGAATAACCAGCAATATTCCATTTCATGGGAATTTCTTTGCCGTTTTTGGCACAGGGGCGAAAATCCACATCCAGCCCATTTTTGTGGGATTTGTGCGGAGCCATTGGTCCGCCATTTTCCAAACTGATGTTGCCCACCGCGATACGAGGGCCATTGGGATGAGCCTTGGCCCAAGCAGAACAAACGGCAGCGATCGCGCCTAAGGTTTCCGGACGGCCAAATTGCTTGTGGCGTGGCGTATACGTGTAAAAACCAACACCTGATGCTGGAATTTGGGTAAATAAGCCGCGATCGCCTGATTCTTCCATCTCCAATTCATCTTCTTCTAAGCCAATATCGGCTTCACAGGGCAGTTCGGCTTCTTCCTGCTCCAATTCTGCAATCATCTCAGGTGTGAGTTCATCCATCTGAGTCTGCTCTGAAGATGTATCTAAAGTGGTGTTAGCATCGATCACAGTTTCAGTTGAGTCCGTGGTTTGAGTTGTGATTGTTTCGTCACTCATAGTGTTCTTCCTTTGTTTGGTAGATATTCTGATTCTCCTGGTGGGTGAATATGCTCCACCTCTATCTAGTTTTAATCATACGCTGGTTGTGGGCAGTGCCCACCCTACAACTAATCACCAATCACCATTTCCTCAAAGTCGCGTTCTTCTTCCAGAATGACAAATTCTGGGTTAACGAACGTGCCATCTGGCACTTCTTCCATATCGCTCCGCTCTGTGAACCCATCTAATCCTACCGCTTTTGCTCCTATCTTAAAAGCAGATGAGAACCGATCTAAGCCGTGATGACCACCGTTTACCCGTTTGCGAGCACTGGCTAAATCAAATCGAGACAAGTCCTTCCGAATCAAGCTTTCTTTAGCTCGAAGAAAAGCTGCCAGGATGTCAGAGGCAATCGCCGAATCATTTGCCAACTCTGGGTTCTCCAATAATTTTGCACCCAATCCGATGTTTCGACCAATGCGATCGTAATTGGCGCGTCCGGTTAATTGGATAAATCCGCGTCCCTTAAATTTGTCGCCGTCACCTGCGGCATTGTTGCCCAAAGATGCCTTACGAAAATCGTATTTACCAAACGGACGACCACCGGGTTCGGTATTGTATTTTGAAATGCCTTCGCTAATAGGCACAAAGCCTTCTGTTTCAGCGCGAATGGTGCCCAATGCCATTAGAATCATGGCGCGATCGCCCAATTGAAATTTCTCCATCGCTGCGAGAACAGCAGGTAAATGCTTCTCAATATTTTGACGACGGGTTTTAGGAAACATGCGGCATACGACATCTACTGTAAACAAGCCGGTTTCTGTTGCCGTAGAGGTCGCCGCAAAGGTCGCTGGGGGAGAATCTGTTGACATTCCTAAAGCGGCAAACGTTTTGGCTCCAGCAATACCGTCGGGGGTCAAACCAGCACTTTTTTGAAACGCCATCAGCGCTTTTTCCGTAGCTTCACCAAATTTGCCATCAATCGCGCCGACTGCAAATCCCTTGGCAGCTAATTGTTGTTGAAGGGCGGTGACTTCAGAACCGCTTGCTCCTTTCTTGAGCAGTTGTGACATGGGTAATGCCTCCCGATTGTTTTTCAACCCTATCAACTGATTCAACCACAATTGCCTAAATCCTGGTTGACTGATTTTGAGTACGGGTGGCCTTGAAAGAATATGCAGATTGCGCGATCGTCAAAATCCCCAGCTTTTCCAAAAAATTTAAGATCTGGCTCTCAGACGAGAAATGATATGTCTATTTGCGCCTAGCCTACTAGCTTGTCTTAAGTTGCTCCAACTTTTGCCGGATGAGCCTTTCAACTTCTTCAATCTCAGCATTTGATTTGGGCAGATCAAAGGTTTCTGGAGATGCTTCAGCCGTGAAGCGATCAACAAAGGCGTGAAATGCGTCTTTATCTTCAGGGTGAGCAATGACGTAAGCCCTTAACTCACTTTTGCTCATGGCACTAAAGTTAAGCTTCATGACAAGAACCTCCAAAGCCCATTGCGATAAATTTCTATTTCTATGTTATCGCCAGCTAATATGAAGACGTTACCTGTTCGTTCATCAAGGCGAACAACAAAAATAGGCGTAAAGGTGTTGGTCAAGGATTGGCATAGGATTGGCATAGGATTACACATCTGATGGCTTGTTCGGCAGTTGGCAAAGTTGATATACCTCGTAAAAGGACATAACATAGCTTAAACGTTGCGATCGCCAAAATCCCCAACTTTGTGACAAAAGTTGGGGAGATGAGAGTTGAGGGCAGGAATTAAAGCTATTTGTTGAGATTTTCTTGCTGTGCCGATTCAAAGCGCTCGTTCAGTTTATCGAGATTTTCCTGCATGGCTTGGTCAAAGCGATCGCCACCCTTATCTAAATTTTCTTGCATGGCGCGATCGAAGCGAGTATTGCCCTTATCCAAATTTTCCCGCATGGCGCGATCGAAGCGAGTATTGCCCTTATCCAAATTTTCCCGCATGGCGCGATCGAAGCGTCCGTCTAACTTCACCTGCGAGATTAAGCCTTTGTCGAGGGTGTGTTGACGAGCATCTTCAAAGCGGGGCATCAGAGCGAGAGCAGGGCTGGCGATCGCAGACATTAGAGCGATCGTTAAACCACTAAAAATTAAGCGTTGCATATCGTGTCTCCTGTTGAATAGTCAGTTGTGGATTCAGGTATAAGCAGGGAGTGATTGACTTGCTTGATTACTAGAATGCACTCTATCCCTGAAGCCACGATGATGTTCAACTAAGAGAAAATTAAGGGTTTCCTGAGAAATCTGAGAGGGGAGCGTAGCAGCCTCTCCAAGGTACATCTAGTGGTTAAAGGAAGCTAGGAAGAGAGAGAGAAACCACAGAGACACAGAGAGCACAAAGAGGAGAAAACCAATCGCTGCTTAAGGGTTGAGCTAGTGATCCAGCAGATTTCCTCTGTGTCCTTCGTGCCTCTGTGGTTAACTCTCCCAACCAATAGTTGCGCCCTACTCTCCAAATAACAATGCCCCACAACCCAGAGAAGGTGTAACACTCCTAGAGGCTGCGAGGTATGTTTTGTGAAGTTTGAGTTGAGAGAGTCCCAACACAGCTTCTAGTTGAATTGGATCAGAATTAGCGATCGAACATCACCAATCCCAGATCGATTTACCGTCCGACCCCTGCCAAACGACGATAGGGAACAGAGCGTTCGATATCGATGTTTTGCGGAGAGACTCTGGGTGGGCTGACCGTCTGAGGATTGATACTCCGAGCCATATCCACATATAGGGAAGGATCGCCTGCACGGGCCACCTTCTCTTGAGGACGGAAACTCTTGACAGTGGTTTGCCAGATGATCTGTGGGAAGCCCAACTTAGCTCGATAGTATTCATCGTAGCGGGGCGATCGGAGATTGAATGGCATTTCGCCTGTAGCTCGACTGGGTAAATTGCGACGGCGCTGGAACGGTACGATAGAATCTCCGAAATTATCCAGATATTCCTGACTGTTCAGCAAGTCATCAATAAAGCCCTTTAATCCCTTGGTTGCCACAACGATGGACCAAGCGATTTTTTCCCGCTCATTGTAAACATCCCGTCCTAACACCCGCTGCACTGTCTGTTCCACAAAGCGGTAATTGCTATTGAGGTCATAGAAGCTGCGCTTATAGGTATTGGAAAGGACCAAGCCACGGATAAATTCGCGCACGGTGATCTGACCACTCCGGAGTTGGGACTCCAGGAAAGGTTCGCGATCGCTTTTAAATGCATGGAAAAAGATCTGGCGGTAAGCCGCTTCGATCAAAGTATCCATCTCCGTGGGGGAGAGCAAATTATCAGTGGAAAAAATGCGGGGCTGATCGTCACCGTAGACTTCAAAGCCAGCCACACGCTGATTTTGACTGGAAGGAGAATATTCTAATAGAGGAATTGCCACGCCTACAAAAACTCCCTATATCTTACGAATTCTTACAAATTCATCCTCATCATAAAGGGCTGAGGAGCCGCATTTCTCAGCAGTCTGATAAAACTTTACGGAACTTAATGGGGCAGAGGTGAGAAGGTGGCTGAATTCCCTAGAGGGAGTCCAACCAGAGGTGAACCACAGAGGCACAGAGGACACAGAGGGTTAGAAAAGAACCGCAGACTGTCTGGCACTTTCCAAAACTCTCAGGGCAAGCATCTGCCTTGCTTTTGCCTGCTGCCGCGATCGCACCTAACCTGCTGCATTGACGCTGCCGGACAAAATCAGCAAAAAGAAGATGAGCACCGTTGATGTGATCAGAAGTCCAGAAACCACTGGCCAATTTGCCCGCTGGAGGAACGTTTCCCAGTGAAAGCGCTCAAATTGGTTAAACAGCCCAGTGGAGGGACTGTAGGACGATTTGGGCAGTTTATCCCGGTAGTCTGCCCCATAGCGGGGAGTGCGGCAGAAGGGAAGATCGCCCTGAGCACGTTGCGGCAGAATGCGCCGCCGTTGATAGGGAACGGTGTGCTCTCCAAAATTAGATTGATACTCGGCGCTGTTGAGCAACGCATTGATAAAACCGTTTAGCCCTTCCGTGGCCAGGACAATCGACCAGGCTAGTTTCTCGCGATCGCCATAAACATCACGCCCCAAAATTCGCTGCACGCACAGTTGCACAAAGCGATAGTTGTTATTGCATTCGTAGTTCAATCGGCGAAACGAGTCTGACGTGGCCAAACCTCGAATAAAGTCTTTCACCGTAATTTGCCCTGATTTGAGTTGGGATTCTAATTGAGGTTGGCGGTTGCTCCACAGCATTTGCTGCTCGTTAAAAATCTGGCGATAGGCAGCCTCAATTAAATTATCAATCCCTGATGTGGTTGTTGCCGTTGTTGCCGTTACAGTTGTGTAGATTCTAGGTTGTTCATCACCTGGCACTTCATAGCCTGGAACCCGCTGATTTTGTGCAGCAGGAGCATATTCTAGTAAGGGTATCGTCATATTCATCCCCTTGATTTGTTAGACGAATTAACAGTTTTTGAATACCGCCGAATCGTGGATCAAACTTAACAATGACAATTCGGCTGTTAAGAAAATGCAATGAAATTATTGAATTGAAACAATGCGAAATGAGAATCAATTTTCAGATTAGGGGATGAAGGTTACTTTTCTAGACGAGAGTAGTAATCTGTAACATTGAGCAAATAGGGCTGGGTTTGTCCTCGCCAAAAGGATAGGGAATCCGCATTGGTTGCGTAGGGGGGAAACCGCCGCATCTGAGATTCTGTCAGAGCAGAGCCTGTAAATTCGAGTCCCAATCCTAAACATAAATGGGATAGGACAGAAAAATATTCTGCATGGTGTCCAGGAGACCCTACATGGGCGTGAGCATACTCATGTACGACCAACCGCAGCCAGTGTTGCGGCACCACTCGCCCGACATCCACCAGGATAGTGATCGGCTGGGTTGTCAAGTTACAAATGCCATCAATCCCAAAGGCAGTAGACAGGGGAACTGCGAAGATCTGCATCGATCGCTGTTGCCACGGATGAAAACAATCGTGACAGGCTTGCAGGCAAGCATTCAGTTCAGCGTTGATGGTGCTGATATGGTTCCCTATCCAGGCGCAAATGGGAATGCGACCGCTCTGATGAGAAATTACGTCCACCATGCTGGGTTCTGGAGCCAATTGTTGCACTCCATGCAAATAGTCCAGTCCTCGGATGACAGACTTCGTTGCAGAAAATTGATTACCAGCCAAATGAGGAATAGAGAGATGTTGAATTAAGGGACTTGGGAGCAGAGGGAGAGACAGTGGACGAATCGACAGTTGAGCTATTGTCTGTATTAGACTCGATCGCGATCCGAGATTCTGTACAAAAAGATGCCGTACTGAAGCCACCGAAGCGCTTGACGGTGCTGGTGCGGAGCCGCAAATCTGGTCCGGCAAACCAGAAGCGCTCCACCGAACTCATGGTTTCGTACTCGGTGATCAACACCAGCCCATCTGCTTCATCCATATGGTACTGCCCGACCACAGGGACAATCTCTGCATAGCCCCGCTCTCGCAGCAGCCGACCCTGGCGGCGATCGCCTTCATCTGGCACCAGCGCAAACACTGTAGACCCTTCATGGTTTTCCTCACCAGATCGATCCCAGTCCATCGATCCCTGCCAGGTGACAAAGGCCCCACCGATCGCCAAACTGGGGTCAATTTCATGCAACTTGCAAATCTCCACCACCTTGGGATGATCCGCCGGAAACGCCTCCACCCAGATTTCTGAGTCGCCGCTTTCCGTCCGCCGAAACGGCAGGTGATGCGTGGTGCGCTGCGATCGCCAGCGGCCTGCACTTTGCTGAAAAAACTCCATTGCGTCCATCATCGAGAGCTACTTCCTAGACAATCTATTCTCATTATTCTGTCTTTAATCTTTACAGAAGTTTTGAAAAAGGGCTATGTGTGGGAGGAAAAAGGGTGGTGGAAGCTCTGCTTTCTGCCTTCCTTTTACCGGTCAAATTCTCAGGATGCCTGATGGCTCTGTCTGCGGCTTGAAGAAAGCAATGAGGCAAGCGGAATGACAGGATGGCGGATAGCAAACATTTGGCGGTTCTTCGGCAGGGAGTGCGGCGGTGGAATTGGTGGCGACAGGAGTATCCAGCGATCAAGCCGCAACTTCAGGAAGCAAATTTAATAGGTATGGATTTGTCCGACATCGATTTGCATCAGGCAGATTTGAGAGGGGCTATCCTGAGAAGCACAATCCTGCGCGATGCTGACTTAAGCAATGCCAATTTGCAGGAAGCCGACCTCAGTCGATCTGATTGCACTCAGGTGAACTGTCGGGAAGCTCATTTTTACCGAACCGATTTCCTCAATGCCAAACTCTACCAGGCAGATTTTTGGAGAGCCGACCTGCGTAGATCCACTTTTTTGAAAGCGACACTGCGAAAAGCCACGCTGACTGAAGTGAGTGCTGAGAGAGCCGTTTTTTGGCAAGCCGATTTAAGTGCCGCTGATTTCACCAGCGCTAACCTCTATCAGGCTGAGATGACTGGCACTCAACTTTGGCAGACCAACTTCACCCAAGCCACGTTGACGGGCGTTCATATTCGGGTTGAAGACATCACCGAATCCATCATGCTGGATGAAGTGATTTGCGACTATGTGATTTTGCGGGGCGATCGCCCAGAACGGTTTCCACCGCAGGGTAATTTTCAGCCTGGGGAGATTTTACTATGGCTGACCCAATTGCAATATGGCGACACGGGATGTTGAACAGGGTGTGTGGAAAAAGGCTCTTTATTTCAGCGCTCCGCCAACAAAGCTGCCATATCTCGATACCCACTAACGACTGCAATCACTTCAATTCCAGTTTTGACACCAGGGCGATAGAAAATCAAGTAGTTACCCACTGGAAAACTCCGCAGGGGCGGGTTCAATTCCTCCCACAAGCGCCCCATCTCTGGAAAGCCAGCCAATGTTTGGCATTGCGCTCTGATTTGAGCGATCAAGCGTCGTGCTGCCTCTGGGTTATCTTGAGCAATGTGGCGGTTAATAGCCTTCAAGTCTTCCTTGGCAAGCGGTGTAAATCGAGCACGAGTCATTGGTTAACTCTGCTGTGCTTCAATTTCCTGGATATCGGCTTCCAGTTCAGCAAAGACCTCTTCTTCGTCCAGTAGTTCACCTTGATCCGCTTGAGCAACTCCAGTGGTAAGTTTTTGCTGTAATTCAGGAAGGCGGATTTCAAACAGTCGATCGCGCTCTTCCAAGAGCCGCAGCCCTTCGCGAACAACTTCGCTAGCGGAGAGATAGCGACCGCTTTTGACTTTAGCGTACACAAGTTGCTCCAATTCAGGTGTGAGGGAGACGTTCATAGGCTAGCGATGAGTTTTAGGCTGATCCTATTTTAGTTCACCGATGCAGTTTTCCAGAATATGCAAATTCGGTTATCTCCAACATCAAAGGCGAGATTTCCTCTGTCTGAGTGTGTAGCACTTTGTACTACAATACAGTTGTCACTTCGAGTACAAAAGTACTATAAATGTACTAATCTATTGTATGGGTATGCTATTTGATTTTTGCAGAAGCTTTGGGGCAGAAGTCTAAAAGCATTTGGGTTTTGCTCCTCAAATAGTCTGGGAGAAATCAAACTGGATGGTTGATGTGTTTGTCTTGCACAGATAAGTTCTTATTTTAGGCAGATCCAGGCGCACCTTTTAAGTGAACTAAGTTAACCCTTTCCTACCGCTGTGAAGCTTTGCGTCACTCCTCATTGACCTGTTTTAGCCAACCTGCTGTGCTTTCCTGCTGCCAAGGTAAGTTGTACCAGTCGTGTTTGGCGATCGCATCTAGAGTGGCAATGTTTCGCTTCATTGTCGATGGCACGATCAATTGCCATTAGTGATTGTCGGGAGGGCGCATCTAAGGGTTTGGGGGAGGCTGTCAAGCGGATGAACCACAGAGGCACAGAGGGCACAGAGACCAAAAATGTCAAGAGGATGAACCACAAAGGCACAGAGGGCACAGAGACCAAAAAACAGAGCGGTAGAACTCTCATAGCCCTATCTCACTGTTGAATATTCCTCCGTGTTCTCCGTGTCTCTGGGGTTTTCCATCTGACTTCCCTAATGACTGGATACGCCCTTGTCAGAGTCGATTAGATCTTGAAAATTCCAGGAAGTTAAACGCACGGAGAGGTGGAATATGACACAAAGTCGCTCACGTCGATTGGCTGTGGATCAGGTAGCTGTTCCCAGTCCTAAAGAACAAACTAGAGCACAACCCAGAGCACAAATTCGTAGGCGCGAGTCTCAGCCGGGTTGGACTGTGGGTAAACCAGCCTATGCGTTGCTGGCGGGATCGCTGCTGGCTTTAGTAGGGGTGATGACTGATGTGCGATCGCTGATCCGCAATCCCGTTACTGCACCTTCGCCCTTCGCCACGTGCCAGGAGATCATTCAACCGGAGTCCGTGCTGTCTCGTGCTCAACTGGCAGATCTGTTAGCCGTGTCTGAGCGAGAGAGTCGGGAGCGGGTGCGAGAAATTGTGCAGGCTCCTTACTGCAAACTGCCAGATATAGAAATTCGGGCGGGTGTGATCGCTGAACGAGAAGCCTATCCGCTGGAATTTGACCCAGAAACCTGGTTTGTCGTGCTTTACGAGGGGGAAGAATATGCGGGGTATGACTTTAGCTTTCATCACTAGCCTGGGAGTGATTGTGGGAATGTTGATTCCATCCCAGGTAAGTTGGTTGATGCAGCGGGCTGAGGAACCGTCAGATGCGATCAGGGAACCTCTACCCCAATGGGTTGAGGAATCCTCTACCAGTCCAGAGGATCTCAATCCTGCGGCTGAGGAATTCCCAACCGCTGCCTCTACTCCCGATGACGCAGTCCCAAATGTGTTTGAGCCTCCCTCCAGTGAACCATTAGAGCAAACATCGCCTGTCCCAAAAAATTTCCCTCCTCAGATAGCAGCTAATGGTCAAGTAACCTCATCTGCTGAAACTGCTGCTGCATCGACTCTCCCCGTTCAACTGTATCAGCAGTGGCAACTGCAACCTGGAGATGAAGTAGCAGGCTATCTCGTAACCAGTGGATTAGGGGATATTGCGGTTGATCTAAAGGGCGCGATCGTGCGCGCTCCCTTTGCAGGAGAAGTGAAATTGTCTGAACAACCAGAGTGCGTTTTTTTCCAAACTCCTGAAGTGCCTGCTTACCTGTTCCGGTTGTGTGGGTTACAACAACCCCAAATTGGCTGGGTGCCGCAGGGTGAGGCGATCGCGTCTGCTGATTTGCTGGCGATCGCGGTTTTGCGAAAACAGCCCAGTGGAGATTGGGCTATGGTTGAACCCTCTATTCAAGTGATCGAACAATGGTTAGCCCCTTGAACGCCACCGCATTGACCACAATTGGATTAGTTGCTGTCTTAGGTTTGCCACAAGCAGCCGAGGCAGAAGAGCGGGTGCTAGATTTTAGCCTCGCTGCCATCCAGCCCCCGCTTGCCGCTGAGACTCGCCCCCCTCGCGATCAGCGCCCGGTGGAACTCAGTTTTGAGTTACCAGTGATATCCAGATCTCCACTTTCCCAAAAACCGACCGATCAAGCGGGGATGGATTTATTTGAGGGTGGCTCTGACTCTCTCGTGGCGATCGCGGTCGGCAGTGCCGAAGGCACTCGTACTCCAGCAGGTGACAAAACCTGGGCTTATGACGGTCATGTTGATCCGGGTAATGGCCACTGGAATTTGGGCAGCTTTTCGTTTCAGCACTGCTCAGAACCGAAGTATCAATGCTCGACCCCAGAAGCAGCCGATCTGCATCAATTGCGTCGGCTGCAATCCCAGTTGGCGCTGCTGCACCAACAAGCTGCTGATCAGGGCATCACCCTGACTTTAGCAGAAGAACTGAACGGCCTTGATTTGGCTAATCAAGCTCCGCGTGCGGCTCTGGAACGGGGCTATATCGATTGGCTAAAACGCTCTCGTGACATGGGTTTGACAGGCACAGAGGCGATTTTATGGGCCAGAGTGCGATCGTTTCTTGAGCCGGATACTGGACTGTGGAATGCCCCAGGATTGGGCAACGATGTGGCGCGGATCAGCGCTGACCAGGAACGCCGCATCAGAGCGATCGCGTTGGCTCTAGAAGGCTGGAGCGATCGGATGGGGAAATCTACCGGATCTTCAACGGCAGCGAATTCGGACACTTTAGTTGCGGAAATGCCCTCTAACGAAGAAGATGTGGCAAATCAAATCATTTTTCAGAATCTTTAGAGAAGCGAGTTAAATCAGGGATATCCCTGATAGATCAGCGCAGACATGCAGAATCCACGGAGGTTTTTCCTGTTTTAGCCCAGTAGACGGGAGAGCTACGCGCTGTCTCGTAGAGCAGCGTCGGGATGAGAGTCGCGGCGATGAGGAGCATCACCCCGGAACAAGGTTGCGTAGCAACGAGTGGAGTGGGTGAGCGACGAATCGCCAAATAACGTACAATTGTTCTAGCTGCAAAAAACGGCGTTGCTGGAATCTGTTGTAGCCACACCGAGGGGCATCCGGTGTCTGCGCGTGGAGGCGTACTCAATAGAGAGCCAAAGAAACGCGAGAGCTTGCGCTGTACCGCTTTGCGGTCAGCGTCGGGAGTATGTCACTTTTCCTCCTCTGCCCTGCCAGTCATGAAAACTATAGTGCAGGCTTCTAGTGGCTGAAATGTACTTTCGATAAATTGCTAGATTAATATATCCGGTTGGTCATCCTGAGGATTGACAAAGTTTGAAACAGCCACCAGTCCAGATAAGACAAATGAATTGGCTCTTCAAAAATCCTTTGGAACAAGGGATGCCCAAACCGGATGACGAAGTATGCAACATCTAAGGCAAAAACTTCGTCGGGAAAGACCGTCAAGCTATAGTGTGCAGTTTAGAGATGTGGCACAGATTAAATATGAATCAGGTCAATCCACGGGCGATCGCTCTCCATATGGCATCAGGTTTCTTCCGAATCCGACACCCAGTCCAGCAGGTCTTGCAATTCAATATGACCTTTGATGGTTGCCGGATCGGCAAGCTGATTCAGCCCCATCAAGATCTGATTCAACCTCTGGCCGTCTAGCCGTGGCATCGTGCGAGCATGTTTGAGATTGCTGACTGCATTGCTATTCACTCCAAGATAGTGCGCCAAATCCTTCACCTTGATGCGGTGCCGCGCCATTACTTCATTCAAATGCCATGTGATCATGTCCGTGTTATCAATGTTACTTCCACGACTTTATCTCAAGCTTTTACTGAGTGACCAATGTATCCACAAAAACCAGTATATTTATCGGTTACGGATTGACATATATTGTCCTAGCCAATAGATTGGATGCGGGTCAAGTTATCATTAGTGAGGTCAATGACTATCTGACTAGAGCGGCCAGTTAGTAAACTTTATACTGCCCTCCGTTCCCCTAAGCTGAAACATTAGAACAGACTGAGGCTGCAAGGGAGACATCAACTTGCGGCTTGAGAGCGATCGCTGTGCGGGACAAGGAGAGCAAGAGCAATTTTGGGTTGACAGAAAGGTGACGCGCTTTGTCAGGCGGGTGAATCTACCGGAAAAACCATCACCCCAGAACCAATAAGAGGTTAAGCATCATGGAACGTCATTTTTTGTGTTCAACTGTCAATGGTGACTTGGAAGAGTTTGATGTTGTTGCCAGTTTCCTGCCAGTAGATGAACAAACTCTGGCAGAATTTGCCATCCACTACAACAACATGGTGATCTCAGTTCCTCCAGAGGGGCATATTCTAGTCAAAGATCTCCTGGAGACCCCTGCTGAAAGTCATGAGGAACGCGAGGTTGCCGTCCTTGTCTTCCGAGAGCTAATTGTACCTTCCTTGTAGGGGGCTGCTGAGATACTGGCTTCTATCGGCAGAGAGAGATGACCCTGTAAAGACCGATAAATCTGCATTGGCCCATTCAACTGAATCCAATGCAGATTCCTTATCCTGTAGATACTTACTGACACCAATGGGAAAGCTAGCGAGATGTATTACCTGAAACGATTTGGAAAATGATTTTTTCCCAAACCAAAATTAGAACAGTTCTCATTCTAGTTCAGTCTTGCACGAATGTTGGTGTTAGATGGATCAGTCTACCAATTGGCACGAAGAATCCAGAAATGGGTAGCGGTATTTAGGTAATGATTTTGGGGTAGGCTCCGCCTGCCCCAAAGTCATTACTATTCAAGACGACTCAGGAATTTACGATTAGTTGTGCTGTAAAGCCCACTGAATTCGAGCACGAACGGCCAGGCTCTCATCGATCGCTTCCATTTGGGTAAGACGCTCCCAAATTTGAGTACGGCGATCGTCCTGCATCTCCCCGGCCAATGCCTGTAAGCCTACCACCGCTGCATAACGCACGATCCATTCGCCATCCTGAGCCGCCACCCATAAAGCCTGCAATGCTTGATCTTGGGCTGATTCGATTTGCTCTATCGGTAAAGCGTGCCAGCGCAAAGTGCCCAATCCCCGGGCAGCCGCTCGGCGCACACTCAACGCTAAATCCGTTTGGGCTGCCTCCAATAGCAGGTCTAAGCCGCGTGGATCACCAATCCCTGCTAGGGCCCTGACGGCCCAGGCCCTGGCGCTGTAGTTGTGGCGATCGAGCAGTTCCAACAGCGGTTGTACTGCCACTTCACCCAGTTGAACCAATCCTTCCACTGCGGCGACTGCGGCTCCTGGATTGTTGTAACTCAAAGCAGCAATCAGCGTGGGAATGGCAGCGGGCGATCGGACTGCGGCTAAATTACGAACTGCCTCCAGCAAACGAGCCGAAGAATCGGCAGCATCAACCTCCTGGATCAAACCTTGGACATCAGACATAGACCATCAAAAATATAGTATGTACTACAACCCAAATCGGTAGGGTGGGCACTGCCCACCCTACTCAAAGGCTACTAAATTGCGAACCGCCTCCAGCAAACAAGCTGATGAATCGGCAGCATCAACTTCCTGGATCAAAACTTGGACATCAGGCATAGACCATCCGAAATTAAAACACAGCGTACTGCAACAAGTGCATTAGGGTAGCTACTGCCTCAAACCCTACAACTCAGGCTATCTGCGGCTTGTGGATAGTATCTATCCTGCAAATAAGCTACCTCTAATCATACAAATGAGTCTGCCCCTCCTCACTATCTCCTAAATAGAGTTGAATGAACTCCCTTGCTGCATCAGGGTTAGACATTTGCAGGGCTTGTTTTATCGCGAATACAGCTTCAGCTGTAGGGTCTCTCTCCTCACTAACCCAACGGCTAACGTTGGAGCGATCGATGCCCATCATCGCTGCCAATTGGTACTGAGTGATGTTGTGTGCCTCTAACACTTGCTTGAGGGCTTTACCGGCTCTTCCCATGCCCCCGATTTTGTCAGAGAGTTAGAGCGACGTAAACGATGCTAATTGTCAACTAATGCTGTAGACTTAAATAGTTGACAATCAGCAACTATGGCCCCAAGGAGGATAACTGCGATGACGCAAGCAAAGCTTTTTACAACCCATGATTTCAATAAAATTCTCTCGTTGCCTGAACCACAACTTTCTTCTCTGACTAACAATTCAGATCGTGAACCTGTTCTCATCCTGGTAATCAGTTCAGAAAAAGGAATTGAAAAAATCATTCACCAACTTTATCTGCATCGTTTTGCTGATGTAAAAGAATGGTCAAGACTTTTGCCTGCTCACATTCCCGGTAGATTGATGCGGAGTTTACTGCGCTACGTCACCTTAGATTAAGTGTAAACTTCATCTTCTTCAAAACTTGTTTGGATTGTATAGGATGCGTTACGCTGTGCTAACACTGCGTCTACCAATGCATTGGCACATTTCCAATTGCTAGCAACCAATTAATCCAGAGGCAACCAGGGAAACCACCTGATTCATTCCAAGCTATGCTTGACGGATTCGATATATCGCGATATGTTGTATATAACGATATATCGTGATACTTCAATTTACGATTAGGAATCAAATTTATGTTCAAACCCTTCCATTCCCGTTTTCCTGCTCCCGCTTGGGCAGGAGAAAGTCCTAACCCTCCCTTCTTTGCCAGTGAGCGATCGCCCCGGCGAGGAGAGCGATCGCCCCGGCGAGGCCCATCTACTAATCGCTGGGGCGATGAACCCCGGACTCGGCGGGGTGATATCAAGTTCATCCTGTTGGAATTATTATCTGAACGCCCACAACACGGTTATGAACTGATCAAAACCCTGGAAGATCGACGCGGCGGTTTTCGTCGTCTCAGCCCCGGTTCAGTCTATCCTACTCTGCAAATGCTAGAAGAGAGTGGTTGTCTAACGAGTGATTCGATTGATGGAAAACGAGTTTATACCATTACAGAACAGGGCAGACAATTACTGAGCGATCGCCATCAACGGTCGGGTTCAACACCCCTCAGTCAAGATGAATCTACAGCCAATAAGAACTCTGAACTAATTGAGTTACGGCGCAGTCTGATGGATTTAAGTGATGTTGTGACACAGGTAGCCCGCAGTGGCAATTTAGAGCAGATCAATCAAGTACGCAATCTTCTAACCCAAGCAAAGCGTGAGATTTACAAATTACTGGCCCAGGAATAGAAACCAGCCAGTGGTCTAGCAAACTAAGTTTGCCTAGTTAATTCATTTGGGATTTTAGATTTGGGATTTTAGATTGAATCCCAAATCCCAAATCCCAAATCTAAAATTTTGATGTTATTGGGCAAAGTTGCCTGGGTGAACTACTTGTTTCCAGATGCAGCTAGGGGGCGATCGAAAGACATTTTTGGGGCTTGACGCTTAAAATGAGCGTTAGATTGCGATCGCCCCCTCTATTGATGCCAACAAACTACATGATCAGCCGATTCGGATTCCTTGGACTCTTGTCCTGCCCACTGCTGCTCCTCACTGGATGCAGCCCAGAATCCTCGTCTTCTTCGTCTTCCTCGCCAACCTCCCTAGCTTCTCCCTCGGTGGCTCCCTTGGTGTCCCCTTCGACATTGCCTCTGCCGCCGCCCCCTGCGTCTGTGT
>Ga0224722_1000972_pt1 | contig 16259 bp, 15 predicted proteins | sample Balambano_FR1_Me_FD_161646 | JGI IMG/M metagenome (GOLD analysis project Ga0224722, IMG submission 161646) | Freshwater sediment microbial communities from Lake Towuti, South Sulawesi, Indonesia - Balambano_FR1_MetaG | ecosystem: Environmental > Aquatic > Freshwater > Lake > Sediment | place... | reverse complement strand
CGCCTGATCGGCCGTGCTGTGAACCGTGACCTGTGCCGCCGGCAGGACAAAACGCAGTTGTTCGCTGGGGCGCTCCCCCGACCCGGGGGCGAGCATGGCGTCGATCCAAAAGCTAAAAGCTAACGGGCCCGTACTCACATTGAGCAGATATGGCTCGACGGTAAAGCGCGCCTCCTCTGCGCGCAGCGCCACGGTGATTTGCGCCTGGAGCAGACGGCCATCATCCGGCGTGCGTACGATCACTTTGGCAACGTCGCCATTCTCCTGCACCAGTTCATAGCGCCAGGGCACGCCCCAATCGTAGCCATGTTCGATGACCGGGAGACCCCACTCCAGCCCACCGAGCGCCAACCAGCCACGCTGATCGGCCAAGCCCCAGTGGGTCGGTTTGACGACGGTGTTTTGATAGAACATCGGTTTGCCGCTCGGCTTGTGGATCACCTGCCAGACGCGCCCGCCCAGTTCGGGCAAGAGCAGCACGCGCAGATAGGCATTCTCTAGTACCAACAGCCGGTAGGAGCGAGGGGCAGGGGGCGGGGCTTCGGCGCGGAAGCGCTCTATGTCAAACCGTTTGAAGGGCCACTGATAGCGCGGATCGACTGCGTCGGTCTGATAGCGCTCAAAGGGGTAGGTGGGCAGGGTGACGCTGGCCTCATAGACGGTTGCCGTATCGGCCAGGGGTAAGACCTGGGGGTCAAGGGTGCTGGTTGATTCCGCAATCGGCGGGGTCACCAGGGTAATGGGCACCTCTGCTGGACTGGATGGGGCTGGCATCGTTACCGGCGAGCAGGCCAGCAATAGGGCAGCAAAGCCACTGGAGACGAAGAAACTCCGGATCATTTGTCGCATAAGCCCAGATTATACAACGAAGTGGCAGCGGTCAGAAACCGGGCAAGGAAGCTATCGATTTGATGCTGCATGATGAAAGGGAAATGGTGAAAGGGTGAGGGGGTGATGCTCTGTCACCCCTTCTTCCTTTCACCCCTTCCTCTCTTCACCTATCGTAGGCTGGCGGCTTCGCGCAATGCGGCGGCCCGGTTCGTCTCTTCCCAGGGCAATTGGATGTCATCGCGGCCAAAGTGCCCGTAGGCGGCGGTCTGCCGATAGATCGGGCGGCGCAGGTTCAGGTCGCGAATAATCGCCCCTGGACGCAGGTCGAAGTGTTCGTTGATCAACGCGATAATCTTTTCGTCGCTGATCTTACCCGTGCCAAAAGTCTCTACATTGACACTGAGCGGGCGGGCTACACCGATGGCGTAGGCCACCTGCACCTCACAACGGTCGGCCAGCTCGGCTGCAACCACATTTTTAGCCACCCAGCGTGCCGCATAGGCTGCGCTGCGATCAACTTTGGTACAATCTTTACCACTAAAGGCACCGCCGCCATGTCGGCCCATGCCACCGTAGGTATCCACAATGATTTTACGTCCGGTGACGCCTGCATCACCCATCGGGCCGCCGACGACAAAGCGTCCGGTAGGGTTGGTGAAGATGCGCATATTGCGATCCACCAGTTCACCAGGCAGGGCGGGCAGGATCACATTTTCGATCAACTCTTCGCGAATCTCGTTCTGGTCGATCTCCGGGGCGTGCTGAGTGCTGATCAACACGGTGTGGATGCGCTTGGGTTTGCCATATTGATAGTCGACCGTCACCTGCGTCTTGCCATCGGGGCGCAGCCAGGGCAGCAGGTTGTTCTTACGCACTTCGGCCAGACGACGGGCAAGCTTGTGGGCGTAGTAAATCGGTGCCGGCATCAGCGTGGGCGTCTCATTGCAGGCGAAGCCGAACATCATGCCCTGGTCGCCGGCGCCCACTTTTTCAATTTCGTCGGCTACCGAGCCGCGCACTTCCAGCGCTGTATCTACGCCCTGGGCAATGTCCGGGCTTTGGCTGGCAATGGCGATCTGCACGCCACAGGTGTTGCCGTCAAACCCTTTGTCGCTGTGGTCAAAGCCGATCTCGTTGACCACGCGGCGCACCAGTTCGTCAAAGTTAACAAACGCCTGGGTGGTAATCTCCCCCAAGCACATCACAAAACCAGTTTTGATCGCCGTTTCGCACGCTACCCGCGACATGGGATCTTGCGCAAACATGGCATCGACCACGGCATCACTGATTTGGTCGCACATTTTATCAGGGTGACCTTCCGTCACCGACTCGCTCGTAAAGAGCAAGCTGTGCGCATTCATAAACGTCGACATTTCAAATTCCTCTCCTTCATACTGATCAATTGTCAATGGTCAATGTTCAATTGTCAATGAACCGACGGTGACCCTTGTCATTCACAATTAATTATTAACCATTCACAATTCACAATTCTCTAGTGTCCCGTGCCCATGCTCCACTCGTTCAAGTAGGCATCCTGCTCCGGCGTCAGCGTATCAATCTGGACCCCCATCGCCTTGAGCTTGAGGGCGGCGATCTCGCGGTCGATCTCCTCCGGCACGTCATAGACGTTGCCAGTCAGCTTGTCGCCATTTTTGAGGATGTATTCGGCTGCTAGCGCTTGATTGGCAAAGCTCATGTCCATCACCGCGCTGGGGTGACCTTCGGCCGCAGCCAGGTTGACCAGACGCCCCTCGCCGACCACGTAGATACGGCGCCCATCATCCAGCGTATATTCATCGAGAAATTCGCGCACCCGCGTCACTTTGGTGGACATGGCGGTGAGCGCCTTCATGTTGATCTCGACATCAAAGTGACCGCTGTTGGAGAGGATCGCGCCATCGCGCATGGTTTCCATGTGATGTTTGTCGATCACATGGATGTCGCCGGTGGCGCTGCAGAAGACATGGCCTACCTTGGCCGCCTCCGCCATCGGCATGACCTGGAAGCCGTCCATCACCGCTTCGAGGGCGCGCAATGGGTCGATCTCGGTGACGATCACATTGGCCCCCATGCCTTTGGCGCGCATGGCGATGCCCTTGCTACACCAGCCATAGCCACCGACGACAAAGCTCTTGCCGGCCAGTAGGACGTTGGTGCCGCGCACGATGCCGTCGATGGTGCTCTGACCAGTGCCATAGCGGTTGTCAAAGAAGTGTTTGGTCATGGCGTCGTTGACCGCCATCACCGGGAACTTGAGCATCCCCTGAGCCGCCATAGCGCGCAGCCGGATGACACCGGTGGTGGTCTCTTCGGTGCCGCCGACCACATCGGGCAGCAGAGCACTGCGGCTGGTGTGCAGCATGGCGACGAGATCCATGCCATCATCCATCGTGATGTTGGGCTTGATGTCCAACACACTGTTCATGTGGCTGTTGTACTGCTCCACCGACTCGCCCTTGATGGCGTAGACCGGCATTTCGTAATAGGCGACGAGCGCGGCAGCGATATCATCCTGTGTGCTGAGCGGGTTGCTGGCGCAGAGCGCTACTTCAGCCCCACCGGCAATCAGAATCCGCATCAGATTGGCGGTCTCCGAGGTGACGTGCATGGCCGCGGCCAAGCGCACACCCTTGAAGGTCTGTTCGCGCTTAAAACGCTCTTCCAACAGATCGAGGACGGGCATCTCTTTGGCGGCCCAGCGCATCCGAAAGCGCCCTTTTTCGGCCAGTTTGATATTGGCAATATCGTAGGTCAATTCTTTGGTTGTCATGAAAAGCTCTCTCCAGTAAAAAAGCAGGTTGCAGGATGCAAGCTGCATGGGGCGCGGGATAAGTAGATAGGTAGACAGGTACACACGTAGACACGTAGGCGACCTGTGTACCTGTGTACCTGTCTACCTCATTCATTTCCGTCGAATGCCCGTTCCTTCCATAAAGCGACAATATTCGGTAAATCCTAGACGGGTGTAAAGCACCTGGGCTGCAGTGTTGCGTCGATCTACATTTAGAAAAAGTGTCTGAAAGCCCTCCTGAATCAACGTAGCGACAATGGCTTGGAGGATGGCCGTGCCATGACCCAGGCCGCGCTGTTCGGCGCGTGTGTACATGTTCCCGATGGCTGCGGTCTGCTCATGGCGGTCCAGGATATGGGTGCCCCCTGCGGCGATCAATTCGCCATCCGCCCCGCGCACGCCAAAATAGACACCATCTTGCACCTGATATGGCTCGAAGTAGTCCGGGGCAAAGTCGCCACCCAGCGCATAGAGTCGCTGTAACGCTGCGCTATCTGCCACCCCCAAGCGGACGAGCCAGGGTGTTGTCGGGTGAGCTACAGCGGTTTGCCCTGCGAACACCAATCGATACATCTGATGGGCGCTGCCGCGAAAACTGTACAGTTCGGCCAGCGACGGGTAATGGTCTAGCGGAGCGGTGATGTAGATCTGCTCCGGCAGCTTCATCTGCCATAAAGCTGCACGCACGGCCGTCACTGGCCCCATTGTAAAAATGATCGGCGGGTGAAGCGCCGTAAAGAGCAGCACTACGCCCTCACCCTCAGCACTTTCGCCGATCTGCCACTGACAGTAAGGTTGAAATGCCGGCTGGAGATCGGCCAGCGCATACGCTGCCCATACCGGGTCACGTCGCAAGATTTGTTGAATCCGGTCAAGGTCTGGTGACATAGGGATCGTTGGGTAGTTCGTAATGCGTAATCCGTCGCCTACCATTGCGGATTACGCATCACGCATTACTTTGCTAGCGCTGCCAATGCTGGTTCGGGAGCAAAATTCTGTTCGTAACGGTCAGCAAATTCTTCCGGTGTAAAGTTGTGGTCGATAGGGCCGATCTGTTCAAGACAGTAAGTGGCGGAGAGCGAGCCAACTCGGCCGCAAATTTCATACGGCAACCCTTTGAGATGCGCTGCGAAAAATCCGCCGCGGTAGGCGTCACCCGCACCGGTAGGGTTGGCGACGGAGGCTGGTTGGGCAGCGGGAATCGTGATCGTCTCTCCCCGGCCAAAGTCGGTGTGAATTACGCTGCCCTTTTCCGCCAGAGTCACGACGAGTGTCGCCACCTGGGCCTTGACTTCATCGGGGGACCAGCCGGTCTTGTTTTGAATGATCGCCAGTTCATATTCGTTGCAAAAGAGATAGGCCGCCCCACGGAAGTTCTGGAGCATCTCTTCGCCCGTAAAGCGAGCCACTTGGAAGCTGGGGTCGAGCGCATAGGGAATGCCCAGCCGTTGACATTCTGCCGCCTGGTTGAGCATCGCCACTGGGTCCCCTGCACCGATCAGCACCAACTGGGCGTCAGTCAAACGGGCGTCGGTTAGGGTGTAGTGGCTGGCGTGCAACATCGCACCTGAGTAGAAGCTGGAGATCTGTTTGCCTTCAGCATCAGTGTTGCAAAAGAAGGAGGCGGTGAATTCATCTGGGATCTCGATCAAATGCGTGGTATTGATGCCAAGCTGCTCCAGCCAACGGCGGTAATCGCCAAAGTCCTGGCCCACGGTGGAAAAGAGCGTCGGTTCGGCACCGAGCAGCTTCATTGTATAGGCAATGTTGGTGGCGACCCCGCCGCGCACCCGGCGCATCGAGTCGGCCAGAAAGCTGAGGGTGATATTGTCCAGTTGATCGGGCAGGATATGATCACGAAAGCGCCCAGGGTAGCGCATGAGATAGTCATAAGCAACAGAACCGGTGATGACAAACGCCATACAAATTTGACCTCTTATATACTCTTGTATAGATGCTATATAGTGCGGTTTCGGGTGCCCAATTGGGCACCCGAAACCGCACGAAACGTCTTTGCAAACGGCCTCTAAGGTAAAATCGCTAAAATCGAGTTGATCCTTCTCGCAACCAATACCTGTACTGCGTCCACAACTGACAAATAGCTGACTGAAAAAATAAAGCAAGCTTTTTTGAAAGGGCAAACAGCCTCGGCTTACGGTACGACTGCGCTCCATGTCACCAATCCTGCGGGGGCTTCCGCGTCCGCCAATTGTTGCAATAGCTCCTCCCCATCCACCGCCACCTGCACCAACTGACGATGCTGCGACCCAATAAATCCAGCCGCACTTGCCTGGTCGATCCAGGCGATTAGAGGGCCAAAAAAGCCATGCACATTCAGCAACCCAATTGGTTTGTGATGAATGCCCAGTTGTGCCCAGGTGATAGCTTCAAAGAGTTCATCGAGCGTGCCATAGCCGCCGGGCAGCGCGATAAACGCATCGGCCAGGCGCGCCATTTGGGCCTTGCGCTCGTGCATCGTATTGACCACCATCATCTCCCCGATGACCTCGCTGACGATCTCCTTCCCGGTCAGCGCACCGGGGATGATGCCGATCACCTCGCCGCCCGCATCGGCCACGGTGCGGGCGATGATACCCATCAGCCCCACGGTTCCCCCGCCGTAGACCAGGCCGATCTTGTGCCGCACGAGCAGCTGGCCCAGCGCCACCGCCGCCGCCGCATAGCTTGGGTCGATACCTCGACTGGCCCCGCAAAAGACACAGATACGTTGGAATGTGTTCATGGTAATAGTAATAGGTAGACAGGTCTGGATGCGTGTCTACTTGTCTACCGGTCTACTCTCTTCCCGGGCCGCTCGACTCTCCTGTACGCGCGCTTCGGCAGCCAATTTGGCTTGACGCAAGCTATGGGTAAAGGGTGGATAGCAGATGCCCTCTTCGGTCACGATGCCGGTGAGATAGCGATGAGGGGTCACATCAAAGGCCGGGTTGTAGACCGGCGCATCAGCCGGGGCGATGAGGGTGCCGTTGATCTGATTGACCTCTTCCGCCGCGCGTTCCTCGATGGGGATCAGGTCGCCGTGGGCCAGATCCAGATCCACAGTGCTGGTGGGGGCCACGCAGTAGACCGGAATGCCATTTTCTTTGGCGACAACCGCCAGTTTGTAGGTGCCGATCTTGTTGGCCGCATCCCCGTTCGCCGCCACGCGATCGGCCCCAAAGATCACCACATCGACCTTGCCCGTGCGCATCAGGTGACCGGCGGCGTTGTCGGCAATCAGGTGCATGGGGACTTCGGCGCGCATCAGCTCCCAGGCGGTGAGTCGCGCTCCCTGGAGGCGTGGCCGCGTCTCATCGACCCAAACATGGATCGCCTTGCCCTGTTCCTGGCAGGCAAAAATCACGCCCAACGCAGTGCCAAAATCGACGGTAGCCAGCGCACCGGTGTTGCAATGATGCAACAAATTCGCCCCATCCGGGATGACGGCAGCCCCGTGAAAGCCCATGCGCCGGTTGATGGCGACATCTTCATCGGCCAACGCCTCGGCCTCCGCCAGCAGGGCGGTGCGGATCGCATCGGCGGTTGTGAAGGCGGGCGACTGGGCCAGCGTCAACAGGCGGGTGGTCGCCCAACTCAAATTAACCGCCGTCGGGCGGGCGGCGTCCAACGTTGTTTTGGCGCTTTGCAAATCAGCGAGCAGTGCGTCACGCTCCTGCGCCGGACTGGTGAGGGCCGCCAGCGCCATACCGTACGCTCCCGTGGCCCCAATTGCCGGCGCACCGCGCACATACATCTCCCGGATGCTCTGTGCTACACCCGCTACCGTGTCAAAGGTGGCGATGACAAACTCACCTGGCAGCAGGCGCTGGTCGATCATTTTCACTGTGCCATCTTGCCAAAAGACGGTTCTCATAAGTTCCTCACGGCAACAACAAACACACCAATTAAAACCGCCCGCTGGTTAGTCACCAAGCGGGCGGCGGACTTTTGCCATGCTACCGATGCCCAGCTTGCTTACAGTGGATGGGCTTACGTTGGTGGTAGGCCAGTAACAAGCTTTACTGGTGCAGGCCAACATGCCCATCAACAACCGTAAACCGGGGCTCCGGTGGGTTGGCGCAGAAGCACTCTTCTGCGTACTTTGTTACAAACTAGTTGAGTGTAACACAGGCTACAAAGTTTGTCAAAATCGACGCTGCACGATCAAAAACATAACGGTTAAGCAATCGCAAAATCAGTATACTGCCGTTTGTCCGGGGCATGGAATGCCAACACAATATCTTCTTTGGGAATGCCAGCTTCCAACAGACTCTCGGCAATTGGCCGGTTAGAGGTGTCTTCCTCAATATAGACTTTATTATTCTCCAAGCGCAGATGGTAGATGGAGCCATGAACACGGCGCCGGCGGTCCCAACCGATATACATCAGTTGGTAGCTGTGACGCTCATCATCAAACACAAGTAGGGGTTGAATATCCCCATGCGAGGGTTTATAGCGAGCATCCTCCTGTAAAATTTGCTTGATGATCGTTGTGTAGCGCGCTAGTTTATCCATTCTGCAATTACCTCCTGGTCAGGTTCAACCACAATGAGCCGGATATGGTTAGCGTCTAATAGTATCCGCCCGGAGACATCATAAAACAACTCGACATAGGTTTGGCTGTCGATGGCAAGGTAGAGGAGACGATCAGGCTCAATCTCATGTAGGTAAGTGCGGTAAACGATATATTGACCAACGGCGTTTTCTAGATCATTCATTTTGGAGATGCCAACAAACGACTTAACCTCGACAGCAATTTTCTCCGTACCCTTTTCTGCAGCCAAAAGCTTTTTTTCAGCGGCCAAATTGACAAAGACTTTGCGGATGCCAAAGGAAATGCGAAATGGATCATCGGTGATGATCCATCCCGTCTTGATTAGAGCGTTTTTTACGCTATCATGAAGAAAATCTCGTCTTGGCATATAACACTTTCACTAGAGATCACCCACCTAAGCTATTCCCTACGAATTCAACAGCCCCGTTGAGAAAGCTGCGAATATCCATACTTCGTTTGCCAGCGGGTTGTACGGTATGCAGGAGTAATAGCCCTGCGCCTGTGCCAACAGCAGGGCCTTGCGGCGTTGCGACGACACGCCCCGGCTCGGCCGCGCCAGGCACGGCGGCGGCCTGCCAAATCTTGAAGAGATCTCCACGCCAGGTGGTATAAGCCGAGGGCCAGGGGGTGTAGGCGCGTGTCATCCGTTCGATGACCACGGCAGGGCGCTGCCAGTCGATCTGGCCGTCCTCTTTGGCGATCTGGTGGCAGAGCGATGGCTCACCGGGCAACTCAGTCTGGGGCGTCGGTTCAATTGTCCCATCCAGCCAGTGTGGTAGGACGGTGGTCAGCTCGTGCGCACCCTGCTCGGCCAGGCGGGCGGATAGGGTGGCGGTGGTATCGGCGGCGCGGATCGGCTGGCGGGCCTGGGTCAACACGGGGCCGGTGTCCAACCCTGCATCCATCACCATGATCGAAACGCCGGTCTCTGACTGACCGTCCAGGATGGCAGCGGTGATGGGCGAGGCCCCCCGGTAGGCCGGCAGCAAGCTGGCGTGGACGTTGATACAGCCCCGCCGCGGGATCGTCAATACACGTTTGGGCAGGATAAGACCATACGCCGCAACGACAATCACATCGGGCGCGAGATCGGTCAACGTGGCAAGGACAGCGGGGTCTTTGCGCAACGTTGACGGCTGGAGCACAGGCAGCCCTTGCGTCAGCGCATACTCCTTGACCGGGCTGGCGCTCACCTTGTTGCCGCGCCCCGCCGGGCGATCCGGCTGAGTCAGGACAGCGGCCACTTGCCAACCCTGTGGGGCACGCGCTTCGTGGAGCGCACGGAGCGTTGGTACGGCAAATTCCGGGGTGCCCATAAAGACCAGACGGGTAGCAGCATGAGTTTCCATGCCTAGATTGTACCACAGTTGCAACTTTCGTCCACGACTTGCGTAGAGTTGGTAGCAGTAAACGACTCACCGCTAAACCACTGTGCGCACTCTAGGCCAACTGCTGTGTCCAGCGGTGGTGCAACACTGGGCAGCGACGAGTCACGATTTCAGAAGAAAGTAGGGTGTCAACGATGGAAGAGATGAACAACAACGGACCGCAGTCAACTGGGGCGGTGCCCGTTACGAATGTGAACCCAGGGGTCAACCCGGCCCGTGCACCGGCTGAAGAAGTGCGCACACCGGTGGAACGAATGGCAGAGAGCGCCCGCGAGCAAGCTACAGAGGCAGCAGAAGCTTTTCGCCGCGGCGAATTTATGGCTGAAGCAGCAGTCGATACGGCGGCCAGCCCGGATGATCGGCTGATCGCACTCCTGTCCTATGCAACCCAGGTAGTAATTCCGCTGGTCATGCCAGTGATCGTGCTGATGAGTGAAAGCAGCAAAAAGCGTCCGTTTCAACGCTATCACGCCGTACAGAGTCTGGCGTTGGCGCTGCTCTGTGGTGCGGCGCTGATCTTCTTGGGCGTCGGCTCGCTGATTGCCTTGATTGTGCCGATCATCGGTTGGCTGGCGAGTATCGTCATGGCCTGTTTTATCCCCATCGGCTGGGCGATGGGCGTGCTGGCGCTGCTCTACTATGGCTATCAAGCCTATCAGGGCAAGCGCTTTGCCATTCCTGGCTTGACCACCTTTCTGCGTGATCAGGGCTGGCTGGCGTAATTGGCTGACCTGAGTTGTAGGGCCAAGAGGAGCAGAAATCTTCTGCTCCTCTTTTTTGTTTTCCAGTAGGGGCGTGATGAATCACGCCCCTACTGGTAGTGAGAAGCTGATACCTGCACAGTCTTGGTCATCACACCGCAGGGGACTCAAACCAAGAATTGAAAATCTTAGATCAATTTTGTTAAGTTAATTCGTTGAAATATAAATTTTATCAATATATTTTATCAGAATATCAAAACTGACTATTGACAATCTTGAGATTTATGCTAAGATAGTTCCGGAAAGTCAAAGTGAAGTTCAAAGGAGCCAACTTGTATGTTCAGCCAGCTATGGTTTGTAGAGCTAGGGAAAGAGCGTGTCCAGGGGTTGATTCGCGAGGCTGACCTGGAACGCCAACTGCGCGAGTTGCCGTGTCGCCAGCGGGCCAACTGGCGGCGTGGGTTGTTCCATGCAGGAACGGTGTTGGTGCAGGTTGGTCAGTGGCTACAAGCGCGATCGACTGCCTCTACTGTATGGCAGCCAGGGCTGAATTAGCCTGTCCGGAGTTCATGGTGTTTGTGTTGCAGGTTGTTTGAAAGGAGAGGCCGATGCTACCGTTACCATCCCGTTGTCCATTGACCGGGGGGGAGATTGTGGTGACTCGTTTTATTGCACCGGAAAGTGGGTTGAGCTATGAAGGCGCGTTTACAGTGACCGTGCCCTTTGCCCAGCTCTCAGCGGAGCAGATGCAATTTGTTGAAACTTTTGTGCGCTGCGAGGGCAAATTTAACCGGATGGAGAGCGAACTTGGGCTTTCCTACCCGACCCTGCGCGGGCGGCTGCACGAGGTGATCCGTGCATTGGGGTACGAGCCAGGCAAAGAAGAACCGGCGGGTGTGACCGAAATAGAGCGGCGGCGCGTCTTGGAAGCATTGAACGCCGGTCAGTTGAACTTTGAGGAAGCCATGCAACTTTTGAAAGGAACGGGTCATGGGACGGCCAAAGTTAATCCCAGCGAGTGAACCATCGACGCTGATCCTCCAACGCGTAGAGGGCGATCTGACCGTGCGCGGCTGGGATCGCCCCGAAATTGCGGTGCGCGGTGAGGACGACGAGGATCTACGCATTCTGCAAGAGGGCAGCGTGATTACCGTGCGTTGCAACAGCAACTGCCAAGTGCAAGCCCCCATCCATACGACGCTCATGCTAGAGCGCGTCTCCGGCGATGTCACCATTCAGGGGATTCAAGGCAACATCAGCGGTGGCACTATCGAGGGGGATGCGCAGATACGGGCCGTCGGTCAAATCGGCCTGCGCGAAGTGCAAGGCGATCTGACCATCCGGCAGACGCAGGGGCAGTGTGCCGTCGAGCGGGTCAGCGGGAGTGTACAGATCGAAAACGTACACGGGGGCTTTTCCGCTGGCAGCATTGATAGCGATTTGGAAGCTAAGCGCATCATGGGCGACTGCGTCGTCGAACGCATCTCTGGTGATGTAGAAGTGGAGGAGATCTTCGGGTCATTGACGGTCAGCGAGATCGAGGGGGATTTCCAGGCCCAGCGCATCCACGGGCGAACGCAGTTGGAACACGTTGCGGGCAGTCTGACCGTTGACGAGTTAATGGGTGACTTGGATCTGGACACCGTTGAGGGTGACTTAGAAATCCAGCGGGTTCATGGCAACTGTCGCCTACGCACCGTTGCTGGCAACGTAGAAATTGCTGCGGTGATGGGCAGCTTCGCGGCACAGGAGGTTGCGGGCGATCTAGAACTGGAACAAGTTCACGGCGTGTGTACCGTGGGGATGGTCTCTGGCAGTGCGGAATTGACCAACATCCTGGGGCAGTTGACGCTCGAAACAGTCGATGGTGATCTAACCGCAACCCATGTGCCGGGGCAGTTTACGGTGCGGCAAGTGGAGGGCAGTGCCACCGTGCGCGATGTGGCAGGGAGCTTTACTGCCGAAACAATTGGTGGCGACTTAAGTTTGGAAAGTGTGATGGGGCAAATTCAGGCCCATGTGGGGGGGAGTGCGGCGCTGCAACTCCCTTTGACCCCTGGTCAGGAATGTCGCATCCACGCCGGCGGCGACATCGCCTGCCGCATTCCACCAGAGCCAAATGTGCGACTCAAGCTGACGAGTGGCGGGGATCTCCTCTTCAAACGACTCACCGTGCCACAGACCACCTATAGCGGCAGTGCCGATCTGACCCTAGGTGGTGGCGATGCGTTGTTGGAGTTGACAGCCGGCGGCAATCTGTTGGTCAGCGGGCAGGCGGCTGAGTGGTCCGCTCGTGTGCAGTTTGGTGATGATTTCGACTTTGAAATCGGCCCCGAGTTTAGCCAACGGGCCAGCGAGTTTGCTCAGCACGTTGCCAGCCAAGTCGAGGAGCAAGTGAGCAAATTGACCCGCCAACTGGATGAACGGCTGACCCGCTGGGGCGGTAGTGACGAACTCGCCCAGCGGATTCAGGAGCGAGTGCAATCGGCGCTGCGGCGAGCCGAGGAGTCTTTGGCCGAAGCCGCACGCACAGCAGAGCAACGGGCGCAGGAAGCAGAGCGTCGCGCCGCCGACATGGAAGCACGGCGTGGACGACGCACACCCACCTGGGAGATGCCTACGCCACCAGTTCCGCCCAAGCCGCCGCGCCCCAAAACCCCACCGGTGAGCGAAGAAGAACGGCTGATGATCCTGCGGATGGTCAGCGAGGGCAAAATTTCTGTGGAACAGGCGGAACAACTGCTGGCGGCGTTGAGTCGTTGAGTCGGTAGACAAGTAGACACGTTTCCCCTCTGTACCTGTCTGCTTGTCTACCTATCTACCACTTCCCTCAATACGCACCTTTGCCGCGCAGCACTACGCTGACCGTTCGCCAGAGAATCTGAATATCCAACCAGAGCGAGTAATTTTGGATGTAGTACAGATCCTGCTCCGTATTCTGGTGCATAGGATTATCGCTACGCCCGTTGACTTGCCACCAGCCCGTCATGCCTTGCGGAACGGCAAAACGCTTGCGTTGCCACGGTTCATAGTTATCCACCAGCCAGGGCAGTTCGGGGCGCGGCCCCACCAAACTCATCTCACCCCACAGCACGTTCCACAGTTGCGGCAGTTCATCGATACTTGTGCGGCGGATCAGCCGCCCGATACGCGTCACGCGTGGGTCGTCGATAGTTTTATAGACGGCCCGTCCCTCGGCATCCACTTTCCCCAGCGCGGGTTGCAGTTTGTCGGCATTGACGATCATCGAGCGAAACTTCAACATCCGAAAGACGCGGCCATTCTCGCCCACGCGAGCCGCAGCATAGAAGATCGGCCCGCCATCCTCCAGCTTGATCGCCAGGGCGACCAAGCCCATGATCGGACTGACGAGCAGCAGTGCAACCGTGGCGAAGGCGATATCGATCAGACGTTTGACAAAGCGCTGCATCTCATCAATTGCCGGGTCGCGTAGACCAATGAGTGGAATACCACCCAAACTTTCCACCGTCGCCCCAAAATAAGCCAGGCCGAAGTAATCTGGCATCACCCGTAAGCGCACCGGCAAGGTGTGTAAGCGGGTCACTAAATTCGCCAGACGATGATGCGCATGGGCTGGCAGGGCGATGATCACCTCGTCAATGGCCTTTTGCTGCACGAGCTTGTCGATATTGTCCAGTTGGCCCAACACAGGGAGACCGTGAAAGCTGCGCCCCTGCTTGTGCGGGTCGTCGTCGAGAAAACCCATCAACTCGACACCCGGCCACTCTTGACGTTTGAATTCGGTGACGATCTCTTGGCCCATTTTGCCTGCGCCGACGATGAGAATGCGGGCAACGCTATTGGATGTTGTATCTCGCCAGCGATGCCATGTCCGCAGAGCAGTGCGATAACTAAACAACAGGAACAGGGAGATGAGATAGAAATAAAGATACGTAAGACGAGCCAGTTCCACATTGGCAAAATAGAGTAAGCCAGCCAGTGAGAGCGCCGCAATCGTGTGAGCCAAGATAATCCGCTGGAACTCATCGGGCCAGCGAACAATCATGCGCGGGGTATAGACTGAATGTGCGAGAAAGCTTAATAGCCACAAAAGGCCAATTGCGATGTAAAGACGTAGGGAAGGGATATATACCCAAGTGTTACTCCACTCAGGTTTTAGTTCCTGACCGATGGGCAAGATAAAGCGGGCCTGAATTGCCAACCAGAGAGAGAACTGAATGATTGCGCCATCGATGAGGAAGAGTATTGCTATGTAATTCGTACTGAAGCGCTTAAACATAATCAACCAACCTCTTGCGCTGTGTTAAATTTCCGTAGGCTCTAGTGGAGATCAACAATAAGTTAAATCAATAAGTTAAACAGTGACTCAAGATCATACGGATGATGCGGTCTCAAGGTTACGCTCATGAGCAGAGGAATCTATCAGCGGGGCATTTCACACAAAACCCTGCTTGTCATTTTGCGTGCGCAAGAAGAGTAGCGTAATGAGTGCATAGAGTAGCCAGGGCATAAATGCTAATTTTGTACCCCAGAGCGCAGCGTCTAACATACCATGAGTCAAGATAGCAACTAGGCTAGCAAGCGAACCAGCTGCTAGCGTCCAGTACAATGAGTTGCGTGGTTGGTTGCGCAGCACACTGATCACCATGACAAAAAGGTTGATCAGTAAGGCCAAGTAGGCAATCAAACCAGGGAGACCGAGATCAACGCCGATTTGGAGGAAAAGGTTGTGGGCATGAGGTAATTCTTCAGGGTTACCTAGTAAAGGATAGAGGAGCGGTATGACAAGTGTGAAAGTTCCCAAACCGATACCGGTGTAGGCAAAATCAACCAGTGCATAATAGGATTGCTGCCAAACATTTAGACGTATATCCCATCCACCTAACGCACTGTCTGCACTGAATGCGTTTAGTATTGTTTGCAAGCCGACTTGGCGAACCGCCGCGAAGATTGCAAACATAGCAAGGGGTACTGCATAGAGCAATTGAGGCCAGTGCAGTAGAAATATCACAAACAATGCGCACGAGATCGCTAAATAGCCACCACGACTTTGTGTTAATATCAAGATGACAAGGATAACAAATGTCAATCCACCACAAAAGACTGGTAACCATTGCTGATTTGTCCATTTACCGTGTATAGTTAGGAGCGCTAATATTGGGAAAACAACAACCAATGCACCTGCCAATACATTGGCGTGAATCGTTTCATCGATGTTGATGGGGATCGAATGAAGATAGTCATAGAGCGGTAAATGAAAGAGTCGAAACTCTGGCTTCCAGGCAACAAACGGTGGTGAGATCAGCGCAAGCCCACATCCTAAAACTGCCAAAAGAACGGCGTGCCGTTCAGGCTGAGCACGCATTGGCGTCCAATGAATCAGAGCAAGACATAACACCAACCCGAATAATAAGTAACCAGCCGCAATCCACGACATAGTACGATCAACCGAAGCCCACAGGTTAATTGGTAACCAGCATAGCAATGCGCAGATGGGGAGCGCAAGAGGCGACTGAAGATTTGGGGCTATCGAGAAGGCATTGCGGATCGTGAAACTATACCGCCGTCGTTGCATCTCATCAATCCACCATAACGGCCAAAACAAAAAAAGCAGCATTAAAAGGTAAGGGTGCCAGTCTAAAGGAAGAAAACGCCCAGGAAGAGTAAGTGGCAGCCCCAGCAACAAAACCCAAATAGGCTCGAGCCAAAGCAGTTTTGTGTGCATGAGAATTCACGGCGATGTAAATCAAAATGAAGATTGTAAACGAGCAGGCAGTGGATGATTCAGCACCTTATAGAAGAGACGTTCATACTCATCCGTCACCACTTCCCATGAGAAGGTGATTTGTGCTCGCTCACGCGCCTTTTGACCATAATCAGCCACGATATTGGGATCAGCGAGCAATGAAGCCAACACCTGACGTAGAGCGTCACTGCCAACTTTGCCATCGTAGGAGAAACCTGCATCACCGATAGTTTCCAGATTTTCTGGTGTATTATGGGTAACGATA
>Ga0224722_1000971_pt1 | contig 16271 bp, 26 predicted proteins | sample Balambano_FR1_Me_FD_161646 | JGI IMG/M metagenome (GOLD analysis project Ga0224722, IMG submission 161646) | Freshwater sediment microbial communities from Lake Towuti, South Sulawesi, Indonesia - Balambano_FR1_MetaG | ecosystem: Environmental > Aquatic > Freshwater > Lake > Sediment | place... | reverse complement strand
TACCAACGCGTTCGGGAAGCGGTGACTCAAGCCTGCGGCGCACGACCGGCCCCTGCTGCCCCGTGGGAAGACCTTGGCTGGATATCAGGATTGTCCAAAGCCGAGAGTCAAGACGATTCGCGGCGCGGGGCGGCCCTACTCGCCGTGGCGGGGATGCTCACGGACGACCCCGCATGGCGCGCTTTGGGGGCTTGGGCGCACGTCAGCCTCGGCGCTGCGCGACGCCAAGGTTCGGAACCCGCCATCGAGCCCATGTGGCGGCTACGAGAAGCGGTATACGGAACGGAAACGGTAGAGCCGGACCCGTGGTGGGAATCGCTACGAGCCCCCGCCCGGCTGGCCATCGAACCCCCGGGAAGCACGCAAATGGGCCCCGGAGCAGATGTGCGATGGTCCGATGAGGTGCGTCAGGGGCGAATTTGGGCACTGGGACAAGCCGGGGGCCCCCCTGGGGGAACGCCGACGGCCGGCGGAATCAGCTGGCTAATTGCTTGGGAAGCTGGGGCCACACCAGTGCGTATCACGTGGCCGGAAGCGGATCTTCGGCCGTGGTTTCCGGCGCCACGTTACTTGGAACCCCGCCTTCAACCAGGTCAAGGTTGAAGTGCAAACCCACATTGCTCGGGCGGCGGATGGCGCCATCCACTACGTACTGTGCCGCGATGAGCAGACTCCACGTTTCGCTGGGGTACCGGGCGAACGGGGCGCCGGGGAGCTCTTGGTATTCGTGCACTAGGGCGTCCAGGAGGTGCTTGGTTTCGGCGAGGCCCTCGAAATCACGCACGATGCCGACGTTCTCGGTCATCGACTTCTGCATCGCGCGGCGCAATCGAATGGCCTCGGATTCCCGTATGACCTTCGGCGGGTGAGCTTCTCCATCGGTGGGAGCGGGAGCATCGGCCCCGGCTTTGGCGGCGGCAATGCTGAACACCATCGCCTCCAGCAGGCTGTTGCTGGCCAAGCGGTTGGCCCCGTGCACCCCGGTCCGCGCCACCTCGCCGCTCGCGAATAGGCCGGGAACCGAAGTTTGCCCGTCGAGGTCGGTGACGATGCCACCGCAGGAATAGTGCTGGGCGGGCACCACGGGGATCCAGTCCCGTTCCACCTGGATGCCGATGGTGCGCAACCGCTCGTAAATGGTCGGAAACTCGTGCTGGATTTGCGTGGCGGGCAGATGGGTCATGTCCAGGTAAACGCACCACGTCTCCAGCTTTTTCATCTCGGCTTCGATGGCGCGCGCGACCACATCGCGGGGGGCAAGTTCCAGCCGCGGGTCGTAGTCGAACATAAATCGGCGCCCGTTGTGATTCCGCAGGGTTCCTCCGGCTCCGCGCACCGCCTCGGTGATGAGGAAGCTGCGCATTTGGGGGTGGTACAGCGTGGTGGGATGGAACTGCATGAATTCCATGTCCTTGATAAGCGCTCCGGCCGCGTGCGCCAAGGCGATGCCGTCCGCCGTCGCAACGGGCGGATTGGTGGTGTGCTGGTACAGCTTGCCGCAGCCTCCGGTCGCCAGCATGGTCGCGCGCCCCGCGAACCGAATATCGCCGAGCTCTTCTTGGTTGGCCAGCAAACCCACGCAACGCCCATCGGCCATCAGCAGCGCGGTGGCAAAGGTCTTTTCGTATACGGCGATGCGCGGATCGGCCCGGACGGCCGCCACCACGGCGCGTTCCACCTCCCACCCGGTTCGGTCGGCGTGGTGAACGATGCGGTTGCGGCTGTGCCCACCTTCGCGGCCCAGCGCAAGTTCGTCGCCGTTCAGGTCGAACCGGGCGCCCAGCGAAAGTAGCCACTGGATGGCGTCGGGGGCGTTTTGGACGAGGAACCGCACGGCCACCGGGTCGCACAAACCAGCCCCCGCGATGAGCGTGTCCTGCTCGTGCAGTTCCCAGCTATCCGCCTCGCCGACGGCCGCCGCGATCCCCCCTTGGGCCCACTGGGTGTTGCTCTCGCTGATTTCGCCTTTGGTGATGACACACACGGTGCCGTGCTTGGCCGCGTGCAGGGCGTAGGCCAAGCCCGCGATTCCGCTGCCCACCACCAAAAAGTCAAAGCGCTCGAAGCCCATCGCGCTATCCTACGGTCCCTGCCACTTGGCCCGCAGCGCCAGCGACTTGCTCACGCTCGGTAGCGGTGCGCTCAGGCGTCCATCGTTCCCCACGGTCCGGCTGAATTCCCGGGTGATGGTGCCGCGGTAGGTATCCCAAAGTTCCACCTTCCACGTACCACGAGCCATGCCGGTCCAGGTGGCTTGGGTGGGCGGAACGGGCGTGACCTCCTCGCGAAACGCTTTCACGCGTTGCCAGCTTCGGCCCGTGGGTCGCATCCAAGCGAGCAACGCGGTCTCGCCTTGCGCCGAGTACACATCCAGCGGCGGGCGTTGGCTAACGATAGCGTCCTTCAGCTGGACGGTAGCGAAAAACCAATCGGGGCCGAAATTGACGATCTCGATGCGGCGGCGCCCGGCCGGGATGGGGACGCTCAGCGTTCCGCGGTACCGCGTGAGAGTTTCCGTGGCGTCATTTCCATCGGGATCGGCAAACTCGCGGGTAAGCACCACTTGGCCATCGAGGCGGACTCTTAGCGCGGCGCCGCCGTGACCGGAAACGTCGCCGACCCGAATTTGCAGAGTGACTGGGTGAGGAAAATCGGTTTCCAGGGTCACCGGGTTGTGCAAGGCCGGGTGATTGCGGCGGCCGTGGAACACCCCCGGCAAGGGACCAGCGCCGGCGCCATCGCGCGCGATGCGGTAGCGAAGGGGCCGATTCAAGGGGTCGGCTTGCCAACTGGCGTTGCCGTTTCGAAACTCCAAATCGGTTCGGCGCGGGGCGGTACCCGGTGAGACGTAAGAAAGGGTGGGCCGCGAAACCCGGAACCGCTCGTGCGCCCAATCGATGCCCGCGGTAAACCGCGCCGGACCGTCGAACAGACCGTACAGGTTCTTGGGCTCGACCAAGTTATCCCACCACCAGCCCATGGCAGTGCCGCTGCCGGCCAGGCCGATCATCGCCCACATCGGGTCATGAATCTGCATGCCTTCGGCGTCCTCATCCGCACGGGGACCTTGCCAATCGGCGCCGATTTCGCCCACCAAGTGCGGTTTACCCAGGCTGGTTTTGCGCAGTTGCTGGTCGACCACGGTCGCCACGATATCGGGCGAGGAATAGTGGTGGGTTTGCGTGAAATCCATCTCGGCGAGCTGATCGATTTGCCGGACGCCGGCGGTGGCGGCAAAGCTGGTGGTGTGCATGTGGTCGTACGGGTCCAGCTCGCGCAGGGTCCGGCTCATCTCCTTGTGCCACTCCTGCACCCTCTCGGCCCGGAATCCCCGGGTCAGGTCCACCTCGTTCCAAAACTCCCACGCGAACACTCCCGGAAAAGCACCATAGCGGGCGACCAGATAGCGCAGTTTGTTGCGGTAGTGCCGCCGCATGGTCGGGTTAGTCCAGAAGTCTTCGGGCCGCGCCAAAGGGCCGCCGTTGGCGAGGTTGTGCGGCGCCTGCTCCCAGTAATTGAACCCGTCGCGATCCTTGAGGATATTGAAGCTATCGATGCAGACCATGAGGTGAATGCCGCGCCGCTCGGCCTGGGCCAAGACGTATTCCAGGCGCCAGGCATTGGGTAGCCACATAAAGCCGAGACCTTTCCCTTCGGTTGCTGAACCCTTCACCTCGAGCGCGAACGTGGTGAACTCCGGCGAGAGCCAAAGGCGACCCCAGTTGGCGCCCTGATCGGCCAACCGCTCCAGCCAATCATCGTAGGCGAACGTGCCCCGGTCGCCGCCCCAGCACAGGTTGATGCCCACGGGAAAGTACGGTCGCCCGTCGCGATAGGCGAAGTGGCGCCGATCATCCGGGCTCACGCGCACAAACCGGTTGGGCTTGGGGGCTTGGCGCGGCAGAGTGAGCGTTTCGCCCCGCGCTTCCCCTTGCCGGGTGCGAAAAATGGGCGTAAGTCGAAACCGCCCGGTGCGCAACGGGGTCCACCGAAACCGCCATTCTCCTCCGGAAACGGTAAGTTGCTCGCGCCGACCTTCCAGGCGCCTGAGGGCATCCTGCGTGAAGTAGCCGGGATGACGGCGGGGTGCCTCGTCCTCGAACTGCACTTCGACATCCAGCGCCACCTGGTCGGGGTCAAACGGATTATCGTAGGTACCGGCCACATCGGCGCGGAACTCGGCGGGCGCGCCGGGATAGGCCGCCGGACGCTCGACCAAATTTCCCGCCCGCAACGGCTCGCGTTGTGAGAACGGGGTCGACTGCAAGCCGAATAGCGCGATGCCAAGGACCGCAACGAGCATCGTTTCTGGATGTTACAAGGTCTGGGGGCGCTGCCGAATTAGGCCGATGCGCCTAAGAGCCCTCCGAGGCAGGGAGTTTGGCCCTATGCTGATGGGCGCGCGATGCGAAACGTCTACTCATGCCACGGAAAGGGCGGCGGATTCACCCTCCTGGAGCTGTTGGTGGTCATCGCCATCATCGCGCTGCTTGCGGCGCTCCTGTTTCCCGTTTTCGCCCGGGCCAAGCAGCAGGCGAAGACCACCACCACCATCAGCAACCTGGCGCAGTTGGGAAAGGCGATGTTCCTCTACACGGCCGACCACGACGACGTGTGGCCGATGATGTCCGAAGGGTGGCCGGGCCTGGGCGTGACCGGCGGGTGGATGGTGTACGACGAGTATCTTGGGGATGACTCGGGGAAGTTTCGACCGGAGCAAGGATCGCTGTACCCCTATGTGCGCAACGACCGCGTTTATGCCAGCGAGATGGATGTTTCGTTTGGGCGCAGCGGCAATAGCTTTGCCATGAATGGGTGCCTGGCCGCGTTCCCGCCTACCCCCGGCCTGATGGCCTCGCAACCGACCACCCAGTGCCCCTCCCCGGCACAGATGTTTTTGCTGAGCGAGGAAAGGACGTCGGAAGGCGGCACGAACGACGGCTTTTTCCACCCACTGGTCGATACCCTGGCCGCCTGGCACAACTCGCGCACGGCGTTTGTTTTTGCGGATGGTCACGCCGCGGTGAAGCGACCCTCGGAGGGTCACGACGAAAAAGTGCACGGCGGCCCGGACCCCTGCTGGCCCTACGAGCCGCTGATTCGCTAGTGGTGCGTGAACCTGGTCGGGGCGACACGATTCGAACGTGCGACCTCTTCCACCCCATGGAAGTAAATTAGGTTCAACGGCAGGCATTTCGGCAACCGTGGGTTACTCTGTGGGTTCCTCTTCATCGAGCTTCAGCGATTTGGCCGCCTTTGTTTTGAGGTCGGATCGGGACCGCACGTACCGCGCGAGCACCACCTGCGGTGAGCTGCGCATCATCTCGGCGACCGTCCTCACGTCGGCGCCTTCCTCCAGGAGCCGCATGGCGAAGGTGTGGCGAAGATCGTAGGGGCTCATGCCTTCGAACTCCGAGCCGCGCACGATGCCGGCGAACATGCGCCGGATCGCTTCCTGCCGGATCGGCTTGCCGCTGGCGGTTGCGAGCAAGTAGCCCGGTGGTGATTTCAGCGCCTCGGAAACGAGGACCGGGTGCGCCGCGACCCATCCGCCTCGACCGGCGGTCTTGAGCCGCGTGTTCACCTTCCCTCGATTGGCTTGCCGGCGGACCCAGAACCCTCCATCCTCAAAATCGGAATGCTGGAGCCCGGCCATTTCGGCGGGTCCAAGGCCGTGAAGGCCGAGAAGAACGACCAGCACCATCCGGCCACGCCGCACACCCTGCTCGGCCATCGCCGCCGAGAATCGCGGCCTGGCCCCGTACGTTTCGGCTTCGTGCGCCCGCGCGAGGGCGATCAACCGGACCGTTTCCGCCCGGCTCAGAATGCGGAACGTCTCGTGACCTGGCGCGGCATAGGGCGGCGGCTTGGCCGCGTCCCGTACGGGATTGTCTGGCCGGCCACGTCGCACCACGCGAAACCGCTCAAACAGTCCGGAGAGGTAGCCGAGGTAGCGGGCCCTCGACGATCGAGACATCGGGCGAGCTGCCCGCTTGATTCGGCCAAGTTTGTCGCGCAGCTCTTTGGTGTGGAGATCGGCGGCCCAGCGCTCGACATCCTCGGGTCCGAGTTCGGTCATCAGCATGTCGCCGATCGGGTCGCGATCGATGTGCATGCGGTGGACGGTCTCGTAAAGGTCCCATGTGGATGGCGCCAGGGTTCCATCCTGAATTCGGGCACTGTACGCCCCCTCCAGCGTTTGCATCGACCACGTGCGAAGAGTGGGGATTTGAAGTGCGGCGGCGGGCTTGGTGCCCTGAAGGGCCTGAAGGGCTGCCTTATAGTTGAGGACCGCCTGGGCCTTCGTCGCCGCCGCCTCGCCGGACACGCGTACCCCGCGGCACTTGCCCCGGACTCGGTAGAGGCCGCTCGGCAGCTGCTCGATCGTCCCCTCCCCTCGAACTCTTTGCCTTGCCATTGGGAACCCGTTGGGCGGGCAGACTACTCAAGAAATCCTGCCACTGCCGCTCGTTCAGGTAAGTGATTCGACCCCGCCACCGCGCCGCAAGACGTCCAGCTTGCACCAAATCGTGCAAGCTCGAAGCCGCCTCGCCGTACATTTCCGCGAGGATGTGCAGCTTGAGCCAGCGGTCGAGCGGGTCGAAGGTCATCCGTCTAGGCGTCGAGCCTCAGCTCCTTTACCACCGCTTCGTAGCTGAAGTAGGCGAGGAGTGGTGGAAGGTCGTCGGTGAACACTAATGGCTCATTCACTGTTTGGCGGAGCGGACGAACCGGGATCTCCAATTCGGCGCAAATGATCTGCTGAAGATTCAATAGGCAGACCCGTCGCTTTTTAGAAACGGCGACAATGTGTGGGAAATGCTCCTCCGAAAAGAAACCGAAATCCAACCCGGCCAGCCGCCTTTCATGATCAAAGTACACCTGGTACCCGAACTGCTTGAACTCGTTCACACCCAAACGCTGGGCCGTTTGCCAAGGAATCAAGGTACCGGCTCGACTCAGGCTAATCGAATCCTTCTTCGCCTTATGCAGCGCGGCGGGCACCGTTTTTTCGAATACTTTAAACCCCATTACTGCGCCACCATCCATTTCGCATGCGCTCCCGCAATGCGGCAACCCGGGCTTCTAGTTCGCGGCGAGCCGACTCCTCATCAGCGCCAATGCCCCAGAGGGTCGGTCGCGGTTCATCCGTAAGCGTCGCCATCACGGCGCCATCTTTCTGACGGCGAATGTAAACGGTAATGCCGCTACCTGTATCTAAGAGCTTAGTTCCTGTTCGTTTCCTCATTTTTCTTTTCCTCGTATGCAGTTTCAACCGCCTCTCGCAGGGCCTTGGTCAAGAGGTCAGACTTTGCGGTGGCCGCCACCAAGGCGCTGTAGAGCGCATCCAGGTGTTCGTCTTTGGCCAAGATGATCGGTAAAGCCTTAACTCCTCCCGCCTCCGGCCAGGCCACGACCACGATGACGCTCCCGCCTCGACGGTGCAGTTCGGAGGTCAATGCACCAAAACGCTCGATGATCGGCGCCAATTCGATGGGCGGGGTCAACCGTCCCACCGGATTCCCATTGAGAACATCGAAAGTGGGCGAAGTCGCCGGTACACGCCGTCACCTTCGCGTTGTGAGCCAGCATTGCCCGCACTGGTATTGCCGCCGATAGTCGCGACGTAGCCCGACGGGACAACGGCGCCTACTGGAAGATGCTGGACGGGAGCACCTAAGCGTTGGCCGGACGGCGTGGTCACGATCTCGATGTGGCCGGTGCCGTTTGCATGGATCCAGTAAACCAAATCCCCGCGGCGCAAACCTTCCAAGGAAACGGCAAGCTGGCGACGAATGGACCAGTCAGCCCAAGCGGAAACGCGAGCGGAGCGGAACTCTCTGAACCCAGCGTTTCGGAGGCAGAAACTCACAAACGCCGCGCACCAAGCGTTGCCCGGGCCCAGCTGAGTTCCTTCGTAAAGAATGCGGTCCACCCAAGGCCCTCGATTGTTGCCTACTTCGCGCACCCGTGCAACATCGGCAAGATAAGCCGCCCAGGCGAGGGCGCGCTCGGTTCGAGGTAGATCGGCGAATCGCTTCGGGTCGAAACCCGGGGGTGCTTTGTAGGGTTGGGTTGTCATGGCATTAAGAATCGTTTCGTTTTTTGCCCAGCTTTTCCTTGAGATCGTCGAGGCTATCGAAAAGGGGCCCATGTGCACTCATCCAGTACTCGGAATAGCCGTTGGGACTATAACTGCGGAGCCGAGCGCACGCGTACGCGGGGTTGCCTTTCTTGTAGTGCGTTCGGGCAAATTCTCTACCCTCTCGAACAGCGCGTTCGTCGTTTTCGAATAGCTTGTCGCAAACCCGCTGCCCATTCCAAAAAATGCGCAAGACGACTGCACGCTCACCCGATGGATTGTCGCGAAAGACGGATAGTCGATCCCGCATAATATCGAGCGCATTGCTGGCCGCTAGTTCTGGAGTCGCACCTTTCGCGTAAGAGCTAGGCATTTCAAGGACCTGCGATACCCAGTCACCATCATCTTCGATGTATTCCAGGGCGATCGTCAACTTGTCAAGCGGAAGACTATTCATCGTTTCGGCCTGTGCAGCTCACACACTTTGAGCACAAAGCGACCACGAATGACTTCAGCTTGGCAAGCCCCGTAGCTGGTTAGGTCAAGAACTTCGAATTCGACTTGTGTCATCGGTTCGGTGTTTCGTTTCTGCCAGAACTCCCAAAGTTCCCGGGAAGTTTTGCCGTCAATTTCCCATTCAAGGCTTTGAAGGTAAGGGAACCCTTCTTGCACCCAGTCGTCTCTGCCCAGGGTCCGAGTGTCCACGTTTAGGGTGACCCGAACGATGCGAATATCCGCGATCTTATGCCCTCCATGGCGAGGGCTCTTATCGTAGGCATCGACGAACGCCCCATTCGCCGCGGCTCGCTGATACCATTTGATGGTTTGCGGTTTCCAAGTCCGCATCGTTTGGGTTTTCTGCCTTGTCACTACGGCCGGCCAGGTGCTGCTAAAGGAAAGGATCATTTAGGCTCCTTCGCTTCAGTGGATTGGTCAAGGACGGCAACGGGGTCGGATGCGTTTGCGCCGAGGCCCTTAGCGTCCAACGGACTGCCACCCGTTCCACCCATGTAAACGTCCATTTCGCCATCTGGACCTGGCACAAGCCCTACCACCTGACGCCACACCAAAAGCGGGTCATTCTGAGCCATAGAGTGCGTTTTGATGATGTCCCCGCACACAAGTTCTCCGTAGGTTATGATTTTCTGTCGATCGCCTAACGACACGTACCGTGGGAACTCCGACCTCGTTAAATCAGTCGGCAGATAGCCGGATAGGAGCGTACGGGCGTTTTGCTGGGCAGCCAAAAGAATGTAGGTGATGATGCAGTTGGCTCGCTCCTGAATAAGGTTAAGGCTTCCATCACTACGGACCGGATTGCTCCTGTCGGCATCGATAAGGCATTCGGTTAGCCTGTAAAGGGCTTCCGCGGCGTGTTCATTCATAAGGTTCCGTGTTTCGCTCATTGGTTGTCCTCCAAGTTGAGGGTCGCCTGCTCGTGGCTGATCTCGGCATCACGTTTGAGCCGCGCCGCAATGGCTTTCGGTGATGGCCCGAGGGCATCCTCCAAGGCCTTGCGCCACGCTTCGTATGGGTGATACGACCGAATTCCAAAGGGGTACGCCTGGGCGAGCTTCTTGCGCAGTTCTGGCTCAGGAAGCTCGGGGTTTTGCGCGATTACTTCTCGAATCACCTTCGCCGCTTTGGCGCTCCAGCTAAGGGGCATCAGGGCTGCTTCTCCCACTCGCAGTCCGGGTGCACGCCTCTCGTCCAAATTGCGGTGAGTTCCCCGAAATCGGAGTCCTCTTCGATTTGAAACTCTTCGACTGACGCGCGAATCGCAATGTCCACAACCTCGGCTTGGCGAACTTGGCTTAGATGTTCGTCCCCTGCTATTAGAGCGGCAGGTAGGCTCTTAAAGAGTCTGAATGACTCAATACCGTCCCCGCTAAGCCTATAGAACTTGAGGCTTGGTGGAAATGGAGGCTTGTACCTCTGTTTCATGGCTAGCCATCGCTCGACTTCCTCAAGGAAAACAGTCCTGGGGACATCGACGTAACTGATGGCCTCTTCGTCGTAAACGCGAGCAGTCCACCGGCCGCCCTGACAACGTTCTATATAGGGGAACTTGCAGTCCACGCTGCACGTTCTGTTCATGTAGATAATCAGGTAACCGTGCGGTTCGAGGAGCGGACAGAGGTCCGGGTCTTCCGCATACCGGATAGCGTCGTCAAGAGAAAGAAACGCGCCCATGGGCTCGCCTGAGTTCCAAACTTCGAAGTAGCAATTGAAGGGCTGCAGCCCACCATCAAGTTTCGGCCCTTCAGCAAAGTTCATCGGTTCACCGGCTGGCCAAGGTCGGCGCGGATCGCGGCGTCATCCCGCAGCGCAGCTTGCGAATGGCCGAAAAGGAAGCCCATGAAGATGCAGATCAGGGCGACCACGGCGACAAAGAATGGCGGAGGCACTTCGGGGTTCATGGGTTCGAACTGATCAGGATCGGTCATTGAGGCTCCTGAGGAATTCCTCGTAGTCTTTAGCCCAGCGAGGTTCCTTGGCGATGGCGGCTTCGCCGGGTTTCCAAGGGCCTTTCACCACGTAACAGGCGTACAAGAATGCCCAACATGCGTCGCGGGCGATGGCGGCTTCGCCGGGTTTCCAGGGTTTTTTCACTACGTTGCGGGCGTAGAGGTAGGCCAATTCGGCGTCCTGCGCGATGGCGTCGAGTTCTTGCTTAGTCATTGCGGCGACTCCTCCTGTAGGTACTTCTTGGCCAGCGCTCGGCCTTTCTTCCGTGCTTCCTCGATTGAATCCGATCTTTCGGTGACGCTGGCAAACTGAAGAAACGATTCTCCACGGAAAAGGTCGCAACAATAACCCGGCTCCATCGGTGCCCGACTTTTCCAGACCTCCAGCCGGATGCCCTGCATGTGCTCCGTGTATACGGTAGGGAAATAGCTCAATCTCCCGCCTCCGAGGCAAGCGTTCGCTGAATCAGCTTGCAAACGTCGTCAGTCGCATGGACCACTCGTTGCACGGCGTCCGCTGGAACCTTGATTTCGATGCAAGGCGTCGTAATCAAGGTAAAGGCGGAATCATCAATGTCGAGTAAAACGTTTACCGCGATTTCGTTTGCATTAAGAGTAAGCAAAGACGGCCTGTGAGCTCGCTCAAAGCCGTTGTCAGCGCTGACCACGGCGGTGAACATGACCCTCATCGGCCTGCCCCTAGTGGCTTCTGTCGGGAAACACCGAATCCGGAATCTTGGCCGTCGCGATATCCGTTTATGTAGGCAGTTGATCCGCTGTTGGGGAGACCTACTTTCGTGTACCGCAACGTAACACCTTGTCCCTTTAGCCAGTCACTAGCGGCGGACCTCTTCTGGGCCAGCGAGCTATTAAGCCGAACTAGCGCATGACTTTCTTTGCCCGGTAAAGCCGTGCTTCCAGGCCGATAAAGGTCTTCGGCGATCTTGTGGATAGCCATCGAAAAACCTTGGCAATACTCGCGCCCCCCATTTCGAATCACGTTTCCGTAGCGGCCTTGCCCAATGGTGGTGATCACAAGCAGCCATTCGCTGTAAAGCTCTTGAGTGAACTGAACGTCGGCGGCTGGCCCGTAAAAGGTGTATCCGCATTCGATTACCTTTGCTTCGAACACTCCTTTGGTTACCGTTGCGCGTTTCTCGTATACGCCCACCGAGCCGACGGCTTTTGCAACGGCATCGGCTAAGGTGAAAGCCCAGACGGTGGCCTGCCTTGCTCCGGATGAAACCCAGGCGGAGGCAAATTGCTCCTCCTTGTCGTTCGGCGCCTCTACCTCGATCTCGGCCTGCTCGAACTGATACTGCGCGATTAGGCCAAGCGCGGCGTCCATCGCATTCTTGATTTCCCCATCCGACGCGGCGCAGTTTTCTGCGAGGCGAAGAAGCTTGCGGATTCGCTCTAACGCCTTTTGCTTCCTCTCCGCAAAACCCTGGGCGGAATTCATCGGGTCACCGCCCCTAGCGCAAAGCCGATCGCGGCCACGAAAAGAACCGCGGCCGCGACGCAAAGGTAAAGCCCGAGGGGAGTTCGGGCCGTCCCCTGGTCATCGGCTCCCCTTCCGGCCTGGAATCCATCGCGAAGCCCCTGCGCGTAAACGCACACGGCGAGCGAGGTCTTGTCGTCCGCCTGGCGCAGCTCGCATTCCGCCACGAGGTCGCAGGCCTTGATGCGCCGGCAGTACTCCTCGGCGAGTGCGATGTACTGCTTGATCTCCTGCAGACTGATCGAGCTCACGCGAAGACCGCCTCAAGATCTTCTGCCGACGGCACGGGCAGGCTGACCTGGAACGGCACGACCGAATCCTTCGAGTTGCGGTCGAACCAATAGAGCCGCCAGCAGGCCAGAAAGGCATCGAATACTTCGCGCCCGGCGTCCAGCTCCAGCAGCCGGCATTGGCCGTCGCGCACGTGCAAGACGGCGGCCCGGGTGAATTCGGGCACGGGAAGCTTTTCACCGCTGGGTAAACCGATGAACTCGGCGTAACGGTAAGCCGCGAGCTGGAGCGCGTAGCTCGAATAGACCGACTTCGACGTCTTCACGTCGACCAGCACTCGGTCGCCGCCGAGCGTAATGTCGGCGTCCGCCGATCCGGCGTAGTTATAAGTGTCGGAGAACAGCTGGAACTCGCTGCGGTTCCAGACCGGCTTCATCCGATCCGCCCAGTCGAGGAAGGCTTCGACGTCCGGCCAGAGCCGCGCGTGAATCTGCCGCTCCAGCCCGCCGAGCTTTGCCGCTTCGCTATCCGAGAGTCGCTGCGCATAGATGCGCTCGGCTCTTTCGTCCGCGAGCTCGGCGCCCGATTCCTTGGCGTGCTGCTGAATCGCGATCCCGCGAATGGCGCGCTCGGTGACGCCGAGGATGTCCTGATCCCCTGCGGCGACGCCGTCCACCAGGCTGTGGAAGAGGGTGCCGAAATCGGCCGCGGTGTCCCGCACTTGGTTGTGCGCCTGGCGCAAGCTGTCGTCCTGCAAGAGGCTCGCCGCGGCAGCCAGATCGATTCGCCCGGCGGCCAGGTCCTCGCCGATCGCGGCGGCACGCTCGGCGACCATCTTTGCCGCCCAGTCGACCAGCCCGTTTCCGGAGCTGAGCTTTTCTTTGATCGTGGAAACCCGCTGGTAGGGGCCCTTGCCGTTGAATCGATAGCCGTACCGGTTCAGGGTGACGGCGCCGTTTTTGAGGGTGCTTGGCATTGTCGTTGATCTCGTCGTTGTTCTGGGAAAAAAAGACCCGGCGCCCATAGCGCCAAACGCCGGGCCAAGGGAGGATCAGGCGGCCTGCGTCGAGGCAGGCTCGTTAGAGGAGGAAATTAGAGTGGCCTGGCGTCTGGCATCATCCCCGGGCGCCAATCCGGCCACTTGAGACGGATCGACGAGGGCGAGCACATGCTTGTCGTAAGAGAGCGTCCACGCTTGCAGGTAGCCCGTGTCGAGCTCAGTGCCCTTGATGACAAGCCTTGAATCGGAGCGTAAAACACTCACGACCTCGATCCACGTGCCCGGCCAGAAGATAGGGCGGGAGGTTTCATCCCCCGCCCGGCAAGGGAGAAAGTTGAGCGGCAAGCCGCCGCTCATGCGGAGGACTTGGCCGACTTGAACATCAAGCGCGCTGAGAATTCGGTATCGGATCATGGATGTTTGGTGATCTCCAGTGACCAATTATGCAAATTAGACCAAAAAATGTCAAGCATGTTTGGCCAGAAATGCAAATAAAAGTCGGGCTTTAACCTGCCGTCAAGGCGGTACCTTGTTGCGATGGGCACGAATTCGACGCAGCCGATTCCAGCAACCGCAAATCCGCCGGGACTGGATGCTTATGTCTCGTGGCGAGACGGCGTCGACCGCCAGCTCCGCTTGTCGCGCCCGGATGTACGCCCGGAAGATGTTGATCCCGCAGGCGCTTACGCGTACTTTCGGCGAAATTTTTCGCCTCGCGACTTCGTTTCCCTGGAGGATTTGCCGCTGGTCGACGTGAGGAGGTCCAATACCATTCGGAATTCGCCTCGGCCGGAGGCCATCGCGCTCTCGATAGGGCTCTATCTGGCGAGAATCACGGCGGGAGCGGCGTTTTTCGCGTGGGCGCTTCGCACGCTGCAAATCGATGGCAGCGCGGGTCCCTTTATCACGGCGCTTGTTGCCATCGCGCTGCTTGACGCTTGTCTCGGCATCGTTCTTTGGAACATGGTCCGCGAACGTCGTCGGGTCGAAACTTCGATTGCCTGGGTTGGCGCCGCCCTTCTGTTGAGCTTAGTGCTGGCAACTTATCCGGCGTCGATCTACTTCTTGGCGCTGACTTCGCGCTAGTCGAAATTACGGTACATCAAGCCTGAGTCCGTCGGAATCGTAATCAATCGTTTCACGAGTGCCACGCGATCGAAACCATCCGACGAGATACCCGATGAGGCGCCACCCCTCGATAGGAGTTTCGCCGTCCAGTGCATTCAGCTTGCCTTGCATCCATTTAGAGTCGCGCCACCGCAACTGCACAAAGCGTAATTCACCGTTGCGCTCAATCAAAAAGGGAAGCCTCCGGGCGACGTCGCTTTTACGAATTATAGCGATATCACCAGGCTCTAAAATTGGCATCATTGAGTCGGTGTCTACGATGTAAGCGAAATCACCAGCAATCGCAAGTTTTTCAGGCACGGATATCACCGCTTGTTCAGATCGAACGGTCACATTTTTATGTTGCAATGCATCTTTTCCGACAACCAGTATTTCCACCATTGGCATTCCAGTAAGAGAGCGAAGAGCCGATTGCTGAGGTAGGTTGACACCGCTTTTGCCGTTTGTGGCTGTCCCGTCAAGCTCTTGCACTGCTTGAAGCATCTTTTCCCAGTCGTAATCAGACTTCGGAAAGCTTCGGCCTTGAACCCATAAGCGTACTGATTCGTGGCTCCGGTTGATTTGGTTCGCAAGCCATCGATAGCTCTTACGGTGTCGATCAAGCCCTGACTGGACGGTTTGTGCCCGCATATCTCGCCTCACTTGGCAAAGATGACTTTGCTGGGCCAAATATTACTTGACAAATATTGGTCCAATGACCATAATGACCACGTGAACTCCGACCGAATTGCCCTTAGGCGAGGTGGTGCGCCCCGAAAACTAACCCCTGAGTCTGAAATTTGCTTAGTCCAAGACTACTTGCAGGGCAAGCTGAAAACTCGGGCAATAGCCGAGAAGTACGGGGTCAGTCGGCAAAGCGTTTCCGTGATCCTGAAGCGCTGGAGCGAGCAGAAGCCAGCCACGCCGCCAGATGCCACCGAGTCCGCGGACACGCCTCCGGCGGCATCCGATGACCCGTGCGTATAGGGCTCGCGAAATGGATTTGACCCTTTCCGCTTCGACGATTCGCTCCGCCGGGCAACGAAAACCCGGCCCGGCGTCCTACGCCGCTTGCCCCTCGGCAGCACCCAACGCCTCCTGCGTATGGGGTGCCCGATGAATTCTTTCGTCGAACTCGACCACCGACGCGCTGATGCCATTCAGCGCGTCCTGCGACGTGCCTCCCGCCTCGGCGTCGCCGACCGTCACGCCCTGTTTTCCGACCTCACCATCGTCCAGCAGACATCGGAGGAGATCGGCCGGCAATGGCCATCGGGCGGCCCTTTTGCGCGGACGTCTTATAAGGCCCGTGAAATGGGGCCCTTTTATTCCGAGCCGAACCCGGCCAGCTCCGAGGTGGACCGATGAAGGTCTACCTCGTCCTGCTGGAGGACCACCGCGGCGACTTCGAGTGGTGCGCGTGCGACACCGCCGACGAAGCCTTCTCGCGCGGCTGGCGATACGCGGATGAGCGCGACGCGTGCCGTGCCTACGTGAGCGAGCTCGAAATCGGCCTGGCCGACGCCACCAACTTCGTGACCCCGATCGAGAAGGGCCTCATCCAGCCCCTGCCCCTGTTCCTGAAGCGCCGCCCGCGCACGGCCAAGGATCGCAAACCATGAACAACCTCCGCTACTCCCTGAGAATCGGCATTCGCCACCCGTGGCTCCTTTTCCCCAACGTCGGCGTCGTCGTGCTCCGAAACGTGCTGCCCAACGAGGCATCGCGAATTTTCGACGCCGCCGTAGTCCTCAAGACCTTGATTCAGCCCTACATGCCGTCCGGGTTCGCCTTGATCGCAGAACGACGAGAGGAGAAATCCTAGCTTGACTCCCCACCGGCCCGCCTCGGCGGGTCCTTCTGGATACCAAACCCATGAAC
>Ga0224722_1000970_pt1 | contig 16272 bp, 18 predicted proteins | sample Balambano_FR1_Me_FD_161646 | JGI IMG/M metagenome (GOLD analysis project Ga0224722, IMG submission 161646) | Freshwater sediment microbial communities from Lake Towuti, South Sulawesi, Indonesia - Balambano_FR1_MetaG | ecosystem: Environmental > Aquatic > Freshwater > Lake > Sediment | place... | reverse complement strand
GCTTATGCGGGGCGTGTAAACAGGCTTGCCCGGTGGACATCAATATCCCGGATATGCTGCTGCGGCTGCGACATGACCTGGAGCATGTGCAGGATCCGCTGTGGCGCGTCGGCATGAAGGCGTATGCCTTCGGGTTCAGCCACCCGCTGCTGTACGAATTTGGCGGGAAAGCCTCGCGTTTTGCCAGCGAGTTCGTCGCACGTGATGGCGCGGATGGGGATCGCAAGATTGACGCGCTGCCGTTTCCGTTCAACGGCTGGACAGATCAGCGCGATTTTCCGACGTTTGCGGATCAGTCGTTCCATGACTGGTGGCGTGAGCGTAAGGGGAAGGACAAGTAAATTCGTCAGCCAAAAAGCAATAGTCTAACAGCTTACGACATGCTATACGCCTGATTATCCGTCCCCATACCCGTGCGGGTGCGTCTGATGCCAGTGCCACGCCGTCTCGATGATGGATCGCAGGTCGTTATACTGCGGATACCAGCCGAGTTCTTCCATGATACGGGTATTGTCTGCCACCAGTTCGGCGGCGTCTCCGGCGCGGCGTTCGCCGATCACCGTTGGGATGGCATGGCCGGTCACAGCACGGGCGGTCTCCAGCACTTCATGAACGGTGTAGCCGCGCCCGATGCCGACGTTGTAGGCGCGGCTCCCCCCATCCCTGAGCGCTTCCAGCGCCCGAATATGTGCGTCCGCCAGATCGATCACGTGGATGTAATCGCGGATCGGCGTCCCGTCGTGCGTCGGATAATCGCTGCCAAATACCGTCACGCGCTCACGCTGACCGAGCGCGACTTGCAATACCAGCGGGATCAGATGCGTTTCCGGGTGATGATCCTCGCCAATTACGCCGCTGGGGTGTGCGCCGCTGGCGTTGAAATAGCGTAGAGCGCAGTATTTCAATCCGTAAATGCGATCCATCCAGTAGAGGATGCGCTCGGCAAAGGCTTTGGTCTCGCCGTAGACACTGCCGGGGATGATCGGCTCGTTCTCGTCAATTGGCACGGTGTTGGGCTGGTCAAACAGATTGGCAGTGGAAGACAGGATGAAGCGTTTGACGTTGTGCTGTGTCGCTGCCTCGATGACATTCTCCGCCGTCTGCACGTTATCGCGCAGATACAAAAACGGGTTCTGCATACTCTCGCCCACCTGAATGCGTGAGGCGAAGTGCATGATGCCGCCAAACGTGTACTGCTCAAACAGCGCTTTGACCTGCGACCGATCCAGCAGATCGCCCTGAACAAACATGGCGTCGTTGTGAATCGCGGCGCGATGTCCCGCGCTCAGGTTATCGAAGACGACGACGGGATAGCCCTGCTCAATCAGGCGATAAACGACATGACTGCCGATATAGCCCGCGCCACCTGTAACCAGAATTGGATTCAAGATAAGTCCTTTTGGTAAGATGCGTAGCGAGTATCAGCAAGTTCATGATCAGTGTTTGGATGGGCTGCGGCACGATGTCCGGCATGATGACCTCACCAGATGCACAAGGGAGTATTCAGCTACGAGTATACCCGCCACGCGCCATTTTTCCGCAGAATGCGCGGCGAAAGTCGCCACATCAGCGGCGCGGTGATCGCCCGAACGGGCAGCATGACCAGCCGCGCCGCTTTCGGCGTATGGATACCTGCCTCCGCATAATATTGATCGAGTGCCGCCGTCTTCTGTGCGGCATGATGGCGAAAGGCGGCAAGCGGCTGATCAACAGTGTAAAGGTCGGTATAAGCTGCGAAGCGCTGCCAGAGGTCGTAATCCATCGTGTAATGTTTATCTTCGTCTACCGCTGCGCCCGCCTGTTCCCACAACGAACGCCGCCAGAATGTCCCTTCCTGACGAATGAAGCCCCACAGCCGTCCATGATACCAGCCGCGCTCAATCCAGCTGCGTCGCCGCCCGGCTTTGAACCTGGATACGCGCATCTGCCCATCCGCATCCATGTTGGCGGGCTGCCCTGTCAGCCAGTTCACCTGCGGAAATCGCGAGAATATCTCACCGATGGTATGCAGCGCGTTCGGCAGCAGCTCGTCGTCGCTGTTCAGCCAGGTCATGATCGGCGCGGTCGAACGGGCAAAGCCTTTGTTGATGGCGTGAGACTGTCCGCGATCCGCTTCACTGACCCCTGCTGTGAGGCGCGGCGCGTATGCTTCAAGGATGGCGCGGCTGCCATCGGTGGAACCGCCGTCCATGACGATCAGTTCGAGCGCGGGATAATTCTGGTTGAGGATCGAGTCAAGCGCGGCGCGAAGATAGGCGGCCTGCTGGTACGATGGAATGACGACAGCAATCGGTGGCAGCGTCATTCACGCAGCATTTCCTCAACCAGCCGTGCCACTTCAATGTAGTTAGGAAGTGGTTTTTGCCATAGCGTCGCCACAGGCAGGCGAAAACCCGGCAGCAGCGGCGTCTGGTAATCGCCATCCTCATTCGGGAAAACCTGCTCGTATTTTCCCGTTGCGTTCAGGCGGTGAAACGATGTAGCAGAGCGCAGCGGGTCGAGTATCCAGTATTCGCCCACACCAAAGGCTTCATATTCACTGAATTTTTTAATGTAGTCACGGGTGATGCTTTCTGTAGAGACGACCTCAATACAGATGTCCGGCGGGGTGCTGATCATCGTCTCGGTCATATCTCGCGGCGTGTCATCCAGGAGAATCATCAAATCCGGCTCACGCTTGCGTTTCAGTACTTTCATGTTCAGCATGAACGGTGAATCGAGCGTCCGCCCAACTGGTTTCAACGAGAAATAGGCGTTCAGGAGGTTCTCAACAAGAGTGAGAGTATCGTTGTGGCGCAGCGTTCCCGGTGACAATCTGATGACCTTTCCGTCTTCCCACTCGTACCATGTACAGGCATAAGCCAGTTCAAAGTTAAGTTCCGGCAGGTATTCCGAGACAACCCGTTCCGCATACGGATCGCGCTGCCGTTTACGGCGCGGTTTTTCCGAAATTTCAGCGGGTTCGGCGGCAGGGGCGATCAGTTCCGGTGGTTGATCCATCAGCACTTCTCCACTACTCAGCATTCGTCACAGCCGTGTTCATCCACAAACACGGTGACGGGCTGCCCGCCTTCGTAAGCGATCATCTGTTTGCCATACAACCCGGCGAGGTTGGCAGGGGTGAACACGTCAACCGGGCTGCCAAAGGCGATGACGCGCCGCCGCAGCGCCAGCACCGTATCAAAATGCGCCCGCGCCTGTTCAAGATCATGCGTACTCAGGATCAGCGAGATACCGTCTTCATTCAGGCGAAGCAGGGCGTTGAGCAGTTCCGCTTCGGCGCTCACATCAATCCCGCTGAACGGCTCATCAAGGAGCAGCGTATCCGCCTGCGTTGCCAGCGCACGGGCGATAAAGACGCGCCGCCGCTGCCCGCCGCTGAGTTCCCCGACCTGCCGTTTGGCGAATGCCGCCATGCCGACGCGCTCCAGCGAGTCCATCGCCCGCGCTCGTTGAGATTTGCCCGCCATCCGCAGCCAGCGGATTTCACGCCACGCGCCCATGAGGACGACATCCAGCACCGTCACCGGAAATGCCCAATCCACATCGTCATGCTGCGGCACGTAACCGAGCCGAGTCACAGTGCCCGCGAGATGGATATGCCCATCCTGCGGCTGAATCAAGCCCATGATCGCCTTGAGCAGCGTGGACTTGCCCGCCCCGTTCGGACCGATCACCGCCATCCGGTCACCCTGATTCATCTCAAACGAGACGTGATCGAGCGCGGGTTCTCCGTTATAGATAACGGTCAGATCGTGAACGGCAAGAAGGAGTGAATCAGACATCTCAAATTCCTGAGCGTATGCCCTGTCGGGCATCCCTACAAAATCGTTCATGCTGTGGGGACGTGCGCCAGCACGTCCGCTATTTTGTTTTCGTTCACACCGTCACTACCTCACTCGCCCGCCATGTCACCAGCAAATCATCAATACCCTGCTGCACTGTCGGGTACTGCGGCGACCAGTCGAGCGCTGCCTTCGCCGCTTCATTGGTAACAGGCGGCGAATCGAGCTTGAGCATTGCCACGTGAAGTGGGGTGTACGGGTTACGGAACATATAACGTGGCGGCTGGACAGGTGCGGTGAGCCCCTGTGCGTTCGCGAACTCCTGGAGAAATGCCGCTGGCGAGACAGGCTGATCGTCCACGATGTCGAGCGTAACCTGTGTTGGGCGCACCAGCATGGCGCGATAGATAGCCGCCGCCGCATCGCCCGCATAAATCCAGTTCGCCGTATGAGTCGATCCCGGCTCAAAGCCCTTGCCCTCTCGCAGTGAACCCATCAGGGATTTCAGCGCCGATGACTCCGCACCGTAGACGTACCCCAGCCGCAGCACACAGGACGGCAGATCGCTGCTGAGGACGGTGCGCTCCGCCAGCCGCGCCGCCTTGAGCAGCGGGAAGGCGGCTTCGGTTTCGCCGTCCGCCTCGGCATCCGCAAAGGCATAACTGGTATGAATCAGGTAGTCTGCTCCAGCATCTTTCGCCGCGTTGATCAGGGCTTCGACGGCTTCGTTCAGGCGTTCATCCCATTCGGCGTTGGCTTGCGGTGCCTGATTGGGCACCTGCGGGGCGAGATTGACGACGATTTTTGAGCCAGTGCCCTGAATAGCGCTGCGAAGCTCGCCCGCCCGATACAGATCGGGATAGGCAGGCGTACCACCCGCGGAACGGATCATGGCGGCGTCGGCGCTGCTGGCAATCGCCCCGGCGACATGATGCCCGTGTGCGGAAAGCAGGCGCATCAGAGCCAGACCAACGGCAGAGGTCGCTCCGGTGATAAAGACGCTGGTGGAAGTTTCTGGAATGATCTGGCTGTCCATGGAGGCGGCGCTTTCTCATAAGTCAATGGTTTGAAGAAGCGCGATTATGCCATTTTACGCAGGTGGGTTCAAGTTGAGGGCTGCTTGAGGAGAGTGAACACCAACGGTTTGACGATTTGTTACAAGAACCGTCTTGTTTATCTTTCAAAGCAGGATAAAATCGAACATATGAACCAAATTGATTTTTTTCCTCAAGTAGAAAAACAGACAGCGTCCCCTATTTTGAAGTGGGCTGGTGGTAAGAGTGCATTGCTCTCTCAGTTCACTCGCTATTTTCCAAATGCAGAGTGTTACGAACGTTACTTTGAACCTTTTGTTGGTGGCGCGGCAGTTTTTTTTCACTTACAGCCTCCTCAAAGTTTCCTGTTTGATCTCAATATACACTTGATTGAGGTTTATACTATCATCCGAGAACAGGTGGATGATCTCATTGAAGCATTGCGAGTCCATTTTAATGATCGGGATTATTTTTATTGGGTGCGAGCGCAAAACCCTATGGACTTATCGCCTGTTCAACGGGCTGCACGCTTCATTTTCCTGAATCGCACCTGCTATAACGGTCTGTATCGTGTTAATCGTCAGGATCAGTTCAATGTTCCGTTTGGCAAATACAAGAATCCCCTGATATGTGATGAAGCTGGCTTGCGAACAGTAAGCGCTGCTCTCCAAAACACTCATTTACAGGTTGCAGATTTTGAAATTGTCCTGAAACTCGCCAAACCTCACGATCTCATTTATTTTGATCCGCCTTATGAGCCTCTTAGTCGTACATCAAGTTTTACAAGTTATACTAGTAGCGGTTTCACGCAGTTTGACCAAAGTCGCTTGGCAGAAACCTATCAAATACTTAATGAACGTGGATGCCTGCTTATGCTGAGCAATTCCAGTGCGCCGCTTATTTATGAGCTGTATCAAAACTTCCATATTCACGAGATCAGTGCGCGTAGAGCCATTAATAGTAACCCCAATGGACGCGGTATCATCAGGGAGTTACTGGTGACGAATTTCCCCCCCTCGATCATAAAATAATGACTACTTCAAACGATAGTGCATGGCAACGGTATTTGAGCGCAAAAGAAATTGATTTCACTCAGCCGAGTTATACCATAGAAGCAGATGAATTAAGAGAACTCGCTCAACGTGAGCCTCGCTTACTTGCCAAGTTTGATACGCCGGATCAACTTCCCCAACCCTTCCGTGAAAGTGGATACACATTGTTGCCTGTTCGAAACGGGCGGTATCAACTCGTACCAGGAAATCTATTTGTTGAACTTGCCGAATGCCAAACAGAGGAAAACTTTGTTTCCGATTTGCCCTTCCCGCTGATCACGGCGGGGCGGGGCAGCGGCGAATCACAATATATTGATCAGGCATTCAACACGGGATTGCTCAGAAAATTCCTCAATATTGATGAAATGTATCAGACCATACGAGGACGGGAATATACAAAGCACTTCAGTTTTGATTTTCTTGGACAACATATTTCAGTCGAGTCGGTACAAATCGAAGTTGATGCAGGTTATGAAGCTCTTCATGATTTAATTCTCATTGAAGCGAAAACTGGTGTACCTGCCTCATTCAATATCCGTCAGCTTTATTACCCTTATCGTCATTTTTCAGCGTTAGTTCCTCAAAAACGGGTACGAAACGTATTTCTTGCTTACGATATTCCAACCGCATCCTATTCACTGTATGAATTTAGCTTTCTCAAAGCCCATGACCCACTCAGCGCCGATATGAAACGATGTATTCGCTATAAAATTGCGCCCCCTGAACAGCTTACCTTCTTTGATTTGATTGATGCTCGCTTCCAAACCCATAACTCCCTTGTACCTCAAGCAGATGATCTGAACAAAGTATTCGAGCTGCTCATGCTGGTTGAGGCGGGTTTTAATCGCGCCGTAGATGTCGCGGATTATTTCGTATTTGATCCTCGCCAAAGCAGTTATTATCGAGAAGCAGCCGAGTACCTTGGGTTGATCGCAAATTCACGCGAAAGCGGCTATATACTCACAGAGATGGGAATAGAGCTACTTGCGACAGCGACTGATGCTCAAAGACGGACACTTGCTAAAGTCGTCGTCAATTCATGGATATTTATAGCCCTTGTTCAACGTGCAGACGTACAAAGGACGTTTACGGAATCAGATATTGATAACGTCATCATGTCTGCGAGGAATCTAGATGGAACTCAACATTATGGCGGCAGCACTGTCCCCCGCCGTCGTCATACCATCATCGCCTGGATTCGCTGGTTAGCACAGGAAATTGGGTGCTTTTCAATAGACAATGATATGATTTACCGTATTCAGTAAGTGTGCCACCATGTTCATCTGACCCACTTTGGTAATCCGTGGAGTAATCCGCATGACCGATCACTTTAACCCCAACGATCCGCTCGCTAACCTTCGAGCGCTGGCAAACCGCTGGACGATGCTGGCACGCGACTATGCCCGTGACGCCCGCAGCAACACGGATGAGGTCAGAAGCCAGTACACACGCGGGCTTGCCGAGGGGTATTACAAGGCGGCAATGGAACTGGCGGAAGCGATCAAGAGCCTGCCGAAAGTGACCACGGCGACGCTACCTGCTGTGCCGCGCTCCGCCGAACCTGTCCCCGCTGCGGCGTCTCCATCCGCCGAGCCTCCACCACCGACTTATCTGCCGCTCTCGATTGGCGAAGTGATCAACATTCTGGAGTATGCGGGTGTCTCGCCGCGTGACGTGACGCCGACGAAGAACAATACGTATATCGCGGTGTTTTCACGCTGGGAAAATATCATGCCGCACGAGCGGATCGAGAAGATCAAGACGGGTGATCTCCGCATTGTTATCATTGGCAGCGGCAAAACCAAAGACACGACCGATCCGTATGTCGAGGTGGCATTTCAGGGGTAGGGCTATTCTTCTGCGCTGTTTCTTTCAATATCGTCGAGGATGGCGCGAAGAATGTCTTCCAACGAACTTTTATAAACCCGCGAAATACTCTATATCTCGCAGTACGTTGCTTTGCAATTCGCGGCGTAATGTGTGTTCCAGAACCAAGTCTACCGGACGGTTAAAGGTATCTTCCAGAAAGAACTTGACACCCAGATAGTTATCCAGCGTTTTCGGCTGTAACACAACGAGAAAATCCAGATCGCTATCCCCGTGCGCCGTATCTCGGCTGAACGAGCCGAATAGACCTAATCTGGTAACGCCGAAATGTTTCAGTGCATCACTGTGTTGCGTAAGGGTGAGAAGAATTTCAGCGGCGGTCATATCCTTATTCCGTAGTCTATGTATTCATAATAGCATATCCTTCCGTGCCTTGAGCGCGGCGATCACCTGCCGATCCGCCTTGCCAAAGGCATAGCCATCGAGTTGTTCCGGTAAAACCCATGCCCATGCCTGTACACCGAGCGCCTGCGGTGCGCCACTTTCAGGGAGATAGCGGCAGGTGAAGGCATGAAGCGTGATTCTGAAATGCGTGAATCCATGCTTCACCACAGCAAATTTGTCGCCGACTTCTACCTCAATCGCCAGTTCCTCGCGCAGTTCACGTTGTAAACAGGCGGGGAGACTCTCGCTCGCTTCACGTTTGCCGCCCGGAAATTCCCACAAGCCGCCAAGCAAACCATCCAGCGGGCGCTGTGCGATCAATAACTCACTACGTTCATTCCAGATCATGCCCGCTGTCACATCGTAATGTGGTACAGCGGCTTTCCGCGTTTTGACGGGGCGTTCTTCCTGCGTGTCATTGGTATAGGCGAGGCAGTGCGCCTGTATCGGGCAGCGCTCGCATAACGGCTGGCGCGGCTTGCAGATCAGCCGCCCCAAATCCATCAATGCCTGATTGTAATCCCCTGCGCGGGTATCAGGCAGCCATGCCTCCGCCTGCGCCCATAATTTTGCCTTTGTCGCCGGCAGCGCTACATCTTCTGAAAGATCAAGCAGGCGCGAATAAATGCGGATGACATTGCCATCCAGCACGGGAGCGCGAACGTCGTAGGCGATGCTGGCAATCGCCCCCGCCGTATAGCGCCCGATGCCCGGCAGCTTGAGCAGTTCACCGACTGTGGCGGGAAACTGCCCCTGATAATCGCGGACGACGATCCGGGCGCAGCGATGCAAGTTGCGGGCGCGGCTGTAATAGCCGAGTCCCTCCCACAGCTTCAACACCTCATCCAGCTGCGCGGCGGCGAGATCATGTACGGTTGGGTAAGTGGCGAGGAACCGTGCGAAATATGGCTTGACCGTCTCGACCTGCGTCTGCTGGAGCATCATTTCAGACAGCCAGACGCGATAGGCGTGTGCGGAGTCACGGGTTTCTGCCGTTTCGCGCCAGTCCAGTTGCACGGCGGAACGGTCATACCACGCCAGAAGTTGTGAAACAAAGGGATTCATAGGGTCAATTATCCCTCAGTTTTTAGGGCATGATCAAGCGTTCAGAGCGGGATAAGGTTATACTTCTACCTACCACATTGCCAGGTCAGAATCAGCGTGCGAGGAATTGAAGCGGTGAAACGGTCAGTGGTTGCAGTTCTTTTGTTGCTTGGTTTATTCGGTGCATGGATTGCGTTCGCACAGGATGATGGCGTAACGATTACCATCAGCGGGCAGGACGTGCAGATCGTGCCGCTTTCCGTAGTAACCGAGTCGGCGATACAGATAACCGATGTGACCAGCACAACGGCTCGGGCGAACTTTGTCAGCACAATTCCCCTCGCTTGCTTCCTGGTTTACGGCACAGACGAAACGTTCGGGTTTGTAACGAATGATCCCGGCATGTCACAAGCCGCGATTCTTGACCATAATCCGGTCCTGCTCAATCTGGAGCCAGATACGGAGTATATCTTTCGGATGCAGGGTATCAGCGAAGACGGTGTAATTTATGTTAGCGAACGTTACACATTCCGCACACTGCCCACCAGTAATGAAACCACTGCGAACCTGTTATCCCCGGAAAACGGCGCGGCGGTAATTGAGGTCAGCAGCAACTTCGGTGATCAGCCCGACAGCGGACGATGGGGCATTCTGAATGCTTTCGACGGTAATCCGGCTACGGAATGGTCAAGCAACGGTGACGGCGATGATGCCTATTTCATAGTTGATTTGGGCGGTACGTATCACATCCATACGATTGCGTACTGGACACGCGCCATGAGCGATGGCACTGCCATCACACAATCTTTTACCATCACCAGCGACAGCGGCGAAGCTTTTGGACCGTTCGAGTTAGAAGACTACAGCAGCATCTCGACATTTGAAGTGAATTTTGAGACGACGCTTCTTCGTTTTGACGTTGAGAGCAGTACCGGTGGAAACACCGGCATTATTGATATTGCAGCCTATGGTACACCTGTCATTGAGGGTTGAATAATCTACCGTGTGTTTCGCAGCGACCTGCTAGTTGAAGTCATCGGCTAACCTTTTTTTCGCGGCGTGATCAAGCGTTCAGGACGGGATAAGGCTATACTTCTACGTATCACAATGCAAGGTCTGCATCAGACGCCCGTGCGGGAGGAAGACCATGGAGTATCTACGACGACTATTCGGCATGACCCCGTCCTCGCCCGTTGCAGCGGACCTTGCGCCCTTCATGGTGACATTTTCCAACGGGAAAAGTGCGAGAGCCGTCAGAACATCACACACTGGCGATCCACAGGAGGCGATCTACGCGCTCGGGCTGGCACAACCGCGCCCGTCGCTGATCGTCACGGGCGGCGCGGGCAATATGGATCAGCAAACCAGCCTGGCAACGCGCTCGATTATCGAGGACGGCTTGGCGCGATTCGCCCATGAAAATGCCCTGACAGTGGTTGACGGCGGCACGAACAGCGGTGTGATGGCACTGCTCGGCACGGCGCGGGCGCGGCGTGGCTATACGTTTCCGCTGGTAGGGGTCGCCCCCGAAGCGATGGTTGAGTATCCCGATCACGCCAACCCGGATAAGCAGGCGGACATGGACGCCAATCACAGCCATTTTGTCTTCACCACCGGCGCTCAGTGGGGAGACGAATCGAATATGCTGGCGGGTCTGGGCTGGTCGGTGACGGGCAGTGGCAAGTATCCAGCGCTTAATTTCGTCATCAACGGCGGCGAGATTGTCAAGAATGAGGTTTACGCTCGTGCCACCGGTGCGCTGAAGCTGCCGATCCTCATCCTCGAAGGGAGTGGACGCTTTGCCGATGCGCTTGCGGAAACGCGTAAGCGCAAAAGCGACGACATCAAGCTGAACGAGACGCTGGCAAAGGGCGAAGTGTATTTTGTGAGCCTGAGCGCCGGCGCGGATCACCTGTATCAGTGGCTGGAAAATTTCTACCACCTTTAGCATAATATTCGCTTCCCTGAGTGAAAGATGTGACGCTGACGATGCTCAAAGCCGTTTTATTTGACCTTGACGACACGCTGCTGGACTGGAGTGGTTTCACCCGCGACGACTGGGAAGAACTGGAACAGGAACGCCTGTCTAACCTGATTCGTTTTCTTGCTGAAGAAGGCATTTCCACTGGTGAAATGAAGGGCTTCTTCATTGAGTTCCGCAATCGCACGACGGACGCATGGAAAAATGCTTATACGAATCTACGCGCTCCGAATCTCGGTAACATCCTTGTCGATTCAGCGATAGCCTGCGGCGTTCCGGGCGGCAAGCTGAACACGCGCCGCTGTCTGGAAGCGTATGGCTGGGGCGCGGTGCGCGGGACGGCGCTGTTTCCCGAAGTGATTGACGTGCTGGAGACTCTGCGTGAAGCAGGGATCAAGGTCGGGATCGTCACCAACGCCTATCAACCGATGTGGATGCGCGATCTCGAGCTGCATGATCACGGTGTTGCTCATTATTTCCCCACCTGCCGCTTTTCCGCCGCCGATGTTGGTTATCTGAAACCACACCCGGAGATTTTTCGCGCCGCGCTCGACTGTCTGAAAGTGCCGGCTGATCAAGCGGTGTTCGTCGGCGACGATCCCGAAGCGGATATTGCCGGCGCGCAAGCCGTCGGCTGTCAGGCGGTATTGCGGGCGACGCGGCGGCATGGCAACCCCGCCGCTGGAATCGCGCCGGATGCGACGATCAGTAATCTGCGCGAACTGCTCACCATATTTGACTCGTGGCATCCGGGCTGGCGGCAGCGAGTCGCAATCAGTTAAACAATGTTCAGCGTTGGAACGTCCACGCTCAGCCAAAATTTGATCCTGACGGGGTATCTGGGACCCAGTCAGCTTCAAATTGCCCGCATGACCGCCGAGTCGCTCAAAATGCGCCTGGTGGATTTTGAAGCCCGTCTTGAAGCCAATGCCGGGCAGCCGGGCGCGGAAATCCGCGAACTTTACGGCGAAATGCGACTCAAAACCCTCGAAGATGAACTCTTAACCGAAATTACGCTGTATCGCGGGGCGCTGCTGTTGTTGAGCAGTGGGACGCTGCTGCGCGGCGCGTTCGATCAACTGCGAGCAAACGGGGTGATCCTTGTCGCCACTGCCTCAGTGGATGCCGTGTTACAGCGGCTGCATATTGCGATGGGAGCGCGATTTCATGACCCGCGCGAACGCCAGTTTGCGCTTGCCATGATCAAACGCGAGTGGGCGATACGCGGGCATGAGGGCGTGATCGAAGTGGACACATCGGGCATGAATGACGCGCAGATGGTCGAAGCGCTGATCACACGCTGGCGCGAAGCCGCCTCTGTGATTGACTGGCGCGGGGCGTAGTCTCGGTCTTTTTTGCTGTAACTGATGAAAATGCGGGACATCAGCGGAATATTACGCCCCTTCCAGCACACGCTCCAGGTGAGTCTGGCGGATCAAGTCCTGTGTTAAGGCACGAATAGACTCATCTGTCACCGCTCCGTCAATCATCGTTTCAGGGAACAACGCGCTAACGCCGATGATCTGGTCGTTTTCATCGTAACGCAGCATGACGTTACGTAATCCGTCAGCATCAATATAATACCCTGCATGAGAACGTCCCGGAACGAACAGGATGAACAGCATATCCTGTACGTCGTCGTATTCGTAATTTACGAGTCGCCCCGAATTGTTCAGCGTTCCATTAATCATTGAAATACCCTGCTTTGAATATAGGCGGTGCTGACTAAACCTGTGCGTTCAAAATGACGTTCAGACGGATATACATATTTTATCACGACAAGGATATACCGCTCCGTTGTTATAGAAATCTGGAATTCATCAGGCAACAAAAACCATGTTTTCGCAGTCCGTTGTGTAACGTCTTCAAAAAGTCGTTCGGTGGGATTGGAGATCGCCGATAAGATGAACTCACGAACAGCATAAACGCTGACATGATTCACGACAATATGCTCCACCCACACCGCCTGTGACAAAAAGACAGGCACACTATCCGGATCAACCGCGACCTGGATCGGCAGCCCCGTTTCATCCGCCTCAATCAGCGCGAAAATATCATCGGGCGTATCACTCATCCCTGACCACTTCTACGTAGTAGGCATCGGGCAGAACGCCTTCCACGACCCAGCCTTCCGCGTCCTCCGTTTGCACTTGCCACCAGGTGATCAGGTTGACGGCATCGCATGACGGACCACCAATCACCGTCATCGGCGTGCCTTCGTCCAGCACGGCGAGAATATCCGCCTGGAGGGTGGGGTTGTCACGCAGGCGCAGTGGTCCACCGCCAAGCGTGACCCGCGCTTCAGCGCCGACGCTCAGGAGCAGCGGGAGGTTATTGGCACATGCTGCACGGAGCGTTGGCGTGGGGGCGCTCGTCACCTGCGCTGGAACCGTCGAAGTCAGCTCAATCGCTGTCGTGGGTGATGGCAAGACTGCCTCAGTCGGTACGATTGTGGCGGGTGGATTGTTCCGCGCCAGTAATCCGATCAGGATTAAAATCGTCGTCACGATAACAGCTATCAGAACGCCGATGATGATGGTGCCGAGTCGCAGACGTTTCGGTGCGGGCGTCGCCGTGCGCGGTGCAGCGCCTACGGCGAGCAGGTCAGTGGTAGATGGACTGTACTCAGAACTGACGGATGCCTTGCTGCCAAGCCGTTCGGACGACGGTGGCAGCGCCTTGACGTCCTGCGTGATGACTTTGCCCGACGCTGTTTTACGCGGGACGTAGTCCTGAAGTTTGCGCGTGAAATCGGCATTCGGCATTGTCCGATCCTGCACGTCTACAAACTGATGAGCGCTGTAACGGGGAAATTCTTCACCACTGAGCAGCAGCGGAAAATGCGGCTTCTTGCGCCGATCCGCATAATTGCATTCGCGCAAGACCCAGTCGCTTTCGTATGACTGCGGCGTCATGATGACGACGAACGCGCCACACTCGTCAATCGCCCTGAAAATGACGCGCTCCCACATTTCGCCGAAGTCAATCCGATCATCTATCCAGACATCGAAGCCCTGCCCAAGCAGGTGATCCGCCAGACTGCGGGCGTAATCACGGTCTTTTTTGCTGTAACTGATGAAGATATGAGACATCGTTATCGTGCGGTTTTCGTCGGGTATGCGAGTATGATGGAAGTATAGTGCGGGAAGGCAGGTTGTACAAAACAGCCGTTGTGAGAGAGGATAACCCTCTACTGCAAATAACGGATTTTCGCCCGACTGCTCAACTTCGCCTTTCCCGTGCTGGGGTAGGGCAGACCTATGTGTCTGCCCTTATGAGGCGAACAAACAGGTTCGCCCTTGTATCTTGAAATAGGGTAAGATCGGAAGAGCATACCTAAAGGTAATGGGTGGGAAAAGACTGTCACGACCTAAGGCTGGTAAGCCTCTTGTGTAGACGGGTCATTCACCCGTTCAACAGTTTAGACTTCGGGAGCAACATGCAGCCGGTTGAGCGAAAAATTGCCGCCAACGATAATCACCTGATGGTCTATGAGTGGGGCGAAGCGCGAGCAGACCACCCTGACCTGATTTTCCTCCACGCGACGGGGATGCACGGGCGCTGCTGGGATGCCGTCATCGGTTCGCTGGGGGGATTCCACTGTTACGCGGTAGACGCGCTGGGGCATGGTCAGAGCGACAAACCCGCGCCGCCGCACTCGTGGCAAGCGTATGGCGACGACGTAACCGAGTTAGCGAGGCTGCTTGGGCTGAAGGGTGCAATTGGCGTGGGACATTCGATGGGTGGCAATTCGGTCACGCGGGCGACTGCCGCGCTGCCGCAAGCCTTCGCCGCGCTGCTGCTGGTTGACCCGGTGATTCTGCCGACGGAGTGGTACGCGCTCAACGAGTATTCGATTGAGGGGCATTTCGTCCTCAACCGCCGCCGCGAATGGGCGTCACCTGATGAGATGTTCGCCAGCTTCAAGGGGCGCGGACCCTTCAAAAACTGGCGTGACGACGTGCTGCGCGATTACTGCGATTACGGGCTGATCCGCGACGGCGATCATTTTCGGCTGGCGTGTTCGCCGGAGACCGAAGCACATGTCTATTCCAGCACCGCGCTCAAAACGGGGATTGATATTTACGACGCGGTAAAGCAGGTGAACATTCCGGTGCGGGTGCTGCGCTGCGCCAAAACCGTCTCACTGGTTGGCTTTGATCTGATGGACTCGCCGACCGCGCCCGATCTGGCGAGTCGATTCAGCGACGGCGCGGATATTGTGCTGGAACACAACTCGCACTTCATCCCGATGGAGTCACCGGAGATTGTGGCGGTTCAGGTGCGGGAGCTTGTCGAAGGGGAGAAATGAGCATGAACATCGGGATTGTTGGCGCTGGCACGATGGGCGCGGGCATCGCCCTGACCGCACTCTACGCCGGGCTGAACGTGACGCTGTATGACCTCGCGCCGGAGGTACTGGATAAGGCGGAAACGTACATCGAGACCTTTCTCGCCAAAAAAAATCAGGCTGAGGCAGTTCAGCGGCTGGTGCTGACATCTGAACTGGCGGATATGGCGGCGTGTGAAATCGTGATCGAGGCGATTATCGAGCAGCGCGAAGCGAAACAGGCATTGATCCGCCAGTTAGACGAAATATGCACGGGCGAGGCGATATTCGCCACCAACACCAGCACCATTGCCGTGACGACCATTGCCAGCGCCAGTAAGCATCCGTGGCGCGTCGGCGGAATGCACTTTTTCAATCCCGCACCCGTCATGCAGCTTGTTGAGATTATTCGCGCTGTCCAAACGGATGAAACGGTGATCACCCGCCTGACCGCGCTTTCCGAAACGATGGGCAAGACGCCGATCATCGTCAATGACTCGCCCGGCTTCATCGTCAACCGTGTGGCGCGACCCTTTTATCTGGAAGCGCTGCGGATCGTGCAGGAAGGTATCGCCACGCCGCAGCAGGTGGACGCGGTGATGGAGCTGGGCGCGGGTTTTCGCATGGGTCCGTTCCGCCTGATGGATTTGATCGGGCTGGATGTCAACTTCGCCGCGTCGCAGTCCATGTTTGAGCAGACCTTTTACGAGCCGCGCTTCCGCCCCAGCCCGCTGCAAGCCCGCATGGTGCAGGCAAACCAACTCGGACGCAAGAC
>Ga0224722_1000969_pt1 | contig 16276 bp, 15 predicted proteins | sample Balambano_FR1_Me_FD_161646 | JGI IMG/M metagenome (GOLD analysis project Ga0224722, IMG submission 161646) | Freshwater sediment microbial communities from Lake Towuti, South Sulawesi, Indonesia - Balambano_FR1_MetaG | ecosystem: Environmental > Aquatic > Freshwater > Lake > Sediment | place... | reverse complement strand
GGGTGCGAATGTTCCGACACACGAGCTTTCCTCCCTGACTTCAGCCCCTTACGCGTGGACAGAGACCTGACCGGTCACCCGGTTTACGAATTCATCAAACAGGTAGAGCGAATCGTGCGGGCCGGGCGACGCCTCCGGGTGGTACTGCACGCTGAACGCGCCCAGCCCGGCATGGCGCAGGCCCTCAATCGTGTTGTCGTTAAGGTTGATGTGCGTTACCTCGGCGCCGTGAAGGTCGCTGTCTGCGGTGACTGCAAAGCCATGATTGTGCGCGCTGATTTCAACCACACCGGTCAGCAGGTTTCTGACGGGCTGGTTGCCCCCACGGTGCCCGAATCGCATCTTTTCCGTGCGGCCGCCTAGAGCCAGCGCGAGTATCTGATGACCGAGGCAAATACCGAAAATGGGCACCTTGCCCAGCAGTTCCCGCGTATTTCGGATCATGCCTTCGACCGCGGAAGGGTCGCCGGGGCCGTTGCTTAGAAACACTCCCGCGGGCTGATGCGACAGCACTTCCAGTGCTGACGTACCTGCTGGCACGACCAGCACGCGAAGGCCGCGATCGGTCATCATCCGCAGGATGCTGCGCTTGATGCCGGTGTCATAAGCGACGATCAGCGGGCCGTTTGGGTCAAAATGGTGATTGCTGTACCAGGCTGGATCGCTCGTCTGTGCCCAGACGTACGGCTCTGCGCACGTCACCTCATCAACCAGGTTTGCGCCCGACATGTCCGGGGCGGCCTGCGCCGTGCGAATGAGCTCGGCGACATCACGTGCGGCTTCCCCGTGGGCGATCGCAGCACGCATCACCCCGCGCGTGCGCAGGTGCCGCACCAGTTGACGTGTCGCCACTTCAGAAACGCCGATGACCCCCTGCTCACGCAGGTAGCCGTCCAGATCCCGCTGACTGCGCCAGTTGCTCACCCGTGGACTAAGCGATCGAACGACAAATCCGGACACCCAGACGCGATCAGACTCTACATCATCGGGATTGATGCCTGTGTTGCCAACATGTGACACTGTCATCGTGACGATCTGCCGGTAGTAGGACGGATCCGTCAGAATCTCCTGATAACCCGTCATCGACGTGTTGAAGACAATTTCGCCCGTCTGAACGCCCGTCGCACCGAATCCTGTTCCTGTGTAAACGCCGCCGTCTTCCAGCGCAATGGCCGCCTGCGACATCGCCTCTCCCTGTGCACTCATCAATTCTGCCTGGCCATTAGCTGCGGTAACTGCCGTTGATGGAAACGTAATCGTGACTCAGGTCACAGGTATAGACGGTTGCAGTTCCACCACCAGACCCGACTTCCAGCCGAACATATATTTCCGGTGCGCGCACAATCTCGGTTGCCCGATCTTCGGAATAGGCGGTCGGCATGCCATGTTCAAACAGCAGGAGTCCATCGTCAAACACCTGGCCCGGCGCAATCCACAGGCGGGCAGCGTGTGTATGGAACGCCACCCCCGCACGGCCGGCCGCCGCCACGATTCGTCCCCAGTTGGCGTCTGCGCCGTAAAGGGCCGTCTTTACCAGCGGCGATGTCGCGATGGTGTTTGCGATCTGGTGAGCATCCGCATCATTCGCTGCCCCGCACACTTCAAGGGTCACGAACCGCGTCGCCCCTTCCCCGTCGCGAACGATGGCCTGTGCCAGTTCCAGGCAGACTCGGTGCAGCGCGATGGCGAAAGCCGCTTCGTCTGATGAAGTCACTTCGACACCAGACGCGCCGTTTGCCAGCAGCAGCAGCGTATCGTTGGTGCTCATGTCCCCGTCAATCACAATCCGGTTAAAGGTTGTTGCTGCCGCCGCCGAAAGCATCGACGCGGCCTGTTCGCTGTTCAGCGCCGCATCGGTGACGATCAGCGACAGCATGGTGGCCATATTAGGCGCGATCATTCCAGCGCCTTTGGCGATGCCGGTCAGCGTCACCGTGCCCTGCGAGAGCATGGCCTGCGCAGTTGCCAGCTTCGGCCGTGTGTCGGTCGTCATGATGCCGCGCGCAGCCATTTCCCAGTCACCGCCGAGCGCTTCAACAGCGAGCGAGACACCGTGTTCGATTCTATCCATCGGAAGATGGGTACCGATCACGCCAGTCGACATCACCAGCACCTGTGACGGCTCAACACCCAATGCGCGTGCTGTCAGCGTTCCCATGTGCCGCGCGTTCACCAGGCCCTGGTCGCCTGTACAGGCATTCGCGCAGCGGGTGTTCACAATAACGGCGCGCATGTGCGAAGGATCTGCCGCAAGAAGCTCCTGATCGAGGAGGACGGGCGCTGCCTTCATCAGGTTAGTGGTGAAGACGCCCGCCGCGGCGCAGGGTCGATCCGACACGATGAGTGCCATGTCCGTGGCGCCGTTCGCCTTCAGGCCGGCCGAGACCCCGGCGACGCGAAATCCAGCGACTTCAGTCATGCGCAGTCCCGCCTGTTTCTGCAAGAATGTCGGTAAGCGCCGCAACCAGGTGATCGACGTCGTCACGGGAAGCAATCAGCGGTGGCACGAATCGGATGACATTCGGCCCCGCGTTGACCAGCAGCAGGCCGTGCGCATAGCCGGCTTCGACGACATCGCTGACATCGACCGACAATTCCATGCCAACCATGAGACCACGGCCGCGCACCTGCACGATCAGCGGGCTGTTGATCTCCTGCAGGCGGTCGATCAGATAGTCTCCGACGTCGCGCACGTGTTCCAGAAACGTCGGCTGGCTGATGCGCTCGAGGACATATTTTGCAACGGCAGTGATGAAGGGCCCGCCGCCGAACGTCGTTCCGTGGTCACCCGGGTGAATGTGAGCTGCCACGGCCTCTGTCGTTAGGATGGCGCCGATCGGCAGACCCCCGGCGAGAGGCTTGGCCAGCGTCATGATGTCCGGCGTGACGCCGCTCGCCTCGCTCGCCCAGAGCGTACCCGTGCGCCCCATGCCGCACTGAACCTCATCGAAAATCAGCAGCGCGCCGTGTTCATCACACAGTCGGCGCAGCGTCTGCAGAAATGCATCGCTGGCGATGTGAATGCCGCCTTCACCCTGTACCGGCTCAACGATCACGGCACAGGTGTTTGCATCGATCAGGGACGCAGCCGCTGCACTGTCGTTGTATTCACCAATTGCAACGCCCGGCATCAACGGCCGAAATGCCGCCTGGTATTTTTCCTTGGGCGTCATGGCAAGCGAACCCATCGTGCGCCCGTGAAATGCGTGCGAAAAGGCGACGATCTTCGTCTTGCCGCTTCGGCCGCTGTCATGGGCCACCTTGCGCGCAAACTTGACGGCACCTTCGTTTGCTTCTGTGCCGCTGTTCGAAAAGAAGGCGCGGTCCGCAAACGACTTTTCGCACAACAGAGCCGCCAGTTCAGCCTGTGGCGCGGTGTAGTACAGATTACTGGTGTGCAGAAGACCGGTTGAAGCCGCCTGAATTGCAGCCTGCAGACCCGAGTCACCGTAGCCAAGCGCATTGACGGCAATCCCCGCGACCCAGTCCGCATAGGCGCGGCCCTCGGTGTCATACAACGTCATCCCCGCGCCGCGCTCCAGCACGAAGGGCGGGCGGCGGTACGACTGGACGATGTGAGTGTTCTCCAATTCGATGATCGATGTCGCTTCAGTGAACAAGGGGGTTCGCCTCCGGTAGATGGGAAATCACGAGTGCTTTGCTGCATGTGCGTTTGCGTCAGTCGTGACGAATGACGACCAGCGAAGCTGACGTTCCACATTCTCTTTCGATCCTGCTGCGCCGTCGATCCAGCCGCTGCTGGCCTCGTAGCGAATCGTCGCCAGAACCCAGCCGAGAATTTTCAGCGGCACGCCCGGCTTCAGGCGGTCACTGTGCAGGGTATGTCGGGCGATTCGCGCGCTGTAGGCGGACTTCCGCACCAGCGCGTTGTACGTAAGGTGGAACAGTTCGTGACAGTTGGCGCAAAGCTGCAGCGTGACCTGATTTTCGCCATGCGTCGCCACATCCCACAGATGATGCCGATGCGACGACGGATAGCCGCAGGCGCTGCATGGGACGATGCGCTCGTCGTAGGTGGGCCGGCGACGGCGTTTCTGCTGACGAAAGCGCTGGAGGGCGAAGAATTCCAGCCAGTATTCGAGCAGGGCCCCGCGCTCCGATTCGTCGGACTGCGCAGCAAGTGCCGACTCGAAGGTTTGCAGCAGTTCGGCCGACTGCGCTTCACTGTACAGACCGTTCAGGAGGTCTCTAAGCCGTTCGTACCAGTCCGGTTGCGTCATGCCGAATCAGTCCTGACCAACGAAAACGGTGCCAGTGCCAAGCTTCAGACCGGCCAAATCGGTGATCACCGCGCGGCGAACACCATCTTCCAGCGACCGGACAGCCGTGCGAACCTTTGGCACCATGCCGCCAAATATGCTGCCATCGGCGAGCAGCATGTCGACTTCGTGCGGGTGAAGCTGCGGAAGGACAGATCCATCGCGCAGAACCCCCGGCACGTTGGACAGAAAAATCAGCCGATCCGCATCAAGCGCACCGGCTATTGCGCCGGCCACGTGGTCTGCATTGACGTTGAAATTGTTCTCGCGACCAATACAAATCGGCGCGATGACAGGCGTTGTGCCCTGATCCAGCAGGTCGAGCAGGACATCTGCCCTCACCTGCTCCACTTCGCCTGTGAAACCCATGTCAATTCCTTCAACATGCAGCGGCCGTGCACGCACGCAGGCGCGATCAACGCCTGACAGGCCGATCGCGTCGACGCCTGCATTGATCAGGGTGCGAACGAGCCGTTTGTTGATCACGCCACACAGCACCATTTCCACAAGCTCAAGAGTAAGTGCGTCGGTGATGCGAACGCCATCATGATACTGTGGCTGAATGCCCATCTGCGTCTGCAGCGCCGAAATCTCTTTGCCACCCCCGTGTACAATGATGGCGGGCTCGCCGAGGGATGCGATAATGCCTGCAAACTGGAGCAGTGTCGCCGGGTCGTCCAGCTCATGGCCGGAAATTTTGATGACGATCAACGTGCTGCCTCCGGTCATCTCAGATCAGCCCGGTTGTTTCTGGCAGGTTCATCATGAGGTTGAAGCACTGTACAGCCTGCCCCGACGCGCCTTTTCGCAGGTTGTCGGTGACGCTGGTGATATGCAGCAGCGAAGGCAGCGCCGGCGTCAGGCTGATGGAAGCTCCGTTGGTACGAACCACCTGTTTGAGTGACGCCTGCCGACCTGCCGGCTGCACTGTCACCAGCGGTTCATCTGCATACGTCTGTTCAAACAGCGACTGGGCGTCGGCACTGTCCATCCCCGGCTTGAGGGTTACGTAGATGCTCGCCATCAGCCCTCGATCGACCGGCAGCAGGTGAGGCGTAAACACGAGCGGCCCGGCTTCGGCAAACAGCCGATGAATTTCCTGTTCAATTTCTCCCACGTGCCGGTGCGCACGTCCCGGGTTGTATGGCAGAAAGTCGCCATAAACTTCCACGAACTGGAGATTCGGCCTGGGCTCGCGTCCTGCGCCAGACACCCCGGATTTTGCATCCACTACGATCGGTGCGCCGGGTTGAATCCAGCCGTGCCGAAGCAGCGGATACAGACCCAGCAGCGTGGTTGTGGGGTAGCAGCCGGGTGCTGCGATCCAGTGCGCGCCGGGGATCTGCGCCCGATTCATTTCCGGCAAGCCGTAAGGCGCTGGCAGCAGTTGAGGCTGGGGATGTTCATGGCCGTACCAGCGTCGATAGGCTTCCGGCGTTGTCAGGCGAAGGTCGGCGGACAGATCGATCACCTTGACGCCATGTCGGATCGCCTGGGCCGCCATATCCGCCGAAACACCATGGGGCAGCGCCAGAAAGACGACATCGACCTGGCCAAGGTCTGCTTCAGCCGGCGGAATGTATTGGAGGGTGGTGTGTTCGACCGGCTGGCCGGCATACGTGCCAGATGTCGCGAACACCAGCCGCACGGATGGGTGACGACTGAGTATCTCGATCAGATCCTGGCCGGCGTAACCAGAGGCGCCAAACACTCCTGCCCGTATAAACGCTGAATCCATCACGTCTCCTGTACAAAAAAAATCCCCCGCCTTCGCCTGGAAGTCAGGGGATTTGCTGTTTCAAGCCGGTTCGCTCAACCGTTTCGCCGGAAATGCAGCACATCCGCACTGACCCTGTTGATCATCGGACGACGGCTGCGACTACGCGGGATTGAGAGAACAATCATGGCAACAGGCCGCACTTTCTGGGAACCGAAGAAATTGTACGAATTTTGTGCATCCCTGTCAACGCGTAATGGCGAATGCTTGACGCTGCAACCCCTGCACCGTTAGGATGAATTGACTGAAGGTATTTTCATGATCGAAGCCAGACAACTCCGCTTCGTCTACGGCGAATTCGTCGCAGTCGAGCAGCTCAGCTTCAAAGCAAAACCGGGCGAAGTGGTCGGCCTGCTTGGCCCGAACGGTGCAGGCAAGACGACCACCATGCGCATGCTCACCGGCTACCTTCCGCCAAGCGCGGGAACGGCCATCATCGACCGTTTCGACATCCGTGACGAATCGTTCGAGGCACGCCGCCGGATTGGATATCTGCCCGAGCGCGTGCCCGTCTATCCGGACATGACCGTTCGCGGCTATGTGCTGTTCTGGGCGCGCATGCGTCATGTGCGACATCCACACACCAGCACCGACCAGATTCTGCGCCGTTTCGATCTGTATTCTCGCCGCCACAAGCTGATCCGTCATCTGTCAAAGGGATTGCGTCAGCGGCTGGGCCTCGCGCAGGCGCTCGTGCATGATCCGGCCGTAGTCATTCTTGATGAACCGACGATCGGCATCGACCCGCAGCAGGTGATCGACGTGCGCAGTGCCATACGCGACATCGGCCGCGAACGAACCGTCGTACTGAGCACTCACGTCCTGAAGGAAGCGGAAGAAATGTGCCAGCGCGTCCTGATTATCAACCACGGCAGGCTTGTGGCTCAGGGAACGCCGGAGGAACTCCGCAGGCAGGTTGCGCGCGTCCATTATTTCGTCCAGATTGGCGGCGCCAGTCCAAAGCAGCAGCGCGAGTTTCTGACCCGACTTCCGGGTGTGCAGGATGTACAGGCGGATGGTTCGGGCTTCACGCTGACGAGCGGTAGCACAGACGACCTGCGCCCTGTCCTCTCCAGTCAGATCGTCGCACGCGGCTGGACACTGCTCGAGCTGCGCATCGTGCAAAGCTCGCTGGAAGACATCTTCCTTCAGGCGGTGAGCGATCCAACCGAGGCCAGAAGCTGATGCAGACGCTGATCGTGTTTCGGCGCGAAATGGCCCAGTATCTGACCTCGCCGTTCGCCTATTTCATCGCCGCGGGCTTCGTTCTTTTCAACAGCATTGTGTTCTCGCGTGACTTCCAAAGCAGCGCCGAACAGGGAATTCCCATTAATCCGGCGCTGATTCCCAGTCTGATTTCATTCCTGCTCATCTTCTTTGCGCCGCTGATCACCATGCGTCTTGTCGCGGAAGAGAAGCGCGAAGGGATGATGGAACTGTATCTGACCGCGCCCGTATCGGAAGGGGCCATTGTCGTCGGGAAGTATCTGGGTGCGTGGGCCTACTTTACGCTTCTGTTGGCGATCACGCTCGTCTACCAGCTCATCCTGCTGGCATTTTCGCCGCCGGATATCGGTCACACGCTGCTGGCCTACATCGGCATCTGGCTGTACGCTGGGGCAACTCTTTCTGTCGGCCTGCTCTGTTCGGCCCTGACCGAGAACCAGATTGTAGCCGCCTTCACGAGCATGATCGCCCTGCTCATCCTCTATATTGGCGATTTCGCCGGACAGGTCATCGGCAACATCGAGGTCGCGGCCGCCATTCGTGCGTTGTCCCTGCAGGGGCACTTTTCCACCAGTTTTCAGGTAGGATTGCTGCGATTGCAGGATATCGCCTTTTTTGCGGGCATCATTGTGATCACCCTCTATCTGACTATTCGTCTCGTCGAAGCTCAGCGGTGGCGTTGAAATGACGACAGCGACGTACACAATCTCGCGAGCCCGTTTCGCGCAGATCGCCAGCTTCATCGGCGTCACGGGCATCCTGCTCGGAATCGTCGGGCTCATCTGGCGAGGCGGCAGCAGCGCGAGTTACGGGATCGCATCGCTGGCGATCGGTGGGGTCGGCCTCGTCGCCTGGGCCTCGCTGACACCGCGCGAATTCCGTGACACCATCACCGGAAAGCGCGTCCGCTACGGAACCGTGACTGTCCTGTCTGTGGCACTCCTGATCGGCATCGTCACGCTGACCTATGCCCTGCTCGATCAGACCGCAATTCGCCTGGATGTCACTCAGAACGGAACTTTCACGCTCAGTCCTGAGACGCATCAGGTGCTGTCCCGCCTCCAGCGGCCTGTACGGCTGACCGGCTTCTATACGGCCCGCAGTCTGCGCCAGCAGGCGTATGATGATCAGTTCTTCTCGCTCTACACCGATGCCAGCGGCGGACTGGTCACCCGGGCTTATGTTGACCCGGAACAAAACCAGGCAATGGCTGATCGTTTCGGCGTCAGCAGCGATCGGCAGCTTTACATCAGTTACGTCAACGAGGACGGATCTGCTGACTTCTCAACGCTGGCCCGCGTGCCCCGTGGCGTCAGCCAGGAACGCGATGTTACCGAGGCGATTTCCCGTCTGCTGATCTCCGGGACGATCAAAGTCTACTTTGACACGGGCAGCGGCGAACGCGACCCGCTCGATACGTCTGCAGAAGGGCTTTCAGGCGTCAATGCCGGCATTCAGGAAAGCGGTCTGCGGACTGCACCCATCGACCTGATAGCGCTGGCCGGGGGCGGCGGCGAAATCCCTGCAGATGCTGCGTCGATTATTCTTTCGCGGCCGTTGAACGATTTCTCACCCGACGTGGTGTCACTTCTGGAACGCTACCTCAATCGCGGCGGTTCTCTGCTGATCATGACTGATGTCCTGTTCAGCGACGATCCATTCCTGAAGGAAGACGGGCCCTTCAATACCTGGTTGTGGCAAAACTACGGCATCCGCGCACTGGACGCCGCGGTGGTCGATCCGGATGCCTATTCTTCGAGCCCGCTGGAAATCTTCAGCGCCGTCACCTTTCCCGAAAGCGCCATCGGTGAACGGCTGGACCCTCAGGCAGATACCCCGACCCTTTTCCGGCTTGCACGGGCCGTTGAGGTTAATCTGGACTCGCCGCCAGAAAACATCGCCAGCGGTCGGGTGATCATGACGTCACCTGCCGGCTATGGCGAACGTGATCTGACCGCGCTGGGTGACACCAATACCTACGGTTTCGATCCGGCCACGGATCTTGCGGGACCTGTGACCACGGTCGTCTGGGCAGAAAACCAGCAAACCGGCGGCCGCGTGGTACTCATCGGTGACAGCGACTTTGCAGCCAATGGTCTCGTCATGGCTGGCGGCAATGGCATTCTGTTTACAGATGCCCTCGCCTGGCTGACGCGTTTCGGCGAACAGATCCAGTTTGCGCCGCAGGCGTACACGTCGGGCCTGCCGACCGTCATGGTCATGCGGCAGGATGTCGATTTTGTGGTGTTTCTGACGGTGCTGCTGATTCCTGCGGCCATTCTGGTGGCCGGCGTCAGCATCTGGGCGCGCCGCACCCGTCGCTGATCATGACGCCCCGGTCACGCCGAACACTGGTCGCTCTGCTACTAATTTTTGCCGTCCTGCTCGTCGCCGGTCTGGTCGTGAGCACCCAGCGCGCCAATGCGCCGACCACCGAGCCCTATCCGTTTCCGCGCGTCTTTCCTGACCTAACCCAGCCTGAAATCGTTGGTGTGCGCCTGTCAGACCCTCAGCGCGGGGATTCCTTTTCGATGGTTCGGGACGAGGCCGGCCGCTGGTACACGCCGGCTGGCGTGCGCCTGACTGATGACGCCGAGCTGATCGCGCGGACGCTGGCACTGTTACCCTATGATCGCACCCTGCCGCTCGAAACTGAGGATGATCTTGCCGACTATGGATTTACACCTGAGGGCCTGCTTCGGGTAGAGATGATTCTGGCAGACGGTTCCAGCCATGCCATTGCCGTGGGTGGGCTGGCGCCAACGAACCTGGTCTATTACGCCGTGATCGACGATCTGAGAGAGGTGACGCTGCTCCTACGCCCCGCCATCGACTACCTGATGACCGAGTTAAGAAATCCCCCTACTGCTTGACATTCTCTTCAAGTAAGCGTATAGTGTTCAGTAATTATGTCCGAATTCAGAGACGGCATCCAGCCGTCTATTTTTTGCCCTGGTCTGGTTCGAGATTCATTCGTAATTCATACAAGCGTAAGGTTGATCTCGTACGATCAGGCAGTGCCGCGCCGCCGGTTGCGGTGGGCAGGGGTGGATACAGATGTTTACAGTCATGAACCGAAAGGACGAGCTTCGTCGGCAGGTGCTTGAGAAGGCCCGTCAGCAGGGCGGCATCAGCTATGACGAAATTCTGGCGCTCCTCCCGGATGCGGAGCGGGATGTGTCGCTGCTCGATGACATCATGGATGATCTCCTTGATGCGGGCATCGAAATTTCTGCCGCGGTCGAGTCAGATATCGAACCGGGCGTGTTCGATGAGCGTCGCCGCACCACCGAGGTCGAAATCGAGTGGATCGAAGACGAAGAGCAGGAATACGGCGCGTGGATGGTCTCTGACCTCACAGATGATGCCGGCTATCAGCACGCGCTCGACAGCAACGACGTCGTTGGGTTGTACCTGAAGGAAGCCGGCCGCGTTCCGCTGCTGACGGCCGATGAGGAAGTGACGCTGGCCCGTCGGATGGAAATGGCGGAGCAGGCGCAGCAGCAGCTTGAGGAATATGGCGACCGCCTGCCGATGGACGACGTGTATACGCTGCGCGACCTGATCTCGGACGGCGAAATGGCGCAGGAACACCTGGTTCGTGCCAATGCGCGTCTGGTGATCAGCGTGGCGAAGAAGTACATCGGCCGGGGCGTGCCATTCCTTGATCTGATCCAGGAAGGCAACATTGGCCTGATTCGCGCAACGAAGAAGTTCGATTATCGACGCGGGCACAAGTTCAGCACATACGCGACGTGGTGGATTCGCCAGGCCGTCAGCCGCGCAGTGGCCGATCAGGGCCGCACGATCCGGGTGCCTGTCCACATGGGTGACCAGCTCAACCGGATGCGGCGCATCCAGATGAAGCTCACGCAGGATCTGGGGCGCGACCCGACCATCGACGAAATTGCGGTCGGCATGGAGATGACCCCGGACAAGGTGGAGAACCTTCTGGAGATTGCACGTCGGCCAGTCAGCCTGGAGACGCCAATCGATGAGGAAGGCGATTCGACCTTCGGAGACTTCGTTGAGGATGTGAACAGCCCGGCCCCTGCGGAAGTGGTGGCCACCAGTCTGCTTCATGAGCAGCTTAAGGGTGCGCTCGATCGCCTGCCGGTGCGCGAGGCGCAGATCCTTCGCCTGCGCTATGGGCTGGAAGATGGGCGCGTCTATACGCTGGAAGAGGTCGGCCAGGCCATCGGCGTGACACGCGAACGCGTGCGTCAGCTTGAGGCGCAGGCGCTGAACCGGTTGCGTCAGTCTTCGGCCCACGTTATCCTTCGGGACTACCTGTACGAGGACTAGCGCGTCGAGGGGGTTCGCGTGGGCGCTAACAGTTCGCGCGGGCTGATCTTCGGGTCACTGGCGCTCATTGCGCTGGGCGTCGTCCTGCTGCTCAACAATTTTCTGTATTTCACATCCTTCAGCGTCAACGCACTGCTGCCGCTGATTCTGGTGGTCGTCGGGGCGGTCATCCTCATTCGGGGTGACCTCCTCGGCGGCTCGTCGGCACGGCCATTTGGCATCACGCGCGGCAGTGTCGAGGCGGGCATTCTCGAAATCAGCGCAGGCGCAGTTGATGTGAAGGTTCGGGCTATGGAACGCGAAGGGCGGCTGATTGCGGGCTCTTTCGCGCACGATGCGCGTCCACAGCTTGTGGTCTCCGACAACCGGGCGCATCTTCTCTTTGCACGCAGCGCAACCCCATGGCACGCATTCAATGACTGGTCACTGGAACTGGCACGCGACCTGCCCTGGTCGGTCTATGCCAGCACATCGATCGGCCGGGTGCAGGCTGACCTGACAGGACTGATCATCAGTGACGCGACGCTGGCGACGGGTTTTGGCAGTATTCGCCTGGTCTGCCCACAGGAAGCCTTCCAGCCGCTCACGGTGCGCTCGACACTTGGCAATATTCAGATTCTGACCCCACACGGCATTCACACACGCATCATCGTCAAAGGGCCGCGGTCTTTCTCAACCCGCTTCGACCCGGCGCGTTATGCCCGCGGCGAGGACGGCGCCTACGAGAGCCTCGAGGCGGAACGCAATTCGGTACCAGTGATTGTCAACGTCTGTGGCACGTTCGGTGATTTGTTTCTCGGTTAACTGCTTCAGATGAGTGCACTTTACGGAAACCGCTGGATCATTCGCGATGGCAGCGAACAGGATGTCGCCCGCTGCTCGCTGCTCGACCACACCTACGAGACCGATCACGTCATGCAGCTTCAGGTACGGCCGGAAGACCCTGCCGGCTGGACGATCACACTAAAACGTGAACGTCTCCCGCGGCGGCTTGAGGTTGCCTATCCGCAAAGCGAGCCGCGCCTTGCAACGCTGCAAAGGTCGCACCAGTGCTTTCTGGTTGCAGAATCACGGGATGGCCATTCTGTCGATGGTTATCTTGCCATGCAGCACGATCATCTGCATCGACTCGGAATCATCCACGATATCGTGGTGACGACGCGCTGGAGGCGCCATGGCATTGCCAGCAAGCTGCTCGGGGCGGCGCTGACATGGGCCCGTGAACATCACCTGCAGCGGCTGATGCTGGAAGTGCAGAGCAAGAACGTGCCGTCGATCGAATTCTGTCAGCGCGTCGGCTTTGTCTTCTGCGGTTTCAATGACCGGTACTTCGCCAACCAGGATGTGGCGCTGTTCTTCAGCATGACGGTGCGGTGACATCACATCATGGACTCGGCCGTCATTGCGATTCTCAGCCTGATCAATGAAACGCTTGCGTCCGCAATCGTCATCGTCGCCTTTTCGCTGCTGCTCTACAATCTCAGTCGCAATCTGAATAACACCGTTGCGCGCACGTCTGCGCTGGTGCTGGGCTGCGTCACGGCCGCGTATCTTTGCGATGTCCTCATCTCGCTTGACCCAAGCCCCGGCACGTACCGCGCCATTCTGCGCCTGCAGTGGCTTGGCATCGCGTTCATGCCGGTCGCGCTCGTTCACCTGTCCGATGCGCTTCTGGAGACAACCGGCCTCCCCTCACGAGGCAGACGCAGCCGCATCATCCAGCTCATGTATCTGATCAGTGCCGTTTTTCTGCTCAGCGCGGCCTTTGGCGAATCGCTCATCCGCCCAATGCCAGCAACTTCCGCGTTTACGACTGGCACTTTCTACAGCCTCGAGCCGGGGCCACTGTTTCCGGTCTACATTGCGTACTTCGTCGTGGCAACCACATTCGCCTTCATCAATGTCGGCCGGGCGAGACAGCGCTGCCTGACGCGTGACACGCGCCGGCGCATGGGGTATCTCCAGTTCGCGATGCTTACGCCTGCGCTCGGCATTTTTCCATTTTCGCTGCTTCTGGGCGCAGGGGAGGAGTACTCGCTGGTCGGGCTGCTGCTGGTCAATGCGGCTAACATCGTGGTCATCCTCATGCTCGCCTTCCTCGCCTACCCGCTGTCATTTTTCGGTTCGCGGGTGCCGGACCGCGTGGTCAAGACAGAGCTGCTGCGCTTCTTTCTGCGCGGGCCGATGACGGGCGTCATCGCTCTCGTTACGGTGCTGTACACCTTCCCTGCGACCCGAATCATCGGCATTCCCGGACAGAGCTTCGCGCCCTTTGCTGTCGTCGCAACGGTGCTAATGTGGCAGTGGTTCGTGGCGATCGTGCTGCCAGTCATCGAGCGGCGCCTCGTGTATGCCGATGATGATCGCGAGCAGTTCATGCGTCTGCAGACCCTGAGCGAACGACTTCTCACGCGTGACGACTACGTGCAGCTGCTGGAAGCGACCCTGGCATCGATCTGCGAATACATGCGAGTCGGTTCCGCGTTCGTCATTTCGCTGCTGGAAACCCGTCCCGATGTGATCGCCCGCGTGGGCCCGCTGGTGCCCGACGCGAACAGTATGGAGGGAGAAGCAGACTCCCTGCGAGAGCACCTGGCATCTGCTGAAGAAGCGCAGCTCGTCGTCTGGCGCGGATTCTGGGTGGCGGCGCTGAATGGACGGCGATCGACGAGCGAACCGGAACCGATCGGCCTGCTTGGGCTACAGGCGCGCGCACCCGAGATCAGCCTGACCGAGGACGAACAGTCGACGCTTGCGAAACTCCTGCTGCGAGCCGAAACGACGCTGGAGGACATGGCGATTCAGACGCAGATTATCCACGCGCTGGAAGGGCTGCTGCCGCAGATTGGCCTGACGGCAGAAGCGCGCGAACAAATCGAGTATCTGCCACCACGTGCGCCAAACCCTTCCGCGAAGGCCGATCTGCGTTACTCGCCGCCGGTCGATCGCGAACAGTTCAACGAACAGGTGAGGGCCGCCCTGCGACACTACTGGGGCGGGCCAGGCCTGACTAACAGTCGCCTGCTCGATTTGCACATCGTCCGCCGTCAGGAGACCTACTCTGCCGAGAACCCGGCCCGCGCGCTGCGCAGCGTCCTGCAAAGCGCGATCGAGGCCCAGCGTCCGCCCGGTGAGCGCAAACTGCTGAGCCCGGAGTGGACGCTGTACAACATTCTGGAGCTGCGTTTCATCAAGGGTGAAAAGGTGCGCGACGTTGGCCAGAAACTGGCCATGAGCGACGCCGATCTGTACCGAAAGCAGCGTGTTGCCATCGATGCCGTGGCAGATGTCATGTTTGACCTGGAATACGGTTCTGCCAGCCAGCAACCTACGATTACGCCGCTGGCTGCGCCTTCGCGGTATACTCGAGACAGTGCATCTTCCGGCGTCACCGGCTGATCGCCGCAGGCTGCGACCGCAGGGTTGAGGATTGGCGATGGACGTTCCGACTTCCAGCGCGCAGAAACCATTACACGACATCGATTCCGACGAAGCGTACTGGCAGGCCCTGTTACGCGACGACCGCGACAGCGACGCGGCATCAGCGCCTCGCCGGACAGGTGCGACCGCCGCTCCTGCGCGATCGGCTGAAAGTGACGGCACCCAGGATGCGCTGGAAACAGACTGGCAGCAGGCAGCGGTGCTGATGCAGAGCGACCATGTGATCGAACTGAACGTAAGCGGGGCAAACCGCGGGGGATTACTCGTGCGCTGGCAGTCCCTTCGAGGCTTTGTGCCGGCGAGCCAGTTGCTTGAGTTCGATGGCACGGCAGAGGGTCTGCGCCGGCAGCACAGTCTTGCGCGCTATATTGGCCAGGTGCTGCGTCTCAGAATTATCGAACTGAATCCGCAGCTCAACCGGCTGATTTTTTCGGAACGTGCGGCACAGGTCAAACCAGGTGAGCGTGCCGGCCTGCTTCACAGTGTCTCTGAAGGAGACCGATTGTTCGGCTATGTGACGAATGTCTGTGCGTTTGGTGCTTTTGTCGACCTGGGCGGCGTGGAGGGTCTCATTCACATCAGCGAGCTCAGCTGGGGACGCGTTCGACATCCGTCCGATGTGGTCAAGCGAGGCCAGCAGATACAGGTTGTCGTGCTCGATGTTTCGCCAGAAGCCGGGCGCATTGCGCTCAGCATGAAGCGACTTCTGCCAAACCCGTGGGCCACTGTCCATGATCGCTTTCAGACCGGTCAGGTAATCGATGTGATGATCACCAATGTCACTGAATTCGGAGCGTTCGCCCGGGTGGACGAGCAGCTTGAGGGCCTGATTCATGTTTCAGAACTGGCCGAGGGACACTTTCTGCACCCACGCAATGTCGTCACGGAAGGTCAATGGGTGCGCGCCCGAATTCTGCACATTGATGGCGAAGCCAAACGCTTTTCGCTGACCCTGCGCGGTGCGTCATCAGAGCCCTAGCGCCTGACAGGTTCGAACACGCCCTGTAATCGCGTGACCTTTCTGTTCACAAACGTGTGAAATCGAGATGTCTGAACGCAAACCGAGCGCGACAGGAAAGCAAACCCCGTCGAAATCAGGTGGCAGCGGAAACCGCCCCGCGGCCGCCTCTGAGCCGGTACCAACCAGGCGTCGCGCCGATCGGTATACAGCCAAACCTGAGTTCTGGGACAATATCATGTCGGTCGTTCCGCCGTGGGCTGACGAGGTCGCGGCGATCCTGCTGAT
>Ga0224722_1000968_pt1 | contig 16277 bp, 14 predicted proteins | sample Balambano_FR1_Me_FD_161646 | JGI IMG/M metagenome (GOLD analysis project Ga0224722, IMG submission 161646) | Freshwater sediment microbial communities from Lake Towuti, South Sulawesi, Indonesia - Balambano_FR1_MetaG | ecosystem: Environmental > Aquatic > Freshwater > Lake > Sediment | place... | reverse complement strand
AGACATCCATAGCCAGGGCTTAGAGCTAGAGTTTGCTCAAGCCTTTGTCCCAGTTCTCACATTGCCTGAGAAGCCTAGACCCCAGGGTCGAAAGCTGAAGGCTCACCCTCAACGAGTTGTGCAAGTCAAGTTTCTGGGACATCAGAGAACCTATGACATCGAAGTGGCTGGACGCTGGCATAACTTCGTCGCGAATGGTGTGGTGGTTCACAATTCATTCAGGTACACTGGCTCGCGCATTATTGATGTCGTAGCAGGTAAGCGAGACATCGAAGAAGTGTTTTACCTTCGTCCGATCGGCTCCTATACCGATCGCCAGGGCAAACGCTACGACTACACCGAAGAACTGCGGCAGGAAGATCTCGCCTGGTGTCTGGAAGCCTGCAAGCGATATCAGCAGCGAATTGAGCAGGGTTTTTCGGAAGAACACGCAAGAGGGCTAATTCCCTTTGATGTGCGGCAGCACTGGGTGATGTCTGCTAACGTTCGATCGCTGATGCACCTGCTCGACCTGCGCTGGAAAGCAGACGCTCAGCTAGAGGCACAGCAGCTTTGTGAGCTGATCTGGAAACAGTTTCAGGACTGGGTTCCCGGTGTTGCCATCTGGTATGAAACCAATCGGGCGAAAAAAGCACGGCTCGCACCATGACGCTTTCCTTTTGCGCGATCGTCAAAAACGAAGCCGAAAACTTGCCGCGCTGTCTCAAGAGTGTGCAGAGCGTGGTCGATCAAATTGTGATCTTAGATACAGGCTCGACCGATCAAACGGTGACGATCGCCCAATCCTTTGGCGCAGAGGTGCATCACTTTCCCTGGAACAACTCTTTTGCTGATGCTCGCAATCAAGCCCTGAAATACGTCACGGGGGACTGGGTGCTGGTGCTGGATGCCGATGAGGTCTTGAACCCGCCAATAGTTCCCTCCCTTCAGCAGGCAATGGGGCAGCCTCAGGCGATCGTCATCAACCTGATTCGGCAGGAAATTGGCGCAGTTCAGTCGCCCTACTCGCTGGTGTCTCGCCTGTTTCGCCGCCACCCAGACGTTTATTTCAGCCGTCCTTATCACGCGATGGTGGATGACAGTGTCGCTGCCCTGCTGCAACGAGAACCGCACTGGCAGGTGATTAATTTGCCAGATGTAGCAATTTTGCACTACGGCTATGAACCGGGCACGATCGCCAGTCGCGATAAGCTCCAGAAGGCGAGACAAACGATGGAAGGGTTTCTGGCGGCTCATCCGCAGGATCCCTATGTGTGCGCCAAACTGGGTGCGCTGTATGTCCAGATGGGGGACGTGACTCAGGGACTCGCGCTGCTGCTGCAGGGACTCCAGAGCGGGCAGGGCGATCCCCCAGTGCTGTATGAGCTGCACTATCACCTGGGCATTGCCTATCGTCAGTCGGGCAATCTCTCCCTTGCCGAACAACACTATCGCACCGCCCTTCATCAGCCCATCCTCGATCGCCTCAAACTGGGCGCACAAAACAATTTGGGCAGTCTGCTTTTAGCTCAGGGGAATCTCAACGGCGCGCAGCAATGCTTTGAAACCGTGGTGCGGCTAGACCCCGCCCTGGCGATCGGACACCACAACCTGGGCATGACCTGTAAAGCGATCGGACAATTTGTGGCGGCGATCGATCACTATCAGCAGGCAATTCGGCTCAAGCCCGACTATGCAGAGGCATACCAGAGTTTAGGCGTGGTCTGGCTCAAGCTCGGTCGAGTGAGCGAAAGTCTGGCGGCGTTTCAGCAGGCGATCGATCTGCACCAGCCGCACAACCCCTCAGAAGCCGATCGGCTCCGACGCGGACTGCAAGAAATGGGCTTTCCGATTTAATTTTTTAATTTTGGGATTCTAGCTTGGGATTCTAGCTCAGGAGATTTAGCTCAATAACTCGGCTAAAAACTGGCGGATCACCCCGATCGTCACCGCAGGCAGTTCGAGCTGGGGCGTTAAACCAACTCCTTCCAGAATTTCTACAGCTTTGATAGCGCGTGGGTTGAGTTCTGCAAATCGCTGTGCCAGCGTTGAGCTGCTGAGCTGTGCTTGCTGTCCCCAGAGGAGCGCAGTCGGAACGGTCAGATTGGGGAGATACTGCGCCAGGTCAAAGCACAAATCGCCCCGCACAAAAGAAAGGGCGCTAAATTCGGCGTTGGGCTGAAGGGCAGATGCAAGATAGGCATCCACAATTTCGGGAGCGACGCGATTTGACTGTGCAAACTGCCGCTGTTCTAAAAACGATCGGATGCCTACGGGATTGGCAATGGCAGTGCTATACAGCAGGCGATCGACTCCGGGAATGCTGACAACTCTAGCGATCGGATTTTGATAGGGCTGTCCAAAGTCTGCCAGTCCGGTTGGGGCACTCAGAATCAAAGCTCGCACCAAACCCGGATGGCTCACCGCGACACGAACTACCAGCGCAGCCGTCAGTGAGGAAGCCACAACGATCGCCGGGGCAGGGCTGACCTGTTCCAGAAATTCGCGGATCGTGGTCAGGTAGTCTTCGATTTGATAGGAGCGCGTCAGGTGATTCGATCGACCCCAGCCCAGCAAATCCGGCGCGATTACCTGATATTCCGGCACAAAAGCAGGATAGACCTTTGACCACTCGTAAGCCGACGACCCACCCCCAAAGCCATGCAAAAACACCATCGGCGGATGGGCTGCAAATAGTTGGGGATTGGAGGACTGTGCTCCCAGAGCGGTTGAGCGATCGACACTGTAGTAGACGATCGATCCCAGGCTAGTTGGAACGGAATCCTGACGAAAACCGGGCGGTTGCAGCATAGCGCGGAAGATTAGAGAAACTGTAAACAGCAGTGATAGTTTTTGAAAAAGTCTAATTTTTTGTTAAATTAATCTAAAATCTATGTCAATTTTTCACTTGTATGCATTAGCGATCGATACGAATTGCTCGTCTGAGAAAGTACAAATCGCAACTTTTTTTAGTGATGGTTGCGTAATAATACAAGTACATCAAGAATGGCGAGATGAGATTAGTTGGGTAAGTTCTACAGGTATCGCTAAAACTTAATTTATTCTCTCAGGGTTTCTACCAAATTTTTAGCATCAGCCAGCCTTCAATCGGGTTCCAGATGGCGTTCAGTTTTTGGATCAGGGATTTGGATAAGGTCATCGAGCTTTGTCCTTGAGCTTTGTCCTTGCAGAGTATGGTTAAGTGCGATCGCCTCCAGGGAGTCAGGGAAACTGCTTCCTCAACAAATACAGGCTTTATCTCCTATCGTCATCACTGGTGCGGGTGATTAGTTCTGGTCAGTCTGCCAGAATTTTTGCCGGAAACTTCGCCTGAATTCAACCGAACGGGTCGCTCTCATCTGCATCTCTAGACGACTGAAGGGCACAGTTTCGGCTGCTCAGCCTTCCTCCACGTCAAAGAAAAACCCAACTGCAGCAAAACCTGGCAGGGCTGGCAGTGACCTTTAGTGACCTTATAAATTTACTGACTTGCGTTTTGTTTGCTCTGGGAGTTTGCTGGGTTGTGGGGAGTGAATTAACTGCATCAAAACCATCAAGGGAGCATATTCGTGAGTAACACCTTTCGATCGATCGATGAAGACCTCATGTCCAGTTCGACTGGTAAATCTGCCGCAAATATTTCTACAAACATGCGTGCTGCTGTCGCTCGTGCGCCTGAGTATGCCGAAGCAGAGCCGCAAACTACCCCGTTGCTTGATGGGCTGGATCTCAGTCCTGCATCTGTGCTGGTGCATCAGTCTGTTTGTGTGCGGCTCGATTGGGAAGACCTGTCGCATTTTGTGGTGGTCGATCGCCAGTTTGAGTCGTGGGGCGCAGTGTTTGTGAATGCGATCGCAGTTTGCCCCTCCAACCCCGCCTACCCCCCCTACTCCGGCACAATGGCACTGATGGGCGCACCCAGAGGCGGCTGGCTCGAAGCAACCTTTGTGCGTCCGGTGAAGTTTGTCAGCAGTTTTGTCACCAGCTCGCGCCGCACAGTTCTCAGTGCTTTTGATCGAGACGGTCGCCTGATTGCCTCCGCTGAAACCCCAGCCGCAAATCTGGCAAACTCTGGTTCTGAATGCCCTCCGAATACTCGACTCAGCCTGCAAACCCTGGAAATCCACCGGGTCACGTTTCATGCCTTCGATGGGCAGCTCGTTCTGGATGACTTTTGCTTTTGTTTCTAGTGCCGGGCTTGTTTCTCGTTTAATGCCCATCTAATGCCCATCTGCGTTCAAAGCAAATCGCTCGATCGCCGCAACGGCTCCGTCTGACTCCACATTGGGAGCAACCCACTGGGCAGCAGCCTTGACGGGATCGGGCGCATTTCCCATTGCCACCCCAACCCCGGCATACTGAATCATTTCCAGATCGTTAAAGTTATCGCCGATCGCCATCACGTTTTCTGGACGCAGTCCCAGCATCTCTTCCGCCAGATATTTCACGGCAGTTCCCTTATTGACAAGCGGATGGGTTGCCTCAAAGAAAGTCGCCACAGATTTGGTGAAATACAGTTCTGCGGGCGTATGTTGCTGGCGCAGCGAAGAAAGCAGGCGATCGATTACTTCTGGATCATCACTGAGCGCCAGGATTTTGGTGGGTTCGTGATCGACTAACATCCGCCGTAAGTCTCCCACTGCATGAGGTTGAATCTGGCTGCGCTGCGCATAGAGCTTTGTTTCTGGCGTAATTTCGCGCACATACAGCGAATCGTTGATATAGAAGTGAATCGACAGCAGATCGCGCAGTTCCGGCTGCTCAAAGTAATCCAGGAGTCTCAGTGCTGCTTCGCGGGAAACGGTGAGATGGCGATAGATTTTCTCGGTGGTTGGATCTTTGATCAGTGCCCCCTGGTAGGTCATCATCGGCAGCGAAAAGCCATCACGCGCTCCTTCCTTGGGGGCGATCGTTTGATAAAAGCGCAGGGCAGACCGAAACATCCGGCCCGTAGCAATTGCCACCTGCACGCCTTTTGCCTGGGCTGCCTGAATTGCCTGCTGCACGGCTGGGGTCATCTGGTTCGACTCGCCCACGGTGGTTCCATCCAGGTCGATCGCGATCAAGCGAATCTGAGACGAGCTTGCAACAGCAGGGGTTGCCGTCAGATTCAGGGTGGGATTTGACATAGAGTTGGTTGAAAAATTATTTACGGGGTGGATCACAGACGAAACAACAGATACGGACTAACAAACGCGAACTAACAGACACGAAATAACAGACAGCGCCCCACCGCTCAGGTAGGGACATCCCCATTCTCGCGAATCCCGATCGCCTGCTGAGATAAGGCACACTGGAATTTGGCGGTTCAGCACTTGCTGACTGATTCAATTACTGATAGGTTACTGAAAAAAAGCATGATACGGCTCTTTAAGCCCCGGTTTCGCAAGCAAATTGCACGAATTGAAGTCTCAGGCGCGATCGCAGGCGCAACCCGTAAATATGTCCTCGATGCCCTGAAGACGGTTGAAGAAAGGAAGTTTCCCGCCCTGCTGCTGCGAATCGACAGCCCTGGCGGAACGGTAGGAGACTCTCAAGAAATTTATAGCGCTCTGAAGCGGCTCCGCAACAAAACCAAGATCATCGCCAGCTTTGGAAACATCTCAGCATCGGGCGGCGTTTACATTGGCATGGGCGCAGACTACATTGTCGCCAATCCAGGCACGATCACAGGCAGCATTGGTGTCATCCTGCGAGGAAATAACCTGGAACGACTGCTCGATCGCGTGGGCGTTTCCTTCAAGGTGATCAAGTCTGGTCCCTACAAAGATATTCTGTCGTTCGATCGCGAATTGACGGAGCCAGAACAGAACATTCTGCAAGAGCTGATCGACACTAGCTATAACCAGTTTGTTCAAACCGTTGCCGAAGCCCGTCGCCTCAGCGTTGATACCGTTCGCAGTTTTGCTGATGGACGCATTTTCACCGGAGAGCAGGCGCTGGAACTGGGAGTGGTCGATCGCCTGGGAACTGAGGAAGATGCACGTCGCTGGGCAGCAGAACTGGCTGGACTCGACCCGGAAAAAACTCAGTGCTACAACATTGAGGAGCGCAAAAAGGGATTTCTCAGCCGTTTCCTTCCCGGTCGCAGTCAAAGCCGCAGCCAAATCCGAACCGAAAGACTGCTCAGCAGACTCGACTGGCTGGAATTTGAAGTGGCAACCAACGGAATGCCCCTCTGGATGTATCGCCCTTAATCTCAACGCATCCTGCTCAATGCATTCTAATCGAGCCTTCTTCAAGGGATTATTGGGCGGAATTGGGGACTTGACTTGTGAATTTTAAGTTAAGTCCCTGGCGTTTTCGGGCAGAACTAAGGAGGATAGACTGTAGATCTCAAACCGTTAGACCTTAAACTTAAGCCTGATGGCATGAAGCGATCGACTGTCTGCACGAGGACTGTCTGCACGAAGACTGTCTGCACAGGGCAATGGCGCGAATCAAAGCGGATTGAAGTTGAAACTAGGAGGCGATGAACGTGGGCTGGAAAGTAAGGGCAATTCGTGGGGCAACAACGGTTTCAGAGAATACAGTGGAGGCAATTCGGGAAGCCGTCTCTGAACTGCTGGACGAGCTAGAACGCCGTAACCCCATTGACCCTGACGACATTATTAGCGCCACGTTCTCTGTCACCCGCGATTTGGATGCGCTCTTTCCGGCAGCCGTTGCCCGTCAGCGCCCTCACTGGCAGAATGTGCCGCTTCTGGATGTGCAGCAAATGCACGTTGAAGGCAGCCTGGAACGCTGTATTCGCTTCCTGATCCACATCAATACGCCCGATCCTTTTGTTAAAATTCACCATCCCTATCTGCGGCAGGCAAAGCATCTGCGCCCGGACTGGAGTATGGCGACGATCGAGCATTAATCGTTTTTTGCGTGCCCACCGACTACGCGCTTTAACTTGCTGGCTTTGTGGGTCGAAAAATCCCTACTCGCAAAGGATTGATGCGATCGCTATGATCAAAACAGAGCAATATTGGAGGAAATCCAACGGTTTACACCAAGCCTTTAGCTCGATTGATTGAGCAATTTCAGCGATTGCCCGGTGTGGGTCCAAAGACTGCACAGCGTCTTGCGCTGCATATTTTACGGCGACCAGAATCAGAAGTTCATGCGCTGGCGCAGGCACTTGTGGAAGCAAAGCAGCAGGTGGGGCTGTGTTCGGTGTGTTTTCACCTGTCGGCTGATCCAGTCTGTGAGATTTGCCGCGCGCCCAACCGCGACCCGAATACGATCTGCGTAGTAGCTGACTCCAGAGATGTGATTGCGCTAGAGAAAACCCGCGAGTACAAGGGCAAGTATCACGTTCTGGGTGGATTGATTTCGCCAATGGATGGCATCGGTCCCGATCAGCTTCACATTACGCAGTTGGTGCGGCGAGTCAGCAAGCAAGATATCAAAGAAGTGATTCTGGCGATCAGTCCCAGCGTTGAAGGGGAAACGACAACGCTCTATGTGGGTCAACTGCTGAAGCCGTTTACCAGAGTCACGCGCATTGCCTTCGGTCTGCCCATGGGCGGCGATTTAGAGTATGCAGACGAAGTGACGCTTGCCAGAGCATTGGAAGGGCGACGAGAACTCGATTAGGGTTCTTCGTGAGTGCTTTCGCATCAGTGAGTGACAAGCTGTGCTGCCTTGTTGAAAAATTGGCGATCGAGTCCCTGAATCAGCAGAAAGGTGGTGACGAGCGTTGCGAACGCCAGAATGAACATAATCAGCATCTGATAGACTGCGGCATCTAGCGGATTGACACCGCTCAAAATTTGTCCGGTAATGGTTCCCGGAAGCGTCACAATGCCTACCACCAGCATTTGGTTCAGGGTAGGGATCAGTCCGGCTTTGATTGCCTCTTGGCGATAGGCAGCGGTTGCCTGCTGCGGCGTTGCACCCAGGTTCAGGTGGGTTTCAATCTCCTGGCGGCTGTTGTTGAGCGTGCTGACAAACCGCTCTCCGCCGATCGTCGCCCCATTCATCGCGCCTCCCAATAGAATTCCTGCCAGCGGCACAAGGTATTGCGGCTCAAACCACGGATCGGGACGCAGCACCAGCAGATTCACATACGCCAGCGTCAAAGCCGTGCTGAGCAGAATTGACCCCCCGACGACTGGAAGCAGTGCCGGGATTTTTTTGCTGATGCGGTTGCGCGCCACGACTGCGGCGATCGATGCCATGACGGCAATGATTAGCAGCACGGCGATCGGATTATTGAGCGCAAACACGATTTCCAGAATGTAGCCCAATGCAATGAGCTGCACGATCGTTCGTCCCGTTGCGACTGCAAGATTCCACGCCAGACCCAGCCGCTGCCAGGCAGATAAGCCGATCGCAAGCAGCACCAGCCCCAGCGCAAACCCCATTCTGACCAGATCCAGCTCGATTAATCCATTCATTGCTTTTCGCCGAAATTCACTCAATTTTGCTTTAATTCGACTGTTTTAACTTGTATTTCAAGTTTCCCAATCTCCGATCGCCAGAGACTACACTGGGGCATCCTCGATAAAGTGCATTGATAAGCGTGCATTCCTATCTCATCAGAGTTGTCCTATCAGAGTTGTGAGTCGCTGCCATGAACCTGCCATTTATTGTAGATGTTGCGATCGGGCTAGTTTTGATTTACCTGATCCTCAGCCTGCTCTCCTCAGAAATTCAAGAAATCCTGGCAACCATCCTGCAATGGCGCGCCGCCCACCTGAAGAAGTCGATCGAGATTCTCTTGATGGGAGATGGCACTGTTCACGGCGATTACCTGAAACTAGCAAAACAGGGAATTTTTCAAACGCCTGCCGAGGTCGCACAGCACGCCGTTCGTTTTCTGCCAGATTCTGATTTCAATAAGCAAACCATTCAAGATCTCATTCAGGCTCAGCTTGCCGTACTGAAAGGAACTGCTGAAGAAAGAACCGCTGCGATCGTTGAGGCACTGGACTCGAAAGGGTTGGTGAGCGGTGATGGAGTGACCGAAGCAGGTTCCACGATTCCCATCAAATCCGAACTTGCTCGACGTCTGCAGGATGCGCTGCTGGTCGAAGAACTCTATCGGGCAAAAGCCGTTACCCAAAAAATCTACAATGACCCGCTGATTCGCAACATTAGCCAGAATGCGCGAGAAGGGTTTGAAGGCTTAATTCGCGGCATCACGCGATCGATCGTCACCACAGGCAGAAGAAATACGACGCTCGATCGCGGCAATGAGCCGTCTTATATTCCCTCTGAAACCTTTGCGACTACGCTGCTGGAAATTCTGGATCTGCCCCAGTTCACCCGTCGATTGACGGCTCTGAATCTGAAGATTCTGGTTCAAGATCAAATTGTTTCCGACATTGAGGAGGCAGTGAAACGGTATCAGAGTCAGGGCAGAAGTCAGGAACTCAATCGCTTTATTGATATGGGTTTCAACAAATTTAACGACAAATTGCGCCTTGTCATTAATGCTTTCGTAAACGAGAGAATTAGTCTGGAAATGGCGCTCACCCTGATTCGTGGGGAACTGGTTGAATATGTCACGAATGCCCAGACCGTTCGCAAAAAGCTGGCGGCATCCCAGGAGACAAACCGCAATCGATCGATCGCCCCTGAAGACGTGGAAGCCTTTGAGGATTTTGTGAATCAGCTCATCTCGGTTCGGCAACTCGTCTTTTATGAAGACCCGCAGGGTGAATATCGCAATACAGACGAGCTAATCCGCCAGCTTCAGCCCAGCGTTTCGCAGGTGATCAAAGCCTTTCGCAGCGACCTGCAGGACGTGAACCAGAAATACAGGCGATTCACCGAGGGCGGTTCGCTCAGAAGCAATCCTGCTCTTCAGTCTGGCTATCAGGAAATTATTGCGCTCTACGATGAAATCCGCCGAGACGCGCAGCGGATTGCCCAAACGCTTCCTTTCTCAGTGCGTGCCAGTCTTAATGCACTGGCAGAGCGTGCCCAAATCAATCTCACTCAGGCTGAGAACCAGGTCAAGCTTGCGCAGGACGACCTGTACCAGTTCAAAACAGAGATTGAGAAATGGTTTAACCGATCGATGGAGCGTGCCTCTGGAGTCTATAAGCGCAACGCGAAAGGCGTGGGATTTTTGATTGGTTTGACGATCGCCCTTCTGGTCAATGCCGACACGGTTCACATTGCCCAACGACTTGCCTCCAGCACCACGCTCCGTCAGGCTCTCGTTTCTTCCGCCGAAACCGTCACCCAGTCCTGCCCCAGACCCGTTCCCTCCACCCCTGCCACCCCGGAAGCTGCTCCTGCTGCCAGCCCTGAATTAGCCCCGGCTCCGGCGGTTCCTGTGCCTGAGGCTGTCCCGCCGGTGCCTGAGGCTGCTCCGGTTGCCCCACCCGTCGAACCTGTTCCCGTTTCCCGGCTATTTTTCGAGCAGCCCGCCTACGCCCAAACCGAAGAGACTCCCGCCGAGCCTGACCCGAACTCAAATTCCGAAAATGCCTCAGTCAACTGCATCGAACAAGCCGTCGAGGATGTGACGGGCTTACCGCTGGGCTGGGGAAGTGAAAATCGATCGCAGCAAATGAACCTCACCGACGAAGGCAAGCCCACAGACCCCAACGTTTGGACTCAAATTTGGTATCAGCTCAAGCGAATCATCGGCTGGATCGTCAGCGGTCTGGCACTCTCAATGGGAGCTGCCTTCTGGTTTGAGATTCTGAGCAAGCTGATCAATGTGCGAAACACAGGCAAGCGTCCCGACGATCGATCGGCAACCTGACCCATGTTTATTTTGCTTGAGTTTTTTACTCGAAGCGTTACTTAGAGCTTCAGCACTGCCATAAATGCCTCTTGCGGAACATCCACAGTGCCGATCGCCTTCAGGCGTTTCTTACCCTTTGCCTGCTTCTGCAAGAGTTTCTTCTTCCGGGAAATGTCGCCGCCGTAGCATTTCGCCAGCACGTCCTTTCGCAGAGCGGGGATATGTTCGCTGGCAATAATGCGGGAGCCGATCGCCGCCTGAATCGGAATCTTGAACTGGTGACGGGGAATCAGTTCTTTGAGCTTTTCGACCAGTGCCTTGCCCACGTAATATGCCTTGTCGCGATGCACGATCGTTGCCAAAGGATCAACCTTTTCACTGTTGATCATTACGTCCAGCTTCACCAGGTGGTTTTCCCGATAGCCGATGAACTGGTATTCCATGCTGGCGTATCCGCGCGATCGAGACTTCATCTGGTCGAAAAAGTCTGTCACCACTTCTGCCAGGGGAATTTCGTAGATCAGCGTCGTTCTGCCCTTAGTCAGGTACTTCATGTCTTTGAACTCGCCCCGCCGACTCTGGCTTAGCTCCATCAGCGGACCCACGAATTCCTCCGGGGTGATCATGTCCACCTGAACGTAGGGTTCTTCGATCTTTTCGCGGTATTGCGGGTCGGGCAGCAGGCTGGGGTTGTCGATGTACATCACCTCGCCGTCGATCTTGGTCACCCGATAAATTACCGAGGGCGCAGTCGTGATCAGATCCAGGTCATATTCCCGCTCCAGCCGCTCCTGCACAATCTCCATGTGCAGCAGACCCAGAAAGCCGCAGCGGAAGCCAAAGCCCATCGCGCTCGATGTTTCCGGCTCATAGCTAAGGGCAGCATCGTTCAGACGCAGTTTCTCCAGCGCCTCGCGCAGGTCGGGGTACTGATCGGCATCCGTGGGGAACAGTCCGCAGAAGACCATCGGTTTCGCTTCGGCATATCCCGGCAGGGGTTCGGGGGCGGCAGCGTTTGCCAGGGTAATGGTGTCGCCCACTCGCGCATCGGAGACAGCCTTGATCGAGGCAGCAATATAGCCCACTTCGCCCGCGTGCAGCTCATCCACCTGGATCTGGTTCGGCGACAGCACCCCCAGTTCGTCAATTTGATATTCCTTGCCGGACGCCATCAGCCGCACTTTGTCACCCTTGCGGACTTTGCCATCCATCACCCGGAAGTAGACGATCACGCCGCGATAGGCATCATAGTAGCTGTCAAAAATCAGGGCACGCAGGGGTTTTTCTACCGTATCTGCAGGCGGTGGCACCAGGTAGACGATCGACTCCAGAATTTCATCGATCCCAATCCCTTCTTTTGCCGAGGCGAGAATTGCGCCGCTACAGTCCAGACCGACAATTTCTTCGACCTCTTCCCGGACGCGATCGGGTTCTGCTCCCGGCAAGTCAATTTTGTTCAGCACTGGAATGATTTCCAGATCGTGTTCCAGTGCCAGGTAGACGTTTGCCAGCGTTTGCGCTTCCACGCCTTGGGATGCATCGACCACCAGCAGTGCCCCCTCGCAGGCAATCAGCGATCGAGACACTTCATAGGAAAAGTCAACGTGCCCCGGTGTGTCGATCAGGTTCAGCACATAATCCTGACCGTCTTTCGCCCGATAGTTCATCCGCGCTGCCTGAAGCTTGATCGTGATGCCCCGCTCACGCTCCAGTTCCATGTTGTCGAGAAATTGCTCTTTCATCTCCCGATTGCTCACTGTTCCCGTCGCCTGAAGCAAACGATCTGCCAGGGTGGATTTCCCGTGATCGATGTGAGCAATGATGGAGAAATTCCGAATGCGAGAAACAGGTACGTCGGTCATATCACGCTGTATGAGGGAGGGCGAGCGATTTGCGTCTCAGAATCGATCGGGTTACTTGCTCCGTTAGAACTGTCCGTTAGAACGATCCGTTTGAATAAAGCCTTGAGATTCAGGCGATCGGAGTCTAAGCGGGTTGAGTCAACCATTATGTCATCTGCTTAAAACATTTTAATCTGTTCGTCACGCTCCGGGAATGCGGTAGAGGGCTTTCCTGGGTTGAAAGAACCTATTTCAGCAAAATTCCTCAATAGAATTAAGGGATTTCTTCTGGTCGAGCCGATCGTGAAAAGGATAAGGTTTAATAGTGATGTGAGAAACAAGGATTCTTTTCGTAGAGAAAACAGCCGTCTTTCTCGATGCAGCTATTCTCGCATTGTCCGCTTGGTTTTCTCATTGCCGCTTCCCTTCTGCCCCTAAATGCCTTATGACTGACCCTGCTATAGATGCAAAATCCACGCCCAACAAGGTAAACCTCTCGATTGAGATCGATGCTGACCTGCTTGAGCAAATCAATCATCTCACGGGCAATCCCAGCAAGGTGATTGAGGTTGCAGTACGCCAATGGTTGGGTGGAGGAAGCAGACGCGACGATGACTTAACGCGATCGATTCGTCGTAACCCACCCGTGCCGCCTAAGGGCGAATGGAACGACTAGCCGAACCCACTACCCCCCTGCCATTAAAATGGGCAGATAAGGCAAAAACGAAGTAAGCCCTGATCGATTTAATTCTCTGGGGGCTACAAACTTCTAGGCTTGGCTGAACTTGAAGCAATTTCAGTAAAAGCACTGATAATTGTGAAAGGTCTAAGCAAAAGCGGGAATTCTAGAATCTGCTGAATAATTAAGCTTGTCAGTCACAGGGCATTTGCAGGTTGTATCTACGCACCGTATTCATCCTTACCGCAAACCTGGGAAAGTGCTTGACCTTATTCACTGTGTACTCCGAGTTCTACGCTGATGACTCTGCCTAGCGATCGTTCTCCTACTACCGAGTCAATCCATCCGGGTACGTTTCAACAATTTGACGGGTCTCCTGTTCCGGCTGCTGATCTGGTTTTTACCCAGGATAGTTCCGGTCACTATTTGTCATTCTATTGGAACGAAGCCGATCGCTATGGGCTAAAATCCGATGATCTGGTCGGGCAATTCGCTGAAGCTGATTTTAATCCTGTGGCGGCTGCTCCCTATCTAGAGCAGATTCAGCAGGTTTTGAGCGATCTCATTCCGCTGCAATTTGAATTTGCCTTTCAAGCTGCCAATCAGCATTTTGTTTTTGAACTGACCGTCAGCCCCATTCTGATGCCGCACGGCGCAGCAACCAGCGTTCTCGTCATGGGACGCTTTCTCTACACGGCACCCCAGAAACCTACTTCAGATTCGGCTGCTGACTCAAAGCAGATGCACCTATCGCTTCACGGTGATTACCCCGAAACTGGGTCTGCTTCGCACCGTTACCAAAAGCGGCTGACCGAGCTGGTCTGGAAAATCCGCCGCACCCTAGACCTCAAAACGATCTGGCAGCAAACTGTCGATGGGCTAGGAGAAGCATTTGGCGTGAGTCGATGCCTGATCTTCCCCTACATTCCCAATCAGGATGAAGTACTGCCTGTGGCGGAGTATCGCAAGCCGGAACTGCCCCCCCTGCTGAACCGATCGCTTTCGATCGTGCAAGAAGCATACCTCAACCAGGCACTTACCACGCTCAAGCCGATTGCCTGCAGCACTGCCAAAATGCAAGGGGGCGAAATGCAAAATGGCGAACAGCCTGCTTCGGTGATGACGATCGCAACCTGCTATCAGGATCAGCCGAATGGTTTGATTATTCTTTATCAGACGGATCGATCGCGAGTCTGGAGCAACATCGAGCTCGACCTCCTGCAAGAAATTGCAGATCAGGTTGGAACCGGAATTGCCCATGCTTCGCTGTTTGCAGAAAGCCAAAATTTGGCATCAGAACTCCAGCGCGTGAATGACAGCCTGATGAAAAAACATCAGGAGCTAGAAGATGCCCGCCAGCAAGCAGAAGCCGCCTCACGACTCAAAAGCGAATTCCTCGCTAACACCTCCCATGAACTGCGGACTCCGCTCAATGGCGTAATTGGTTTTCTGAAACTGATTATGGATGGGATGGCAGATGATCCGGCAGAGCAAAGCCAGTTTCTTCAGGAGGCGCATCGCTCCGCAATCCATCTCTTGGAAGTTATCAACGATATTCTTGACATTGCCAAGATTGAGGCAGGCAAGATGCAGCTTGACCTCAACCCAGTTCCCCTTGAGGATTTGCTGAACGATGTTCTTCGCAAAACTCGCCCGCAGGCACAGCAAAAAGGTCTGAGCTTTGAGATTCGTACCCCTGAAACTCGCGATGAAGTTGTCCTCTTAGGCAATTATCAACGTCTGCTCCAGGTCATGCTCAATCTTGTCAGCAACGCGCTTAAATTCACCCATGAAGGTGGAATTACCATCAGTGCAGAAGTTTTGGCGCAAAAGGCAACAGGCAATGAAGAAAAGCGTCCAGGACTCGTCAAAATTAGCGTTGCTGACACTGGAATTGGAGTATCGCTGGAGAAGCAGGACAAGCTATTTCAGTCTTTTAGCCAGGTGGACGGCTCACGCACTCGTCAGTATGGTGGAACTGGACTGGGACTGGCAATCTCCCAAAAGCTGGTTGAGGCAATGGGCGGAGAGGTCAATTTTTACAGTATGGGGGAAGGACTGGGGTCAACCGTGACCTTTACTGTTCCTCTGTTTCAAGATCCCCTGATGGTGACGGCTCCATTACCGGATGCAGCAGATTTGCTCCTGTAATTTCTCATTGTGTACTCTAAAAAATATTTTTCTGCTCTAAATTTTTGCTTTAATTCGTTGCTCTAGCGTTACCTCATACAATGCAGTGTCTCGGTTATCGAGGCTTGCTTTAGACTGAGAAATAGCATTTCCTAAACGTCAAGAGCCAGGCTTTATTTGCTGCTCTCGTCCTATGCCTTTGTCATTGCTATAAATCAATCTTTGAACTCATCTGCAATCGGGCTGCTTGAGGTTTTGCCATGATCGAGGTTTTCGCCGCGCTTGCGCTCTCGACAGCGGCTGGTATGAGGATTGCTCTTCCCCTCCTGCTGATTGGCTTGCTCTACAGTGACAATCTTTGGGCAAATATGCCGCTCTTGTCGCATCTTCCTCCCCGGATTGTTTTAGGTGTTTTGGTGAGCTGGTCGGCAGTTGAGCTGTTTCTTTCCAAAGGAAGGCTCGGACAGCGTGTTTTGCAAATTGTTCAGCTTGTCTGCAGTCCTGTTGTTGGGGCGATCGTCGGCATTACTGTTGCCCGATCTGCTCTGTTTCCCGTCTGGTTTACTGCACTAATCGGTACGGTAGGCGGATTAATTGCGTTTGTGCTGCAACTCGTGCAAATTGGCTGGTTTTATCGACTGCGAGGGTTGCCCGTCTGGATGATTTTTGCTCAGGATTTTCTTTGTGTGCTGCTGGTTTTGCTGGCTTTTGATGCTCCAACACAGGGTGGCATTATTGCGCTGCTGTTGCTCTGGCTAATGATTCGGAGTTCTGTGGGCTGGAGGAAATGGTATCAAGCGCAGGCAAGACCGGACGATCGCAAAAATCCGCGCCGATATAAGCAGGATCCGGATTGAGTGCGATCGATAAATTCAGACCGTTCCATGCGAAAAGACACCCCCCGAAGGGAGTGCCTTGGATGAGCAGTCGGGTGGGAACTAGTCGTTGACCG
>Ga0224722_1000967_pt1 | contig 16301 bp, 8 predicted proteins | sample Balambano_FR1_Me_FD_161646 | JGI IMG/M metagenome (GOLD analysis project Ga0224722, IMG submission 161646) | Freshwater sediment microbial communities from Lake Towuti, South Sulawesi, Indonesia - Balambano_FR1_MetaG | ecosystem: Environmental > Aquatic > Freshwater > Lake > Sediment | place... | reverse complement strand
TATTGTTTGCGCCCTTTTTCGTCGCGCCCGTGCGCCTGGATGTGCCCGTTGGGCAGGGCGCAAATCCACACGTACTCCCAGTTGGGCGGAATGACAAGGGATTGAATTTGTTTCAGAATGGCGGGGTCGGTAATTTTTTTGCCGGTTTCATCGGTGTAAAAAAAGCCTTTGCCGCGCCGCTTGCGCAGGTAGCCGGGGCAATCGGCGGCGGTGTAAACGATTTCTACGGGTGCTGTGGTAGTCATAATCAAGGTTTGAAAATTGATGGTAGAACGATTAGAGGGAAGGAGGAGTTCATGGTTTGGGAATTTGGGAGTTTTACATTTAAAATTTTGCGGTTTTGCGGTTTAAAAAGTTTAGCCTTGTGTCAAATTGATTTTCAATATTACACTTTTCTCGCAGATTTGTCCGCCTTTGAAGAATTTCGCAGATTTTCGCAGCACTTGCGCAAGTGCAAGGCGATCTGTGCGCATCTGTGTGTAACATTTGCGTATAGCTGCGAGAAAAGATACGCATTTTGTTAGAAACAGTGCGTTTTCATTTAATAACATTACATGAATACAAATGACTATTTTCAATCGTTATTTACTAAATTTCAAACAATGGCTACCCAAAACTTCTGAGAAATCTGCTGGATCCTTGTCCCGTCGGATGACGGGATGCGCAGGAGCTTCCACCTACTTCAAAATCACCAATTTCTCAAAATCACTTTCGCCCTGGAGCATACTTGTCCCGGTCACTGCACCGCGCACTTTCACTTTGTAAAGATACACGCCGCGCGCCAGCCGGTCGCCGTAATCGTCTCTGCCGTCCCACTCGATACAGTCGTTCTGGCGCAAGGCACCATCGGAGAGGATTTGCCGCTCGATGGTTTTCACCAAACGCCCGGAGATGGTAAAGACCTGGATGAGCACGTCCATTTCCTGGTTGGCGAGGTTGTGGTCAAACTGGAAGCAGGTGTGGTCGGTGAAGGGATTTGGGTAGTTCAGTACCCGTTGCAAGGCAACTTCTTCAGAAGCGGCGACAATAAATTCGGTATAGCCCTGCGCGGCGTTATTGGCTACATCCCAGGCGGTAACGCGCACTTCGTGCCGCCCCTCCGGCAGTTGAAACAGCGGATAGCGCACGGTGCCTTTGGTGTAATCGTCAAGGTCAGATTCGTAAAAATCGTTAAGCAGAAAAGAGTTCTGTGTATTTTGATCCAGCACCGCTTCCAGATCATGCCCGATGCTGTTGCCCACTACGTTGATGCCGTTGTCGTCTTGCAATTGTACCAGCAGGGTCGGATTCGGATTGGTCACACTCCCGAAAATCCAGTCTTCGGTGTTCATGAATACTTCCACTTTCGGACCCTGAGTGTCGGCGACGGCTTGCGGATTCGTACCGCCGATGGTGACCTGTTCAAACGCGCCGGCGGCATCGGTCATCTGATCGGTGTCGGCGGCGTAATAGCTGATTTTACCGTTGCCAAACTGGTAATTAATGTCGCGGGGTACCACAAAAGTAAATTTAAAACCACCGTTGGTAGCCGAAGCCCGCCCTTTGAAAATGATATTGCGTTGTACGTTGAAGGACATTCTAAAACTGCCGGGGTCTTGTGCCAGGGTGGTAGTGGTGGTAGATTTGTCAAACACCGTCGGATACACAATGCCGTTGAAATTGGTCAGTGCTTGCCCGTTCAGGTCGGTCACCAGGCCTTCCACCGTTACCCGTTGTAGGGCACGAATGGTGTCGGTAAGTGCCTGGGCTACGTCTTTACCGTTGATTTTAGTGGTACTGACGTTGTACTCCGGAATTGCCAGATACATAGAAGGATCGCCGATCAGCGAAAATTTGCGGGAGTTGGTCACGGTAAATGGATTGGTAAACACGTTTTTCCCCCGGCGGAATGCTTCGCCCATCGTCTGGTATTTGCCGTCTTCACGTTGAAACAATTGTTCGAGTGTCGAACGGGTCAGTGCGGCATTTTCGGTGGCATATACCGCTCGCACGGTGGTCATCAGTGCAATGGCTCCGCCGCGTGGGTTGAGCAGGGTTTCCTCGCCCGCCGTCACGGTGGAGGGATTGTCATACCCCGTAAACGAACACGTGGCGGTCATAAATAGCGGCAGCCGGTCAAAATTTTCCCAGTTGATAATGTCTGAAGTTTCCAGCACGCGCTCCTGCGCCCAGCCGCGCTCGCCGCCGTGCCCGAGATACGTGGTGATCAACACGCCTTTAAAAATGGAGCGATTCAACTCCGCTTTGGCTTCCGGGAAGCGATTGCCACCCGAAGCCGAAACCTGCGGAAACGCATCGAGGTAAATTTTATTGATGTTGAGCGAGCGGTTTTGCGTTTTTACAAAATCGGCAATCTGGTTGGCATCTTCGGTGTGGCGATTTTGGTCTTCGTCGTCGCCCACAAACACCAGCCGGTTGCGCCAGTCGCTCAGGGTTTCGCGGTTGGTGTCGTAATTGACGATTTTATTCACCACCGCCTGGGCTTCAGCGAGGCTTTTCACAGGCAGGCGACCGACGGCGATTTCGATGTTGCCTGTCAGCACGTTGAATTCAGCATTTTCTACAATACCAAAATAATCATCGGAAGGGAAGGCATCCACCGGGTCAAACGATTCGGTTTCATACACCGGGATAAAATCGCCGCCGAGTTTGTACAAATCGCGGGTATCAAACGAGCCGTCGCCAAAAAGCAGCAAATTTTTAAAACGGGGGTTGCGGTCGTACAACATTTTTGCCAGGTCGCGAATGGCGGTCGGGTCGGTCTTGCCCGAAGAAAATTCGTTGTATAATTGGTCAATGCGCACCGTCGCCACTTTGATTTTTGTATGCTGCTCGCGGTGTTGTTTCAGCCGCTGCACTTCTGCCTCAAAATCAGGATGATATACAATTGCCATGTCAATCTGATCCAGCCCGTGAATATTCTGATTGGCAATTTTGCCGCCGCTTTCCGCTTTTAAAAATTCCTGGTTTCGGTCAAATGCGATAAAGGTTTTTAAAATATTGGTATTTGCACCAAAGCGAATCTGATTGCCGGTTAATTCAAATGCCTGATTTTTAGGTTGTAAGGGATTGGTAATATCCCAAATCAACAAATTCGCATTGGCATTGTCCAATTGAAAGGTACTCGACGGATATTTCAGTGTTTCCACATCGCGGAAGTGCATCTGTGCGCCCGCCATGACGAGCCGCCGCCGCACGTTTGCCTGGATGAAATCGAGCCAGCCCTCGCTGTCTGTGCCACCCGGATTGGGGTAGCGCACCTGGAAGGAGAGGTTGTCGCCGGAGGTGGTCACGGTGTTGTTTACAATTGCCGTGTTAACGTAATTCGTTTCGTTATTGGACAGGGAAGAAACCCCCCGCGCGTAAGTACTCGTGAGGCTTTGCCCGTTGACAATCAGGTTGAAACGCGAGTCCTGCAAGGCGCGCAATGCCATTTCCGAACGCACCCGCACGGGGGCATCAGGGAGTAAATTCGGAAAAGGAAACAGATTGTTAAAGGTGTATTCCCGGCTGCCGCGAAACAACTCGCCAAACCAGCGCTGCCCGGAGCCTTGCGCCAAGCCCGTCAGCTCGCCCCAGTCGTGCAGCAGATTCACTTTATCTTCTTCGTGGCGCGCAAAATCGTTGAATGCCGTAGCAGTATAAGCCATGCCGCTTACCGAAGCCTGGTTTTCGATGCGTTTGCCGCGGTCGCCGGTGGTTTTGATAAAATAGTAATTCCGAATATCGTAAATATTTTTTTCCAGGTTAAACTCCTGATTGGCAGCGTCGTACAGCCATTTATTCGGACCCTCGCCGTAAAACAGGATGAAGTCGCCGGGGTTAAACCGACCGTCTTCTTCGCCCGAAATTAAAATATGATTTTCCACCAGATCGTCCGTCCGACTTGCTCCGGTAAAACGCGGCAGCATACCACCACCGTTGCCGTAGAGCTTGATATTACGCGGATCAATATTGTCTAAATTACTGATGCCGAGTTTATTTTTCAAAAAATCATAATCCAATTTGTAAATACCGTTGGTCGCATTCGCCGGGGTAGAAAATTTGTACACCTCGCCTTCAGCCAAAACAGAAGTACGGGTGTTGGTGGGTCCGCGCTGACTGATGTTCAATTTTGGGGTATGCACCACGCGCAGTTCGCCCTCCACCAGCCGCTCGTAGCCGTTGCCCCGCCGCACGATGGGCACAAACGACACCTTGCCCGTATAGCGATCGCGGTCGCGCTGCACTTCGGTAAAAAATTGCAGATTTTCGGTCAGCAAGGTATCATCCGGGGAGGGCAGTTTGTCAAACGGTTCAAAACGCGCCCCCGCGAGCTGCACTGTTAGTTCGCCTGCGCCGTTCACCGGCACCGTCCGGATGTACCAGGGCAGGCTGGGATACGCACTCCCGGAAACCGCCCCCGCGAAACGCCAGCGTTCGTAATCGGTTTTATCAATCTTAAACCGCACCGGCTGTGCGTCCCATTTCAAACTCACACGAAGCGAAGATTGTGCATTGACGTGCAACAGACTGAATAAAAACAGGAAAATACCCAGAAGCGTAAAATTTTTCATAAATTTCCAACGATTTATTGTTATCTGTTAGCGGTTATCGGGCAACGCCGGATTCTTGCTTTCCATTGAGTGAACTAATAACCTATACGCTTTTACAAACGTTGTTCGTTCATCCCTATTGTTTAAAAAACCGACAGCACAGCGACACAAAAGTAAGGAGATGCCGGATATTTAGATGCCGGATGCCAGACGTTTTATGAACACAACAATTACACCGCTCTTTTTTCTAAAATATGAATCAAAAATACTATGAGACTATACATTCTACTTTTTTATACCATCATTTTAGCAACAACCGGAAACGCCCAAGACCCCCTCTTTTCCCAATTCTACGCCGCGCCGCTGCAACTCAATCCTGCCTTTGCCGGAGTGACCTACGCGCCGCGCGTCACCTTCAACTACCGCAGCCAGTGGGCGCAAATTGAAGGGGGTTACCGCACTTACGCTGCCTCATTCGACCAAGCTTTGCCGAGCCTGAACAGCGGTTTTGGTATCATGCTCCTGGCAGATGATGCGATGAACGGGGTTTATAAGACCGTGCGCCTAGGCGGAGCCTACAGCTATAATCTGCAGGTGAACGATGCTTTTTTTATAAAATTCGGCGTAGAAGCGGGCATGATTCGCACCAGCTTGGACTGGGAACGGCTGCGCTTCCCAGATCAGGGCGACCCCCTGAACGGCTTTGAAGACCCGGTGGTGAGTGAAGAACAACGCCCGCAAACCCTGGGGCGTACGGTGCTGGATGTGGGCGCGGGACTGCTGGTGCACACACGGATTTTTTACGGCGGTGTTTCAGTGAAACATTTGAATAACCCGGACGAGAGTTTGCTGTCGCTGAATAACAACCTGTCGGCGGGGCTGCCCCTGCGCATCACTTTGCAAGCCGGAGCAGAAATTGAAGTTAAAAAAGGCAATAATCGCAATCCGGGCGCGTTTATATCACCAAACGTCCTGGTGGCGCGGCAGGCGGCGTTCACGCAGGTGAACGTGGGGGCGTATGCGGGCTACAGCAGGTTTTTCAGCGGGCTGTGGTACCGGCACACGGGTAGCAATGCCGATGCAGCTATTATTTTGGCGGGTTTTCGCGAAGGGGTACTCCGCTTGGGGTACAGTTATGACCTCACGTTGTCGCGCCTGGCAAATGCCAATCCCGGAGGCACCCACGAAATTTCGCTGGCGATCAATTTTGACGACAGCAAGGAAATCCAGCGTCGGCGAAGGTCGTCGAAGTACAATGATTGTTTTAAAATGTTTAAATAAGGTGTGGAAAAGGTGGAAGGTGGAGCGGGTTTAGAAGGTTGAGTTGCCCGTGTTACTTAGACATTTTGTAAAATTTTCAAACACTGCTGACTTCGTGTACTTCTTGCCGCTTAGGCAAGCGAACTGTGCGAAAGTGTGCGTGCATATAAAAACTCCGTGCCTCCGTGGTTCAAACAAAGTGGTACGAGCTGCACTCAAACGTTAAAAATTAAACTTCCGGTTGCAAAACACCTTAATTTCAATTTAGAAATAATTACTTTTGTTGTCAATAATCTTTAAGCGTAATAACGAAGGAAAATCATGGTAAAAATCTTCAACTCAGGACTGCTCCTGCTGGCGGCGGTGTTGCTGCTCGCCGCTTGTGGCAAGAAAGAACGTTCGGCTACCACCGGTTGGAAATACAACGACACCAAGTGGGGGGGCTTTGAAAAACTGGACTATGAAGGGCAAATTGCCGGTCCCAACCTCGTCCTCATCGAAGGTGGCACGTTCACCATGGGCGTTACCGAAGAAGACGTGATGAAAGAGTGGAACAACATTTCCCGCCGCGTCACCGTGTCCTCCTTTTACATGGACGAAACGGAAGTGTCCAACCTCGATTACCGCGAATACCTCTATTGGACGGAGCGCGTCTTCGGCGAATCTTACCCGGAGGTGTTCCTCAATGCCCTGCCCGATACACTGGTGTGGCGTGAAGAACTGGCATTCAACGAGCCATTGGTGGAAACCTACTTCCGCCACCCCTCGTATGATGATTACCCGGTAGTGGGAGTCACCTGGGTGCAAGCCAACGAATACTGCAAATGGCGTACTGACCGCGTGAACGAAATGATGCTCATCGAACGTGGTATTCTGAATCCGAACACCGAGCAAAAAGACGAAGACAACTTCAACACCGATGCCTACCTCGTGGGGCAGTACCAGGGCAATGTGCGCAAAAACCTCAAAGACCTCAAAACCGGTGGCGAGCGCCCCGTGCGTTTTGAAGACGGTATCATGCTGCCTGCTTACCGCCTGCCTACGGAAGCCGAGTGGGAGTACGCCGCTCTGGCATTGCAAGGCAACCGTTCCTCCGAAAAAGACGAGTTGATCACCGACCGCCGCATTTACCCCTGGAATGGCAACACGGTGCGTTATCAAAAACGCGACAAATACCAGGGTAATATGCTCGCCAACTTCAAACGCAGTGCAGGTGACTACATGGGTACTGCCGGTAAACTGAATGACGATGCATGCCCCACCGCACCGGTGCGTTCGTACCTGCCCAATGACTTTGGCTTATATCACATGGGTGGCAACGTAAGCGAATGGACGGAAGACCTCTACCGCCCGCTGACGAGCATCACCCTGCGCGACGTGGAAAACCACGATTTGAACCCTTATCGCGGTGGCAGATTCACACAGAAAGTATTGGATGAAAACGGTCGCCCGGTAGAAAAAGATAGCCTGGGTCGCATCCGCTATGAGCCGGTTGAAAATGACGAAGTGGCAACCCGCGAAAACTACAAACGCGGCGATGTACACAACTATCTGGATGGCGATCAGGAATCGGCAGCGTTCTATGAATATGGCGTAACCACGTTGATCAGCGATAAATCGCGCGTGGTGAAGGGCGGCTCCTGGGCAGACCGGGCGTTTTACCTCTCACCGGGTGTACGTCGTTTCAAAGAAGAAGACAAAGCCGATCGGGTAGTGGGTTTCCGTTGTGCCATGATCCGCGTAGGTTCGCCGAGTGGCAACGACGATCCGGGTGGTTTGGAATTTAAAACCAAAGGTCGCGGTAAGAAAAAAGATAAGCGCAGATTCTAAGATTGGATGCCAGATTGGGAGATGCCAAACGCCGGACTTCGACCGTTTCTTAACCGGGAAATAAATTCTAGTAAATCTCCACATTGCTTTGTTGCGATGTGGAGATTTTTGTTTTTTCAAGACGGGACAGGTTTTCAAAACTTGTCAGGTCTTTGTAATTATTGTTACTTTTACACTAAAACAACCAGGATGCCCACCGTCGAACAATTATACGAACACTACTGCCAACACCCCCACGTTGTGACCGATTCGCGGCAAGCGAAACCCAACGATTTTTTTATCGCGTTGAAAGGGGAGCGGTTCGACGGCAATCAGTTTGCGGCGCAAGCCCTGGCGCAAGGAGCAGCCTACGCGGTAGTGGACGATGCCCACGTGGTGACTTCCGACCGGTTTTTGCTGGTAGCAGATACCTTGCAAACCTTACAAAACCTGGCGCGGCACCACCGCCGGCAATTCGATATTCCGGTCATCGCCGTGTGCGGCAGCAATGGCAAAACAACAACGAAGGATTTGATTAGTGCGGTGTTGAGCAGCCATTATCCCACCCATTTTACCAAAGGCAATTTTAACAACCACATTGGGGTGCCGCTTACCCTGCTGGCAATGCCGCCCAAAACGGAAGTAGCTGTGTTGGAAATCGGGGCAAATAGCCTCGGCGAAATTGACGCCCTGTGCCGCATTGCCGAACCCACGCACGGCTTGATTACCAACATCGGCAAGGAACACCTTGAGGGTTTTGGCGGGCTGGAGGGCGTGAAGCAGGGCGAATCCGAACTGTACCGCTACCTGGCGGCGCAAGGGGGTATGGCGTTTATCAACAAAGACGAAGCGTTTCTGGAAGAACTCGCCGCGCCGGTCAGGAAAAAGCTGTTTTACGCCCAAAGTGATTCTTTTGATGCAGATAATCCGGTTTACGAAATTGGATTGTTGCAAGCACTGCCGTTTGTGATAGCTGCTTTTCGCGACGATGAAGGGGAACTGGTTGAAATCCAATCACAATTGTTCGGAAAATATAATTTTGCAAATATTATGACCGCCATCGTTTTGGGGCGTTATTTCAAAGTACCTGCCGCAAAAATCAAAGCCGCCATTGAAAATTATCAACCTTTAAACAATCGTTCGCAAATCAAACAAATCGAATCCAATACCTTTATTCTGGATGCTTACAACGCTAATCCGAGCAGCATGGAACAAGCGATTCTGAATTTTGCGGAAATGAAAAGCACCCCCAAAATTGCCATCCTGGGCGATATGCTCGAACTCGGCACCGCTTCGGCACAAGAGCACCAAAATATGGCGGAACTGGCATTGCAACAAGATTTTGCTCAGGTCATTTTTGTGGGAACAGCATTTCAAGATGCCGCCGAGTTAAATGACACTTTGCACTTTCCAAATGTTCATAATTTACGAGAATGGTTTGAACAACAGCATTTTACAAATACCTATTTTTTACTAAAAGCCTCGCGTGGCATACAATTGGAAAAAATGCTGGCACAGGCAGTGGCACATTAAAAAGATGCCAGATTGGGAGATGCCAGATACCAGACGTTGAGAGGGTGGAGGGGGTTGAGTTCCGAGCGTGACTCAACCTTGTCAACCCTCTCCACTTTTTCAACCAAATTAAAGAAACCGTTTATACGCATTCAGCAGCCGTTCTGGTAGTTCATCCTGGCAGGCGAGTTTGTAATCGTTGTACGAACAGGGAATGAGCTTGTGCCGGTGATATTTTTTACCGATTTTAACGGGTACCTGCATCCACCAGCGACCGCTGCGCTGGCTTTTCCAGAAGGTGAGTTGGTAATCCATGCTTTTAAACTCCACGATATACTCGATCAAGCCATCGTTGGAAGCCGGAAAATCCTGTTTGCGATTGTAAAACCCCTCCACAAAATACCAGATCAGTTGTGACACTGCCTGCGCCGTTTGCTGGTCTCGATCCAAACCGGTCTGAAAACCAAAAATTCCGAACGCTTTCAATTTATCACTCATACCTGCATACCGACTAATCTGACACGCTTCTTCCACCGTGAATCCACTTGGACTTGCATTCGCCACGCCCGGAGCTTCCGCCTGTTTGAGCGCGCTCAGGTGAAACGCCAGCAGGTCGCCGTCGCGTACAACGGGTTCAATTTCCGAGACTTCCGCCCGCGCCACGCCCAGGCGAATGCAATCGAAATTGTTTTTTTCTAAAAATTGCAACGCTGCCGGATCGGTGTAATGCGTCTGGCAACCAATTGCTCCGAAATGAAACAAACGGGAGCGGGAATTCAACAGAATATCATTCAGATAAAATGCGTTGTCGCCTTTTTTTGCCTCGTTTAACCACAGTCGTTCATCCACCACATTGAAATTGACGTGCGATTGCAAACTCTGAAAGGCTTTGTACAACGCCGGCACAGTTGCAGCATTCGGGCTGATCAGAATCGGCACGATCTGACTATCCAACAATTCTTTCAGCAAGGGGATGATGAACGCATTATCCGGCTTATGTGTATTGCCGAGGTCGGCAATTTGCAACTGCTGAAACGGAAAACGCAGGCGGTACAAGGCTTGGCGCACGGCATCGGTATCGGCTTCGCGGGTGCCGAGCAGCGCAATGCGGGTTTGCTCCAGGTTGGGCAGCGTATGCGAGTGAAGTTGCAAGTGTGCTCCAAATTCGTGCGCAGTCAGGTCAGAAGTCTGTAATTGGTCGAGTGCAATCGGGCGAAGCCAGTTGTGGAGCATACAATGTTAAATTCAATGGTACAAAAATAGGGATTCGAAGCGGAAAACAAGGGGTAAAAAATGGCAGCCGCCGGAAAATTTTTCATATAAAAAAATATTTGTCAAAAAACGTAACTTTTCGCTACATCCTGCGTCCAAAGGAATGAACCTGCCTGCGGAAAAAAATTTTGCGGCAAGTGAAAATAAAAACTATTTTTGCGGGTAGTAACACGTAGGTGAAGGAACCACTTCTTTCCATACTTGTACTGCCAATCAGAAACTCTCGCTCAAACCGAACGTTGCACCGCCCCGACGGCTGTGGCACGATTGCTTTGGTGTAACGAATCATACCAAAAAAGAAATGGCAAACCGATTAACCGGAAGTAATACGCCGGTTGTAACCTATTTTTATACCATATAATCCCTTATGACAATGATTATGAAACGTACTATTATCCTGCTGCTATGCCTCACCGCCACCCTCGGCGCGTGGGCGCAGAAAAACACCAAGAAAAGCGACAACAACAAGGAGAAAAAAGAGAAAACGACTACCACGCCAGCCAGCGAAGAACCTACCAGCTACAAAGCTACCCCCAGTAATATGTGGGAAGTGGGTTTGCACGGCGGCTACCTGTTTAGCACCGGCGATGTACCCACTACCAGCGGTTACGGCGGCGGCATCCATTTGCGCAAAGCCCTGGATTACATTTTTTCCATTCGCGGCGAGGCGCTGTACGGCAAGTACGAAGGCGAAGCTACCAACCCGCTGCGCCAGTTTGAAACCGACTGGCTTTCCGCCAATATATTCGGTATTTTCAATCTGAACAGCCTTCGGTTTAATCAACCCGTTCGCAAAGTCAATATCTATGCCGGTGCCGGTGCTGGTGCCAATTATTACACCTCCACTGGTATCACCAAACGCGGCGTACTCAACCCGATTGATTCCAATAATTTGGATCGCTTCCCCGACACGACCTTTATAGATCGGGAAATTGCACCACACGTCGGGCTGATGGTAGGCTTGGCGTTTCGCTTGGGTAAACGCTTTAATATTGGTTTGGAACACCAGGCAAATGTGGGGCTGGGTCGGCGTTCAGACTTTTTCGACGGGGTAGAAAAAGAAGGCGGTGTGCGTACGCCCTTCGGCGATGTGCTGAACTATACCAGCGTTCGGCTCAATTTTAACATTGGCAGTTCTTCTAAAAATTCGGAACCCCTTTATTGGATTAATCCCTTGGAAAACATCCTGGCAGATGTGTCGGATATTAAAAAGAAACAGGATATTGCCCTGAAAGATTCGGATGGCGACGGTGTGATTGATGCCATTGACCAGGAACCCAATACCCCACCTGGCGCGGAAGTGGATACCAAAGGACGTGTGCTGGACAGCGACCGCGATGGAGTTCCTAATTACAGAGACAAAGAACCTTACAATCCGCCCCGCAGCGGCGAAATGGTAGACAGTGATGGCGTGGTTCAGGGCTCCCGATCCAATAGCGGCGGCGGTGGCGGCGTGACGGAAGACCGCGTGCGGGAAATTGTACAGGAAGAACTGGATAAATACAACCTGACGGAAAATGCCGCAGGCGTAGCCGATTGGTTTTTGCCTATGATTCATTTTGGTACGAGCAGCTATGCCATCAAATTTTCTGATTACGGTACGCTGGCAGGTATCGGTCGGATGTTAAAAAGTAATCCTAAACTGCGTTTGGTAGTCACTGGCTTTACCGACCAGACCGGTGCACAGGAAAACAACGATCTGTTGTCGTACCAACGTGCCAAATCCGTCATTGATCATTTTGTAAATAACCACGGAATCGCGGCGGATCGTTTGGTATTGCAATGGAAAGGACAGGAAGATGCGCTCGTGCCTTCGGCTGCCAGCTACATGAACCGCCGCGTAGAATTTCGCGTAGCTACTGCTGATGACGTGAGCATGGAAGCACCCACCGGCGAAAGTAAAAAGAAAGAAGGGTATTAGGATATTTTGATATTAAGCTAATTAGAATAGAAGGGTTCCGGGAAATGTTGATTTCCCGGAGCCTTTTTGCTTTTTATTGCTGTTGAAATGCAATACGATCTCCTTCCCGGATGCCGTGGCGTTGGCAGAAGCCCGCGTTGACTTCCACCACATAGCGTGCCGCTTGGTCAGAGGTGACGGGGTCAAGCGATTGGGGCTTGGTATTCGGACGGATTGTTACAATTTGCAACTGCTCGTTTACAAAAATAATATCCAGCGAAAGGTAGGTGTTGCGCATCCAGAAAGACTGCTGCTCTTCGGTCTGCATCATAAACAGCATTCCCTGGTTTTCCTCCATCGAACGCCGCCACATCAGCCCCTGCGCCCGCGTGAGGTCGTCATCGGCAATTTCGATGTCAATATGTTGGAGGGTTTGCCCGATAGAATTGACAAATTGTAAGGTTCCTTCCTTGCGAAACTGCGGACCGCTGCTTGCCATTTTCGTACGATTGGGGAGGTTGGAAAAGAGCATTCCTATTAAAAACACCAAAATCATTGCGCCGACCACCCAGCCCGCCCAGCGGCGACGGGAAGTCTTTAGTTTTTTGCTGGAACGAACAGCCTGCACCGGCTTACGAGTTGCCATTTGGATTGGAATTTTATGACAAAAATAAAAAAAGGACACTTCCGGCGGAGGGAAATGTCCTGAAATCAGAGATTTACTCAATCTTGAAGATGCATCAAATCTGCTAATAACCCGTATTTTGTGCAATCACTTTTGCACTGGTATCAATCTCGCGCTGCGGGATGGGCCACAAAGCACGAAATTCCTGGGTAATACCGGCAGTAGCAATTTTATTCAACCGGCGCAGGTCAAACCACCGGAATCCCTCGTGTGCCAGCTCCAGCCGACGTTCCTTTTCAATCGCATTCAAAATCGCCGTTGCATCGGTGCTTGTAAAATCCGTCAAACCTGCTCTTCTGCGAATGATATTCATATCAGCTAAAGCTGCCGAGCCTTTATTCAGGCGGGCTGCTGCCTCTGCGCGGATCAGGTACATCTCTGCTAAGCGAATTAACTGCACGTTGTCTTCACCTGCTACGCGCGTAAACTTGCGGGTTTTCGCCGTCGGGTTGGAAGGTGTAAAGTTCACATCTCTACGTACGTCACCCATTTCGTGTGCATCGCGCAGGCTTGTAGTGGAAGCAATTTCATTGCGACCGCCCAGTGTAGTCGGATAATAGAAGAAAGCAATCGAATTGGTATTATTCGCATCAAATTGCAATTCCCAGATGGTCTCCGTGGAGTTTTTTGTGAGCCAGATATTGGCGTAGTTGTTGGTTGGCACCAGCGTGTAGCCGCCCGTTGTGATGATTTCGTTGGCTGCCGTTTCTGCCAATGCCCACTCGCCGCGATACATATGAATACGAGCTTTGAGTGCCGTAGCAATGCGTTTGTTGGCACGCCCTACGCCGTTGTTCGCCGCCAGATTCTGCACGGCAAAGTTGACATCTTCCAATATCTGCGTCCATACTTCCGCTTCGGTTGCCCGGTTTTTGGGTTCTGCGTCTTTGGCAGTAATGGTAGGTGTAGTGATCAAAGGTACCCCCACGCCGTTGGCTTGGTTATAGCCCGTCGGAGAACCACCAAATCCCAACAACAAATTTAGATAGCTGTAAGCCCGCAAAAATCGCGCTTCGGCTACAGCATTGGTGGCATTAAAACTTGGATCGTTGACACCAGGGGCGGCGGCAATCACGTTGTTGGTGCGGTTGATGGCGATATAGACCTGCTGCCACATTAATCGAAGTTCGGCATTATCTGTCAATAGATTGCGATTGGCAAACTGCGCCCATGACGGAAATGTACCCGTGTGCGTGAGAATATCTGCATACAAATCAGGTAGCGCAAAATAGCGCAAGCCCATGTAGTTGCCATTCGTGAGTGCGCCATAGCAGCCAATTAGGGCTGCATCCACATCTTGTTTGGTTTGAAAACCATTGGCACCGTCCAATTGCGAAATTGGGTCTAATTCAATGTTTTCATCACAAGCGTTGAACAGACTCACCGTGAGTAGCAACGCCATTATTTTTAAAATTTTATATTTCATTGTAAAAGTTCAAGTTTTAAATTTTAATAATAAAGCCAGATTGCGTTGGAGTAAGTTGTTCAATGACTTTTTGCAAACTGCCTACTGCCAACTCAAAACTGCCTACTGATTTAAAAACCGACATTCAAACCAAATATCACACTCCGCGCCTGCGGGAAGGTCAAAAAGTCCGTTCCTGCCGAGAGGCTCACCTCGCCGAAGGTACTCACTTCCGGGTCGAAACCGTTGTAATTGGTAAGCGTCACCAGGTTTTGTCCGGTCACATACAGGCGTAAGTTGCTCAGGCGCAGCTTTCTGGTAACGCTTTCCGGCAGGCGATAGCCAAACGTTACATTTTTCAACCGCGCGAAAGAACCGTCTTCGAGGAAGCGGTCAGAAGTACGGCGGTTGTTGTTCGGATCCTGCCACACGGCACGCGGAAAGCGCGTATTCGTACCCGGATTGATGGGCGTCCAGCGATTCAATACCGTGTTGGCTTGACCAAATACACCGTTCATCCCTTCAGAGAAGGCAATGGTGTTGTTATATATTTTATTTCCATACGTAAATTGAATAAAAACAGATAAGTCAAAACCATAGAACGTCAGGTTGTTTGTCAAACCACCTTGCACCGTTGGTAAAGCATTACCCAGAATACGTTGGTCGTCGCCGGTGATCACGCCGTCGTTATTCAAATCTTTAAACATGATGTCACCCGGGCGAGTGAGCGTGGATTGATACACTGCTGTGGATCTGCCCGTGCGTTCCTGAGCGACTTTATTTAAAGCATCAATTTCCGCTTGTGTTTGGAAAATTTTCACCACTTCATAGCCTCTGAAGCTGCTGATGGATTGACCTGCCTCTACCCAACTGGCGAAACCGGCTGCAAAAGGCGTACCTGCCAAAGTCAAAATCTCATTTTCTAAGAAAGACAGGTTGAATTGCGTGTTCCAGGTAAACTTCTCTTTGCTGATATTAACCGTACCGATGCCGATGTCCAAGCCGCGATTGCGCATGGAGCCGATGTTTTCGTCAATACCTGCAAAGCCAGAGGTGAACACCAATGGACGATTCAGAAGTAACTCCCGCGTGTTGCCTTCATAGGCTTCTACCGTAATGTTCAGGCGATTGTTAAACAAACCCAGTGTTAAACCCAAATCAAAATCCTCGCGTTCCTCCCAGGTCAGTTCAGGATTGGCTAACTGAATAGGTGCTAAACCTGCAATTTGATTATAATTGGCATTAAATGCCGTACCTACCCCAATCAAAGCACGGGAAGAGAAATTGCCAATTTCCGAATTACCGCGTACCCCAAAGCTGGCACTTAATTTCAACTCAGAGATAATGCGGCTGTCTTTGAGGAATCCCTCTTTTGAAATGCGCCAGGCGACCGAGCCCGCCGGGAAAACGCCCCAGCGTTTGTTGGCACCGAAGCGAGAAGACCCGTCCGTACGCAGCGTACCGGAGAGATAATATTTTTCTTTGTAATTAAAACCCAAACGTGAAAAGTAACTGTTCAAGCCCCATTCGGTGCGCGCAGAAGTGGCATTGCGTTTAATAGAAGCGGCGTTCAAAGTTTTAATGGTATTACCCGGATAATTTTCGCCCTGTGCGAAGAAGGTTTCCAATTTGCTGCGCTGGAAAGAGATGCCCAGCAAAGCATCCATATTAATACTGCCGAAATTTTTGCGGTAGGTAAAATAATTTTCGTTGATGGTATTCAAATCGCGCGCGTAGCCTTCATTACCCGTGCCACGTGTACCGGCACCCGTGTTAGTCGTGGTAGGCGCAAAACGAAATTCCCGGAAGCTCAGATAATCTAGGCTGAACGAACTTCTGAAAAACAGCGACGGCAGGATTTCATACTCGCCAAAGATACTGGCTAACAAACGACCGTTGTCCACGTCATTGGTCGGTTCCAAA
>Ga0224722_1000966_pt1 | contig 16309 bp, 16 predicted proteins | sample Balambano_FR1_Me_FD_161646 | JGI IMG/M metagenome (GOLD analysis project Ga0224722, IMG submission 161646) | Freshwater sediment microbial communities from Lake Towuti, South Sulawesi, Indonesia - Balambano_FR1_MetaG | ecosystem: Environmental > Aquatic > Freshwater > Lake > Sediment | place... | reverse complement strand
CCCCTCGTCTGCGCCAACGATGAGCTGGCACTCGCGATCATGGGGCGCTTGATTGACGCGGGTGTCGACGTCCCGGCTGACGTGGCCGTTGTCGGCTGGGACGACGTCATGGCCGCCCGCTACGTCCGCCCTGGCCTGACCACCGTGGCCCAACCGGTCCGAGCGCTGGGAGCGCAGGCCGCGAGCCGCATGCACGAACTCATCCAGGGCTCCAGCGCCCTGCCCGAGGAGCACACACTGCCCACCACCGTGGTGATCCGTCAGTCCTGCGGCTGCCCCCGCAGCTGACGTGGCAGCCCGCGATGCCGCGGACAACCGAAGGAGTCAACGATGCGCACGACACGCTTGCTGATCGCGCTCACCGCCGGCACCGCCCTGGCGCTGACCGGCTGTGGCCGCGACGAGGGCGACGGCGGTGCCGAACCGGCGCCGGAGTCCGGCGCGGACGTCGCCGAGGAGAACGTCAGCGGTGAGATCGACGTCTGGGCGATGGGCACCGAGGGCGAGAAGTTGCCGGAGCTCGCCGAGCAGTTCGAGCAGGAGTACGACGGGGTCAGTGTCAACGTGACCGCGATCCCGTGGGACGCCGCGCACGACAAGTTCGTCACCGCCATCACCGCGGGCACCACACCCGACGTGGCCATGGTCGGCACCACGTGGATGGGTGAGTTCGCGGGGCTCGACGCGCTCGACCCAGCGCCGGGCTCGATCGACCCGGCGGCGTTCTTCGAAGGTGCCCAGCAGACCGCCGTCGTGAACGACACGGCCTACGGCGTCCCGTGGTACGTGGAGACGCGGCTGGTCTACTACCGCACCGACATCGCCGAGCAGGCCGGCTACACCGAAGTGCCCACCGACTGGGAGGGCTTCAAGCAGATGGCCGCCGACCTGCAGGCCAAGGGCGGCGCGGACTGGGGGATCAGTCTCCAGCCTGGTGGCACCGGCTCCTGGCAGACCGTGCTCCCGCTGGCCTGGACCAACGGCGCGGAGGTCGCCACCGAGGACGCCTACCAGTTCGACACGCCCGAGATGCTCGAGGCGGTGGAGTACTACCAGAGCTTCTTCACCGACGGCATCGCCAACCCCACCCCACCGGAGGGCCAGACGGAAGCCGACTTCACCAACGGCACCGTGCCGATGTTCATCTCCGGGCCGTGGATGCGCTCCATCGTCGAAGAGGTGGGCGGCGAAGGCTTCGCTGAGAAGTACGACGTGGCGCCGATTCCATGGCCCGAATCCGGCGCCTCCTCCTCCTTCGTCGGTGGGTCCGACCTTGCCGTGTTCAAGGACACCGACAACCGCGACACCGCCTGGGCGTTCGTGCAGTGGTTGTCCGAGCCGGACACCCAGGTCGCGTGGTTCGAGGCCACCGCCAACCTGCCGTCCGTGCAGGCGGCATGGGAGGACGAGGCGTTGACCAGTGACGACAAGCTGGCCGCCTTCGGTGCCCAGCTGGAGACCGCCAAGGCTCCCCCGTCGTTTCCCACGTGGGAGCAGGTGGTGACGTCCTTCGACACCGAGATGGAGAAGGTGGCGAAGACCGGCGCTGACGCGCAGGCCGCACTGCAGGCCGTCCAGGCTCAGGCCGAGTCCATCGGGACCGGGCAGTAGGCATGGCAGCCACGACCACCCCGGCCCGCGGGTTGCGAGACCTGCGGCCAGGGGGCTCTCGGCCAGACGCCGAGCCCGGTCGGGCTCGCCGACCGCGCGGGGTGGGTCGGCGGCGCGAAGAGCGTGCCGCATGGTTGTTGGCCGTCCCGTTCATGCTGCTGTTCCTGACGTTCACGGCGTGGCCGGTCATCCAGTCGGTGTTCATGAGCCTCACCGACACCAGGGCTCGGGACCTGCGCACCCCGTTCGCGGTCAACTTCGTCGGGCTGGAGAACTTCGCGCAGGCGCTTGCCGACCCGATCTTCCGCAAGGCCGCGGCCAATACCGCGTACTTCGTCTTGGTCGGGGTGCCGCTGACGCTGACCGTGGCGTTGGCCGCTGCCCTTGCCCTCGATAAGGGGATCGGCAAGCTCCGGTCGATGTTCCGGCTGGGCTTCTACACCCCGGTCATCACCTCGATCGTGGCGGTCGCCGTGGTCTGGCGATTCCTGCTGCAGCCCGAGTTCGGTCCGGTCAACACGGTGTTGTCGTGGTTCGGCGTCGACGGGCCCAACTGGCTGGGGTCGACCACCTGGGCGATGCCCTCTTTGATCGCCATGGCTGCCTGGCGCAACTTCGGCACCGCCATGATCATCTTCCTGGCCGGCCTGCAGGCGGTGCCGTGGGCGCTGCACGAGGCCGCCGCCATCGACGGCGCCAATGCCTGGCAGCGGTTCCGGTACATCACCCTGCCGATGATGCGACCCACCATCCTGTTTGTCTCGGTGACCACCGGCATCGGTTACCTCCAGTTCTTCGAGGAGCCGTTCGTGATGACCGACGGCGGGCCGCTGAACAGCACGATCTCGGCGTCGATGTACACGTTCGAGCAGTTCAGCTTCGGCAATTACGGCTACGCGGCCGCGTTGAGCTACCTCATCTTCGTCGTCATCGTCGTGGTCACCGCCATGCAGTTCCGTCTGCTGCGGGAGAGGAGCTGACATGAGCTTTACGCAGCAGCAACCCACGATGCGCAGTCGCTGGTGGCTGTACGCGATCCTCACCGTGGCGCTCGTCGCGGTGATGGCGCCCTTCGCCTGGATGGTGCTCGGCAGTCTGAAGAGCAATGCCGAGCTGCGTCAGGTGCCGCCGACGTGGTGGCCGGAGCAGGCGTCGCTGGACAACTACGTGGAGCTGTTCAGCCGACTCAACTTCAGCCAGTTCTTCTTCAACTCCACGGCAGTCGCCGTCGTCGTCACCGTCGGCAACCTGTTGTTCTGCTCGATGGTCGGGTATGCCTTGGCGATGCTGGAATTTCGCGGCAAGCGGGTGCTGTTCATACTGATCCTGGGCACGCTGATGATTCCTGGAGTCGTCACCTTCGTGCCCTTGTTCGTGCTTGTCGCGAACGTCGGTCTGGTCAACACCTTGCCCGGCCTGATGCTGCCGTTCCTGGTCGCGCCGTTCGGGGTGTTCCTCATGCGGCAGTTCATGCTCGGCCTGCCCCGGGACTTGCTCGACGCGGCTCGGGTGGACGGCGCCGCCGAGCTGCGGATCTTCTTCCGCGTCTTCCTACCGCTGTGCGGACCAGCGCTGGCAACCCTCGCCATCCTCACGTTCCTCGGGAGCTGGAACAACTTCCTCTGGCCCCTCGTCGTGGCGCAGACCGAGGACACCTACACGCTTCCGGTCGCTCTCGCGCTGTACTCGACCGGCCAGAACGCGACGCAGTACGGGCTGCTCCTGGCTGGCGCGACCATCGTCGTCCTCCCGGTGATGGCGGTCTTCATGGTGTTCCAGCGCCGCTTCATCCAGGGCATCGCGACCACCGGTCTCAAGTGACCAGGAAAGGAAAACCAAGCTCATGACGGCTCACGACGACACCGCACCTTCGACGTTGACCCGCCGTTCGATCCTGGCAGGTGGCCTAACCGCTGGGGCCGGTCTGGTGGTACGCACGCCGTTCGGCCATGCGGCCGCACCGGCCGCTCCTGCCAGGCATCGCCCGCTGCCCGGTGTCGACCGGCGCACCTTGCGCCGGTGGGCCGCCGACACCTGGCGCTCCTTGGATGCCATGACCCCGAGAGCCACCGGCCTGCCCGCGGACAACATCACCGGAGACCTGGGGACGCGCAGCGGCTACACCTCCCCGACCAACATTGGGGGGTATCTCTGGTCGGCGGTGGTCGCCCGACGGCTCGGCATCATCTCGGCCGCAGAGTGCGAGCGACGCGTGCGTCGGACGCTGCGCACCCTCCAGCGTATGGAGCACCACGAGCCCAGCGGCATGTACGCCAACTGGTACGACGAGGCGACCGGCGAGATGCTGCGGGTCTTCCCCGGCTCCGGCGATCCGATCGCCCCGTTCATGTCGAGCGTCGACAACGGATGGCTGGGAGCGGCGTTGCATGTAGTCCGCAACCGGGTGCCTGGCGCCGCGAACCTGGCGGGTTCGCTGTTCGACCGGATGCGCTGGGACGCCTTCTACAACCCGGGAACACTGCCGGAGCATCATCCGGTCCGTCCCGGCGGGCTGATGCACGGCGGGTTCTTCCCTTGGGAGCACGATCGCCCTGGCGCGGTGTATCGCGGCAGCCATATCGAGGCCCCGGACGTGTGGTTGACCACCCACCACTACGACACGATCGTCTCTGAGAGCCGTATCGCGTCCTACCTGGGCATCATGACCGGCCAGGTGCCGCGCCGGCACTACTTCGCGGCCTGGCGTACCTTCCCGGCGCCCTGCGACTGGAGCTGGCAGGAGATGCAACCGGTCGGCCAGACGCGGCGTTACCTGGGTATCGAGGTGTACGAGGGTGCCTACACCTACCGCGGCATGCGGATCGTGCCCGGGTGGGGTGGCTCCATGTTCGAGGAGCTGATGCCGAACGTGTTCGTGCCCGAGCAGATCTGGGGCAGCCGGTCGTGGGCGATCAACCACCCGCTGCACGTGCGGGCGCAGATCGAGCACGGCATGCGCGAGGCGCGCTACGGCTACTGGGGCTTCTCCCCGGCGAGCGACCCCTTCGCCGGCTATCGCGAGTATGGCGTCGACCAGCTGGGCATGAACCCGGAGGGCTACTTCTCCGACCGCGAAGGTACCAACCCCGACCTCGGCTTCGGCGAGTGCCGGCCGGCGACAAACCCGACGCCGACCTATGGCGACGGCGTCGTCACACCGCACGCCGCGTTCCTGGCGATGATGGTCCGGCCTGCGGCTGCGTTCGCCAACCTGTCGCGCATCGAGACCGAGCTCGGCGCTTACGGACGCGGCGGCTTCTACGACGCGGTCGCCGTGCGCTCCAACACCCAGGCAAAGCGTTATCTGTCGCTGGACCAGGCCATGATCATGGGCAGCCTGGGCAACGTCATGTCACACCAGCTGCTGCAACGCGCCTTCAGCACCAGGCAGGTCGAGCGGGCGCTGCGGCCGGTGATGGCGATGGAAGAGTTTGGCGCGGGGTTGGCGCGGTGAACGCGCAGGACCCAGCCCTGCGTACGACCCCGGCCGGAGAGCCGTTCCGGGACCTGAACGGCAACGGTGTCCTGGACCCCTACGAGGATTCGCGACGATCCGTCGACGAGCGGGTCGAGGACCTGCTGGCGCGCCTGTCGCTGCAGGAGAAGGCCGGCCTCATGTTCCACACCGTCATCGAGGCCGGTGCCGATGGTCGTGTGCTGGAGCGACCGGGGCGGATCAGCAAGTCCGCGACATCGGAGGTCGTGCTCGGCAAGCACCTCTCGCACTTCAACGTCCACGAACTCGGAAGCCCCCGGATCGCGGCCCGCTGGTCCAACGCCGTGCAGCGGCTCGCGACACAGACCCCGCACGGCATCCCGGTCACCATCTCCAGCGACCCCCGGCATGGGTTCATCGACAACGTGGGAGCGTCGTTCTCGGCAGGGTCGTTCTCCCAATTCCCCGAGGCGCTGGGGCTTGCGGCGCTGCGGGACCCGGACACCGTGCGGCGGTTCGCCGACATCGTCCGCCAGGAGTACGTCGCCGTGGGGATCCGGGCCGCGCTGCACCCGGTGCTGGACCTGGCCACCGAACCTCGGTGGGCGCGGCAGGCGGGCACGTTCGGACAGGACCCGCACCTCGTCGCCGAACTCGGCATGGCATATCTGCATGGCTTGCAGCAGGAGGAACTCGGCCCCGGCAGCGTCGCCTGTACGAGCAAGCACTTCCCCGGAGCCGGTGCCCAGGCGGACGGCGAAGATGCGCACTTCCCGTACGGCCAGGAGCAGGTGTATCCCGCTGGGCGGTTCGAGGATCATCTCGCACCGTTCCTGCCGATCCTCAAGGCGGGCACCGCGGCGGTCATGCCCTACTACTCCAAGCCCGTGGGCCTCGTGATCGACGGCGAGCCCATCGCCGAAGTCGGCTTCGGCTACAACGAGCAGATCATCGAGGGGCTGCTGCGCGGCACGCTCGGCTTCGACGGGGTGGTGCTCACCGACTGGGAGCTCATCACCGACAACCACGTCGGCGACCAGGTCCTGCCCGCGCGCGCGTGGGGGGTGCAGCACCTGAACGCTGGGCAACGGATGGAGCTCATCCTGGCCGCCGGAGCAGACCAGTTCGGGGGCGAGGAGTGCGTGGACCTGCTGATCGGCCTGGTCGGCCGAGGCCGGGTCAGCGAGACGCGCCTCGACACCTCGGTTCGCCGACTCTTGCGGGTGAAGTTCCAGCTCGGTCTGTTCGACAATCCGTTCGTGGACGAAGACGTCGCCGAGACGCTCGTGGGGTCCGCAGACTTCCGGGCCGAGGGCCGGCACGCACAGGCTGCCTCCGTCACGGTGCTGCACAACGACCAGGTGTTACCCCTGCGGCGCAGGCAGCGGATCTACGTCGAGGGCATGTCGGCCGAGGCGGCCGGTCAGCTCGGCGACGTCGTGACGCAACCGGACATGGCTGACGTCGCCTTGGTGCGTTTGCACGCGCCTTTCGAGTCGCGCTCGGACTTGTTCCTCGAGGCGAGCTTTCGCCAAGGGTCGTTGGAGTTCCCGCCCGGACTGATTCGCCGACTGGAACGGATCGGCGCGCTGTGCCCGCTGATCATCGACGTCACCCTCGACCGGCCTGCCATTCTCACGCCCCTGCTGGAGGTTGCTCAGGGGGTCGTCGGCAGTTATGGCACCAGCGACTTCGCGCTGGTGGCAGCGCTGACGGGGGACGTGGAACCCGTTGGCGTGCTGCCCTTCGACCTCCCCCGCTCGATGCAGGACGTACGCGACCACCCTGAGGACCAACCCGGGTTCGACGATCCGCTGTTCGCCTGCGGATTCGGCCTCCGACTGGGCTAGCGAGGTGTCGGGCCGCTTCGATGCGTACGTGCTGTGCACGTCACCGCGCAGCGGCAGCACGCTGCTGTGCTCGCTGCTTGCCGCTACCGGGGTGTGCGGTCGCCCCAAGTCCTACTTCCACGAGGCGTCCGTGGAGCGCTGGGCGGCGAGTCTGTCGGCGCCCCCGCAGCGCCGGGGGAGTGACCTCGACCACCTGCGGGCCATCGTGGAGGCAGCCGTCGCCGAGGGCACCAACGGCACGGGGATCTTTGGTCTCCGTCTTCAGCGAGACAGTGCCGACTTCCTGCTCGAGCAGCTGGCGCTGCTGCATCCGGGGCAGGCGAGCGATGCCGACACCTTCCGTGCGGCGTTCGGCCGGACACTGTTCCTGCACCTCACGCGACCCGACAAAGTCGCGCAGGCGGTGTCGTGCGTCAAGGCGCAGCAGACTGGGCTGTGGCACATGGCACCGGACGGCACCGTGCTCGAGCGGACGAAGCCCAACCAGGAGCCGTCCTACGACAGCGCGGCGCTGCGGCGTTGCCATGGCGAGCTGGTGGCAGCGGATCGGCAGTGGACGACGTGGTTCGCGCGTGAGGGGATCGAGCCGGTGCGCCTGACCTACGACCGACTCGCGGCAGACCCGCGCGGCGTGCTGCGTGAGGTGCTGCGTTCTCTGCGGCTCAATGAAGGCGCGGCCGACGGCGTGACCATCGGCGTCGGGAAGCTGGCGGACGACACCAACCGCGCGTGGGTGCGACGCCTGCGGGCCGAGCTGCGCGCTCCCTGACGCGCGAAGCGCCGTGCGCTTCGACCTGCGTCGGGACGGCGGGATTTGAACCCACGACCCCTTGACCCCCAGTCAAGTGCGCTACCAAACTGCGCCACGTCCCGCTCAGCCGTATGCGGCGGCTGACAGCCCCACGATACCGGAGGCCTACACCGGGCTACAGTCGCCCGTCGCACCTTCCCGAGCCGCCCGCGTGGTGAGGGACTCCCGCTGTGCATGTGTATTCGCTGGTGGGCCTCGTACTCCTGATGCTCACACGACCGGGGGAGTCCGGTCCGAGCGAGGCGGCGACGATGCGAGACGCAGCAGCAGCCCAACGACGGCGCGGCAGGATGCCCCGCACGGCGACAATCACCGGTGCACTGGTCGGCGCGGCGCTGACCGGGCTCGGGATCCAGGTCGTCGGATCGACCACCGGCAATGCCGCCATCTTGGCGACGAACCCCTGTGTGGCCATGTACGAGGCGTGGGTGCTCACCCGGGTCGACGGCGAGGGTCCCGGCTATACCAACGTCATCGAGGGGACAGATGCGGCGGATGCCCTGATGGGCACTCCCGGTAAGGACCTGATCTGCGCCTACGGCGGTGCAGACACGGTCCACGCCGGAGCCGGGGACGACATCGTGTTCGGCGGGCCCGGCTACGACGACCTGTTCGGCGAGGACGGCGATGACGTCCTCCTCGTCGGACACGACGGTGGTGGAGCGCACGGCGGCAACGGGGACGACAGGCTGCTCGGCCTCGAGGGCGACGAATGGCTATTCGGCGAGGCGGGAGCCGACACCATCATCGGCGGCGACGCCGGCGTCAACCACGTGCTCGACGGTGGACCCGGGGACGACATCCTGCACGGCGGCTCGAATGTCTCCAACAGTATCGACGCTGGCCCAGGACACGACACCGTCACTGCCGGCGCTGGCTCGACCAACACCATCCTCGGCGGCACCGAAGATGACCATCTGGTCGGGGCCGATGGTGCCGACACCATCGACGCCGGCGACGGCCACGACTTCGTGCACGGTTTCGAAGGCGACGACGACCTGTCCGGTGGCGACGGCAACGACGAGCTCCACGGCGGAGCAGGCGATGACGTGATCGACGGCGACCTCGGTGACGACGACCTGTTCGGCGGACCGCAGGACGATGCCCTCGACGGTGGTCCAGGCTCGAACACCTGCGACGGCGGTGCCGGCACCGACTCACTGACGAGGTGCTGACGACGCCTCTCCGCCGTCCGCTGGCATCGAGTCGATGCCGAACGTGTGGCACGAGGTCCCTGGCGAACCAGGACGAGACGACGCGGCGCGGGCTCGACCGCGGGAAACCACGTGACGTCGCCGCGGAGCGGGTGAGACGCTGGCCGGACCGTACGTGCCGCGCCGATTCGGGAGGTACCGCTATGCCGGAACAGGACGACGCCTCGTCCGACGAGGTCAAGGACAAGTTCCGGGAAGCGCTGGAACGCAAGCGCGTCGCGCAGGAGCACGCGCACGTCGACAGTGCCGACGGGCGCAAGATCCGCGGGGAGCACGGCCCGTCGTCCCATCAGCGGCAGTTCCGCCGGCGTAGCGGAGGCTGACAAGCGCGGCGCACCGGTTCGCCCCCTCACTCGGGCAGCAGCAGCATGCTGTCGCCGAACTCGTGCCACAGGTAGTCGCGCTGCCCCGCGGCGATGTAGGCCGCCGACACGACGCCCGCACCAACCACCGCCTCCAGCAGCTGCCGGTGACTGGCTCCGTCCGGGTGCAGCCCACTGATCAGGCCGTCTACCGCTCGCGCCGGCCGGCTCGGTCCGAGCACCAGGTCGGTCCACCCCCGACCGCCGTGGACGAGACCGTCGGGGGTGGCGACGGTCTCCAACGCGCGTACCACGGTCGTCCCGACGGCGACCACCCGGCCACCTGTAGATCGGGTGGTGGACACCAGCCGTGCCGTCGTGCCCGGCACGTCGAAACGCTCCGGGTAGGGCGGTTCACCCACCTCCGGGGACGAGACCCCGGTGTGCAGCACGATGGGCGCCAGCGTGACACCGGCGGCCACCAGTCGGGTCACCAACTCGGCGGTGAACGGCCGCGCCGCGCTGGGCATCTCCGCGCTGCCCGGGCACGTGGCGAACACGGTCTGGTAGGCCTCTAGCGGCCACGGGTCGGGCACGTAGTGGTAACGGATCGGCCGGCCATGGCGGGCGAGCAACGCACGGACACGACCCGGCCCGACCCGCTCGGCGCGCCACAGGCGGGAGCCGTGCCCGACGCGGCCGTCCGGGTACCCAGCGACCAGCGTCAGCACGCTGCCGTCGGGCAGGGTCAGGGTCTCCCCTGCCCAGGCATCCCGGGCCGGTCCGGCACCGTCACGGACCTCCACGCTCCACACGTCGGCCACTAGGCGGGTCGACACGTGGAGGACCGCCGGTCGACCGTCGCCGCGACGCACGTCCAGCGCGGCCGGCAGCGTCGCGGAGATGTTCACCACCAGCAGGTCGCCAGCGCGCAGCTGCTCCGGCAGCAGATCGAATCGCGTGTGCGTCACGCCGCCTGGATGGGCCACGAGCAGGCGGACACCGTCCCGAGTCAGCCCGCGGTGCTCCGGCGGCGCCCAGGCTGGTCGCTCGGCCAAGTGCCCGTGTCGGTGTGTCACGCGCGCACCCGCCCCTGCGCCTCAACGTCGCCTAGCAGCCGCAGCAACGACGGCACCACCGTCTCCGGCAACGGCCGGTCGGAGATGTCCTCACCGGGGAAGGCGGCCTGGTGCATGGCAGTGCGCATGTCGCCGGGGTCGAATGACAGCACCCGCAGCGTTGGCTCCTCCACCGCGAGCACTGCCGCCAGATGGTCCAGTGCTGCCTTCGACAGCCCGTAGCCTCCCCAGCCGGGGTACGCCTCGACGGCGGCGTCGGATGACAACGTCACGACGGTTCCCCGGGTGCGGCGCAGCTGGGGCAGCAACACCTGCGTCAACGCGAGCGGCGCGATCACATTGACCTCGAGGATGTGCTGCAGCTGCTCGACGGTGAGGTTCGCTAGCGCCGGCAGGGGGCTGGGGCCGAGCGTGCTGGCGTTGTGCACCAGCAGGTCCGCGCCACCGAGGCGGTCAGCCTCCTTCGCCAGGATCGCGCGGTGCTGCCTGTCGGTGACGTCGCCTTGCACGGTGACCAGTTGCGTGCCGTCAGCGGGCACGCCCGGCAGCTGGTGCAGCGCCTCCAGGGGCGCCGAGTCGCGGGCGTCCGCTACGACGGACCACCCGTCGTCCAGCAGCCTCATGGTGAGGGCGCGCCCGAATCCTCGGGACGCGCCGGTGACGACGGCGATGGGCATGCTTCCTCCATGGTGTTGCATCGTGCGGCCAGGGGTACGCTGAGCAGCATGCATCTTGAAGTGAACTTCAAGTCAAGCCGCTCGGGCCGATGAGTGGCGAGCTGCTCACCATCGGGGAGGCGGCCACACGCAGTGGGTTCACCACGTCGGCGATCCGCTTCTACGAACGTGAGGGGCTTCTGACGGCCACGCGCACCAGCGGCGGGCAACGCCGCTACCGGCGCGACGTGCTGCGCCGGCTCGCGTTCATCAGCGCCGCGCGGACGGTAGGCCTCACCCTCGAGGAGGTGCGAGAGGCACTGGCCACGCTGCCAGGGGGCAGGACCCCGACGAAGGCGGACTGGACGCGTCTGTCGCGCGGCTGGCGGGGGCGGCTGGACGAACAGATCGCGGCGCTTGAGGCCCTTCGTGACGGGCTGGACTCCTGCATCGGGTGCGGCTGCTTGTCGCTGCAGCGCTGCCGCGTCTCCAATCCTGCCGACCGCGCCGCGTCGCTCGGCCCTGGGGCCCGCTGGCTGCCGGCACAGCTGCGCCCGCCCGCCTCCGGGGGCGAACCGACGCCGGAGTGACGTGACCGCAGGCCACCGATGCATGGGCGCTGTTCGTGCGCGCTCAACGTGGCGCGCCGGGCGCTCGGCACTTCAGCTGAAGGCGCGAGGAGGGCATCCGGCCCTTCTGCCGACAGCGCGAGGCTTGGCCTGCGGACCAGGGAGCCCTCCCTACTTGGTGCGCAGGGTCGGTGACCCGGTGATCACCACGTCGGCTCGGTCACGGGTCGCCGCGACGAGTCGGGCGTTCGCCTCGTCCGAGCGCAGCACCCACGCTCGGGCGGCCTGCGCGGACCGGCCGTGCGCGACATGCCGGGCGATGAGCCGTGACACCCGTGCTTCGTTGTCCAGGTCGAGGTACCACACCTCGTCCATCAGCGCTCGGACCCCCGCCCACGGGCCGGTGTCGAGCAGCAGGTAGTTCCCCTCCGTCAGGACGAGCGGCACGTCGGGAGGGACTTCGATCGCGCCTGCGATGGGCTCCTCGAGGTGGCGGTCGAAGGTCGGGGCATACACCGCCTCGGCCTCGCCGGCCCGCAGGCGACGCAGCAGCGCGGCATAGCCGGCGGCGTCGAAGGTGTCCGGAGCACCCTTGCGCTCAGCCCGACCCAGCCGCACCAGCTCAGCCTGCGCGAGGTGAAAGCCGTCCATCGGCACGAGCACGGCGTCGATCCCGAGTTCCGCGACCACCGCCGCGGCCAACGTCGACTTTCCCGCCCCTGGCGGCCCCGCGATCCCGAGGATGCGCCGCTCACCCGGTTGGCACAGGCCCCGGGCGCGCGCCACCAGCTCGGCGTCCACCCGCGGGACCGTACGCCCGCTGTCGAGCGGCCTCCATGCACCCCGCGCAGGTCGAATCTCCGATCCTGCGAGTTAAAATTCCCACATCCTCACTTGGCTCTCACCTGGCCGACGCGACATTTCCGGATATAACGTGAGCAAAGCGCGGGCTACGAGGGCAGCGACGAAGAGGATGTGGGAATTCCGTCACGGGGGGCCGACGGGGGCTGCGCCGAGGACGATGCCGAGCTGAGCCAGGAGGTCCACGGCGAGGTCGGGGTGGTCGACGAAGGGGTTGCGGTTGCCCTGTCGTTCGGCGATCGCGGCATTGCGGTGCCGCTCCCACTCGCTCACCGGGTCCTGCGCATGCCACGCCAGCACGACCGGCCACCGGTCGGCGGGCATGCGGTCCAACACGCCCGGGTACCGCAGGGCGACGTAGCAGACCGCCCGGGCGGCGGCACCCTTGCCGCGCGTGGGCTCGAAGCCTTCGGCCTCGATCTTGCCGCAGTCGTCGCGGATGGCCTCGACGACGGCGGGCACGTCGGCGTCCGGGCTGGGCCGGGGAGCGGGGAAGTCGAGGAACTCCTGGTACGGCGTGTTGCCGCGGAAGCTGTTGCATCGGCTCTCGCACGCGAACAGGTGGTGCAGGTCGCCGCGCATGGGCTCGGCATGCCCGAACCAGCTCTGCGGGACGACGTGCTCGCAGTTGAACGGGAGCACCGCCTCCACCATGGCGTCGATGTCCACCGAACCCGACGCGGCGCCCGCCAGGGGCGCGATGCCCACCCGCGCCACCACCGAGAGCCGGCCGAGGGCCGCAGCGCGCAGCTGCTCTACGACCGCGTCGTCCTCGATCAGGGCCTGCGGGTCCCACCGGTGGGCCGTGTACAGCGACTGCAGCGAACGATCGGGCTGCAGGTCCACCCACGGGTACACCTCGACCGTCGGCCGGTAGCGTGGCTGGGTGCGGTGCGTCTCGGCGACCAGCACGGCCCAGTCGGCCGGCCCGGTGTCGGCGTAGTAGGCAGCTGCCGCCGCAGCGTCAGCCTCGGCCTCGTAGTAGACGCGCTCGCTCGCCGAGCCCAGGGCGCTCAGCGCCTCGGCAACAGTGCCGGCCGCCTCCAGCGTGATGCTCACCGTGAGGCACTACGCCCCCGCGCCCGCGCCGTCAACCCTCGCGGTGGACTGGATCGAACGGGGGCGGGCCAGTCCGTCTTTCCGATTGGTATTTCACAGCCCGCCGGTGCGTCCTAGCCTCCAGGAGGCGGCGACTGGCGCTGCCATCGGGAGGGGTGATCGATGTCCGAGCAGTACACCGTCCTGCGTGACCTCAGCCTGGCGAGCACCGACGAGCCCTTCGGTGGTTCGTCGACGTCGAGCTTCGACACCGGGCCAGCGGCGCCGCGGTTGGACACGCTGGACCTGGACAAGAAGGACGTCCGCGACTTGGCCCGCGACCCGGAGGTCAAGGCGATCGCGCCGGTGATGCCGACGCGCCTGATCGCCCCGGTGTCCGACGACGAGGCCGGCGTCACCGATCTGGCCGGCCCCGACGCTGCCGCGGGGGCCCCCACCTGGGGCGTGGTGGCCGTCGGTGCGGATGTCTCCACCCGCACCGGCGCCGGGGTCGTCGTGTCCATCCTGGACACCGGCATCGACAGCACGCACCCGGCCTTCGCCGGCGTCAGCCTGATCGAGGAGGACTTCTCCGGGGACGGCAACGGCGACGTGCAGGGCCACGGCACCCACGTGGCGGGCACCGTCTTCGGCCGCGACGTCGACAGCACCCGCATCGGCGTGGCGCCCGGCGTCGATCAGGCGCTCATCGGCAAGGTGCTGGGCAACGACGGCAGCGGCTCCAGCGACGGCCTGTTCCGCGGCATCCAGTGGGCGGCGCAGCAGGGCGCCCAGGTGGTCAACATGTCGCTCGGGTTCGACTTCCCCGGGCTGGTGAAGCGGCTGGTGGACGGCGGCTGGCCGGCCGACCTGGCCACCTCCCGCGCCCTGGAGGCCTACCGGGCCAACCTGCGCGTGTTCGATGCGCTCATGCAGCTGCTGCGCAACTCCGAGCCGTTCACCAACGGCACGGTGGTGGTGGCCGCCTCGGGCAACGAGAGCAAGCGCACCGTGAACCCCGACCACGAGATCGGGGTATCCCTGCCGGCCGCCGCCGACGGTGTGGTGTCCACCGGCGCCCTCGGGCAGTCGCCCGGTGGCCTGGTCATCGCGCCGTTCTCCAACACGTTCCCGCAGGTAGCGGCACCCGGGGTGAAGGTGCTGTCCGCGCAGGCCGGGGGTGGCCTGGTGGCGTTCAACGGCACGTCGATGGCGACGCCGCACGCTGCCGGCGTGGCCGCCCTGTGGTGGGAGGAGGTGCGCAGCTCGCCGCTACCGGCAACCGCCACGGTGGTGACCGCGCGGTTGCTCGCCGCCGCCGACACCACGGCGCTGGCCGCCGGGGTGGACATTGCCGACCGCGGGGTGGGCATCACGCGCGCACCCTGACCATCGACCGGCCTGGGTCCACCACAACACCCCGAGGGCCATCCAGATCACCCATCCGCCAACGATGAACGCCAGCGCCACCATGACTCCGACCAGCACGACCACCGGGATCGGTCCGCCGCGCGGCCGTTGCCGTGGTCGTGCTGGCGGGGACGGCGCCGGCGGCATCGGCGGAATGGCCGGCGCGGCGGCGCTCGGCAGGTCGGCGAACAGCGGGTCGACATCGGCTCGGGTGCGCGCCGCCAGCGCAGCGGAGGACCGCTCGTCGAACTCCTCGAGCGTCAGCCGGCCCTGGGCGTAGTGCTCCGCCAGCAGACTCGCCGCGCGTTGCCGGTCGGCGTCGCTGATCCGCAGGACGGTGTCGTCACTCATCGTCGTGCTCCTCGCTGAGGACGCGGTACAGCTGACGGCGGGTGCCTTCCAGGATCCGGCGAGCCTGCTCCAACTGCTCAGGGGTGCCGGCCCTGGCCACCTGCACCGCGGCCGCACCCACGCCGAACATGAGGCGCCCGTAGTCCTCGATGCCGCTGGACCCTGCTGCGCCGTGCTCCCGCTCGTCGCGGACGAACGCGTCGAAGGCGCCGAGCACCTCGTCCTCCCGGTCGCTGACGTAGTCTCGACCAGCGTCGGTGAGCGCGTAGACGCGTCGGCCCTCGACCTTCTCGTCGTCCACCAGCCCCTCGTCCTGCATCGCTGCGAGGGTGGGGTAGATCGAGCCGGGACTTGGGCGCCAGCCGCCCCCGGACCGGCCCTCGATGTCGCGGATGAGCTGGTACCCGTGGCGTGGCCCCTCTCGCAGCAGGGCGAGGACGGCCAGCCGGAGGTCACCGCGCGCGGCGCGCGGCCGCTCAGCACGAGGCGGCTCCCAGCCCCATGGACCGCCGCGGCGGGGACCCGGGCCAGACCCCGGCGGCCCCTGCTGCCATTCCCGCAGCATCGCCCCGAAGGGGCTGGACCAGAAGTCATGACCACGATGCATCGCACTCGCCTCCGATAAGTCGCGATACGTCACGATATATCGTCAACGCCGACTCAACAAGGGGTGTCACTGAGGTCCGAGCGCTTCCGGCAGCGGCCACGCCGCTCACGGATTTCCGCTGGCTGGCGCGGGCCGCCGCAGGCGACACTGCACGGATGGGGCACGTCGACGTCGCACGGGTGTCGTACGCGTTGCCCGACGGCCGCCTGCTGCTCGACGAGGTGTCGTTCCGGGTCGGGGACGGGGCGAAGGTGGCGCTGGTCGGCGCCAACGGGTCGGGGAAGTCGACGTTGCTCAGGCTCGTGGCGGGGGAGTTGGACCCGCTGTCCGGCACGATCACCCGCAGCGGCGGGCTGGGGGTCATGCGGCAGCTGCTGACCGGGCCCGCTCGTGCCCCGGATCGAGATGCCGCCGACGCCGGAGCCGCCGAGGCCGCACCACACGCCGGAGCCGCGGGCGCGGGTCCGGGTCCGGGTCCGGGCCCAGCCGACACGGTGCAGGCACTTCTGCTGTC
>Ga0224722_1000965_pt1 | contig 16310 bp, 10 predicted proteins | sample Balambano_FR1_Me_FD_161646 | JGI IMG/M metagenome (GOLD analysis project Ga0224722, IMG submission 161646) | Freshwater sediment microbial communities from Lake Towuti, South Sulawesi, Indonesia - Balambano_FR1_MetaG | ecosystem: Environmental > Aquatic > Freshwater > Lake > Sediment | place... | reverse complement strand
TTCGATAGGCAGTCGCCACAATCAGGCGATAGGCAGGGGTATTTAGTGTTGCTCTCAACTGCTTTACAGCTTCGATCGCCATGAGGGTTACATCGTAAAGTTAAAGTCTTTAATTTGATTGTGGCGCAGCATTCGAGATTGCTTGCGGGTGAACTCGCTAACTGAGGGGTTGCCGCTGGGGTGGATTACGCCTGTCACCTGTTGCCATAGTTCCTGGGGGGCAATAGATAGGTGATAAGCTGCTGCCTGGGAGGAATTGCTTTTGTCTTGCTTGCGGACATGATACCAGCGCGTTTCCTGACATTCTGCACACCAGAACGCCTCTAGCCACTCGCCGGACAGCATGACGGCTGACTGGTTTGCCACGAGCATGAGGGCGTTGCGGCGGCTGATGCCTCGCTCTTGGAGTTGTCCGGCTCGGTCGGCAAACAAGGAATGTTTTTGGCTTACGCTATCTAGTACACAGTCGTGAATAGGGCAAAAGATTGCCCGCCGCTTTGAGCGCTTCCGATTTCGGTTACACCTTTTCTGCAATTCGGCCTCCCCCTCGATTAACAAGGAACATTAGAAGGTTACGGTGGAGGGACTGAGATCAAATAACCGTCGAAGCCCAACTCCTACATTCAAATCTTGAGTCATTCAGTTGTAGGAAATCAAGTGCAATGGCTTGAATTCGACCATCAATTAGTAAATTTGTAGCCTATCTTGATTTCTGTAGAAATTGCTGAACCAGTCTGTTAAAAATGCAACCCTTTTACTTACCTGAATACTATTACAGTGAATTTGAGAAGTATCAAGAACTTTTTTCCACTTTTTCAAGAAATTTATGAGATTTCTTGAAAGCCTTCGGGTTGTTTAGTACACCATGAAGATCCCCCTAAATCCCCCTTGAGAAGGGGGACTTTGAGTGGTTCGATTTCCTCCTTTTTAAGGAGGATTGGGAGAATCAAGAGGTTCAAAGCCGCAGTGTAAGGAGAATCAAGTTTGAGAATTCTGACTTTTCAAAAAGCTTTTAAGAATTGTGAATCAAATAAATTTTTAGAGTGATGTTTCACCTAATTGAATATGCAAGATGCCTATTCCGTAAGAGGTGTAATTCATTTAATTCCATTCCTAAAAGCAGTTACTTTTAGCTAGTGTGAGCGACTTGAAGTATGTTTTTTGCGAATTGCCATGATGACGTAATAGTAGATTGTGAAAATTGTTCCGGCAAAGATTTGCCCGCCCCAGGGGCCATGCCAGAAGTCAAACGCACCCTTGCCCCAATAGGCTTCTGAAAGTGCCAGCAGCATAATTCGAGGAATATTGGCGATGAGTGCCAGGGCAATTCCAATGACCACCATGAGAGTGACTTTGACGATCGCTTCTCGAATGGCTAACCCAACTACAAGACTGGCGATCGCCATTACAGTTGCCATATCAAAACCGCTGCATCCCCAGTTCACTTCAACGGCTCCTCCAGGGAGCGCAATGGAGACTGGATTGATCTGCATAGCAGGTTGACCAATCGCTTTTAAGCCAACGGTGCCGCTCCATGCCATTAACCTTTCTAACATTTGAGGTGGAGTAAAAGTCTGCCAGAGCGTCACGCCAACCGCAGTGGGTTCTGGAAAAAGTCCCAGCACAATCAGGAAAGTGGGAATGGGGTAACGTCCAAACACTGTGGCTCCCCAAGAACTTAGGGCAATGCCTGCAAATGCCTGGAGCCATACAACCCGCTGAATCCAGAGGGTTGAGAAGCCCAGGGGCAACAGCAGCAGGCTGATTCCGATGAGGAAATAACCTAACGTGCGATCGCCCTCATTCACCTCCAGTCCTGCTAACTCTTGCCGCTGCTGCCACAGACGATGAAGCCCCAAAATCAAGGCCGCAGCGGTAAAAATTGCGCCGCCGCCGTGTAGTGTTCCCACGACCAGTTTGGTTAACCAGAGGGGCAGGTAGCAGGCAACAACAAACAATCCCAGCGTCACCATGCGACTATGGAGGCTTTCCAGGCTTTTGTGCAGCCAAAATTCCGCAGTGTTTATCGTCTTCCCTTTCATGATCAATTACCGCTGGCGTGTAGACATTCCATAGCGACCTAGCCCGATCAGTCCCAGCCCGATCGCCACTAAGTTAATCACGCTGGTGATTCCGGTTTTTAGCACGGTTGTTTGAGCGGCTTGCTTGGCGACGGTGGCTTGCCCTGACAGCGTTTGAGAAGCTCGCTGCAAATCTTCTAACGTAATGTTTTCTCCTAGAGCGGAGGGGTCAGATTGAGCATTGCGAATCTCATTTTGCACCTGTGTTTCCTGGGCGTTGATGTTGCTCAGGGCTAGCTGGCGCAGGCTCAGCGTATCTTTGACCACCAGCAAACAGGTGATTAAATAAATTCCGCCTAGAAATAAACAAAAAAGTGAGAGCTGCCGTGACCAGCGACGACTGTCTTGGCTGCCTGCAATGGTGAGTGCCGCACCGAGGAGTAGAACTAGGCTGCGATCGCCAAACTGCTGCAAGAAACCCACTCGCCATGCCGCATCGCCAATTTGAGGCGGCAAAAACAGCACCAGCATATTTAACGCAAAGCCAAACAAACAAACCAGACCAACGATTTGGCAAATGCCTTTCGTCCGCTCAGGACGTGCAGCACCAGGCATAGAAGCGGGAATAGAAGTCATAGAAAATACCAGAGGTAAAAGTAACCCAGAAACAAAAATGAAGGTAGATGCAGATTGTGCTGAAGCATCAAAGGATGGTTGAAACACCAGGAGTTAAAGGAGTTAGGTCTGCGACTTCTTCAAGAAGTCGCAGACCTGAGGCTCGAATCCCCAGGGGTCAGATCTGCAACTTCTCAGAGAAGTCGCAGATCTGAGCGCTCAAAGTCCCAGATCCAAGGTCTACCTGCCAAATGCTACGCCCTAACAGGGAATACTCACTACTCCTCAAACACCCCTCAAACCAAATTGATGCATCACCCGTGGAACAAACCACCTGAATCGGATGTCACTAACTTAGGAGTTAGATCTGCGACTTCTTAAAGAAGTCGCAGATCTGAGCGCTCAGAGGTTTGAGAAGCAATTGATACAGCAGGCATCGTATCTTTTCAAACATCTAGCGTGAGAATCAGGACAAGGAGGAGATTGTCGCCTTAAGCTTTTGCTTCAGCCGTCTCCTTCCCTGCCTCTTCCTCTTTGCGCTTACGCAGCATTGCCGCACCGAAACCAATGGCAGCAGGTACTAGAGCGGGGGTAGGAACTGGTGTCAATTCAATGGTTAGCTTGTTATTTGCAGTAGTGAGCCTAGCATTCAAAATATCGATATCTGATGCATTTGGCTGATCGGTGGGTCTGAAGAACCCTCGAAGGCGTGCAGTGTAAACACCTTGAACCCCAGGAGCATTACCAGTAAGCTTCTCATCAAACAACTTCACCAAGTCAAACTGAACGCTACCACTTGAATCGCTCACAGTAATGAAGTCGTTTATTCCGCCACTAGGAAAGCTAGCAAAAATAGGTAGGTCTTGGAGCGTACCACTGCTAATGCTTCCGAAACTACCCGTACTACTTGCGAAAGCCAAAGAAGTGAGGTTAGTTGTGCCAGGTGAACTAACAGTGTTAGGGGAACCAAAATCAACGAAGTTACTTTCTACGCTTCGTACCAGACCACTAACATCAATCGATAATACACCTGTCAAACGGCTGTCTGACAAGCTTAAGGCTTGAGCTGGTGCTCCGCCCAGCAGTGTAGCCGCAGTTGCAGTAGCTGCGATCGCCGCGCCTAATTTAATTGCAGTCAAATTCATGATTGTTTCCTACCTAAGTAATTGAGTGTCCGTTTAAGAAGAGTCGAACTGAACTTGGTAGGCTACCGATAGAAGAAGCAGGGGGTTAACCGCTTCTATTCAGGTAAACGAAGGGGGCTAGCGTTTAACGTTCCTTTTCCTTCGTGTCCAGGCTAACAGCGCCACAGTGGTGATTTGTTTGCGCGTCTCGGTAGCCGACAGAAGCACCAATTTAGGTAGAAGCGGTCATATCCCTGAGAAACCCTGGATGGGAATTATGAAGCTCTACAATTCCCTTGCCTGAATTCTAGTAAAATCCGCTACTGGGTTCAATCGTTTGTACTGCTAGTTTACTGAGACTTTACGGTTGCTCAAAAAGCGTTGTTGCAACCTAAACATAGCGAGTGCAACGGGGTAGCGGAATTGCTTACACTCCGGCTCGCCTGAGTACTTTGAAGTACTGTTTGGCGATGACTTCGGGTGTAAAAGATTTCTGTAAGTAGGCTCGTCCGGCGGTGCCCATTTTTTCGGCGGTGGAGCGATCGCTCACCAAAAATCGAATGAACTGGGCTAATCCTTTGCCGTCACCATTGCTAAAACTTGCACCGCAGCCTGCTTCCGATACAATCTGGTTGAGATAAGAATGTTGCGGACAAATCACTGCCAGAGGGCGACCAGAAGACAGCGCCGAGTAGAGCTTACTGGGGGCAACCAGGCTTTCCATGCCCTCCGCCACGCTGACCAGCGATAGGTCACAAGCCGTCAGCGAATGGGGCAACACACTGCGGTCTTGATAGGGCAAGAAGGTAAAATTCTCTAGCCTCAACTCCTGCACCTGCTGCATCAGTCCTTCTCGCTTTGCACCTGCCCCAATGCAGACAAATCGAACTGGCTCATCGCGCAAATGGAGCGCCGCCTCCAAAATGGTATCCACATCATGACAGCGCCCCATATTGCCGGAATACAGCACGGTGAAGGGTTCAACAAGCTGATGCTGATGGGCAAACCAGTTATCTTCTTTAGCAAGTGGTGTGATCCAGTCGGGGTTTGCCCAGCTATGAATCACAGAAACTTTGTGTTCGACCTCCGGGCAAATACTGGCAACTCGGTCTTTCATTGCCGGACTCAGGACAATTACGCTCTTTGCCTGCTGCCACACTTGCCGATTGAGTGCCTGCCAGACTCTTGCCAGCCAGTGATCTGCTGGAATCACGTCCAGTTCAATTGCAATGTCTGGATACAAATCGTAAATCAAACATACGTAGGAAATGCCAAATAGCAAACTGGCTAGATAGCCGAGAACAGGTAAGAAAGGCGGGGCGCTAGTGAGTAAAACAACATTGTTGTGACGGCGTGGATTTAGCATATAAAGAAATGTGCGAATGCTAAACAGAATGCCGTTAAGCGCTTTTCCACGAATCCGATAGGGAAACAGTTGTGAAGTGCGCGATCGCTTGACCTGTAATCGTCCTAGCTTTTCAAATGCGGGGGCTTTTGTAGCTTGAAAAGCATATCCGGGTTGCCCGGTAAAAACTTCTACCTCCGCGCCTTGACGATCAAGCTGTTTTACTAATTCCTCGATGAGTTGCCCAGTTGGGGCATAGTCTGGTGGAAAGAATTGATTCACAACAGAGATCTTGGGGCGGATGCTGGTTTGCACCCGTTCAGCGGTTTGGGAACTGATAAAACCAGGGTCAACGTGAGGATTTTTTTTGAGCCAGTCGCTAATATTCATAACAAACCATTCACTTTTTACTTGGGGGTTAAAGGTGAGTGTTTCCTTGCGAAGACAAGAGAAACCACAGTGGTGAGATGAACCCCACGAAAAGGAAAACTGTTTAGCTGTTGAGGAGATTTGTTTAACTCTGTTGAGCGAGAGTCCAGGCACGCCAGGAGCTACACCCCAGCAAGGCCGTTGCTCCAACGACTCCAAACACACCGTTTGGAATACCAGCCAGGGCGATCGCAAGGCTGCCTGTCCACAGCGCCAAAGTGTAGATAAATATCACTGTGAATCGATGCGGCAAACCAAACTTAAGTAAACGATGGTGTAAGTGCCGCTTGTCAGCACTCATGGGTGACTGACCCTCTTTTAGCCGTGCCAGGATGACTGCAACCATATCTACAATCGGCACTGCCAGAATTAGGAATGGCAGGGCGATCGCGGTGACTGCGGCACTTTTGACCAGTCCCACAATGCTCATTCCAGCTAGCAAAAAACCGATGAAATAAGACCCACCGTCGCCCATAAAAATCCGAGCGGGGTTGAAATTGTGATACAGAAATCCAATCAGGCTACCTGCCAGGGCAAACATCACCAGTGCAACCGTGTGTTGTCCTGTGAAAAGAGACACTACAGCAACACTTAGCGCCGCAATGCATGACACACCAGAAGCAAGACCGTCTAATCCATCAATCCAGTTAATGGCGTTAACGACTCCTGTTAACCATAGAACGGTGATAGGTAAGCTCAGCCAGCCTAAGTGAATCAGACCGATTCCTGGCAGTGTGATGAAATCAATTTGAACATCTGCCAGCCAAACTAAACCTGCCACACTCGTTTGCATTGCCAGACGCAGAACTGGAGACAAATTAATGAGATCATCCGCCAGTCCAATCAGAAAAAAGGTAAAACTTCCCAGCAGCACCCAGATCACCTTGTTAAACAGGGCAGCAGAAACAATACCTTGACCTGCAAATAGCCAGACAACGCCCAGTGCAAGCAACGTACCAAAACAGATGGAAATACCTCCCAGGCGAGCGATCGGACGCTGATGCATTTTCCGACTCGAAGGTAAATCAAACACTCGATGCTTGAGGGCAATTCGATTTACAACTGGAATGGAACTGATAACGAAGGTAGCGCTGATGACTAGGAGCATCAGCAATGAGGAGGTCAAAAGCATGGCGACCTTGAGGCTGAATGAATGACTAAGGGAGGGCTGCAATTGCTCGGATTTGCCCGCTTTAATGCAATTGCGATCGCAGATACTTGGAATCGCTTTGAGGTTAAGTTTTTGGGAAACGCCGCCCGCCGCAGTACAGAGTGACCCTGCGTTGCAAGTGCTTTTTGGGCACTGCTAATCAGAGTTGAGGCACAGCCGCAGACTTACAAAATCGTTCAATTGTTTGAAACAGAGCCAGTCTGGGAGACTGAAGAAACGGCTCTTAAATTAATTGAAGTAAACCGGGAACCATTTAACGGCGGAACCGGTTCATTAATGAAATGAGGTTTCCGTGTTGACGCAACCTGTTATGGATAGCCTGTCTGAGCAAGAGAAGATCAACTCGTTTAACAACTAAGGAGTTTCTAACGAGCGTTCGGGAACTAAATTAAGCGTGAAATCGACGTTCTAGTTAAGCCCTCTTGGACGTTCGATTCACAGGTGATGCATCGTAGTAATCTTGCCTTACAAGCTTTATCTATCTGATTAATAGTCTGAAGCAAACCAGTGGAACAGCCCAATATAGTCAATTCAGAAAGCGGATGAAAGTAGGCGATGCACTGAATCGGTGTTCCATGTACGTAATGCTACGTATCACTGCGTAAATATCAAAGCACTTCAAGCAGAATTTATTGCTGCTTCACATCCGATTCCTTCTTTGTAAAGTCTGGAACCGATTTTCCGTGAAAACGCCGAAACAACCAAAGGATTCCTGAACTTTCTGCCAGTGTATGTAGGAAGTATCAGTGTTTATTTTACTGCTATCCACAGGTTGATCGATGCGTGTTCCTGACCTGATTCTGCTTTCAACGATTGCTGCCTGTCCCCCTGCCCTGTTTGCCTTTACAGTGAATGCAGTAGGAGACGATAGCGTTCCTGCTCAACCTGAATCGCCCCTCAGCACGGAGGTAGACGTTGATAGGAAACAAACCTCGGTATTGCAACCTACTGGTGTTTCTCATCCAGAGAAGATCAGAGATGAGAGTCCTGTGCTACTGAACGGAGCAGCGGATGCTCAGAAAGCTCAGGCAGTGGAAGCATTTGAATTGGGTGGGTATCAATTGCGGCGATCGCCCCAAGTCAGCAGACCACACCATCGTGCTGCTTCTAACCCAATAGCATTTCCACCCTTGCCACCCACACCCATCTCCTCATCAGAACGCCCGAATTTCTGGAATCGAATCGTTGCCCGTTCAGCAGGTTTAGACGAGACAGCATTTGCTAATGCAAATCGGGCTGCAACCTTTTCAGCTGCCCCTTCCGTCCCGCCAACTGAGACCCCTGCTCCAGCCGGAGTTACAAATAATGCAACGGACAGAGCAGACATGAATACAACACCTGCTTCAGATTCCGCTGCTTCACATCCTGTTGCTTTTAGCACACAGTCAACCGCCCAAACTTTGCCAGATAGAAATACAGCCGAAGCGAACCAGTCCAACACAGCAACGCAAGCGGCATCGGTATCCGCACAGGCTCCTCAAACAGCAGTAAGTTCACTGCCTGCCACTGCAATTGACCTATCCTATCGGTTAGGGTCAGGAGACTCCATTCAGGTTAACTTTTTCAACGTGCCCGAATATAGCGGGCCACAGCAGGTTTTAGCCGACGGAACGATCAATATGCCAGCCGTTGGCGGTGTGCCTGTAACGGGGTTGACGCTAGCAGAGGCAGAGCAGGCGATCGCCGCAAGATACAGCCGGGAACTGCGAAATATTCGGGTCACGGTGAGTTTGACGCAGGCTCGTCCCTTACAGATTGGAGTTGCTGGAGAGGTCAGACAGCCAGGATTTTATGTCATGACTTCAGGTGATGTTCAGGCCCCCAGCGTGGCTCAGGCAATTCAAGCGGCAGGAGGTGCCACTCAGCTTGCCGATTTGCGACAAATTCAGGTCAGGCGAACTGTTCAAGGTGGTACTTCTCAGACCGTCACGGTTGATTTGTGGGCACTGCTAGAGGAAGGAGATCAAAGCCAGAACCTGGCCCTGCGTGATGGAGATACCATCGTCATCCCACCGACTACTAGCATGAGCGCGGCACAAACAGAGCAACTCGCCGCTTCTAACCTGGCATCTAATGCACCTCAATCGATTGGCGTTTCAGTGGTTGGCGAAGTGGGGCGGCCTGGTGCTTACCGATTGGATACTGCGGCAGGAAACCGCGCCACGCTCACCCAGGCGATTCAGGCAGCAGGTGGAATTACGCCTGAAGCCAATTTGCAAAATATCGAGGTGCAGCGGACAGCCCGCAATGGCACCGTTCAAACAACAACGCTAGATCTCTGGCAGTTAGTGATGTCAGGTGATTTGAGCCAAGACTTGATTTTACAGACGGGCGATCGCATCACTCTTGCCAAAGCAGAGGCGATGACTCCCGAAGAGATGGCACGGCTAACCAGTTCCAGCGTTGCGCCCAGTAACATTCGCATCAACATTACTGGAGAGGCAACCAGCCCCGGATCATTACAATTGCCTGCCAATACAACCTTGAATCAAGCACTACTAGCTGCCGGAGGGTTCAATCGGCGGGCCCGAGACACGGTTCGACTCATTCGCATCAACCCCAACGGCACACTCACTCAGCGCAGCATCGAAGTGGACTGGGAGCGGGGCATCGATCCTGAAAATAATCCAATTTTATTTAACAATGATGTGATTCTAGTCGGCCGCTCATCGCTTGCTAGCTTCTCCGATGGGGCTTCTAACTTGCTAGAGCCATTCTTCCGCATCTTGCCAGTATTCAATCTTTTCTAAATCCTTTGTTTGAGGTTGCCACTGTACCTTTTCTGCTCTCACTCATTGACCGCCCTGTGTAAAGGATGACATTTACCATGAAAGAGTCTGAATCTCAACCACTAGCAATGAGTCGGAATGGTCGTGTCCCACAGAATGCCCTGGCTCGCAGCTCAATGATGACTCAAGCTCCAGGTACTTCCGAAGATGCGATCAATATCTGGGAAATGGCGCGGCGGCGATGGTGGGTAATCGCGGGGGTCGGCTTAATAAGCATGACCTATTTCGTAACCTCAAGCTTGAAACAGCAACCAGAATACGTAGGTCAGTTTCGTCTGCTTGTTGAACCTGTCAACAATGTCAACGCTGAACTCTCAAACATTAATAGCTCCAGCAACAACAGGGGATCTGAGCTAGACTACGATACTCAAATTCAAGTGCTACGCAGTCCTGGCTTGCTCAATCGCAGTGTTGAAGAGTTGCGTCCCTTCTATCCCAATTTGACCTATGGTGCTTTAGTACAAGGGCTTACAATTACGCAACTTCAAGGCACAAAGATCATTCAAGTGCAATATCAGAGCGGCAACTCGACAGAAGTTCCGGCTGTGCTTGAGCAAATCTCTGAGGACTATTTGGCATACAGCTTGAACGAACGGCAAACAAACCTGCGTCAGGGGCTTCAGTTTGTTGAAACTCAGCTTACCTCTGCCCAAGAGCGTGTTGATGAACTTCAGCGTAGACTGCAATTCTTTCGTGAAGATAACCGATTTCTTGACCCTGATAGTAAAGCGGCTCAGGTCGTCTCTCAAACCGAACAGCTTGCCCAACAGCAGTTAGCCCTAGATCAGCAGCTCAAGCAGGCTCGTGCTGAGCTTTCAAGACTGCAAGATGAAACGGGGGCGATCGCCACCCTCAACAGTTCTTCGACCTATCAGCAAATCGTCTCCCAGTTGCGACAGCTAGAGACAGAAATGGTGCTGGAGAGAACCCGTTTTCAGGATGAGAGTTTGACAATGCGCGTGCTGCGCGAAAAACAAGCAAATTTAATTAGTTTACTGAGTGATGAAGCACGTCGAACCATTGGGGGAAGGGCGGCTGAGATTAGCAACCAGATTCAGATTTTGGAGGTACAGCGGCAGGCGATCGCCGACACCCAGACTGCTTTAGACCAACAGTTTCAGCAAATTCCTGGACTCTCGCGTCAATACACGGATTTACAACGAGAACTCCAGATCGCAACCGAAAGCCTGAACCGATTTTTAACCGTTCAGGAAACACTGCAAGTAGAAGCGGCACAAAAAGAAATTCCCTGGCAGTTAGTAGAGCCACCTCCAGAGTTTGCCATCAGCGTTGGTACTAGCACCAGTCGTAGTTTAACCATCGGCACTGTTGCCAGCCTTGCGCTAGGAGTAGGTGCTGCTTTTTTACTGGAAAAATTAGACAAGACTTTTCACACTGCTGAGGCACTCAGCCGCAAATTTAAGCTGCCGATTCTTGCCATTATTCCGCTCCAGTATGAGCTTTTAGGAGTTGAGTACAGAATCAAATCTCGACGTAAAAAAAAGCTCTGGCGACAAATTAAAACCAGGTTTAAACTCATCCAAAAGAATATCAGCGGTAATTTGCCCTTCCTATCAGAGCCAGATGACTATGATGTTTTTGAGTTTGAGGAAGCATTCAAGCTGCTTAGAACAAATTTGCAGGTGATGCAGACTAAGCAATCTGAGCGACCCATTCAAACCGTCATGATTACCTCGGCTCAAGCAGGCGATGGCAAGTCTACAGTCGCGTGGTACTTGGCTCAAACCGCTGCATCAATGGGGCAGCGAGTTTTGCTAGTGGATGCAGATTTGAGGCGATCGCAACTCCAGACTCGCCTTGAGCTTGCAGAGGTAAAGGGCTTAAGCGAACTCTTTTCCCTCAATCTACCCCTTAGCGAAGTGATTCAGCAGCCTCTTCCAGAGAGTTCTCTTCGTGTTTTACCGAGTGGTGAAGCGGCACTTGATCCGATGCAGATACTTGCCTCAGCCAAAATGCACACTCTAAAAAACAAACTAGAAGATGCCTTCGATCTGGTCATTTATGATGCTCCACCCCTAAACGGGTTAGCAGATACTCTTCAGTTAGCCTCCTACATCGATAGCATTCTTCTAGTTGTGCGACTAAATAAGACTGATAAAACCGCAACCGAAAAAGCTTTAGAAAGCTTAAGTAATACTCAAGCTCGTTTGTTAGGACTAGTGGCAAATGGTCTATAGACTTTTCCTTATGGTGAAAATGAAGCGACGAGGGCAGATTTGGTGTAAACATTCCTTCTCAGCTTTTCAACTCTCCCTAAAGGCAGAACACCAAGAATCTTGATTTTTTTGATGGCTCAGGCGGGATTTGAACCTGCGACCTTGGGCTTATGAGTCCCCTGCTCTAACCTACTGAGCTACTGAGCCTAATGCTAAGCGATCGCCCCTTCATTGCAGAACCGGGCTTAAAACTCAGCTTTATAAAAGTAACATATCAGCGTGACCAATCGCTATGGTTGGCGGCAAACTTTCTGGTTGACAAAAATTTGGGGCGATCGCCACCTACCCGCAGGTCTAGGAAGCGATCGCCCCACCATCAGATCGAATGAACTAGGCGCTAGCCAACCGCAGCCGCTTCACGAGCAGCCGCCGCTTCGTCCGGGTGGATGCCCAGACGGGTCAGGTTAATTCGTCCGCGACCATCGATTTCGCGTACCTTGACGATCACCTCATCACCCACAGCCACTTCATCTTCGACTTTGCCAACGCGGTAGTCAGCAAGCTGCGAGATGTGAATCATGCCTTCTTTGCCAGGAAGGAATTCGACAAATGCGCCAATGGGGATAATGCGTGTAACACGACCGACATACACATCGCCAGTGCTGAGCTTGCGGGTCATGCCTTCGATGATGCTGCGGGCGTGTTTTGCTTTTTCGCCTTCGACTGCCGAAATGGTGATTGTGCCGTCGTCTTCAATATCGACTTTGGCTCCAGTTTGCTCTGTGATGCCCTTGATCGTTTTGCCGCCCGGCCCGATCACCATACCAATCATATCGGGGTCAATTCTGATGGTGAGGAGGCGCGGAGCATAGGGCGACAACTCAGGGCGAGGCTTGTCGATAGTGGTCAGCATTTTTTCCAGGATGTGCATCCGGGCGGGTTTTGCCTGACGGATTGCGTCTGCGATTACAGCAATGGGTAAGCCATTGATCTTCATATCCATTTGCAGGGCGGTGATGCCGCTGTCGGTTCCGGCAACTTTAAAGTCCATGTCGCCGAGAAAATCTTCGATGCCCTGAATGTCTGTGAGGATACGGACTTCATCCCCTTCTTTGATTAACCCCATTGCTGCACCGCTGACGGGTTTGGTAATGGGCACGCCTGCATCCATCAGAGCCAGGGTAGAGCCGCAGACTGAACCCATTGAGGTAGAGCCGTTAGAGGAAAGCACCTCTGACACAACGCGGATGACGTAAGGAAACTTGTCTTTGTCCGGCAGGACGGGGACGATCGCCCGTTCTGCCAGTGCGCCATGCCCGATTTCACGGCGACCGGGCGATCGCATTGGTTTTGTCTCCCCCACCGAATAGGGCGGGAAGTTGTAGTGGTGCAAATAGCGCTTTTGCTCATCGGGATGCAGATCATCTAGCTCTTGAGCATCTCCAGGGGTGCCCAGCGTAGCAATGGAAAGGACTTGCGTTAATCCCCGCTGGAACAGTCCGCTACCGTGAACCCGTGCGGGCAAAATCCCGGTGCGGCACGAAATCGGGCGCACTTCGTCGAGTTTGCGACCATCTACTCGAACGCCGTCTTCAACAATCTGGCGGCGCATTAACTTCTTAGTCAAGCCCAGCGCTTTGGTATCTGCCTCAGCCGCAAGCCGGATGGGGTCTTCTTCAGGCAGTTCGGCGATCGCCACCACCACTCCTTCTTTTACCTGATCCAGTGCTGCGTCGCGCTCACCTTTGCTGTATTCAAAGTGAGTCAGAATTTCTTTGATCGCGCTTTCGGTGCGATCGCGAATAAAGTCTTCCAGGGTCGAATCTACTTCAGGGGGCTGCTCGGTCACGATCTCGATGCCCAGTTCTGCCATCAGGTCACGCTGTGCCTGAATCAGATCGCGAACGGCCTCATAGCCAAAGTCAATCGCCTCGATCATATCTTGCTCAGGCAACTGGTTTGCCCCCGCTTCGATCATGATTACGCCTTCGGGTGAGCCTGCAACGATCAAATCCAGGTCGCCTGCTTCAATCTCGCTGTAAGTCGGATTAATAATGAAATCGTCCCCAATTAGCCCGACTCGCACGGCAGCCATAGGGCCGTTAAAGGGAATGCCTGCTAGCAGTGTTGCAATCGATGCACCCGTTACAGCCAGCACATCAGGCGGAACTCGCTCATCCAGCGCCATTGTAGTTGCTACGACCTGGATATCATCCCGCAGCCAACCGGGAAACAGCGGACGTAGCGGACGGTCAATCAAACGGCTGATCAGGGTTGCTTTTTCAGGAGGGCGACCTTCTCGGCGCAGAAACCCACCGGGAATCCGTCCGGCGGCATACAGTCTTTCTTCATAATCGACCAGCAGCGGCAAAAAGTCGATTCCCTCTCTGCCAGCGGCGCGGGTTGCCGCTACAAAAACCGCTGTTTCCTCTGACTGAACCAACACGGAACCGCCTGCTTGCGGTGCAAGCAGACCCACCTTAAGCCGAATATCCCGTCCGTCGAAGGATATTGACTTATCTATTTCCTCTACCATGCGGCACTCTGTCCTTTTAGCCTTGTTTTTTCTTCTGTGGCAATCGTAGCACTGATGCTCTTAGTCTGCTGTTGCAATGAGTTATTAGAAGAAACTGCCCGAATCAATTCTCAATCTATCTTCAAGATTGAGACAGGTTTGTGAGATATCAGGCGATCGCTTCATTCTAATCACGAGGGCTAAACCATTTCCCCAACTGGTTTCGCGACTAGAAAATGATGAAGTTAGAAGTTACTCCTAAAGTTGGTTCAATCGTAGCGCACTGCAATAATTTTTACGTTTCTTCAGGCAGTTCCTCTGGTTTCCGTCTATTACCAATGCCAGCAATTTGCACAGAGTTCAGTGCAACAGACCTCCCTCAAAGTAGAACTCTACCCAGGGAATTTCAACTTAAAATCACTTTTGCACGGTCAACTTGAGACCTGATCAAACCTCCCGCGAACCACCCTAAGAATATGGTTGTACAATGAATCCAGCATTGCAGATATAACTGCTTCATCCAGGGAAATTCGCCTCACACTAGGAAACTCTGAGGTTCCAGCGGGTGCCCTGGTATGAGTGGTGATGCAGTATTTTGCGATCGCCCTCTCTATGAAGATTGCTCTCAGATCGCTAGTGACGCTTAGTGCATGGCAATTCTACACGGTAGCTGGCTGCTCCAGCCTCAATGGTTTTCTTCAACTCAGTCTTCTGAGCTTCAGGCAAGCTGTTTCTTGCTTTGGGGTGAAACCTGGCGTAGAGTTGAGCCACAGCTAGAAGACGCTCAGCTAGGTACGGTGCTGCCGCATCCATTTGTGATGTCCGCAGCAGAGCTAATTGAGGAGTTGCGATCGCTGCATCACGCTTGCCAAATCAACTGGGCTGTCTCAGACATCCCTCTAGAGGCTAGACATACCGCCGCCACAAAAACAAAGTCAGCCCGCTCAAAATCTCAGTCTGCAACCCAAACTTTGGAAGCGGCAACTTTATCACAAGCTGCCACTGCCCGGTGGCAGTCGGTTGCCCTGGCGCTACCCACGTACCCGGTTCAGGCAGATGAAACGGAGGAGGCGATGCGAAGTAGTTCCCCTTTGGGGGGAATCGCCATTCCGCAGCACTCCGCCGCCCAATCTCATTCTCCTGATGAAAACGCTGCCCCTACGCTTCAGTTTTGGCAGATACAGGGAGTTTGTCTGAAGCCGCTAGAAGCGATTCAATTTCTCCAGTCTCTACCCCTAAGTTCTGTCAGTGAAGAGTCATGGCTGAGTGGAGATTTGCGCTTTTGGTCATACGTTGCCCGCTGGCATCTAGATTTGTTAGCCCGTTCCAAGTTTTTGCCGATTTTGGAGCGTTCCGATGAAGTTGCCATTGCCCGCTGGCAAACCTTGCTAGACAGTGCCGCTGACCAGGCCCGTCTGGAGCATTTCTCGCGGCAAATGCCCGCTGTCTGCCGTGCCTACCAGCCGTCTTCTGCTGAGCCTGTCGAAGCAGCCCTCTTTCCCAGCGCACAAAATCTGTTGCTCAGCTTCCTCAACCAAACCATTGACGCTCAGATTCGGGTTGCGCTGGCTAGCCATCCGCTGCCTGCCATTCCCCTATCCAAAGATACGCCCGTGCGAGAGTGGCTTCAGGCATTGGGAATGACCCCAGCCGACTCGCCCCATCCGGGAATGGTTTCCACAGAAGCCGAAAAGTTGGAGCAGCTAGAGACAATCTTGAATAACTGGATTGCCCCCATTCAGCAGCAGTTGACCCAGCAGGCAGCTTCCTTTCGCACTTGCTTTTATCTGCGAACGCCTGCACCAGGGCAGACAGACTGGGCGCTAGAGTTTTACCTTCAGGCGGCTCACGATGCCGATTTTCTGGTCAGCGCCAAAACGATTTGGAACAATCCGGTAGAACGGCTGGACTATTTGGGACGCACGATTCACCATCCTCAGGAAACGCTGTTGGCAGGGTTGGGCTTTGCCTCCAGGCTATATCCAGTGCTAGAGCCAAGCCTGCAAGTGCAGCAGCCACAAGCCTGTCCGCTCAACCCGATGCAGGTTTACGACTTCATCAAATCGGCGGCGTGGCAGCTTCAAGACAGCGGCTTTGGTGTAGTGTTGCCGCCCAGTTTGGCAA
>Ga0224722_1000964_pt1 | contig 16315 bp, 11 predicted proteins | sample Balambano_FR1_Me_FD_161646 | JGI IMG/M metagenome (GOLD analysis project Ga0224722, IMG submission 161646) | Freshwater sediment microbial communities from Lake Towuti, South Sulawesi, Indonesia - Balambano_FR1_MetaG | ecosystem: Environmental > Aquatic > Freshwater > Lake > Sediment | place... | reverse complement strand
ATTTTGCAATGAGGCGATCGAACCCTATGGCAGGCAAATCTTCTCCCTCCAGCCCCCAGCTCGTTTCCCAGTCAATTCTGAGCGTCGATTTGGGGCGGACTTCCACAAAAGCAAGCGTTGGACGACACCCCGATCAGGTGGTCTTGATTCCTGCTAACGTTGCCCATCTAACGGTGGAGCAGGTGCGGCGCGGCGGCTTTGAATCTCAGCCTACCGATCCGTTGATGGATGTTTGGCTGGAGTTTCAGGGGCGGGGATACGCGATCGGGCAACTGGGCGCAGATTTTGGCGCAGATCTGGGTGTGGGGCGATCGAAGGTGGAAGATGCGCTGATTAAGGTGCTGGCTTGCGTTGGCTACTTCAGTTTGCGCGATCGGATTTCGGTGGTCTTGGGTTTGCCCTACTACTCGCAGGAACAGTTCGATCGAGAAAAGGAACATCTGATCAGCTTGCTGCGCGGTCCTCATGTAATGAGCTATCGGGGAGAACTGGTTGCAATCGAAATTGAGCAGGTCTGGGTGATGCCCGAAGGCTACGGTAGCCTGATTTGGTGCGAGGCAGATAAAAAGGCGTCCGGCGCAGATTTTCCCAGCCTCTCGGTTGCGGTGGTCGATATCGGACATCAAACCACAGACTTTCTGACGATCGATCGCTTCCGGTTTGCTAGGGGCGCATCGAAGAGTGAACCGTTTGCCATGAGCCAGTTTTATGAGCAGGTCGCGGCTCAGATTCAGGGAGCAGATAGCCAGTCGCTCTCGTTGATTGAAGCAGTCCATCGATCCGAAGGAGAGCGCTTCTTCCGCCCGCGTGGTGCGACCAGTCCCACAAATTTGGATGACATTTTGCCCAGTCTGCGGCGCAGTTTTGCCCGCGAGTTGTCTGCTCGTTTTGTGGAGTGGCTGCCAGAGCGGGTAACGGATGTAATTGTGAGCGGTGGCGGCGGCGAATTCTTCTGGAACGAAATGCGTCCCTTGCTGAAAGAGGCTCGATTAAAAGGACACCTGGCAAAACCGTCCCGCAAAGCCAATGCCCTGGGTCAGTTTCTTTACGGCGAAGCCCAGTCCTTGATTTTGCTGAGCCAGGCAGCCGCGAAAGCTTGAGCCGCAAAATTTGTCCCTCCCGATATGTTCACCCTGGATTGACCTATGCTCGACCGCTTCGCGCAGCCGCCACAGGCAGATCGCCAGCCACTCCTAACGGGAGCGCATCCCCTCGGCAATCAGGCTTCCTACTGCAATCGATCGGTCTGGTTTTCTGCATCTGATGCTGACCAGCTTTTGCTGCAAACGATCGACCACCTTCTAGAAGCAGGAGACTACAGCAGTTTTAGCGAGTTGTGCAAACAGTCGCTTCGCGCTTGGCTGCTGCCCGACGAACCCCAATCCGATTCAACGCTGGTTTTGCTTCAGCAGCAGATGGTCGCTTTGCAGCTTCAGGTCAATCAGCTTACTCAGCAGCTTGCTCTGTCGCCTGCCCCTGTCTCGCCTGAACCGATCGCTGCCCTCGAAGCGCAGGTCATCGCTCTAATGGAACGGGTTGCTGATCTGGAGCAGTGTGCTGCTCAGGCTAATTTCTCAGAACGATCGCAGGAACCTGCTCAAACGCTGACTCCTGTAATGCCCGTCCGAGAAGCCGACCCGTTGCTCGATCGCCTGGTTACGCTGCTGGAGGATTTTTAGGGAGGTCAGTCTGAGAGGTCAGGCTTGAAAGAGGCGAACGAATCTTAGCTCTACTACTTGGTTTCGCTAATGCGAATGACGTAAGGAGAATAGCTATTTTGGGCGAAGGAGCCAACCCAGACCTGATAAGTACCGGAGAGCCACTGCCCTGCAATGCCAGGATTTTTGCCGGAAGCGTCATCGTTACACCAGACACCACCCGGTCCGCGAATGACGATCGTCGTGTCCTGATTACTTTGCACTTGCAGGCTCAGGTAGCTGAAAAACTGAGTCAGAACGATCGTGTGATCGGGCTGGGCATCGACAAAGCCGTTGCAGGGGCCTGTTGCCGTATTCGATCGCCCCGCAATTTGACTGGCAGCCCGATCGCCACCGCTGATCCCTCGAATTGTCGTTGGGTCGGGGGTGAAATTGGGACTGAGCGTGACGTTCTCGAAAATGGTCAGGGGTTGAGCGGGGAGAGTTTGAGCCCGGGCAGCCGCAGCACCAAAAGTAATGCCAAAAACTCCGGGCAGCAGCCCAGCCAAAACAAATGCAATTCCTGTCGATCGATGAGCGGATTTCAACCCTAGCTGATTCATAGTGTGCTTTAAAGAACTTCGTTCATGGGAACTCTGGCTGCGCAAGGGAAGAACGCGCAAATTTTATCTCCCTACGCTCAAGTGAACCAGGGAACATGACCAGAGGCAATCCTAAACTGTTCCTTAACCTGTGCTTTTATTGACCAGACGATTAACCAGACTCAGCGATCGCCACTGCCTGCTTCAGCCGAGGTAGCGCCATTTGATGCTGATGCAGCAGCCGCCAGGACTCGACCAGATCCGGTCCCTGAAGATCGCAGGTAAGCGCCGCTCGCAGGGATTTCATCAACAGTCCCTTCTTAATGTTTTGCGCCTTGACCACCGTTTGCACGATCGTCTGTGCCCCCTCTGTGGTTAGATCAGGAACACCCTCCAACTCCGTGATTACGGCTTTGAGCGCATTCTCTCCACCTGCTAGCTTAAGCTGCGTTTGAGCGGCTTCGCTGTACTCCAGATTGGGGTCAAACAGATAGCGCGTCATTGGCACTGCGTCTTCGAGCCGTTCCAGGCTAGCGGCAACCAGTGCGGTGAGCTGTTCCAGCCAGGGACGATCACCTGCTGCATCCACGGAATAGCCCGCCTGCTGCCAGTAGGGGATCAGCAAATCGGTGAGGCGATCGATCGGCATGGTGTGAAGGTACTGGCTGTTGATCCAGTTGAGCTTGTCCCAGTCGAACTTCGCGCCTGCTTTGTTAACGCGATCGAAGCTAAATTGCTTTGCCGCTTCCTCCAGTAAAAACAGCTCCGACATCCCCTCTGGCGGCGACCATCCCAGCAGGGTCATGTAGTTGACCAGAGCTTCTGCGGTGTAGCCCATGCGCTGGAAGTCAGAAATCGACGTGACGCCGTCCCGCTTCGAGAGCTTTGCACCTGCCTGGTTCAAAATCAGCGGCATATGTCCAAACTGGGGCACGGTGGCTCCCAATGCTTCATACAGCAGAATTTGCTTTGGCGTATTGCCGATGTGGTCTTCGCCGCGAAGCACATGGGTCATTTGCATATCGATATCGTCCACGACGACGACGAAGTTATAGAGCGGTTGCCCCACGTTATCTGCCTCCGCCGATCGCGCAATCACCATATCGCCGCCCAAATCGCGCCCTTTCCAGGTGACTTTGCCGCGCACAAGGTCATTCCAGGTGACTTCGCGATCGTCCTCAATTTTGAAGCGAATCACGGGCTTGCGTTCTTCTGCCACAAAAGCGGCTTCCTGCTCCGGGGTGAGGTTGCGGTGGCGGTTGTCGTAGCGGGGCGCTTCATTCCGGGCTTTTTGTGCCTCGCGCATCGCCTCCAGTTCTTCGGGCGTGTCATAGGCGCGATAGGCTAAGCCTTTGTCAAGCAGCTCCTTCACTTTGGCGCGGTATAGCTCCATCCGCTTGGTCTGGTAAAACGGCCCTTCGTCCCAGGTCAACCCCAGCCAGGTCAAGCCATCGAGAATGTTTTGGGTGAACTCAGGGCGCGATCGTTCCAGGTCGGTATCCTCCACCCGCAGAATGAACTGTCCTCCCTGATTCCGGGCAAACAGCCAGTTAAAAATAGCAGTACGGGCAGTGCCAATGTGCAGATTTCCAGTGGGACTGGGAGCAAGACGAACGCGAACAGACATAAAAATCCAGAATGAAGGAATGGTGCGCAGCAATTTTGCTCACGCTTTAACATTCTTACGATTCTAGCGAGTCTGGATTCCTGCGATCGCCCTCAATTCCCCAGATTCTCAGATTTTCTCCTGACTAAGTGATGAAAGAGTTGATGCAGTTGTTTTTTATCAGGGCTGGGGCAAATCTTGTTTGACAAACCTCCAGATAGTCTGCATAATAGAAATCGCGCCAAATAAAGGCGAGGTTAAGGGACTGTAGTTCAATTGGTTAGAGCACCGCCCTGTCACGGCGGAAGTTGCGGGTTCGAGCCCCGTCAGTCCCGTAAGAAAATAATACGTGGGTTAGGGTCAACGCTTCTCTTGCTCTCTTTGTAGAGGTTCGTAGGTGAGGGGAGTTTAGTCAATTCATGAAGCCTGTTTTTTATTCCCCAAGTGCTTGTCGTCTTCTGAGGTCATTCTCTAGTTTGTCAAGCTCTTCTAACCGCCTCCTGGCACTTTCACGCTCTGCTCTGCTTGAAACGTATTCGTAGATCACTTTGGTGGTTAGAAAACCTCCTCGAACTCGCCTTTGAGATTCAAGAATGCGTTTAAGCCTTGACCGCTCCAAGCTAATCTCGAATAGCCTTGCACAATACTCTCCCTCGGTTAGTTTTTGAACTGGTTTGGCTTGCTCTATGCTGTGGGGCTGCTGCGCTCTCGCTTGAACAAATCTTAGAGCTGCGTCAAACACTTCCTGGTCGGTCATATTTGGAAACATCGCTCTAAATTCTGCAACCTTATTCTTGAACTCCTGATCCATTTACCTAACCCGCAGCATTTTTTTGTTTAAAACTAGCACAGGATTTTCCGTTGTCCGCATTGACATGGGCTGCGATCGCACACCTTCTTGGGAAGGAATGGGAAGCTTCATCAACTCACTCCTTGATCAAAATGCTTCAGTATTTGCATATTCCCTACACTGAAAACGCGATCGGGAGAAGGATTTGTGAGGCGAGGGGTTGCACTCAGCAGTTGGGGTTGCAGGTAGTGGTATTCGTCAGGCAAGCCAGAGTCGTCAAGATCTTCACTGGGAAGATCATACATGGTTGGAAGGGTTTCTCTGGGAGAGCGGGGCAGGTCAGTTTGTTCAATCTGGTGAGGAGTAACCATTAGGTCTCCTTAAACATGCCATGCCGTCTCTCAAAAACAGAACTTGACTCGAAATCAAGTTCAGAAGATTTTGATGCTGAACGTATCTTTTATTACTAGCCAAGATTGTCAGTCAACTGGAGATAAGGACGCTACTCCTGAGATCCTTTGCCAGATGTCGTTTTATCCCTAAAGCTCAAGCGTTATTCTTGATGTAAAATTCAAACTGTCTTTTAAGGGAAGCCATGTACGACACCTATGAGAAAGACTTCTACCGATGGACGCAGGAGCAGTCGCTATTCTTAGGCGATCGAAATTGGGAAGCTCTGGACATTGAGCATTTGATTGAGGAAATTTCGAGCTTGGGCAAGCAGCAGGAAAGAGAACTGGATTCCAGGCTTAGAGTTTTGCTGGCGCATTTATTGAAGTGGCAGTTTCAACCAGAGCGGCGATCGAATAGTTGGAAAGCGACGATTCGAGAACAGCGTAGAGAAATCGAATGGCACTTAGAGAAAAATCCTAGCCTGAAGCCTTACTTGCCTGAAGCTTTTTTGAGAGGGTATGAAAGAGGGCTGGATTTAGCTGTCAAAGAAACCAACCTGGACTATGGGACATTTCCCTCCGAATGCCCTTATACGCTGGAGCAGGTTTTAGATAATCACTTTTTCCCTGATTAGAAATTTTGCCTACTCTATGACTGCGACTGATGCATTCTATTCAATCATCGATCGCTCCCAGGGCTTTCAGCGTTGACTTCTGCGCTTCGGTTAAGCCTGTCACGCCAGCGATTCTCATGCCTTCATAAGGGCGTTTCACCCGCAACGTTTGCACGCATTCCCATCGGTGTAAATCCCAAATCTTGATCATTTCATCTTCGCTGCCCGATGCCAGGTGCAAACCATCTGGATGAAAGGCGATCGTGTGAATCCATTTGCTGTGTCCGCTGAGGGTTTGCACACATTCTCCGGTGATGGCATCCCAGACTTTGATGGTTTGATCGCTGCCGCCGCTGGCAAGAAGGGGCTGATCGATCGCAGGGCGGGGACGGAAGGCGTTTCCTGCTGAACTGGCGAAGCAAACCGATTCTACCCATCCGGTATGCCCCTCCAAAACCTGAAGGCATTCCCCGCTTTCCGCGTTCCACAGGCGCACCGTTTGATCATCGCTGCCGCTGGCAATCCATTGACCATCCGCACTAAAAGCGACACAGAGAACGCGCCGACTGTGACCTTGCAACACTTTCAGACATTCCCCGGTGCTGGCATCCCAGAGACGCACGGTTTGATCGGCACTGCCCGTGGCGAATCGCGGTGCGTCTGACTGGGGGGAAAAGGCAACGCCAAACATCCAGCTTGTGTTGTCGTCTAGCGTCCGCAGACATTGTCCGGTACTGACATCCCAGAGACGCACGGTTTCATCTCCGCTGGCGCTGGCGATCGTATTTCCATCGGGGCTAAAAGCGATCGATCGAATTTGTCGTCGATGTCCGCGCAGGGTGCGGCGGCACTGCCCGGTTTGAGTCTCCCAGAGCTTGATGGTTTGATCATCGCTGCCCGTTGCCAGAAGCTCACCGTCTGGGCTGAAGGCGATCGACCAGATGCGTCCCAGGTGTCCCTGTAGAGTGCGATTACCCCCTGGGGAGAACTGCTTCGCATCGCAGTTGCCCGTTTGCAGATTCCACAGGCGAATCGATCGATCTTCGCTGCCGCTTGCCAGCAGTTGCCCGCCAGGGTGATAAGCCAGGCTCCAAATCCAGTTGTGATAGCCCTGAAGCGTTTTCAGACACTGGCTGGTGCTGACCTCCCAGAGACGCACGGTTTGATCGTCGCTGCCCGTCGCGAGAAGCTGACCATCGGGACTGAACGCTACCGACCAGACGCGGCTGGAATGTCCCTGAAAGGTTTGAAGTAGCTCACCGCTGCTCACCTGCCAAAGCTTTACCGTTTGATCGTCACTGCTGGTTGCTAAAAGCTCACCGTCTGGACTGAATGCCACCGACCAGACGCGGCTGTGATGCGGAAGCGTTGCCAGGCATTGGCTCGTCCCGGTGCTCATCCCAGAACCAATCTGCCAGAGTTTCACGGTTTGATCGTCGCTGCCCGTCGCCAGCAGTTGGGGATTGGGATGAGGATTGGAAGAGGCATGATTGCTGGTATTGGCCCAGGCGTTTCCTGCGGAATTTGCAAAGCAAACCGACCAGATGCGGCTGCTGTGTCCTTCTAAAACCTGCACACATTCGCCCGTCACAGTGTCCCAGAGTCTGACGGTTTGATCAACACTGCCGCTGGCAAGGAGCGTGCCCTGGGGCTGAAAGGCAACCGTGCAAACGCCGCCTGCATGACCTTCAAGAGTCCGAAGACATTCCCGGCTCGCGATATCCCAGAGTTTTACGGTTTGATCTTCGCTGCCGCTGGCGATCGTCCTACCGTCTGGGCTGAAGGCGGCTGACCAGACCCAGTCGGTATGTCCCTGCAGTTCACCCACGCATCTGCCGCTTTGCACATCCCACAGCCGCACCGTTTTGTCTTCATTGCTGCTTGCCAGAAAGCGATCGTCCGGGCTGAACTGAACCGACCAGACCCAGTGCGTACTTTCCCGGCAGGAGAGCAGTTGACGACCCGTACTCACCTGCCAGACTCGAATTTCTCCGTCTGCGTCGCTCGTTGCCAGAAGCTGGCTATCTGAACTGAAAGCAACACAGAGAATGCTGCCCAGCGTTTGCATAAAAACAGATTTTGCCAGGTTTGCATTCGTGAAATCGACCTGGTGCAGCGTTGTTTTGCGCAGATCGGCTTGCCAGATCGTCAAATTCGAGAAGTCATAATTGGCAAGATCAAGATTCAAATCATGGAATAGATTCATTAAATTCCCACCACCATATCCCGGCGCTGTTTCTTCGCGCAGCTTCAGTAAGATTTGACGGAGTTTTTGTTCCAGATCTTGTTTTGACTTAAACGTTGCCAGAAGCCGATCGCAAATAGGCTGCAGAATCACGCGAGTTTGGCTCTCTCGGACATAATCCTTCGTCTGAGCTTTGATCAATGCATGGCTAACCAAGAGCGAGAAATCTTCGGCAAGAATTTCTGTAAACACGCGATCGATTAGCTGCTGTGTCAAAAACTCCATTACAACCGACTGCTGCGTATAGCTTTTGCCCTGTTTTTCAATCAGCGATCGTCTTGCCAGTGAACCGACTGCTTCCAGCAAGTCAGACTTGAGAATCGGCGGCGTAATGTTGTCGTGGAGTTCGGTTAACGTCACAGGTTCGCGTTCGATCGCCAGCCAGTACATCACGTTTTTCTCAAGCTTCGAGAGGCGATCGAGCTGTTGACTGAGCAAGGCGCGAATATCGTCAAAAATCACGGCACCGCGCCGCAAAAAATCAGCAATATCGCCATCAAATAATTCTTGAATCGTTGTGGCAACAATCTTGAGGGCGAGGGGATTGCCCGCATAGCGATCGACCAATTCCTGCCAATTTGCGGCTGAACCCAGTAGCTCTCCTTTCGCCGTCAGAATCCTTTGCCCCACCGTGCTATCCAGACCGCTCAACTGAAGCGATCGAACCGGCAGCGTTTCGCCTTCCAGCGGAATCAAGACTTTTGGTTTTTCCCGACTAGTGAGAATTAAACAGCTCTGCGATCCCGCAGCCCTGCGGGCATCGGTGCCCGGTCGCGCTTCGCCCATTCGTTTGAACAGCTCTGCATAATTTTCGTATCCCGATCGCGGTTCTCCGGCAAGGGAATGCTGCTGTCCTTCGCCGCTTTGCAAAATTGTTTCAACGTTATCTAAAACAAATAAACAGCGGTGTGTGCGCAGATGTTCAAGAAGCTGTGCAATTTGCGTTTCCACTGGCGTCGAAAATGCAGCTTCATTTCCAAAAAACTTGAGTACATCTGCCAGTAAATCATTGAGCTGCGGTGCGTTGCGAAGCGATCGCCAAACTAAATACTCAAACTGATCCTGAATTTGTTCAGCAAGTTTAATCGACAGCGACGTTTTGCCAATGCCGCCCATGCCCAACAGCAGAACCACCCGACATCGCGGCGCAGCGGTTCCATCACTCAAAATCCAGCGCTGCAGCAGTTCTAGTTCCTCATTACGTCCCGAAAACGCTGAAACATCAACCGCTTCTCCCCAATCCTGACGATGGGGAACAGAGAGATCTGCCGGAGTTGGGGGGCGATCGATCGAAATCGGAGCGGGTGGACTCGTTTGGGGGGTCTGGGTACTGGGCTGACGATCCTCCCCCAGGGAGAGCTGCTGTGCATCGACGAGCTGGGCACGTCGCCTTAGAACGGACTGAATATTGCCTTTTGTAACCCTTTCGTTAATAGACTGTGACAATCGCTGCCATAGCTTTGAGCCAATATCCTTGATGTAGTTCGCGTCGTAACTCGTCTCTTCTGCAATTTCCGAATAGGTTTTTCCGTCCCAGCAGCCGCGAAAAACGAGTTCTTGCAGGTCATTCAGCCCATCCTGAGGCAGGAGGGTGTCCAAAATGACAAGGGCTTCATCGGCTTGCATGGTGCAGGTAGAGGTTGACTTTTGATAAGAATAGGGCTTGGGAGGCTGCCATATTCTAGATCAAATCTATCTGGCTCACTTTATCTGGCTCACAGGATTTGCATCATAAAACAGGATTTGCACGACAAATCAGAGGACAGGATGACCGATATTCTGGGTCGCTTGCAGCCGTTTGGGCTGAAGAATAGCCCTTTGCAGCATAATTTTACGCCAGTCCTGTGCGACGGCTTCTGGACGGCTTCTAAAATCTATCTTTATTCAGCAGAAAAATGGCTGCTGGAGACTCAGCCTGATCTCTCACGATCAGATGGCTAACCAGATCGAGCAGGGGGATTTGGCGATCGCCTGGAGGCAAGCATTGGACTCTGGAAAGCGGAAGCTTCATCAAATTAGGCGGCTCATAAACCGGAATGCCATAAAGCTTTTTTTCAACGCCTGCAATAACAATCAAAAACTTCTGGGTCTTCCAGAGCTGCTCAACCTGCTTTGCATTTTGCTTTGCATTTTGTTCTGCAATTTGCGCTGAGTTTGACTGCAAAGGAATTAATTGAATCAGGTGATGTCCAATCTGAATTAATCCGATTTTGCTTAGCTCCGTTTCTTGAATCGAAGGGTATCTGACAACCTGTAAGACCTCTTCGATCGGCAAGGCTAAGTGATAGTCTGCGATCGCAAATACAACAAACGTGTGTTCTTCCGGCTTACTCTGTATCATGGTTTTTTCGATCGTCTGCTGCACGTGCTGTCCTCACAGGAAATTGGTTTGCTAAAGACTATTTCGGCATTGTTCTCTGAAGCAAATTGGTAATCATTTCTAGCAGCTTGTGTTCCATGTAAGGCTTTGTCATATAAGCCGCAGCACCGAGCTGTGAAGCAACTAGACGATAGCTTGGATCATTGCGTGATGTTAGCATCAAGATGGGAATATGAGCCAGGTTTGACTGTTGCTGAACGCGCCTGAGAAACTCAAAGCCATTCATGTTTGGCATTTCTAGATCACATAGAACAAGCTCAACTTTCTTTTGTTCAAGCTGTGCTAAAGCTTCATATCCATTCTGAGCTTGATAGACCTGACACCCCGCCTTTTGCAGCATGAAAACAACCGCCTGACGAGTTGTAATTGAATCTTCTACAACTAAAATCCTGGTATTCGGCTTTGCCTTGATAACCGAACTGGGTGCTTCTGGTAAAGCAGTTTGAGGCGGAGGCTGGAGCAAAGCGGCTGCGGAATATTCCTGAAGATTGTTATTGCTCCAATTTTTATCGATGCTGTTACTTGTTGGGGTTTCAACCGCTTTTTGCGCTAATGATGCCCCATCAATGACAAGCGCCAATCGACGATCGGGTAAAATGCTGGCTCCATGAATGTAATCAGGTGATTTCAGTAAACTCGCAAAAGGACGAATGACTAACTCCTGTTCTCCAATTAACTGATCGACTTCCAGCCCTAATAAAGTGGCTTGAACACGAATGAGAATGACGGGTCGAATTCCCTGTTGAGGAGGCAGGATTTGAGGCTGAGCCTGGGATAGATCGAGAATTGAATTGTCATAATTCAAGAGATCTTTGAGTTTGTAAAGCGGAATTAGCTTTGTATCATCTCCCTTGCCCCATTGCAAAATCCTGCGATGATCCCGCACCAGAACTTGAGTTGATTGCGGGATGATAATTTGTTCGATCGCATCATCCAGCAGCGCGTATTGGTTGCCATCAGCTTCAAACACAAGCAGAGGAGCCACGGTCAGATTGAGCGGGATTTGCAGCACAAAGCAAGTGCCTTCTCCCCTGTGAGATGTCACAGTAACAGAGCCACCCAGAGCTTGAATTTGATCCCGCACTACATCCAGCCCAATGCCGCGACCCGAAAGATCGTTGACGCGATCGACCGTTGAAAACCCCGGCTCAAACAAAAGATCAATCAGTTGGGCAGGTTTGACGCTCATGGCTGCATCTGGAGAAACAAGCTGACGCTCGATCGCCCGCTTGAGAATCTGATCAAAGTCCAACCCTTTGCCATCATCCTGCACTTCGATCATCAGATATTTGCCCTGATTGCGAGCGGAAATTTTGATCGTGCCCTGGCTGACTTTGCCTTGCTGCTGACGCACAGATTGAGGTTCAATGCCGTGATCAAATGCATTCCGAACCAGATGCAGCAGTGGATTGTAAAGCTTCTCTGCAACAACCTTGTCTACTAGCACTTCAGTTCCGTTTAATTCCAGCAAAATTTGCTTGCTATGGAGAGTTTCAAGCTGCTGGACGATCGGCGGCAGGCGGTTGAGAATCTCGCCCAGAGGCAGCATCCGCACCTCAATCAGGGCACGACGAGCATTGGTGAGCAGCGATCGCTGATTCTCTAGCGTTTGGCTTGATGTCCGCGTAAATAAATCGATCGCATCTGCAACTTCAGTAAGCTGAACCATGTCATCGAGCAAAGACTGAATAAGCTGCAGATTCATGGCGTTAGACGCTGAAAGAGATTGAAATTCATCTTTTTTGTCGATCGCCTGTTGATTGCCTGAAGGATGCTGCGATGAACGTTTTTTTGATTTTCGCGGCTTTCGTTCCAATAAGCTAACTTTTCCACCAGACGGACTGCGGAGCTGGTTGAGGCGTTGCTGATGCTGCTTGATGCGGTTCACCAACGCCTGACTTGCACTCTGAAGCTGCTCGATTTGAAGGGACTGAAGACTGTGATTGGTCAACAGTTCGCCTGCCAGGTAAGTCAACTCGTTGAGGTGTTTAACGTTAACCCGAACATGCACCGGGGGATGGCTCGGCTCCTTCTGAAAAGGCATTGCTGAAGCATCGCTGGGAATTGGGGACGCATCTAGCTGATAGGATGAATCCTGGTTTTCATCGGCTGAAGGCACAACGGTAATGGCAGCAAGCGGCTCTGTCTCTGCTTCAGCACTCAAGCTCGTGAGATCGGTGGATTGTCCCCAGATATTTTCGATCAAAGAACCATTGGATGCCTGCTGATCAGAGTGAGCGTCCTGATCAAGATGCTCATCAAATTCCTCTGACTGCTCTGGATCAGAATCAAGCACCTCGACGGCACTGGAAATGGCTGCAGGAGAAATAGTTGAAGATTCAGAAAAGTCCTGCTCCGCGAACTGCTGCAAGCCCTCGGATGGAGAACCGCCCTGACTGCGATCGCCTGCCAGCACTGCACTTTGCCCTGCTCGAAAATCCGCTAATGCGAGTTCTGCGATCGTTCTAGCCCGTTCCGGGTGGCAGTTCAGTGCCAGCAACACGGTCTGAGCAATTGCGCCAAAGCCCTGCAAATTCAAGGACTCTGCCACCCCCAGGAATACTTCTGCCTGAGTTCGGAGGGTTACCGCTAATTCTGCAGGTTCCGCGTTAGACAGAGCATCTGTAATTTGCTCAAGTCGCTGGGTTACGCCCACCTCAAAAATCGATTGAGTCACGTCGAAGCCAAGCTCAGCCGAGGTAGGAAGGGGAACCGCTTCATCAAAACAGTTGCCAAGTTTCTCCTGCAACTGAGCAAAAATCGTCGCGGCGCGATCGAGGATCTCAAAATGGTCAACCGCCCCTCCCGTCAGTTCTGCAACCAGCGGTAAACGCAGACATTCCACCCCTTCAAACAGCAACGCTTCGGTTTCTGAATCGATCGCCGCCTGCGGATTGCACAAAGCTCTAAAAATGTCTTCCAGAGAATGGGCAACGGTGGCGATCGTCTCTAATTCAACGCTGGTTGCAGCTCCTTTGAGGGTATGAGTCACCCGCATCAGGTTATTGACTTGATTGATGCCCTGTTCTTCTTTGAAGCTGAGTAACCCCTGTTCCAGTGCTTGCAGCAGCTCCGGCGCTTCTTGAAGGAAATATTGATAGGTTCTTTCGCGAATGTCTGAGTCGGTTGGCATGGTTTTGGTAATAAGCTGAGTTGCGTGTGAGACTTTATCGCTTTCTCAATCCTCTATCGATAACCCGATCGCGAATTTGGCTCGATCGCTCACATCAATCCACCTTGAACTTTTCACTCTTCGATCGCAGATCCTGCGCCATTGTCAGGAGACGTTTGAAGGAGGTGGCAATTTCTACGGCATCATCAGAGGTTTTGTCTGCGATCGCTGCAACTTCAGTCATCGTTTGCGTCACCGATTGGCACTGATGAGTTTGTTCCTGCGTTGCCTGAGTGATTCCCGCTACCAGATAGCTAATTTGGCTCGTTGCATTCACGATCGCATTCAAACTCTCCCGCGCATCGTTAACCACTTCTGTACCAGATACCACCTGTTTGATCCCTGTTTCCATTGCTGTGGACACTTCTGCGGTTCCTGCCTGAATTTCCTGCACAAGCTGTTCAATTTCAGTAGCGGCATTGGCAGACTGGCGAGCCAGCGATCGCACTTCATCGGCAACGACGGCAAAACCGCGTCCATATTCTCCAGCACGAGTTGCTTCGATCGCCGCATTCAGAGCCAGAAGCTGAGTCTGCGTGGTGAAATTGCTAATCAAGCTCACCACTCTAGAAATCTTGCGGGAGGATTCGCTCAATCGCTGCAGGCGATCGTTGGTTTCTGCGACGGTTTCTCGAATGCCCTCCATTTCCTCCACCGTGCGATCCATCGCGGCATCTCCCGTAATCACGATCTGGTTTGCCTGCTGCACCGCCGCCTCCACCTGTTGCGCATTGGTTTCCACGGCGTGCGTAGAGCTGACCATCTGCTGCACTCGCTCCAGTGCCTGGCTGAGTGCCTGAAACTGCTCCTGTGCCTGAGCGGTGAGACTGGCAATCGACGATTCGCTATCCTGCGACGTTTGAGCCATCTGATTGGCTGCAGTCTGCATCTGCACGACGATCTGCCGCAAACTGCCCAGGGTGTTGTTGTAGGCTGCTGCGATCGTGCCTACCTCATCATCCGTCACCGGGGCGCGCACAGTGAGATCGCCATCCAGCGCAGGACGAACGGTAGACAGAAGCTGAATCACATCTTGCTGCAATCGCTCCTTGGCAACCTTCTCACGATCGGCAATTTCTGCAAGCTGGGCGGATTGAGCCTGCAATCGCTCTACATATTCGCCCTGCTGAATTGCCACATTGAGCTGAGCCGCAATCTGCTTGGCAAACTCAATCTCCGTTTCCTGCCACTCTCTGGGCCCGCTGCACTGGTGAATACAGAACAAGCCCCAGAGTTCTTCGCCCTTAAGGAGGGGGATGACCAGATTTGCCCTGACTTGAAACTGACCCAAAACCTCGATGTAGCACGCCTGCAGATTTGCCTGATAGATATCGGCGGTCGCCCAAACTCGCCCCCGGCGATACTCCTCGGCATATCGCTCATTAAAGCAGTGATCGACCACCTGAACGGTCAGCGCAGAAGTATAGCCCGGACGCACATCTTCGGCGATCGTTTCTCCGGTGGTGAAGTGAGAATCGGCATGGAACTTGAAAATGGCAACGCGATCGACTTCGAGGAAATTGCGAATTTCTCGTGCGGTGGTCTTAAACACCTGCTGCAAATCGAGCGATCGGCGGATGCGATCCACCACGGAAAGAACAAAGCGCCCCTGCTCTGCCGACTGAGCCATCTGCATCGATTGTTCTCTGAGCTGCTTGAGCGATTCTGCAAGCTGTAGGGCAAGTCCGACCTGCACACCGACCTGAGCCAGCAAGTTGATATCGATTTGCTCCCAGTGGCGCGGCGCATCATTTTGGAAGGCTGCAATTAATCCCCAGAGCTGTTCTTCTTTGACGATCGGGGCAACCAGATAAGCAGTTGTGCCCCATTCCTGCAGCAGCGCGATCGGAAAATCGGACGACTCCACTGCCGAAACATCATCGACACAGAGCGTTTCTCGGCGGCGATAGCGTCCTCCCTCGCTCATTTGCAGCACATCTTCGCCAAAGATTTTCAGGTGCGACCCGACAATCGAGCTACAGTCGCGATCGGCATCCTCAACAATAAACTCGCCGCTCCAGTCTGAGTTAAAGCGATACAGCGCAACCCGATCGCTGCCGAGCTGCTGTCGCACTTCTTTGACAACTAATTGCAGGATGTGATCGATCGAGAAATTTTCTTGAAGCAGCGCTGAGCCAAGTTTATACGTCAGCTTGCTGTAGGAAACGCCCCGTTCTACGAGCTGTGCTAATCGCTGAGACTGGCTTTCGATCTGGTCTGATTTTTCCTGAACCCGCCCCACAAATTCGAGCTGCCGCAGCACCGTGCTGAGTCGATCGCTCAACAAAGACAGCAGCATGGTTTCAGCATCTGTCCAAACGCGCGGAGCTGCACACTGATAGACTGCGAGCAGTCCCCACAGGCTATCTCGCTCAAACACAGGCGCAATGAGGTAAGCTTTTGCCTGATATTTTTCCAGGGTTTCGATGTAGCAGCTCGAAAAGCCCGCACTATAGATATCGTTGACGCGCTTAATCTGTTGACGTTTGGCGTAGCTGCCGCCCTGCGTATCCTGCAAAATTTTGTCTTGATCGTCATTAAAGCTTGGCGCACCGCTCTGCTTTGTAGCACAGCGATCGTGGTTGACAATTTCAGGGGAGACCAGGCTCAGATCATTTGCCTGTGCCTCAACCAGTGAAAGCCAGCCAGCCCCCACGGACTCTGAAACAAATTCACCTCGCCAGTCCGAATAGAAACGATACACCGCAACCCGATCTGCCCTGTAAAACAGCCGCAGTTGCTCACAAAGATTTGTCAGTGCAGTATGGGTATCGGAAGAAGGAGTCGTGGCTTCCAGAATCTGAGCCAAAACCGGCTCCATTCTTGCTTTTTGCTGTCGCTGATCCCGAAACTCGATCGGCTGCATCTGTAACTGCA
>Ga0224722_1000963_pt1 | contig 16324 bp, 17 predicted proteins | sample Balambano_FR1_Me_FD_161646 | JGI IMG/M metagenome (GOLD analysis project Ga0224722, IMG submission 161646) | Freshwater sediment microbial communities from Lake Towuti, South Sulawesi, Indonesia - Balambano_FR1_MetaG | ecosystem: Environmental > Aquatic > Freshwater > Lake > Sediment | place... | reverse complement strand
GCATGGGGGAGACTTTTCAGACATCCTCTTGAAGAACGTTGATCTATCAAACGTTTAGGCAGACGTTTAGGAAGCGGATCGCACTTTTGCAACTTTATACCTATGCAAGGATTTATTGTTTCCCTGATTATTTTCACTGCCGTTTTTGCTGTCTTCAGTCTAGGACTCAATTTGCAGTGGGGATACACTGGACTGATTAATTTTGGGCACGTTGCCTTTATGACGATCGGGGCATACACCACCGTGCTGCTCACTCTTCAGGGTGTACCGCTGTGGCTGGCAACGCTGGCAGGTGCGGCACTGGCGGCTTTGCTGGGACTCTTGATCGGCTTTTCGACACTGCGGCTGCGAACCGATTATCTGGCGATCGTCACGATCGGGGTCTCGGAGCTAATTCGCCTGATCGCCGTGAACGAAGAGTGGCTGACGCGCGGCACGTTTGGGATTCAGCGATTTCCGCTGCCCCTGGCAGGCATCAACCCCAGTTTGCCGGTGCGGGTGGTGATGGTAGCAATTTTTGGAGGCGTGATTGCGCTGGGATACTGGCAGGGCTGGAAGTGGCTGCGACAACAGCTCAAGGCAGTTCCGCAGTCTGCGCTGGTGAATACGTCGATCGCAGCACTGGGCTATGTCACGTCACTCGCACTTTTGCTCTATGGCAGCGGCATGATTGCCCGTCAGCTTAAATTCTCAAACGCGCTGCCGCCTGCGGTTTTGGGGATTGGGCTGCTGGTGGGGCTGGCTGCAATTATCGCGCTGTACGTCTGGCTGGCAAAAAAAATGTCCGATCGCTTTCCTGCCTGGGCAAGTGGTTTGACGATCGTATTTATGGCAATTGTCGCGGTGCTGGGCATCTGGGCATCAAGCTACGCAATTCGATCGCTTTATGACTACAGCAGCAACCCGTCGAAAAATGGGCTGATGTTTGTGTCGGTGCTGATTGTGGCGTTGCTCTATTGGGCACTGGAGCGGCTGGCGCAGTCTCCCTGGGGCAGAATTTTGAAGGCAATTCGGGAAGATGAGGAAGTCGCCAGAGCACTGGGCAAAAACGTTTTTTGGTACAAGCTGCAGTCGCTGATGCTGGGCGGCGCGATCGCCGGAATTTCGGGGGCGATGTATGCCTGGCAGTTGACAACCGTTTATCCCGACAATTTTCAGCCGATCGTCACGTTCAATGCCTGGACGATGGTAGTGCTGGGCGGCGCAGGCAGCAACGCAGGCGCGATTCTGGGTTCCGCGATCTTCTGGGGATATCAAACGGTGACGCGCTTTATTCTGGAAGACATTGTGCCGCTGGACGATGCGCGGCTGGGTGCGTTTCGGGTGATGCTGATCGGGCTATTGCTGATGGTGCTGATGATCTGGCGACCGCAAGGCATTTTGGGCAAAAAGGAGGAGCTTACCCTTGGTCGATAATTTTTCTGAACGAGCGTCTGAACAGGAGATAGGGCGATCGGCTTTTGCGCCCTTACTCGCAGCCAGCGGACTCTCGAAAAGCTTCGGCGGCATCCGGGCAGTGGACAATGCGTCGATCGAGGTGCTTCCCGGCAGCATCACAGGGCTGATTGGTCCCAACGGGGCAGGCAAAACGACGCTGTTTAATCTGCTGTCAAATTTCATTCGTCCCGATCAAGGGGAAGTTGTATTTGATGGCTCGCAAATCCAGCAGCTTCCGCCCCACAAAATCACGCAGCAGGGACTCGTGCGCACGTTTCAGGTAGCTCGTGTTTTGTCGCGCCTGTCGGTGATGGAAAATATGCTGCTGGCAGCTCAGCAACAAACCGGAGAAAATTTCTGGAATGTCTGGCTGCGTCCAGGACAGAGCGCCAGAGAAGAGCGGCAGCAGCGGGAATATGCAAGCGAAATTCTAGCGTCGGTGGGGCTATCGCACATGGCACAGTCCTATGCCGGGTCGCTTTCGGGCGGACAGCGCAAACTGCTGGAAATCGCCCGCGCCATGATGGTTCGCCCCAAAATGATTTTGCTGGATGAGCCCGCCGCCGGGGTGAATCCCACGCTGATCAACCAAATCTGCGACTACATCCGCTACTGGAACCAGCAGGGCATGACCTTTCTGGTGATCGAACACAATATGGACCTGATCATGTCTCTGTGCGATCGCGTTTGGGTGCTTGCGGAGGGACGCAATCTTGCAGAAGGCACGCCAGCGATGGTGCAGCGCGACCCCAAAGTGCTGGAGGCATATCTGGGACAGTAGGACAAGCAGGCTACTCTACAGCCAGTTCCGGCTCGACGGGTTCATGTTCGACGACAAAGACATTGGAGTAAAGATTGGCGATGATCTGCTTGCCCTGCTGGGTCAGCTCCAGATAGCGCAAGCCGTCTTTAACATAGGGATAAACGCCATTCCAGTAAAACCTGGGATAGTTTTTCCGCAGGTCGCCCGGATGCCGATAGCCGAGGGATTTGTTTACCCCGGTTTCTTCAAATTCGTAGAACAGGGCGCTAATCTTTTTTAGGTAGCGCGGGTCGCTCAGTTGTCCGATCAGATCAGAAGCGCGAATTAAGCCCGGATAGTTGAGGGTGTCCTGATGGTCTTCGGCTTTGGGCACGGGGAAGCGCGTCAGCTCAATGTTTTGCTTTACTCGCTCGGCATCGATCAGGCTGTGCCCACCAAATCGCTCGTCGATAAACAGCTTGGCGCGATCGACATGATAAGGGGTTAACCCCGCATCAGAAGAACCCGGGGGAAGATGCACCATTTCTCCATTTTTCCCGGTGGCGTACCAGCCTTCCTGATCCTGTCGACACACGCCTTTCACATAGCCAATGTCATGACAGACCAGCGAAATAATGAAGTGCAGCCAGTCTTCACACGATACGCCGCCCTCGCGGATGTGCCGCCCCCTGAGAATTTCCTGCCCTACCAGCGTGACCAGAATCGTGTGCTCCACGTTGTGATAGAGCGCGTCGCTGTTGGCAATGTTTTCGAGCGCCATTGCCCCAACCCAACCAATGATGTCTTCGTAGTCGTGTTTCCAGCCGCCATAGGTGCGGCGATAGCCTTCTTTCAACTGGGAAACAAAGTGATTAATCAGCAGTTCTGTGGCGTTGAACATGGAAATTTTTTGACGTGGGGCAGGGGAAGATGGAGCAAGCGTGACTGCCAAGCATGGTGTAGCTTCAGGTGTTTCCTTAAAAGTGCCCAAAGAAAGGATACCGATCGCAGCTATAGCTACCCTATCGCATCTAAAAACCAAGAGATGTGAGCAAAAGCAACAGTTTAAAGATTATTCGTTACAAAAGTTTTATAAAACTCTCCGGATAGATAATCAAATTCCAGGTTTGATAATGTCCTCTCAGTAAAATGCGCTACAGAATATCCTGCACCATCTGAATCAGCCGATCGAGATGCTGCTCGCAAAATGCTTCGGCTTGCGGCAGGGGAATGCCCCGCTCGATCGCATAGGTCTCAAAAGCGTTATAAATCATTGCCTCTGCGATATCTTGCTCTTCTTGCCCGACCGCCCAGCGATACTCAATGCAGCCGCGAATAATTTGATCAACAAGTTGACGCTCGTACCGGAGGTCGGCAGTGAGCTGATCGGCGATCGATTGATAGGAATCCATCTCGAACCTGATTACAGCTTTTTTCACTCTGGTAAGGTACGGGGGGGTGGAGGCAAAGCCCCCATGCAGGGGCACAGCCCCTACCCCCCAATTTTTGTGCTTCATCAGCCTGAAATAAGGCTGTAATTCTGATTAATCCTGCTGCTGCGACTGAATCATCGCGCTGATAATGCGGTACAGCACCCTTGCGCCGACATTGCCATTCCACGCACTGTCGCCCGGAGCCACTTCGCACAGGTCAAACCCAATCACCTGCTTACCCGATCGCGCCAATTGCTTTAGCAAATAGGTAATTTCAGAAAATTGCAGTCCGCCCGGAACAGGGGTGCCCGTGTGGGGACAGAGCGACGGATCCAGCCCATCGATATCAAAGCTGAGGTAGACCGTATTCGACAGGTTGGAAATAATGTCTTCGCAGATTTGATGCCAGGTTTGCCCGGTAAACAGCCGCTCTTTCAGCGTCCAGTCGTAGAAAGGAACAATGCGATCGTCTGAATTTTGAATGCGATCGGCTTCGGATGGGGCAAGGTCACGAATGCCCACCTGCACCAAGCGACTGATTTGGGGCAGTTTCAGCGCATTGTCCATAATCGACGCATGGGAATATTCAAAGCCTTCGTATGCCATCCGCAAATCAGCATGGGCATCGATGTGCAAAATGCTGTACTCGTCATAAATTTTTGCCAGTGCCTGCATCAAACCCAGGGGCGAACTGTGATCGCCGCCCAGCACCCCCACCTTTTTGCCGGACATCAGCAGCCGGGTTGCTTCTGCTTCCAGCCAGGCGTTGAGTTCAACCGAGGCTTGATTAATTTCGTTGATCAGATCTGCCCAGGCATCCGGAGATTCGCCCTGCTCCAGAGCTGCGATATAGTCACCCGCTTTTGCACGAAGGGCATCATTGCGATCGAGCCATTCGGCAGAAACTTCCTGCGCTGCTACCCCGACTTCCCAAATCCGAATTCCTTCCGGGTCATGCAGGTCAATTTGCGTGGAGGCATCAATCACTGCGGCAGGTCCGCGTGCGGTTCCGGCTCCATAAGACACTGTGACTTCCCACGGCACAGGCAGAATCACTACCTTTGCTGTTTCGGGCGTAGACGGCAAGCCAAAAATATTGGCAGTTTTGCTGCCGACCCCATTGGGGTCATAGGTGGACTGGATTTTGGACTGTGTCTTGGAATCAGTAGAAGCAAAGTTAACCATAGAAAAGCAGGCGTAAAAATCTCATCTCAACCCTAGCTCAAACCTGACTCAAACATAAAATTAAGGGTGAGCACTGCCCACCCTCACTCACAATCTGAAACAGGCAACTTGCTAGAGCAGGTAGAGCAGGACGAAGAGAATCACCCACACAACATCAACAAAGTGCCAGTACAGCTCGGCGGCTTCAATGCCAAAGTGGTGCTCGCTGGAATAGTGGGCGCGTTTTCTCGATCGCCACAGCACCGCCAGAATTAGCACCAGTCCGAACAAAACGTGCAGCCCGTGAAAGCCAGTTAGCACATAGAAGGTACTGGCGTAGAGATTGGTTTTCAGCCCAAATTCCAGGTGGAAATATTCATAGAGCTGACCGATCAGGAAGATAACGCCCATTAGCCCGGTTGCCGCAAACCAGGCGCGGAATTTACCAACATCGTTTTTCTTGATCGCAGTGTCGGCATTGTGAATCACAAAACTACTCGACACCAGCAAAATCGTGTTGATTCCGGGCAGCAGCAGTTCCCGCTCTGGTGTGCCTTCGGGGGGCCAGTTGGGATAGACGGCGCGGAAGGTGAGATATGCCACAAACAGCCCCAGGAAGATCATGCTCTCTGCCACCAGAAAGACGATGATCCCAAAGAGGCGAAAGTCGGGATGTTCTTCGTGGGCGGCTGCACTGTCAGTATCGTAGTGTTGTCCAACGCGATCGACAGCCGTTCCTTCGATTGATCCTTGCATAGGTTCTCCAGATTACTAAGACAATGGCGACGAATCAGGCTGAAGTTCAGGCGAGGTGAATGGCGGCTCGTTTTCGCGGTTGTCCTCTTCTGGGTCAACGCCATAGTCATAGGGGCCGTGGGTAAGAACAGGCAGCACTTCAAAGTTCTCGATCGCCGGAGGAGAAGTTGTGAGCCATTCCAGCGTCAGGGCACGCCAGGGATTATCGCCTGCGGGTTTGCCTTTCCACCAGCTCCAGAGCGCGTTGATCAGGAAGGGGAAGGTCGAAATAGCGAGAATGTAAGCTCCGACCGTTGCCATCTGGTTTAGCGACGTGAAGCGCGGGTCATACATTGCAATCCGGCGGTTCATTCCCATCATGCCGAGCTTGTGCATGGGCATAAAGGTGAGGTTCATGCCGATTAGCGTCAGGGCAAAGTGAATTCTGCCAAGGTTTTCGTTCATCATGCGTCCGGTCATCTTCGGGAACCAGTGATAGATCGCCGCAAAGATGCCAAAGACGCTGCCGCCAAACAAAACGTAGTGCAGGTGCGCCACGATGAAATAGGTGTCGTGAACGTGGATGTCAAACGGTACAGAAGCGACCATGACGCCGCTAATGCCGCCGATCACAAACATACCGACAAAACCCATTGCAAATAGCATCGCGCTGTTGAGCGAGATCTTGCCGCCCCACATCGTGCCCAGCCAGCTAAAGATCTTGATCCCGGTAGGAACCGCAATCACCATCGTCGTGATCATGAAGAACATCCGCAGCCAGGCTGGAGTGCCGCTGGTGAACATATGGTGCGCCCAGACCAGCAGTCCCAAAAAGGCGATCGCCATACTGGAATAGGCAACTGCCCGATAGCCAAACAGCGGCTTACGCGAGTGAACCGGAATGATTTCTGAGATTGCCCCAAACAGCGGCAGGATCATAATGTAAACCGCCGGATGGGAATAGAACCAGAACATGTGCTGATAAACGATCGGATCTCCGCCGCCCGTGGGGTTAAAGAACGCTGTGCCCACCAGCAGGTCAAACGCCAGCAGAATCAGCGCCCCTGCCAGGACAGGAGTCGAAAGCAGAACTAAGCCCGACGTTGCCAGCATCGACCAGCAGAACACGGGCATATCATTTAAGCCCATGCTGGGGACGCGCATTTTCAGGATCGTCGTCAGGAAGTTAAGCGCGCCCAGGATGGAGGAGGTTCCCAAAATCAGCAGGCTAAAGATCCAGATGCCTTCGCCCACCTTGCCGCTGACAATGCTGAGAGGCGGATAAGAAGTCCAGCCCGCCTGTGGAGCCTGAATCAGCAAACTGCCCACCAGCATGACGCCACCCACGGGGATCATCCAGAAAGCGAGGGCATTCAGCTTGGGAAACGCCATATCTCGCGCCCCAATCAGCAGCGGAATCAGATAGTTTGCCAGCCCTGCGCCCGCCGGAATGATCCACATGAAGATCATGATTGTGCCGTGCAGGGTCATCAAGCTGTTGTATAGCTCTGGCGGCACTAAGTCAGAAGCAGGGGTTGCCAGTTCGGTTCGCATGATGTCTGCCATCAAGCCGCCGATTAAATAGAAAATAAACGAAGTCACGAGATATTGAATCCCAATGACTTTGTGGTCGGTATTAAAGGTGAAGTAATCCTGCCAGCGCCGCTCGGATTGACCGTGTCCGTGCTGCTTGACCTCTGGAGGTGTGGCAACGATTGGCATTTCCGCGTTTGTCATAAGCTCGATCGCCAATAAAAAGACCAACAAAAAAAGAGAGAAATTAAGCCGCAGGCTGAACAGACTGAAGCGACTTCAGGGTTTCGGCAGTGATGCCAAGTTCCGCAGCAACAGGAGCCAAGCGATCTGCATCAGTGCGCTCAGAGTCAGTCCGCTCAACCAGCGTCGCTACGGTTTGATCGCCCCCTTTCTGAGCGACCACCTGAGACTGAATCCACTGGTCATAGACTTCCTGGCTTTCGACGTAGAGCTTCGCGCCCATTGCGCCGTGGTAGGGTCCACAAAGTTCCGCGCAAACGATCGGGTATTCGCCTTCCCGTTTGGTCTGGAACCGCAGTTCGGCAGGTTGACCAGGGATCGCGTCCTGCTTCAGGCGAAACTCAGGCAGCCAGAAGGCGTGCAAAACGTCTTGCGCTTTAATCGTCAGCTTCACATCAGAGTTGACGGGAACGTGGAGTTCTCCTGAAGTAATGCCACTTTCTGGATAAGTAAAGATCCAGGCGTACTGAAGCCCCATGACATCAACGCTGAGATCAGGTTCTTTGCCCTGGGTGCTGGGATCTGCGCCAACGCCCAGAGCCAGATGATGGTGCATCGAGTGCGTTTTGGGGCTGCTCTGCCCATCGACGATCGGCGTTGCCAGGTCTGTATCTGCCATTGCCACCTGCACTTCAGGTGTTCCTTCGATCGCATCGGGATCAAAGCCGCCCATGTTGCGGTACACATCAAAGCTGTAAACGCTGAGGAACAGGACGATGAACACCGGGATCGCTGTCCAGACAATTTCGAGAGGAATGTTGCCTGCGATCGGCGGACCGTCGGTATTGTCCCCTTTGCGACGACGGAAGCGAATCGCACCGATGACGATCGCGCCTTCCACAAGCAGAAAGATTCCTGTTCCCACAGTCAGCATCGTGTTGAACAGTCCGTCGATTACGGTGGCGTCATCGGAAGCTTGAACGGGGAGCAGTCCATGATTTTGTCCATACCAGATGCTCACCAGCGTTAGTGCAATGCCAGCCAGCATCGTGAGGATACTATTCGGAATGTTTTTCACGGTGAGTCAGGAGAGTGAGAGAGATTACACACCACACAGCTATTGCCAGGAATGACATTGCCAGGAATAACTATGATGATTTCAGGAGGGGAGCTGTCTAATATTGCATGTTGCAACTGTTTCAACTTAAGTTTCGACTCAGAGTTTCGACTCAGAAGGTTCAACAAGGCGTTTAATCCTGGGCAGAACCAAGCTTTTGAAGCTAAATCGAAAAAATTACTGCTGCGATAGAGGATTCAGCGAATGGCTAGCAAAACTGGCGGAAACGCTCAGCGATACAGCCCCTCTAACACGGTAGCGAACTATTCTTTTTTTAACCATTCTTTGAGAGAATCTTTGAAAGAAAAAATACATAAGCTGATAAACAAGCTGATAAACACAATTGGTAAACCTACAAAGACGACGAAAAGATAGACTTTCTTAATGTTTTCTTTGGGATCGTTCAGCCATAGCGCTTCAATTCGTTGATGTTATTTAAGCGAATTTAAGTCGTCGGTAAAGTTTAAATAAAGTTGAATTATTCGTTTATTGAAAAAGAGCGAATCCTGGCTCACTCGATCGGTGCTGAATTACAGCGTTAGCAGATTACCGCTTGAACTGGGCGGATAAGCGGATAAATCGAGAGGCGATCGCTATGATGAAGAAGGGTCGCCTATCGAATCTATTGCTCAAATCGCTCTCCACTCCACACCCACTTCATCTTCTCCCCGCAACTTCTCTCGGCAACCGAGCCGGGATGGTTGGATAGGCATTGGATCAAACTGTTCCTATTGATGCTGAAAGAGCGATCGCTGCAAGATTGCCTTTCTTCCTGAAACTTCTGTTTTCGCATTTGTCTCTTGCAATCCGTGCCCTTAGTAAAATGTAAACATTTTCATCCTAAGAATCAAAAGAAATTCCGAAGCATCTGAGCTTTTAGAATTTGTATCTCTAAAGTAGGGACTACAGCAGTTTAATAAGGCTGTTCTGGCTTGAACCAGGCATCCTCCCTAAAATAGGAATCTGGAAGGCGGATGAACTAGGGAGCGCAATTTTACTTACCTGCCCTAGCACTAAAACTGCGCTTCCCGCTTTTAACCTCATAGCAGCCTGTCTTCAGGTAGGTTACATACTAAAATCTACATTTGGTCTTATTTCTCCTGACAAACGGAATGGCTTTAATGCAAAAAAGGAGGCATGGCGAATGACTGATTCGCTGCATTCCAAACTGCGTTTAGAACTGAAATCAGAAATGTTGACTCCTGTTTCTTCGCAAGTAACCGAAACACCCCGTCCTCAATCTGCTCAACCTGCCCTCGCCCCTCAAGATCGCGTGCGCCGCCTGGTCTGGAAAATGGCAATTGCGACGCTGATTTTGATGGCGATCGGCAGTGCAACCCGCGTGATGAATGCCGGACTTGCCTGCCCCGACTGGCCCCTCTGCTACGGTACGCTATTCCCAGCGCAGCAAATGAATTTGCAGGTGTTCCTGGAATGGATTCACCGCCTTGACGCTGCCCTGATTGGGCTAATGGCGATCGCTCTGGTCGGCTACTCGTGGTGGAAGCGGCAGGCATTACCTCGCTGGACTCCCTGGGCTGCGACCCTCGCGCTGGGGCTGATTGTGTTTCAGGGCGTGCTGGGTGGACTGACCGTCACCGAAATGCTGCGCTTTGATATCGTTACCGCCCACCTGGGAACTGCGCTTACTTTTTTTATTACCCTGCTGGTGATGGGAACACTGCTCCTGCCGCATCAGCCTACAGGAACGGTCGGCAGGTTGCCCTGGCTGAGCCTAACGGCAGCAATTTTGATCTATCTTCAGAGCATCTCTGGGGCGCTGGTGGGTTCTCGCTGGGCGCTCCACCAGTGTCTGGTCGTCACACAGCTTTGTAGCGTCATGAATATTCACCTGCTTGGGATTATTCCTGCAACGCTGATGACGCTGATAGCTGTGATCTTGGCTTGGCGGACTCCTGCGCTCAACGGTTCTCTCCGCAAGATTGCTAACCTGACCGGACTGCTGCTGCTGCTCCAGCTCACGCTCGGCTTTGCCACGTTCCGTCTTCACTTGCAGGTCGAACCGCTGACGATCGCTCACCAGATGATCGGTGCATCGCTGCTCGGATCGCTGGTTTGCTTCACGGTTCTGGGTCTGCGCGATCGCAAGCCAGTTCAGACTGAGTCTCGCTCAGAAGACTTTGTGCAGCCTGCCTAACCCCACCACTCACCCACCCCAATTCCCTATCCCGATCCTTCATTCCTTTTTCGATACAGGTTAAGACGAATGCAACAAACCACCTGGACAGAAACTCCCCGGCACCACCAAAACCTCTGGCAGGTGATGCAGAGTTACTGGCAACTGACCAAACCTCGCATTATTATTCTCCTTTTAATTACCACCGCAGGCAGCATGTGGATTGCGGCAGCAGGCAAAGTTGATCCCTTCCTGCTGCTGATTACCCTGGTGGGCGGTACGCTGGCAGCCGCTTCAGCCAACACCATCAACTGTCTGTACGATCGCGATATCGACTATGAAATGGAACGGACGCGCCATCGTCCCCTGCCGTCGGGTCGAATTCAGCCGCTGCACGCACTGCTGTTTGCGATCGGTTTAGCCATTATTTCCTTCACGCTGCTGGCAGTGTTTGCCAATCTGCTGAGTGCCTGCCTTGCAATGTCGGGCATTGTCACCTATGTCCTGGTCTACACGCACTGGCTGAAGCGTCACAGCACTCAAAATATTGTGATTGGCGGTGCGGCTGGCGCAATTCCGCCGCTGGTGGGCTGGGCTGCAGTCACGGGCAATTTGAGCTGGGCAGCCTGGGTGTTTTTTGCGATCGTCTTTTTCTGGACACCGCCCCACTTCTGGGCACTGGCAATGATGATCGAGAAAGACTATGCCAAAGTTGGCGTGCCGATGTTGCCCGTTGTTGCAGGACGCGAAGCCACGGCAAAGCAAATCTGGATCTACACGCTGCTGATGCTGCCGATTACGCTGCTGCTGGTTTACCCGCTTCATGTCATGGGAACCTTCTATGCGATCGTCGCCCTCGGACTTGGCGCAATCTTTCTGGCAAAAGCCTGGGCAGTGCTGGGCGATCCGATGGATCAGCAAGCCGCCCGATCGCTGTTTAAATACTCGATTCTTTATCTAATGCTGCTCTCCGCAGGCATGGCGATCGATAGTCTGCCCGTCACTCAGGCAATCACCAGCACGATCGCCGAAAACCTGAATACCGTGATCAGCAGTCTGCCAATTCATCTGAGCTAGTTGCCAAGTTTCAGCTCTCTCTGAGCAAACAAATTCTGCTAGACCAGAAGCCAGACCGGAAGCCAGATCCAAAATTAGGCTAATTCATTTGACTGACACGATCGAACAGCACGAGGTGGGGCAACCCACCTTTTTCTTATCCTTGGAGGCAGCTTCCGCTATCTCCCTCAATGTTGATGATGTCAACGCATCCGCTACGTTCGTCAAGCAACACTTCGGCTTCAGCGAGGAAATGTCAGCCGATGGTTTTGTGTCACTCTCTAGGAAAGATGTTGGGTTTAACCTAATCTTTCTAAAAACTGGGTTGGAAAGCTTCAAGCCAATCCATATGCGCGGACATCGAGCAGACGGTTTGCTGATTGCTTTAGTGGTGAATGACATCGATACAGAATATGCCCGAATACAAGCAGAAGGGGTGACGATTACGACTGCGATCGAAACCGAACCCTGGGGTGAACGATTCTTTCAGGTTACAGATCCAAACGGTATTGTGATTCAGCTTGTCCAGTGGATGACAGAACCAAATCCGCAGCCATAATCTAAGATTTTGCAGAGGTCGAGGACACAATTACGATCATTTCAACTATGAGCTAGAGACAACAATTTGATGATTGTCTCAAAAGACGCAGATATGCATGACCTGAGTTTGGTATCTGGAAACCCACCGAAAGTTATTGGGCTTCGACTAAGAAGCTGTTCAACATTACAAGTTGAGAATTTACTGCGCCAGAACTGCGATCAGATTATTTTACGAAAATGAGAATTTATCGCTGCTTGCTGAAAGAAAGAATTTCAAATCTGGGTTGACATCCATCCTACCTACTGATAGGATAGCTGCATGAAGCAAGTAGATACCAAAATCCTCATCCTTGATGTTGCTCAAGATCTGATCCAGCGTCTTGGTGTCAATGGGATGAGCTATCAAGACATCAGTGAAGCGGTTGGCATTCGTAAGGCAAGTGTTCACACCCACTTTCCTAAAAAGGAAGATCTGCTGGTGGCGCTGCTGGATCGATATAGCGATCGCTTTCTGCAAATCTTTGATGGCATTCTGGCTTCAAGCGACTCCTCGGAGGTTAAACTGCGACGCTACTGTGGCTTGTTTGAAGCAACCCTAAGTAGCGGCAATCAGGATAAAGCCTGTCTCTGTGCCATGCTTGGAGCAGAATTGCAGACTTTGAATGATCCGACCGTAGAGCGAGTTCGCAGCTTCTATCAAGCGAATCGGTCGCGAATCGCAATCCTGCTAGAGACCGGACGAGAAGACGGAAGTTTTCGTTTTCCGGGCGAAGTGCAGAGTATGGCATCGTTAATTTTTGGCTTGTTAGAAGGGGGAATGTTAGTGGCTCGGGTGCAGGGCGGGGCAGAACAATTCCACCAGAACATTGAGCAACTTTTGCGATTGGTCAAAGGATAATTTTTTTACCTGCTAAACATCCAACTAGTAGGAAGTAAAAAGAATGAACATGACAATTGGAATTTTAGGCACTGGGAGAATGGGCGTTCGCTTGGCACAGATGTTTGCCCGTACAGGGCAGCCTGTGATTTTAGGATCGCGGAATGTTGACCGGGCAGCGCGAATTGCGGCAGGGCTGGAGTTATCTACATTAACGCCAGGGAGCTATGAAGATGCTGCTAATGCGGATGTGGTGCTTCCCGCGATGTTTCTGCGAGATGGTTTGTTGGAGATTTTGGAACCGCTGCGGCACTACTTTGATGACAAGGTGTATATCGACATTTCCAATCCGTTTAACGACACCTACACGGATTTCATTCTACCTTGGGACACCAGTGGCGCAGAGCAGATTCAACATCGGTTTCCCAAGACAAGAGTGGTAGGGGCTTTCAAAAATGTTTGGTGGGAAGTGTTTGATGCCCCCAATTTTGGCGAGGAGGTGAGTGATGTTTTTGTGGTCGGCGACGATGCGGCGGCAAAAACAACTCTGTTCCAACTGGTTGAGAAAACGCCCTTTCGATACATTGATGCAGGGCAATTGTCCAATGCTCGCACGATCGAACGCATGACGTTACTGAGTGGCGAATTAGGGCAACGCTACGGTTATTTCCCGCGCATGAACTACAAGTTGCTGGGTGAACCTTGGACAGTCGGACAGCGCGATCGCCTTGCACATCTGATTGCTGCCAACCCAGTCGCTTAAAAGGTTGGAACAATGAAACGAAACCAACCCTACAACTCATGCCCTGTCTGGAATCATTGGCGATACCGGAACGAATGTTGGCTTCTCAAACAGTGGTTTCTACTTGAACAGGAGGCACTTTCAATACATTGTTTTGAGTCTGATTCAAACTCAATTCAGTCGTAACGATCGCAGTTTTTGAGATTGAGAAAAATCTACACCGATGGAAATGTCTATATACCCATCTCCGCATTACACGCATGTCTCCTGCTCTCTTGCTCGTACTTACTTGTTAACTGGTTGATGACTCACAATGTTGATGATCATCCCATTGGGATCTGCCACAAAAAATCGCCGCACGCCCCAAGGTTCGTTCTTTATGGGGTATACGATGTCGAAATCTGCTGCAACCGCCGTTGCATACAAGCTATCTATATCAGACACCTCCACAGACATATGAGGATGCAGACCTGATGGATCAGCCCCTAATACACTGATTTGGGTGGTTGGATGATCAGGGTTGACGAACGTCATAATCCAACCGAGATCCATTGCAAGATCTAGTCCTAAAAAATCGGTGTAAAAGGTGCGGCTCTCCTCATACTGGTGTGCCTTGATATTTGGCACGACTCTCCGGATGCTCATGGGTTGTTTTCCTTGCATTAACGACGAGTTGATTTATAGACGCATTGTAGCCAACACAGTCAACGTTCAATCTGCTTTAGCTCCTCAGTTTTGAGTCACGTCCAAGCGATTTCTGCAAACCATTCCTTTCCTCAATAGAGGAGAACAATCATGATTCAGCTCTACGGTCACGAACTCTCTGGTAACAGTTACAAAGTCCGGTTGTTTTTGGAACTCCTCAACCTCGACTATGAGTGGATTAAAGTCGATTTGATCAAAGGCGAACACAAGGCTCCAGAATACCTGGCGTTAAATCCCTTTGGGCAAGTTCCGCTCCTGATAGACGGAGACACGCAACTGGCGGATGCCCAAGCCATTCTCGTCTACTTGGCTCGACAGTATGGCGGAGATCCGTGGTTGCCGATCGACACCTTACCGCTGGCTCAAGTCGTTCGCTGGCTATCTATAACTGCGGGTGAAGTCCGGCAGGGTCCTGAAAATGCACGGCTGCACTACTTGTTTGGCGCAACCAGCATCAACATTGAACGGGCACATCAGAAGGCAGAATACATTCTTACCCAACTTGATCAGCACTTGAGCACTCGTACCTGGCTTGAATTTGAGCATCCCACGATCGCCGATATTGCCGTCTTTCCCTACGTCGCCCTCGCCCCTGATGGCAAGATTGATCTGGCTCCCTATCCGCAGGTGCTGTCCTGGGGCGATCGCGTCAAACAACTCCCTGGATACATCCCAATGGCGGGACTGTAGACCACGTACTGACAACTTCTGAATGGAGAGAAAGCATTATGGCAATTCCTAGTTGGACTCACCCAGAATCCCCCTTTCATCCTGGTGAACTGGCAATTCAGGCTCGCATGGGTGTGCAAGATCGCATAGATAAACAGGGACGGCGGGTGATTCGAGCGTTTCTTCCCGATCAACATCGCCAATTCTTTGCCCAACTACCCTACGTCATTGTCGGAACGGTGGACGCTGCGGGTCATCCCTGGGCTTCCATCCTGGTCGGCAATCCTGGCTTTCTCTCCTCTCCCAACGAGCATACTTTGCAAGTCACTGCTCAGCCTTTATGGGGTGATCCGCTGGGGGCCAATTTGGTAGAGGGGATTGACATTGGTTTTCTGGGGATTGAATTACCCACTCGCCGTCGTAACCGTGTGAATGGAGTCGTCACCAACGTTCGCAATGATGGCTTTGAGGTGCAAGTTCAGCAAAGCTTTGGCAATTGTCCCCAATACATCCAGGCGCGCCAGTCTGAATTGAAGCCCTTTGATGTATCAGACCCGAAGCCAATCTATCGGGTGGATCACCTGGGGGAAGCAGAGCGGGCGATCGCGGCAGCAGCAGATACCTTCTTTATCGCCACTGCTTATCAGGCAACCTCAGCGGGGCTGGCGAGTGGAGTGGATGTTTCCCATCGCGGGGGGAAGCCAGGGTTCGTCAGAATTGACGATGACTATACCCTGACGATTCCTGATTTCTCTGGGAATAACCACTTCAACACCTTCGGCAATTTAGCGCTCAATCCCCATGCTGGCTTGCTGTTTATTGATTTTCAGCAGGGCGATCTGTTGTATCTCACCGGAACAGCGGCAGTGATTTGGGAGGGTGAAGAAATTCGTCACTATGCTGGGGCAGAACGATTATTGCGCTTTCAGCTCCAGCGGGGGTATCGGGTCACCGGAAGTCTTCCCATGCGCTGGTCGGAGCCTGAGTTCTCCCCGTTTCTAGAGCCACTCGGCTCATGGTAGTCCTACATTTTTTGGAAATTAACGATGAAACTGCATACAGATTTCAGTCAACAGGTGGTGATATTCACGAACGATTTGCCCTGGCTTGATTCGCCCATGCCAGGTGTGCAACGGCGAATGCTAGAGCGAGATGGCGAAGAGATTGCCCGCGCCACGTCCATCGTTCGCTACGCTCCCAATAGCCACTTCCCGGCTCATCGGCATGGTGGGGGTGAAGAGTTTTTCGTTCTTG
>Ga0224722_1000962_pt1 | contig 16325 bp, 28 predicted proteins | sample Balambano_FR1_Me_FD_161646 | JGI IMG/M metagenome (GOLD analysis project Ga0224722, IMG submission 161646) | Freshwater sediment microbial communities from Lake Towuti, South Sulawesi, Indonesia - Balambano_FR1_MetaG | ecosystem: Environmental > Aquatic > Freshwater > Lake > Sediment | place... | reverse complement strand
CGCCAGCTGGTGCGGCCGCTGGAGGATCTGGAGGCGGGGGCCGTGGCGGTGGCGCGCGGCAATTTCCCCGATGCGTTGGGGGAGCAGGGCTCGCGGGAGGTGCGTCGGTTGACTCGCACCTTCAATCACATGTCGAGCTCCATCAAGAGCCTGATCGAGGAGCGCAACCTGATGATGGCGGGCGTCTCCCACGATCTGCGTACCCCGCTGACCCGTATCCGGCTGGCGACCGAGATGATGTCCTCCGGCGATGAGTACCTCAAGGAGAGCATCAACGCGGACATTGACGAGTCCAATGGCATCATCGATCAGTTCATCGACTACATTCGGCCGGACGAGGGGCTGGATACCCAGCAGATCGATCTGACCCAGCTGATCCACGACAGCTTGCTGGTGCAGACCGATCAGGGACTGGAGGTGGAGCTCGAGTTGCCGGCCGAGGCGGTGCGGGTGGCCTGCAACCCCATCAGCATCCGCCGCATCCTCAACAACCTGTCGGGCAATTCGCTGCGCTATGGCGCAAGCCGGCTGCAGGCCGAGCTCAAGGATGATGGTCACTGGGTGCGGCTGCGGCTGTCGGATGACGGCCCCGGCATTCCGGAGCAGGATTACTACCGGGTGCTCAAGCCCTTCACCCAGGGCAACGAGGCCCGTACCGGCAGCGGCAGCGGCCTGGGGTTGGCCATTGTCGCCAAGATCGTGTCCCAGCATCATGGTACCATCAGGCTGGGGCGCTCCGAGCTGGGGGGCTTGCTGGTGGAGATCCGGCTGCCCAAGAACCAGCCGCTGGAGTGGATTGATTGAACGAAGGGCGTATCCGTGGATACGCCCTTTGCATGTCAGGCTTGCGGCTCGCTGGTCTTGCGGTAGCGCCTGCCGTATTTCAGCTGCTGGATCAGCAGGGCGGCGACGATGAGCGCCAGCCCGATGGGGGTGGCCGGGTGGATGGTTTCGCCGATCAACAGGTTGAGCAGTACTAGTGAGGCAAACGGCGAGATGAAGATGAGGTTGCTGATGGGGGCCGTGTTGGTGGCGTTGCGCAGCGCCATCAGCCAGAGCACGAAGCCAAAACCCATCTCGAACAACCCCACATAGATGGCTCCGGCCCACCCCTGCCAGGCGGTCATGGCAAAGTCCGAGAGCAGCCAGGTCGCCGCGACGATGAAGGGCAAACTGATGATGAAGCCCAGCAGCAGACTGACGATGGGGTCGCCCTGGTTGCGGGTGTTGAGGATCCAGTAGCCGGCCCAGATCAGGGTCGACACCAGCGCCAGCGTGACGCCGAGGGGGCTGTCGAACTGCAGACCGAATACATCCCCTTTGGTGGCGATCACCAGCGCGCCGAAGTAGCCGAGCACGATGGCCACCCCGTCACGGCGGCGCAGCTTCTGACCGAGGAAGGGCACCGCCAGCAGACTGAGGGTGATGGCCCAGGTGTAGTTGAGGGTCTGTGCCTGCTGGGCGGGCAACAGGTCATACGCCTTGAACAGCAGCAGGTAATAGAGGAAGGGGTTGAGTACTCCCAGTGCCAGATAGTAGAGGGGACGACTCTTGATGTAGCCGAGCAGCAGCGGCAGTTTGCCCTGACAGGCCACTATCACCCCCAGCGTCAGGGTCGAGGTGCAGGCCGCGACCAGCAGCAGCTGCACCGGTTCAAAGTAGGCGAGGGAGATCTTGAAGGCGCTGGCAACCGTCGACCAGAGGGCGACGGCGCAGAGCCCATATTGATAGGCTTTTTTCTGATCTTTGAGCATGGGGTGTCGTTCCGATGACGAAGGCCGGCGCACAGTCTACCAGCCTGTTTGCAACATTGTCGTTATCCCTGCCAGGCAAGGGCTTGCCCAGCCGTTGGCGAGATCCATCTGTCACATAAAATTGCGCACAATCTGTTCGCCTTCTCTTGCGCAAATTGAAAAAATCCGTATAATCCCCTCCGCTTACCCATGAGGTAAGCGAGACGATATGTCTGCTTGCTGAGTTTCCCGCTTGCGGGGGCCAGCCATACAGTCCTCCCGATATGGGAGGAAACGTGAAAAATCACACCTCTGGCGGGAGCAATCTCGGTCGGGCGGTGTTGATTTATGTTCTTTTATCTATTGGAGCTCTGTCAATGCAGAACCAAAGAATCCGTATCCGCCTGAAGGCTTTTGATCATCGCCTGATCGATCAATCCACTGCGGAAATCGTTGAAACTGCAAAGCGCACCGGCGCGCAGGTTCGCGGTCCTATTCCGCTGCCGACTCGCAAAGAGCGCTTCACCGTCCTGATCTCCCCGCACGTCAACAAAGATGCGCGTGATCAGTACGAGATCCGCACTCACAAGCGTCTGGTAGACATCGTTGAGCCGACTGACAAGACCGTTGACGCCCTGATGCGTCTGGATCTGGCAGCTGGTGTAGACGTCCAGATCAGCCTGGGTTAATTACGGAAAGAGGTTGATAACAATGACAATCGGTCTTGTAGGTCGCAAAGTGGGTATGACTCGCATCTTCACTGAAGATGGCGTTTCTATCCCGGTGACTGTTATCGAAGTTGAAGCTAACCGTGTAACTCAGGTCAAATCTGTAGAAACCGACGGCTACAACGCTATTCAGGTTACCACTGGCGCCAAGAAAGCCAGCCGTGTAACCAAGCCGGAAGCTGGCCACTTCGCCAAAGCTGGTGTAGAAGCCGGTCGCGGTCTGTGGGAATTCCGCCTGAACAACGGTGAAACTTTCACTGTTGGTAGCGAGCTGAAAGTAGATCTTCTCGCTGACGTTAAGCTGGTAGACGTTACCGGCACATCCAAGGGTAAAGGTTTTGCCGGTACTGTTAAGCGCTGGAACTTCCGCACCCAGGATATGACCCACGGTAACTCTCTGTCCCACCGTGTACCTGGCTCCATCGGTCAAAACCAGACCCCGGGCCGTGTATTCAAGGGCAAAAAGATGGCTGGTCACATGGGTGCTGAGCGTGTAACGACTCAGAACCTGGAACTGGTTCGTGTTGACGCTGAACGCAACCTGCTGCTCATCAAAGGCGCAGTACCGGGTGCAACCAACGGCAACGTGATCGTTAAACCTGCCGTCAAAGCGTAACGTCTGAGGAGATAGTAATGGAATTGGTAATGAAAGACGCCAAGAGCGCTCTTGAAGTTTCCGAGACTACCTTCGGGCGCGAATTCAACGAAGCTCTGGTTCACCAGGTTGTCGTTGCTTATGCCGCTGGTGCCCGTCAGGGTACTCGTGCGCAGCTGACTCGCTCTGAAGTGTCTGGTGGCGGCAAAAAGCCGTGGCGTCAGAAGGGTACTGGTCGTGCCCGTGCTGGCTCCATCCGTTCGCCCATTTGGCGTTCCGGTGGTGTGACTTTTGCAGCTAAGCCGCAAGATCACAGCCAGAAAGTAAACAAGAAGATGTACCGCGGCGCTATCCGTAGCATCCTGTCCGAGCTGGTACGTCAAGAGCGCCTGATCGTTGTTGAGAAGTTCGGCATCGAAGCTCCGAAGACCAAAGAACTGATCGCCAAGCTGAAAGAAATGGAACTGACTGACGTTCTGATCGTGACTGCTGAAGTCGATGAGAACCTGTTCCTGGCTGCTCGTAACCTGTACAAAGTTGACGTGCGTGACGTTGCCGGTATCGACCCGGTCAGCCTGATCGCTTTCGACAAGGTTCTGATGACTGCTGACGCAGTTAAGCAAATCGAGGAGATGCTGGCATGATCCGTGAAGAGCGTCTGCTGAAAGTTCTGAAGGCTCCGCACATCTCTGAAAAGAGCACCATGGTCGCAGAAAAGCAGAACACTATCGTGTTCAAAGTTGCTGTTGATGCCACCAAGGCGGAAGTCAAAGCTGCAGTTGCGAAACTGTTCGAGGTCGAAGTTGAGACCGTCCGTACCCTGAACATGAAGGGTAAGACCAAGCGCGCAGGTGCACGCGTAGGCCGTCGTTCCGATTGGAAAAAGGCTTATGTGACCCTGAAAGCTGGTCAGGACATCGACTTCATGGGCGCAGCCGAGTAAGAGGAGTTCTGAAAAATGGCAATCGTTAAGTGCAAGCCTACTTCTCCGGGCCGCCGCCACGTCGTCAAGATCGTCAACCAAGACCTGTACAAGGGTAAGCCCTTTGCAGCTCTGCTGGACAAGAAAGACAAGTCCGGTGGTCGTAACAACAACGGCCGCATCACCACCCGTCACATCGGCGGTGGTCACAAGCAACACTACCGTATCGTCGACTTCAAGCGCGACAAAGACGGTATCCCGGCCAAAGTAGAGCGCCTGGAATACGATCCTAACCGTACCGCAAACATCGCCCTGGTGCTGTATGCAGACGGTGAGCGTCGTTACATCCTGGCTCCGAAAGGCCTGAAAGCTGGTGATGCAATCGCTTCTGGTGCTGATGCCGCAATCAAGGTAGGTAACACCCTGCCGATGCGCAACATCCCGGTCGGTTCTACCGTTCACGCTGTTGAGATGAAGCCTGGTAAAGGTGCCCAGCTGGCTCGTTCCGCTGGTACTTTCATCCAGATCCTGGCTCGTGAAGGTAACTATGTAACTCTGCGTCTGCGTTCCGGCGAAGTACGTAAAGTTCTGGCCGAGTGCCGCGCCACCATCGGTGAAGTTGGTAACTCCGAGCACATGCTGCGTCAACTGGGTAAAGCCGGTGCAAACCGCTGGCGTGGTATTCGTCCGACCGTTCGCGGTATGGCGATGAACCCGGTCGACCACCCGCACGGTGGTGGTGAGGGTCGCAACAAGGGCATGCAGCCTGTGTCCCCATGGGGCCAGAAGGCTAAAGGCTTCAAGACCCGTAAGAACAAGCGTACCGACAAGTACATCGTACGTCGTCGTAACAAGTAATTGTTAACATAGAGGAATCACCATGCCACGTTCTCTCAAGAAGGGTCCATTTATTGACCTGCACTTGCTGAAGAAGGTAGAGAAAGCGGTGGAAAGCGGGGATAAAAAGCCGGTTAAGACCTGGTCCCGTCGTTCAATGATCATCCCGAACATGATCGGTTTGACCATCGCTGTCCATAATGGTCGTCAGCACGTTCCGGTTTTCGTTACCGAAGAAATGATCGGTCACAAACTGGGTGAATTCGCACCGACTCGTACTTATCGCGGCCATGCTGCTGATAAGAAGGCTAAGAAGCGCTAAGGGATAAATGATGGAAGCTATCGCTAAACACCGTTATGCCCGTACTTCTGCCCAGAAAGCTCGTCTGGTAGCCGATCAAGTACGTGGTCTGTCCGTAGACAAGGCTCTGAACATCCTGACCTTCAGCCCGAAGAAGGCTGCAGCTCTGGTGAAGAAAGTGCTGGAATCTGCCATTGCAAACGCTGAGCACAACGAAGGCGCCGATATCGACGCGCTGCGTGTTGCTACTATCATGGTCGACGAAGGTCCCTCCATGAAGCGCATCCGTCCGCGTGCCAAAGGTCGTGCGGATCGTATCCTCAAGCGTACCGCTCACATCACCGTAGTGGTATCCGACGCTAAGGCTGGGAGATAAGCAATGGGTCAGAAAGTACATCCTAATGGCATTCGCCTGGGTATTACCAAGCCTTGGAATTCTACCTGGTTCGCGAACACCAAAGACTTCGCTGACAACCTGTACAGCGATTTTCAAGTACGCCAGTTCCTGACCAAGGAACTGAAAAACGCGTCCTTGTCCAAGATCACCATCGAGCGTCCGGCCAAGAGCATCCGTGTGACCATTCACACCGCTCGTCCGGGTGTTGTGATCGGTAAGAAAGGCGAAGACGTTGAGAAACTGCGCAAAGCTGTAGCCGCAATTGCTGGCGTGCCTGCTCAGATCAACATTTCCGAAGTCCGCAAGCCGGAGCTGGATGGCAAACTGGTTGCCGACAGCATCACTTCCCAGCTGGAGCGTCGTGTAATGTTCCGTCGTGCTATGAAGCGCGCCGTACAGAACGCAATGCGCCTGGGTGCCAAGGGCATCAAAGTGGAAGTTTCCGGTCGTCTGGGCGGCGCTGAAATCGCGCGTACCGAATGGTACCGTGAAGGTCGTGTGCCGTTGCACACCCTGCGTGCCGACATCGACTACGCAACTTCTGAAGCCCACACCACTTACGGTGTGATCGGCGTTAAAGTTTGGATCTTCAAGGGCGAAGTTCTGGGCGGTCTGGCTGCTGTTAATGCCGCTGCTGCTCAAGAGCAAGCTCCTGCAAAGCCCAAGCGTGACAACAAGCGCCGCGCTGCTAAGTAAGGAGATTCGGTAAATGTTGCAACCAAAGCGTACTAAATTCCGCAAGACCCACAAGGGTCGTAACCGCGGTCTGGCCAACTCTGGTAACGAAGTATCCTTCGGTACCTTTGGCCTGAAGGCGACATCCCGTGGTCAACTGACTGCTCGTCAAATCGAAGCAGCCCGTCGTGCCATGACCCGTCACGTTAAGCGTCAAGGCAAGATCTGGATCCGTGTGTTCCCGGACAAGCCCATCACCGAAAAGCCCCTCGAAGTTCGTATGGGTAAAGGTAAGGGTAACGTGGAATACTGGGTTTGCCCGATCCAGCCTGGCAAGGTTCTGTACGAGATGGATGGTGTACCTGAGGCTCTGGCGCGTGAAGCGTTTGCCCTGGCCGCAGCTAAGCTGTCCGTTCAGACCACTTTCGTAATTAAGACGGTGATGTGATGAAAGCCCAAGATCTGCGTCAAAAGAGCGTCGAAGAACTGAACCAGGAGCTGCTGGGTCTGCTGCGTGAGCAATTCAACATGCGCATGCAAGCTTCCACCGGCCAGCTGGCTCAGACTCACACTCTGAAACAAGTGCGTCGTGACGTCGCACGTATCAAGACTGTACTGACTGAGAAGGCAGGTGCGTAATGACTGACAAGATCCGTACTCTGCAAGGTCGTGTAATCAGCGACAAGATGGACAAGTCCATCACTGTTGCTATCGAGCGCAAGGTAAAGCACCCGATCTACGGTAAGATCATCAAGCGCACTACCAAGCTGCACGTACATGATGAAAACAACGAATGCAAAGCTGGCGACCTCGTGGAAATCCGCGAATGCCGCCCGCTGTCCAAGACCAAGTCCTGGACCCTGGTTGCCGTTGTAGAAAAGGCCTAATCGGTACTTTGTAGTCCAAACGGCCCCTTAGCGGGGCCGTTTGTTTTTTAGGCTACCTTTTCTAAAAATCCTGTGTTATAGTTTCGCGCCTTTTGAAGGCAGCCAGATCCCGAGAGGGATAAGAAGTAAACAAAGCGGAGCACTAAGATGATCCAGATGCAAAGTATGCTGGGTGTTGCCGACAACTCCGGCGCTCGCAGTGTAATGTGTATTAAGGTTCTGGGTGGTTCGCACCGCCGTTACGCCGGCATCGGCGACATCATCAAGGTTTCCATCAAGGAAGCCATTCCTCGCGGTAAAGTGAAGAAAGGTGATGTGTATAACGCGGTGGTCGTACGCACCCGTAAAGGCGTTCGTCGTCCGGACGGCTCTGTCATCCGTTTCGACAACAATGCGGCTGTGTTGCTTAACAACAACCAACAGCCAATCGGTACTCGTATTTTTGGCCCGGTGACTCGTGAACTGCGTAATGAGAAGTTCATGAAGATTGTGTCCCTGGCACCCGAAGTACTGTAAGGAGTCGAACGATGGCAGCTAAAATCCGTCGCGAAGACGAAGTGATTGTTCTTACCGGCAAAGACAAGGGCAAGCGTGGCAAAGTCACTCAAGTCCTGATTGCAAAAGGTAAGGTAATCGTGGAAGGCATCAACCAGGTGAAGAAACACCAGAAGCCGGTACCCGCACTGGGTCAGGCTGGCGGTATCGTCACCAAAGAAGCCCCCATCGATGTATCTAACGTAGCGCTGTTCAACTCTGCCACTGGCAAGGCTGACCGCGTTGGTTTCCGGATTGAAGACGGCAAAAAAGTCCGTTTCTTCAAATCCACCGGCGAACTTGTGAAGTAATTGGAGTTTAACGATGGCGAAACTGCATGATTACTACAAATCCGATGTAGTAAATGAACTGTCCAAACAGTTCGGTTACAAGACTATCATGCAAGTCCCTCGGATCGAGAAAATCACCCTGAACATGGGTGTTGGTGAAGCGATCTCTGACAAGAAATTGCTGGAAAATGCTGCTGCCGATATGGCTGCCATTTCCGGTCAGAAGCCGCTGATCACCAAAGCTCGCAAATCTGTTGCGGGCTTCAAGATTCGTGAAGGCTACCCGATAGGTTGTAAAGTAACCCTGCGTGGCGAGCGTATGTGGGAGTTCCTGGAACGGCTGATTTGCATCTCCGTACCGCGTATCCGTGACTTCCGTGGCCTGAACGCTAAAGCGTTCGACGGTCGTGGTAACTACTCCATGGGCGTGCGTGAGCAAATCATCTTCCCGGAAATCGACTATGACAAGGTCGATCGCGTCCGTGGTCTGGATATCACCATCACCACTTCCGCGAATACCGATGAAGAAGGCCGTGCTCTGCTGGCTGCCTTTAACTTCCCATTCCGCAAGTAAGGTTAGGGTTATGGCTAAAACTTCCATGAAAGCACGTGAAGCAAAGCGTGCGAAGCTGGTAGCCAAGTTCGCCTCCAAGCGAACCGAGCTGAAAGCTATCATTGTTGATATGAACGCTTCTGAAGAAGCGCGTTGGGATGCTGTCCTGCAACTGCAACAGCTGCCCCGTGATTCCAGTCCGTCCCGCCAGCGTAACCGTTGCAATATTACTGGTCGTCCGCACGGTTTCCTGCGCAAGTTTGGCCTGTCTCGCATCAAGGTGCGTGAGCATGCCATGAAGGGCGAAATTCCGGGCCTGAAGAAGGCTTCTTGGTAACGAATCTCGGGAGTTAGACTTATGAGCATGCAAGATCCGATCGCGGATATGCTGACCCGCATCCGTAACGGTCAGGCGGCGAGCAAAGTTGCGGTTTCCATGCCTTCTTCCAAGCTGAAAGTGGCTATCGCCAAAGTGCTGAAAGAAGAAGGTTACATCACTGGCTACTCCGTAGCTGGTGACGTGAAGCCGGAACTGGAAATTGAACTGAAATATTTCCAGGGCAAGCCAGTTGTAGAACTGATCCAACGCGTGAGCCGTCCCGGCCTGCGTATTTACAAGCGCACTACTGATCTGCCGAAAGTTATGGGCGGTCTCGGTGTTGCTATCGTGTCCACGTCTAAAGGTGTGATGACTGACCGTGCTGCCCGCAAAGCAAGCATGGGCGGTGAGATCATCTGCTACGTCGCTTAATAGGAGGTAGGAAATGTCTCGTGTTGCTAAGGCACCCGTCACTATTCCTGCTGGCGTAGAGGTGACTCTGAACGGCCAGGAACTGTCCATCAAAGGTGGTAAAGGTTCCCTGGTTCGCTCTATTCACGCCGGTGTAGAAGTGACCAAAGAAGACAATGTATTGAAGTTCGCCCCGCGCGACGGCATCGCTGGTGCTGACGCTCAGGCCGGTACTGCCCGTGCATTGGTCAACAACATGGTAATCGGTGTTACCCAAGGCTTCGAGCGCAAGCTGCAGCTGGTTGGTGTAGGTTATAAAGCCTCCATCAAGGGCAATGCTGTTGCGCTGGCTCTGGGCTTCTCTCACCCGGTAGAGCATGCGCTGCCGGCTGGTGTGACCGCTGAGTGCCCGACTGCCACAGAAATCGTTCTGCGTGGTGTCGACAAGCAGCTGGTTGGCCAAGTCGCCGCCGATATCCGTGCTTACCGCGCTCCGGAGCCCTACAAGGGCAAGGGTGTACGCTATGCCAACGAGCAAGTGCGTACTAAAGAAGCTAAGAAGAAGTAAGGTAACACTATGGACAAGAAAGCAGCTCGTCTCCGTCGTGCTACTCGTGCTCGGAAAAAGATGCAGGAACTGGGAGCTACCCGTCTGGTTGTTCACCGTACCCCGCGTCATATCTATGCGCAGGTTATTGCAGCCAACGGTTCCGAAGTTCTGGCCTCTGCTTCCACAGTAGAGAAAGCCATCAGTGAAGCTATTAAATACACCGGTAACGCTGATGCAGCGACCGCGGTAGGTAAAGCAATCGCTGAGCGTGCTATTGCCAAAGGCGTTCAGAACGTATCTTTCGATCGTTCCGGTTTCAAGTATCACGGTCGCATCGCTGCTCTGGCAGCTGCTGCACGTGACGCTGGTCTTCAGTTCTAAGCTAGGAGTCGAAGATGGCTAAAGTCGAATCTCAAGCCGGCGAACTGCAAGAAAAGCTGATTGCAGTAAACCGTGTTTCGAAAACTGTTAAAGGTGGTCGTATCATGTCCTTCACCGCGTTGACCGTGGTGGGTGATGGTAACGGCCGTGTAGGTTACGGTTACGGTAAAGCCCGTGAAGTTCCGGCCGCTATTCAAAAAGCGATGGAACAGGCTAAGCGTAACCTGAACAAGGTTGAGCTGAACAACGGCACTCTGCACCACCCGGTGCGCGGTGTTCACTCCGGTTCCACCGTGTTCATGAAGCCGGCCTCTCAAGGTACTGGTATCATTGCAGGCGGCGCCATGCGTGCTGTTCTGGAAGTTGCTGGTATCCACAACGTGCTGGCCAAGACCTACGGTTCCACCAACCCAATCAACGTTGTTCGCGCAACTGTCGACGCTCTGGTACAGGGTCAATCCCCGGCCCAGATCGCTGCCAAGCGTGGTCTGCGCGTTGAAGAAATTCTGGGGTAATGCGACATGGCTAACACTGTAAAAGTAACTCAAACTCGCAGCTCTATCGGCCGTCTGCCAAAGCACAAGGCGACTCTGCGTGGTCTGGGTCTGCGTCGCATTGGTCACACCGTTGAGCTGGAAGATACTCCCTGCGTACGCGGCATGATCAACCAGGTTTATTACATGGTTAAGGTGGAGGGCTAAGCATGCGTCTGAATACTCTGTCTCCGGCCGCTGGCTCCAAGCGCGTTAAGCACCGTCCGGGCCGTGGTATCGGTTCTGGTCTGGGCAAGACCGGTGGTCGTGGTGTTAAAGGTCAAACCTCTCGTTCCGGTGGCGGCAAAGTCCGTAACGGTTTCGAAGGCGGCCAGATGCCTTTGAAAATCCGTCTGCCGAAGTTCGGTTTCTTCTCCCGCAAATCTTTGGTTTCTGCCGAAGTGCGCCTGAACGAAATCGCCCTGGTAGAAGGCGATGTGGTCGACGTGAGCACTCTGAAGCAAGCCGGTGTTATTACTAAAAACATCGTGTTCGCTAAAGTTGTTCTGTCTGGCAACATTGACCGTGCTGTGACTGTTCGTGGTCTGTCCGTCACCAAAGGTGCACGTGCAGCCATCGAGGCCGCTGGCGGTAAAATCGAGGAATAATCAGTACAATGGCTAAGAAACCAGGATTGGATGTTAAAGCACAGGGTGGTCTGAGTGAACTGAAGAGCCGTCTGCTCTTCGTTCTCGGGGCGATTATCGTTTTCCGTGCAGGCTCTTATGTGCCGATTCCTGGTATTGACGCCGCCGTACTGGCCGAGTTGTTCCAACAACAGAAGGGCACCATCATTGAGATGTTCAACATGTTCAGTGGTGGTGCACTCTCGCGTGCTTCTATTCTTGCGCTGGGGATCATGCCGTACATTTCGGCGTCGATCATTATCCAGCTGCTGACTGTGGTTCACCCCGCTCTTGCTGAACTGAAGAAAGAAGGTGAATCCGGCCGTCGCAAGATTAGCCAATATACCCGTTGGGGCACGCTGGTTTTGGGAACGTTCCAGGCCATTGGTATTGCAACCGGTCTGCCGAATATGATGCAAGGACTCGTGACTCATCCGGGTTTGGGCTTCTATTTCACGGCCGTTGTGAGTCTGGTCACCGGTACCATGTTCTTGATGTGGTTGGGTGAGCAGATTACCGAGCGTGGGATTGGTAATGGTATCTCGTTGATTATCTTCACAGGTATCGTTGCTGGTCTGCCTCATGCCATTGGCGCTACGGCCGAACAGGCACGTCAAGGGGAATTGCACATCCTGCTGTTGTTGTTGCTGGGCTTGATTGTTTTCGCAGTGACTTACTTTGTGGTGTTCGTGGAGCGTGGTCAGCGTCGTATCGTCGTTAACTATGCCAAGCGTCAACAAGGCCGCCAGGTATTTGCCGCGCAAAGCACACACCTGCCGTTGAAAGTGAATATGGCCGGTGTGATTCCTGCGATTTTCGCATCCAGCATCATCCTCTTCCCTGGGACCATTACCTCTTGGTTTGGTCAGGGCGAGGGCAAGATCGCTGACATCCTGCAACAGGTCTCTATGGTCCTGCAGCCGGGTCAGCCCTTGTATGAGATGCTCTATGCAGCAGCCATTATCTTCTTCTGCTTCTTCTATACCGCGCTGGTGTTCAACCCCCGCGAGACAGCAGACAACCTGAAGAAGAGTGGAGCCTTTATCCCGGGGATCCGCCCGGGCGAGCAGACAGCACGTTATATCGATAAGGTTATGACTCGCCTGACATTGGCAGGTGCGCTCTATATAACCTTTATCTGTCTGGTACCCCAGTTCTTGATGACTGCCTGGAACGTACAGTTCTACTTCGGTGGCACCTCGCTGCTGATTATCGTGGTAGTTATCATGGACTTCATGGCTCAGGTTCAGACCCATATGATGTCTCATCAATATGGTGATGTCCTGAGGAAGGCCAACCTGAAGGGCTACGGCCGCTAAAGGTCGGCGTAGTTACGGAGTTAAGCAATGAAAGTTCGTGCTTCCGTTAAGGCAATCTGCCGTAACTGCAAAATCATCAAGCGTCACGGTGTGGTGCGTGTGATTTGCAGCGAGCCAAAGCATAAACAGCGCCAAGGCTAATTTTTTACGGTTAGTACTTGCAACAAATAGTTGTGCTGGCTAATATAGCCAGCCAACTTTTGTTGTGTATTGGTTGACCGCCACGTATCCGCTCACGGGCTTTGTGGTGGTCGTAATCTACTATATGTAGGAGTGAATAGTGGCCCGTATCGCTGGCATTAACATTCCTGACCATAAGCATGCAGTCATCGCTTTGACTGCTATTTATGGCGTCGGTCGTACCCGCTCCAAGGCCATCTGTGCCGCAGCCGGTATCGCTGAGAATGTGAAAATTAAAGACCTGGACGAAGCTCAGATCGAGAGTCTGCGTGAACAAGTAGGTAAATTCACCGTTGAAGGTGACCTGCGTCGTCAGATTTCCATGAACATCAAGCGATTGATGGATCTGGGTTGCTACCGTGGTTTGCGTCACCGTCGTAGCCTGCCTGTTCGTGGTCAACGTACCAAGACCAACGCTCGTACCCGTAAGGGTCCGCGCAAGGCTATCAAGAAGTAACGGGAAGGTAGAAAATGGCTAAAACTCCGACTCGTGCTCGCAAGCGCGTTAAAAAGCAAGTGAGCGACGGTATTGCGCACGTTCATGCATCTTTCAACAACACAATCGTGACCATTACTGACCGTCAGGGCAATGCTCTGTCATGGGCTACCTCTGGTGGTTCAGGTTTCCGTGGTTCCCGTAAGTCCACTCCGTTTGCTGCCCAGGTAGCTGCTGAGCGTGCTGGTGAGATCGCCAAAGAATACGGCGTGAAGAACCTGGAAGTCATGGTCAAAGGTCCGGGTCCCGGTCGTGAGTCTTCCATCCGCGCTCTGAACGCGGCTGGTTTCCGCATCACTAACATTACTGATGTGACTCCGATCCCGCACAACGGTTGTCGTCCTCCCAAGAAGCGCCGCGTGTAACGCTGTAGCTACTTGGTCTAGGATTGTTGGAGAAAGAAGATGGCAAGATATATCGGTCCTAAGCTTAAGCTTAGCCGTCGTGAGGGCACCGACCTCTTCCTGAAGTCTGGTGTTCGTGCGATTGATTCTAAGTGCAAGATTGACACCGTTCCTGGTCAACACGGTGCGCGTAAAGCGCGTCTGTCTGACTACGGTGTTCAGCTGCGCGAGAAACAAAAAGTTCGTCGTATCTACGGCGTATTGGAAAAACAGTTCCGCAACTACTACCGCGACGCTGCCCGTCAAAAGGGTAACACCGGTGAAAACCTGTTGCAGCTGCTGGAAGGTCGTTTGGACAACGTTGTTTACCGTATGGGCTTCGGTGCTACCCGTGCTGAATCTCGTCAGCTGGTGAGCCACAAGGCCATCATGGTCAACGGTCGCGTTGTGAACATTCCTTCTTTCCAGGTTTCCCCTGAGGACGTGATCTGCGTTCGTGAGAAGGCTAAGAAGCAAGCGCGTATCAAAGCATCCCTCGAGGTTGCTGGTCAGCGCGAGAAGCCGACTTGGGTAGAGGTTGATGCCGCTAAAATGGAAGGTGCTTTCAAGCGTCTGCCAGAGCGTTCCGACCTGTCTGCCGACATTAACGAACAGCTGATCGTCGAGCTTTACTCCAAGTAAAGCTAGCTTCTAAAGAGAGGACACAATGCTGGGTTCTGTAACAGATTTTCTTAAACCGCGGCTAGTTGACATCGAGCAAGTTAGCCCGACTCATGCGAAAGTGACTCTCGAGCCACTTGAGCGTGGCTTTGGTCACACGCTGGGTAATGCCCTGCGTCGTATTTTGCTGTCTTCTATGCCCGGTTGTGCAGTTACTGAAGTCGAAATTGACGGGGTACTGCATGAGTACAGCAGCAAAGAAGGTGTACAGGAAGACATTCTTGAAATCCTGCTCAACCTGAAAGGTATCGCTGTGAAGCTGGAAGGCAAGGACGAGGTAACTCTGTCCCTGACCAAGTCTGGAACAGGCCCCGTTACCGCTGGTGATATCACTCACGGTGATGAAGTCGAGATCGTAAACCCGGAGCACGTAATCTGCCACCTGACTGGCGCCAATGCTGAAATCAGCATGCGCCTGAAAGTTCAGCGCGGTCGTGGTTATGTGCCTGCTTCTGCTCGTGTTCACAACGATGATGAAGAGCGTCCTATTGGTCGCCTGCTGCTGGACTCCGCGTTCAGCCCCATCGTTCGTATTGCCTACAACGTTGAGGCAGCACGTGTGGAGCAGCGTACCGACTTGGACAAGCTGGTCATCGACATGGAGACCAATGGTACTCTGGATCCTGAAGAAGCCATCCGTCGTTCTGCCACTATTCTGGCCGAGCAACTGGAAGCCTTCGTGGATCTGCGCGATGTCAGCGTGCCCGAGAAGAAAGAAGAGAAACCCGAGTTTGATCCGATTCTGCTGCGTCCTGTCGATGATTTGGAGCTGACAGTTCGTTCTGCGAACTGTCTGAAGGCAGAAGCTATCCACTATATTGGTGATCTGGTACAGCGTACCGAAGTTGAGTTGCTTAAGACTCCTAACCTCGGTAAGAAGTCCCTGACTGAGATCAAGGACGTGTTGGCCTCCCGTGGTCTGTCTCTTGGCATGCGCCTCGAGAATTGGCCGCCCGCCAGCATCGCTGACGAGTAATCCAGATTACGGGTTTCACAGATTTAGTTAGAAGGATAAGGTCATGCGCCATCGTTTGAGTGGTCGTCAACTGAACCGGAACAGCAGCCATCGTCAGGCTATGTTCCGCAACATGGCCAGCTCCCTGGTTCGTCATGAGATCATCAAGACGACTCTGCCTAAGGCAAAAGAGCTGCGTCGTGTAGTTGAACCGCTGATCACCCTTGCCAAGACTGATAGCGTTGCTAATCGTCGCCTGGCATTTGCCCGTACTCGCGATAACGCGATCGTGGCTAAGCTGTTCAATGAACTGGGCCCGCGCTACCTGGAGCGCGCCGGCGGTTATACTCGCATTCTGAAATGCGGTTTCCGTGCAGGCGACAACGCCCCTATGGCTTACATTGAGCTGGTAGACCGCCCGGCAGCTGCTGAAGCAGCTGCTGAGTGATAAAGAAAAAGCCGGGCTTGTCCCGGCTTTTCTTTTAATGGATTCTGATACTGCCTCAACTGCCTCAACTGCCTCAACTGCCTCAACTGCCTCAACTGCCTCAACTGCCTCAACTGCCTCAACTGCCTCAACTGCCTCAACTGCTTACTCTTGATCGTGTAGTTCCTTATATAAGTAGGTATCCCTTATTATCGAATGATGATCTTCCATTCACCTGGTACAGAAAAAGCCAGCCAGTGGTATGAGCTGCTGGCAGAGGAGGGCTAATTGAGCTCTGTATTTGGTGGTTTCTGTGGATAAGTTTGTATAAAAGCTGTGCTTGGATATGAATAACTAAAAAAGTGCGCTTTTTTGCAATTTTATTGCCGATGAGGGGTTGCCAGAAAGAATCCGTTCCCTATAATGCGCCTCCATCGACACGGCAAGCGGCAACGCAGAACGCCAAGTCGATAACCTCGAAAGCCTTTGTAAATAAGGCTTGACTCGAGAAGGCGGTTGAGTAGAATGCCACTCCCGCAGCAGCCAAAAGCTGCGTCGCTCTTTAACAATTTGAATCAAGCAATCTGTGTGGGCACTCACAGCATCGAGCAT
>Ga0224722_1000961_pt1 | contig 16346 bp, 9 predicted proteins | sample Balambano_FR1_Me_FD_161646 | JGI IMG/M metagenome (GOLD analysis project Ga0224722, IMG submission 161646) | Freshwater sediment microbial communities from Lake Towuti, South Sulawesi, Indonesia - Balambano_FR1_MetaG | ecosystem: Environmental > Aquatic > Freshwater > Lake > Sediment | place... | reverse complement strand
CATAACCCGGCTCGTCAATAACTGCTGTTGCCGCATCAATTTCCGTAATTTGCATGTCGGCAGAAGTTGTCAAACCTTCGGTAACACCTGATTTTGCAGCTAATGACTCCAGAAACAACTGAAGCTGTTCAGGCGAGGCGGTTGCTGCCCATTGCTCCATTTCTTCTGAAGACATGGTGTTAAAGTCAGGCATAGATATACTCATATTCGGTCCCCGATCCGTTCTTACGACCAATCCACAAGGTCGTCGTCAGCATCTACGGCTGGTGTACTGTTGAAACCGTTGGAAGCCCCGTTAACGGCTGCATGAAACCACAGGGGCTGGCGCGAGAACTTGAAGCGCGGTTGCCCGAAACCGGTATTTGGCGCAAGGGCGGTTTCACCCACTGCTTCACGGGTTTCCAGCGCGATAATCTCATCTACCCAGGCAAACTCGCTGGTGTCTCCTTCTTCAACGCCGATTACCTGCTCCGGTTCGGGCGCGAGAAATTCAGATTCAACGGGTTCATCTTCCGCTGCTTCAAAGTCTACATCAAGACCAGGTACAAGAGCGTTGAGCCAATCCGGGGCATTTTCCGCTGCGATGGCAACTTCCGGGTCGCTTTCGATAATTTCGGCAGATTCCATCTGATCAAATACGTCCTCATCAGCCGCTTCTGCGAAAGCAACGACATCCACATCTGAGGGTTCTTCCAACTCAGCGTATGCAGATTCAGCGTCTTCAGAGGACAGTTCTTCTGATGCGACTGCTTCAATGAATTCTTCATCCGGCTCGTCATTGAGCCATTCTGCATCATCGTCAGACACAGGTGGCTCACCATGGAGCGCGGCGGCTACCGCCACCGTCCCAATGGCTGGCAGAACCAGATCGTCTGCGCCGAATTCATCCTGTTCACCTTCCCATGACTCGTCAATGGGTTCACCGTCGAGGAGGGCTGCTGCGCTTTCTGGTTCAGCAAAAATCTCATCTACGTCCACCTCAGCCGTATCGGATTGCAGGCTGCTTTCGATAATGCCGATCTCTTCACCCATATCCGAAAACAGCGTTTCGACATCCACCGCCGGTGTTTCGGGGGTATCAGCAAAGAGTGCGGCAAGTTCAGCGGCATCAGCAGGTTCGAGCGCAACTGCTTCTTCCTCACCGTTGTCCGAGTCGCCGATTCCCGCAAACATGGCGTCAATATCGGTTTCTGCCATAACAGGTTCGGCAGTATCCTCTATTCCTGCCTGGGCAAAGAGGGCATCAATATCCAATTCATCTGCCACCAGTTCCTCAGCAGCAATAACCGCCGCAAATTCGCCTGCTGGCTCACCCGAATCAGCCAGCCAGTCGCCGTCTGCGGCGGGGAGGATGGCGTTCGCTTCTTCATCAGTCATTGCCTCCGCTTCCGCATCAAACAGCCAGTCCGACGTTTCCGAAGTCTGATCGGGGGAAACGGGTATATCTGTATTATCGTTATCCATAGTGTTCACAAAATCCGTTATGGCGGCTGCACCTACCGGAATCGCCAATTCATCCGGCTGGGCGGCACTCATCGCTGCAAAACTGATGGTTTCAACACCAGCGCCGTCCTCGTCAATCTCATTTACCCAGTCCGGGGTAGTTACTTCGGCGGCAACGACATCCTCCGCTTCCATGTCCGGCGTGTCAAATTCGCTGGCAGGTTGTTCAGCCGCCAGATCGCTCTCCACTTCATTGAGCCAGTCAAGATCGGCAGATTCGACGGCGACAGCATCTTCCGTTTCGGAAACCAGTATGTCAAATTCACTGGCAGGTTGTTCCATCGCCAGATCGCTTTCCACTTCTTCTAGCCAGTCAAGGTCGGCAACTTCTGCAATGGCAACTGTTTCTGTTTCGACGACCAGCACATCCGCTTCGCTGGCGGATTGTTCACCGACAATCTCAGCAGCACTTTCCAACGCGATTACTTCTGTGATGTCAACAACCCCTGCCTCCGATTGGGCGGTTTCAAGGTCAAACGCATCTTCAAACGGATTTTCATCTTCTTCAATGTAAGGGGCAACTATACCCGTGTAGGTGGGATCCGCTTGAAGAATAGCCTCAACATCAATCTCGCTGGTATCGGGCGTTGGTTCACTGCCCTCTGCAATCTCCGCGTTATCCGGTTCGTTATCCAGCGCCAACGCCGCGCCCATCCCAAGCGCGACTGCGCTGGCGGCGGCAATCGGCACTTGTTTGGTGTCATCATCATTCTGAAGTTGTGATTCAACTTCAGACTCCATCTCAGCCCCTAATTCATCTGCTGGTTCATTCACGGCGGTAAACGTCGAAATTTCAGAATCGTCGGACTCTTGCAGGTCACTTAACCATTCAGGTTCGTCCGTTACATCTGCGGAATCGGTGTCGAATTGACCTAGCCAGTCATCAGATGGCGACTCGGACGCTGCGGCGGCTTGCAGGCTGCCCGTGTCGCCCACCCAGTCGAAATTGGCGTCATTGAGGAGCGCGGTTAGCCCCTTCTTGGGTCCCGGAACACCCGCAGGTTCATTAGAAACTTCTTGCAGCCATGCGTCATCCTCGGCGGCAGCTTGCTCTTCCATCGCTTCTGCGGATGGCTGATTAAGAATATCGGTCAGACGCGGTTGCGTTGGTCTGCTCAAAGAGGTGTCGCTGCTGGTAAGGAACTCCTCCGATTGCGTCGAGATGTCGGATGGTTCATCGAACACCACTTCTTCGGAACTATCAGACGAAGATAACCATGCCAGCGCTTCAACCCCGCTGTCACCGCCTGCCGAAGTCACTGCGAACAGGTCTTCTTCGTAGGTTGAGCCGCCGGACAGCGAACCGCTTCCGGAGAGGGCTTCCAAGCCGAGCGCTTCATCAAGGGCGGTCTGCGCCTGATCATCGCCGGTGAGCCAGTCAATATCTGGCATATCTGTAACAGGTTCGACATCGGCAGGGGAGGGTATAACGTCGAATCGTTCGCGCCGTGCCAGCGGATCAGGGTCCTGCATCCAGTCCGGCGTTTCGGCTGCCACCGCACTCTCATCAACGCTGCCGCCAAGCCATGAGAGCGGGTCACTTTCAATGTCAATGTTTATGTCGCCTTGATCGGCAAAGGGATCGTCTGAACCCGCCTCAGCAAGGAATTCCGCTTCGGCGTTGACATCAGTGCCGTCGCCCAGCCATGCCATCGGGTCATCCTGTGGGGCTTGCTGAGGGGAAAGCGGGACTTGCTGTGTCGCTGCACTCATCCATTCCGGCATATCCTGCGAAGCTGCGGCGGCTGTCAGGTCGCCCGCCTCAAACAGACTGCCCGTGCTGAATGCAGGCGTCTGCGCGGCTTGTTCAGGTGCGCCCTCATTCAGTGAGCGCAGATAATCGGTCGAGAACAGCGCCTTGAGTTCATCTTCTTCTTCCGGAGTAGCCGGTGGCACAGGCTGACTAAGCCCTCCAGTGCCGAGCGCACCTGTTCCAAGAGTTCCTGTGCGCGGCAGCAGGCGGCTGGTTTGCCCCCAATCGGACAAATCACCCGTGCTGGTATCGCCGGTATTTACCGTATCGGGAATGTCTTGCAGCCAGTCCGGGCGGTTCATGGTCATTTCGGACTGCGCCGTAAGCCGCACATCTGACTCTGGAAGTCGGAAGGCATTATCATCGGCACGCTGCCCGGTTGCCAGTTCGACAGCGACATACGGCTCTACCGCTTCAACGCGGGAAAGATACTTTTGCGCGTCTGAGGGGCGATCCTCCTGAAGCCATAACTCCGTCAGGATGCGGTTGGCTGCCAGACAATCGGGAAGGGCTTGCAACACATCCAGCGCCGCTTCCGCCGCTTCAACGGGATCACCACCTGACCACAACGCCTGAGCTAACAGCAACCTCAGGTCGGTTCGATCCGGCTGGCGGTTCAATGCCTGACGCAGCGTCTCAATCGCCTGTTCATAGGCATGATTATTCATTGCCTGCCGAGCAACAGCGGCAGCCGTCAATGGAATTTTACCCTGATCAATATTGCGATAGCGCTTGTAGAGCGAACGCATCTGATCGATCACCTGACGGTTGTTGGGCTCCTGTTCCAACGCCCGTTCCAGATGCCAGATAGCTTCATCACCACGCCGTTTGTGATCATAAATTTCGCTCAAGCCAAGATGAGCGCGATAATCGTCAGGAATGACGGCAAGTACACGGCGAAGCGCGGCTTCTGCCTCTTCCCAGCGCCCGTTGAGGATGAGTGCGCGTCCCAATTGGCGGTAGGCGGCGGCGTTCTTGGGATAGTATTGAAGAATGTGGCGGCTGTGCAGAATGACTTCATCGGCTGCGTTGCTCTCAAGCAGCCGCTCAAGGTCGGAAAGATACACTCGCAAGCTAATATCAGCCATGCTGACGCCTTCTTTGTGTCCAAACCCAATTTACGGATAGCATACCACAAAATACAGGAAAACAGTCTTGATTGCACGATAACCAGAATACAACAAAAAATAAACGATGGTTTTGTGCAATCTGTAATTTGTGAATGTTAAATTTGGACGCTACACTCCGTTTTTGTCAAATGGTTTTCCAATTGGAGGGATATCCATGAGTCGCAAAGCCTTATTCAGTATCCTTGTTATGGGATTACTTCTCTTACTGGCAGTTGTACCCTTATTTGCACAGGATGAATTTGTTTTTGGCATTGTTCTGGTCGGCCCTGAAACGGATCGGGGTTGGAGCCAGGCGCATTACGAAGCCGGGCAGTATGTTGAACAGAATTTTCCAGGCTCACGGATGGTTTTCTTCCCCAGTTTGAACCCGGCTGATGCTCCTGAGACGACATTACAGGATGTCGTCCAGAACATGGTGGATGAGGGCGCACAACTCATTTTCACAGCGTCTGATGCGTTTGAGGAAGATACCGATGCAGTCGCCGAAGCATTTTCCGACGTTACGTTCATCAATATCTCCGGCGATAATGCCCTGACGGGTGAAGCACCGGGAAATGTGGGAAATCTGATGGGGCAGATGGAATGGGCGAAGCTGATTGCTGGCTGCGCTGCTGGTCTGACGACGGAAACCGGCAATATCGGCTATCTGGGACCGCTCATCAACGGCGAAACTCGCCGACTGGCATCGTCCGCCTATCTGGGCGCACGTTACTGTTATGGCTTGAAGGGTGGCAACCCTGATGATCTGACGTTCACCGTGACATGGATTGGCTTCTGGTTCAACATTCCCGGTGTCACGCTTGACCCGACGGAAGAGACCAACACGTTCTTTGACAGCGGTGCGGATGTCGTGTTATCGGGGATTGATACGCCGGAAGTGATTCAGGTTGCCGCCGGGCGTGCCGCCAGCGGTGAGCGTGTCTTCGCAGTCCCGTATGATTATCGCGGCGCGTGCGATCTTGGACCGGAAGTGTGCCTCGGTGTGCCATACTTCAACTGGGGTCCGGACTATCTTGCGCTGGCTCAGTCCGTTGCCGATGGCACATGGTCGCCATCATGGGACTGGGTGGGTCCCGATTGGTCGGACATCAATAGTCACGACACCTCAGCGGTGGGATTCCTGCCCGGTGCCGCCTTGAGTGAGGAAAACGCGGCACTGCTCGATACATTCGTTGCTGATCTGGCAACCTACGCCACCAATCCGTTTGTGCCGCTAAGTTTCGCGTTGTGGTCAGGTCCACTTGCATTACAGGATGGAAGTGAACTCGCGGCGGATGGTCAGTTGGTGAATGTGCTTGATGTGTGGTATTTGCCACAACTTCTTGAGGGGATTGTAGGTGCAAGCGAATAGCAAGCGCGAGTTGATTGTATGAACGACGAAGGGGTGTGTTTCACACCCCTTCCGTATTTCTGGCTTGTTAAATCAGGATAAAGACGCATGGACATTGCGCTCCAGCATATTTCCAAACACTTCGGCGCAGTTCAAGCCAATCAGGACATCAGCGTGTCCTTTCATGGGGGGCGCATCATTGGCATCCTCGGTGAAAATGGTGCGGGTAAGTCCACGCTGATGAAAATTCTGTCCGGTTTTCAGCCGGCGGACAGCGGTGAAATTCTGGTGGATGGGATACCGCTAAAAGCAGGCAACCCGTTAGCGGCTCTGGCGGCGGGTATCGGTATGCTCCAGCAGGACCCGCTGGATGTGCCATCATTTACGATCATTGAGGATTTTATTTACGGTCAGCCCCCCGGACGGCGGGTAAATGGGCGGGCAGCGTTTACCTTGTTCCGCGAAACGTGTCAGCGTTTTGGCTTCGATCTCGATCCAGACATGCCCGTTTCTCAACTGAGTATCGGGCAGCGGCAGCAGTTGGAGATCGTCCGATTGCTGGCACTCGGCGTCAAGACTATGATTCTGGACGAACCGACAACAGGTATCTCTGCCGAACAGAAATCCGTCCTTTTTAACGCCCTGACAGAACTTGCCCACAGTGAGGGGCTCGTCATCCTGCTGGTATCGCACAAACTGGAAGACGTGATCGTTTTGTGTGACGAAGCGATTGTCCTGCGGGCAGGCAAGCTTGTGGGGCAGGTCGAAATGCCCGCGACGACTGCCCAACTGGTGTCTCTGATGTTTGGGCAGGTGCTTGCGCCGCAAACACGCAGCATCGTTCCTCTGGGTGAACCGTCCTTGAAACTGGAGAATGTGACGCTGAAAGGCAAGCGTATCACAATAGAAAACTTCACGCTGAATATTCGGCGGGGAGAAGTGGTTGGCCTCGCGGGGCTGGATGGCAGCGGGCAGGAATTGCTTTTGCGCTCTGTAGCCGGATTAACACGGCTGCATCATGGCGCTGTTTATGTAAACGATCGGGTCATGACGGGTAGAGCATATCGTGACTTTATGGCAGCGGGTGTGATTTTCAGCGCGGCGGGGAGGCTTGAAGAAGGATTGGTTTCAGGTTTGACTCTGACGGAGCATACCGCGCTGGTGGGACAGGGCGCAGTCATTCAATGGACAGCCGAACGCGAACGTACCGCCGCACGAATACAGCATTTTAATGTACGGGGCAAACCTGAGTCCCGCATTGAGGCACTCAGCGGGGGGAATCAACAGCGTTTTCTGATGGCGCTGCTGCCTGAAACGCCCACGCTCTTATCGCTCGAACAGCCTACACGCGGGCTTGATGTGGATTCGGCGCGTTATATCTGGGAGCAGTTGCTTTCGCGGCGTTCACAGGGAACAGCGATCCTGTTCACCTCGCCCGATTTGGATGAAGTGGTCGCCTACAGCGATCGAATCATTGTGTGCTATTCAGGGAAATTATTTGAGATAGCGGATGCCTCTCGCGTGACGATTGATGAGCTAGGACGCTTGATCGGAGGGGCGTTTCCATGAAACCTGGTTTGCCAAGACGAATCGCCTTTGGCGTATTGCCGGTGGTAGCGTCGCTTCTGATCACCTCCGTGCTGATTCTGCTCGTTGGCAGCAGTCCGGTTGAAGTGTTTAAGACAATTTTTGAAGGCGCGTTTCGAAATTCCAATGCTTTCGCCAGCGTGATCAATTTCTGGATTCCGCTGACGCTGGTCAGCATTGGCTTGACGATCACGTTTTCAGCGGGTTTGTGGAATATCGGCGCGGAAGGGCAGGTGATCATGGGCGCGTTGTTCGCGTCATGGGCAGCCCGCACCTTTGTCTTACCGTCGCCGATCATGCTGCCGCTTGAAGTCGCACTGGCAGCGTTAGGTGGCGCATTGTGGGGCTTCGTCGTTGGTATCCTGCGTACTCGTTTTGGCGTTCACGAAATTTTCGGCGGCGTCGGCTTGAACGCGATTGCCAGCGTCTTCGCCATTTATCTGATTTCGGGTCCCTGGCAGCCCCCTGAAGGCGGCGGCGCACAGGCGACAGCGCCGTTTCCAGATTACGCACTTATTCCTGATCTATCGCCAGAATTGCCCATTGGTTTGTTTGCTCTCATCATCCTGATTGTTTCGATTTTCGTTGTCTATTTTGCGTTGCGCGGCACACGCTGGGGTCTGGAACTCAAGGCGACGGGCAAGAACCCGCGTTCGGCGCTGCTGCTTGGCGTACCGACGACCCGTGTCATGCTGTCTGCGTTTATGGCGTGCGGGGCGCTCGCGGGAATTGCGGGGTCGTATCGCGTTCTGTTCACCTATGACAGTTTGCGTCAGGGTATCTCAGGCGGGATCGGCTATCTCGGCGTGTTGATTGTCCTGCTGATCGGGGCACGCCCATTGTGGGTGCCGGTGATTTCCTTCCTGTTCGCGGCGATTCTGGCAGGGAGTACCCGCCTGCGTATCTCACTCCAGCTCGATCAATCCCTCGCGGGGATTCTGCAAGGGACACTGGTTCTCATTGTGCTTTTGAGCAACGGTTTACGCCAACGACTGTTAGAGCGCGGGCAGGAAAAACCAGTCCCGCCGCAGCAGATTACAACAACGATGGAAATGCGCCAGCCTACCGTCACAACTGCCCCTACAGAGACCGCCCATGAATGAAGAACTGATCAATATCCTCAATAGCATCGTCGCCAATGCGACTCCGCTGGTCATTGCGGGGCTGGGCGAAACCATCACCGAACGTTCGGGCGTCGTCAACCTGTCGCTGGACGGCAGCCTTGCGCTTTCAGCAATGGCGGGATTTGTCGCAGCACTCGGCACAGGCAGTGTGGCTGTCGGCATGTTGGTAGCGATGCTGGTTGGCGCGGGGATTGCGGCGATCGTCGCAATCGGCAACATCGAATTGCGTCAGGATCAGGTCGCTATCGGCTTTGTACTGACGTTGTTGTGTGCGGACATCGCCCAATTTCTGGGGCAGGATTACACAGGGCTGGCGGCGATTACCCTGCCGCAGATCAATGTGCCGCTGTTAAGTGAAATTCCCATCGTTGGCCCCATTTTGTTTGAACATTCGGTAATCGTCTATGTCAGCTATGTGTTGATCTTTATCATGTGGCTGGGGATGTTTCACACTCGCGGTGGGCTGGCGCTGCGGGCGGTGGGCGATAAACCAGAGACAGCATTCGCACGGGGTACGCGAGTGAATCGCCAGCGCTATATTTATACGCTGATTGGCGGTGCGCTGGTCGGTCTGGCGGGCGCGGCATATTCGCTGGCAATCAAGCCGGGCTGGTCAAATCCGCCAGCCATGCGTGGTGATGGCTGGATCGCGCTGGCAATCGTCATCTTCGGCGGGTGGCATCCGTTCCGCGTTGTTCTCGGCGCATATTTGTTTGCCGCCCTGCGAGCGCTGTCGTCCGCAATTCAACGCAGCCCGGACATACAAATCCCGTTCGTGCTGCTGAATATGCTGCCGTGGCTGCTGATGATTGGAACGCTCATGCTGGTCAGCGGCGGAGTGATTGATAGGCTGCTCAATCTAATGCCACGTTCAGCCCAGAAGTGGATGCGAAATTTCCTGCGATCCGAGCCGCCTGCTGCACTGGGGACACGCTTTGACGCGGATGGTTAAACGGGTTTTGGCTTACATGGTTTAACCTGGTCAAGCGAGAGAAGCAGGCTTCTGTTTTTCTCGCTTTTTTTTGCCTCATCTGCTAATCTTTCGTATGCACTAAACTTTGTAAGAAAGAGGAGTTAAAGCCACCGCCTTATAGAAGTATTGGTGACAGCGGGAGTAGCCTGAACAAATGAATGGAACACAACGGGATCGCGTTGTCAGCCTGGTGTTGGGCGCGGTAGCGGGCATCAGTATTGGTATTTCCATACTGGATGTTATTGGCATTCTACCCGGATGGGCGGGCAAACTCACGCCGTTTTTCGTCGGTGTACTCCTGCTCTATGTTGTGCTGGAACGCGAGCGTGTCGAAAGTGTGAAATTCATCGTTCGGAGGCTTGACAAAGGCATAGACCGCATCAATCAGCAGTTGGGCAAGCTGACGCACCAATCGCTTGCCAACCCAAGCCTGACGACCACCGCCTCTGCCTATCGCGCTATCCCGTTCAAAGGCATGATCTTTCGCTCCAAGACTGAAGTCCGCATCGCTAAAGCGCTTGAACACGCGGGCATTGTCTATCTGCCGCCAACAAAAGCCCGTCTGAATACTGGCAAGGACGGGCGGCAAAGCCGAGAAATTGATTTTCTGGTCTTTCATCAGGGGCAGTGGGGGATGCTGGAAGTGGATGGGCCATGGCACAATCCTGCCAATGATGAAGCCCGCGATCAACTGCTACGCGCAAACGGGCTTACGCACATTCAGCGTTTTGACTCAGATCGGTGCTACCATCGCCCGGATGAGGTCGTCAGTGAGTTTATGGCGAGCCTTAGCGTTCCTGTAGTGCGTCCAGCCGATCTTGCACGTCCTCTGGAGCGCTGAACGGCGCGACATTTGCCCAACTCAAAACCCACTCATACTCACGGGCGGCAAGCACGGGATTGCCAAGCGCCTCAAGAATCCGCCCGCGTATGTAATGACGCATCGGAGTTTCACCTCCGCCAAGTGCCAGATCAATACTGGCAATCGCCGCCTGTAAATCGCCCGTGCCAAGTTGTGCGCGGGCGATATACTCGTTGACGATCGGCGTTTGCCCGGCGGTTGATTCTGCGCCAAGTGCGGGAATGAGCAGATTGAGCGCCTGTATGTAAAGGGCAGTCGCATTGCCCTCAGTATCGTCAATCGAATCGACTAGCGCCCGACCTTCAATCAGGTTAAGGATGGCTTCCTCGACGACACCCTGCCCGCGCAGCGCTTCAACATCATCCTGAACAACCGCGTATCGCCCATCCTCATACGCCGCGACCATTCGCAGGGCGCGGATTTGCGGATCATCCGTCAGATCGAGCGCTTCGGTCAAATCCATACGGGCGAGGTCGAAACGCCCCAACTGGCTGTAAATCGCGGCGCGGGCGGCATAGGTTTCCGCCTGTATTTCGGGCGTGCCACCGCCTAATCCCTGTGTATAGGCGATCAATGCCTGATCGAAATTCCCTTCGGCGATACGGGCATCACCGAGCAGCTTGAAGGCAGCCGAGCTGCCAGGGTAATAATACAAATAATTCTGCGCCTGCAAGACCGCCCGTCCCGGATCATTCTGCGCCAGTGACGAGGCAATCTGAAGCTGATAAGCATCCTCGATCAGAGGGTCAACGTAGAGGGCGAGATACGCCTGATAATCTGCCAGATCGTAATCCCGACGGGCGAAATACACTTTGCCCTTCTCCAGCAGCAATCGCGCATTATTACTCAATCGATCCTGTTCAAGCCCTTGATCGAGAATTTCGATTGCCTCGTCATACTCACGGTTTCGCGTGTGATTCCGCGCCAGCAGGATATATGGTTCAGCGAGCTGCGGATTGAGTTCCAGCGCAGCTTCGGCGCGTTCAACAACCTGATCCAGATATTCCTGCGCCTGCGTTGTATTCCCGTTCGCCAGCGCATTCTGCGCCAGTGCCCAGTAGACCTGTGCAAAACCACTGTTAATAAGAGGACCCGCAATGGTATCCCCACTGGAAAGTTCCTCTAGTCGCCCTTCCGCGTCATCAAGCGTATCGAGCGCGTCATTGAAATCGCCCTGCTGTAGATAAGCAAGGGCTTCGTAATAATACGGGTTGACGGCAAAGTTTGTCTCGACGGCTTCGCGTTCAGCCTGCAACGTTGGCAGGGCTATTTCAATCTCCCCTCGATTGAGCAGGTTAATCGCGTTTTCGAGCAGGTTGCCTTCAATAATTTCTGGATAGATACGAGTCGCTTCCAGATCAAATGGGTTTGCCTGATTAAGATTGAAGGGCGGTGGCTCGGTAGCGGTTGGGCTGCGGCGTGGCTCTGGAGATGGTGTCGGCGTCACGCCGGGCGTATTCGTTGGTGTGGTCGTCGGCGTGTTTGACGGTGTGCGCGTGGGCGCAAATACCAGTTTTTGTGCATCTTCGTTGGTCAGCAGGAAAACAACGCCAATGACGGTGAGCAAAACGAAGAAGCCAACGACAGCCGCCAGTATTTGCAGGCGCAGGACGACGACATCGCCTTCACCCGCCCGTCGCTTTGTCTTGTGAACGTACTGTACATCCGCAGGCAGTGGCTGCTGGTAGCGGCGGATAAGTGCCTCCGCCTGTTTTTGCGCGTCGGCGATGCGCTCCTGCGACGGCATCGGTATGCCGGGTGCCTGATCAAGAATATCGCTTTCAGTGGGCTGGCGTGGTGGTTCAGCCGCTCTTTCGACAGGTGCGGCAGGTGCGGGTTCCTCCGGCTTCTGCCCACGCTGAGATAATTTTTGCAGGGATTGAACTTTCTGAGGGGCGGCAGGCGCATCCGCGCCAGTCGTATTCATGGCGGCAAGTGCCTGCTTTGCTGTGTCGTTGTACGGATTGATCTCAAGAATTTTTTGCAGGCAGAAGGCGCGTTCGCGCTGATCGCGGGCGACGCTGGCAAGCCACAGCCACGCCGCCTCGTTATTTGGCTCAAGTCGTATAGACTGCTGCAAAAGCTGGCGGGCATCATCTTTATTCCCGGCTTTGGCGGCATTTATCCCTTGCTGGCGAAGTTCACGCGCTTGATCGCTTCCCACGAAGGTTCTCCTTGAGGTGCGTTAACCCGCTCTCTATGAAGACAAACAATCATACAACCTGATTGTATCGTATAGGAAAGTATGAGGAAAATGAAGAAAGGTTGGAAAAGCAATGTAAACGGGAGAGGGGTAAGGGATCTCTCGCTCGAATATTTACGATGGGGAAAGGGATATGCTTCCCCACCGTAAATATTTACGCATTACAGGTTACTGACCGACGATGATGATACGTCCTTCAGGCTGGACATTGACTGGGCTGTTTTCCTCGATGTACTCCGCTACAACGACATCAAGCGGACGCCCGAAGTCATACGGATCAATCGCGTTTTCGGCAAAGATGGTGTATTCGTCGCCGCCGCGCCGCATGAAGTCGTTGCTGGCAATCGTGTAAATCGCTTCAGGGTCAATTGACGTATATTCACCATCATCACCTAGGACTTCAACGCTGACAATGCGACTGCCTTCCGGCTGGCTGGGATCAAATGTGTAGCGAACGCCTGAGACCTGAGCAAACCTTCCTGTACCACTGTCACTTCCGACGCGAGAAACGCCGTGTTCGAGGGCGGCGATCACATCTTCACCAGTCAGTTCAAACACCGCGACCAGGTTGCCAAATGGCAGCACCGTCAGTACATCTCCAAGCGTGACGGTTTGTGGTTCACTGAGGGCGAGATCCGGCGGCACATCCTGATCAACAGGAATGTTGCTGCGGATGCCTCCACCGTTGGTGATAGCGATTTGTGCGCCCGTTTCGGCACGCATGGCGTCGGTGATCAAATTGCCAAGGTTACATTCTGCCACGCGGCAGATGGCGCGATCCCCGACGAGAAAGACCTGCGTCTCCCCAATTGGCGTTGCTCGCAGTTCATCAATCGGCAGGGCGAGTTCTTCTATCAGGGCTTGAACATCAGGATCGGGCGTGATGTAGCGCGTGAGCCAGATCGTATCTCCGCCCCAATTCGCCAAAACGCCCGCGGAGTCAAATTCGACATCCAGACGACCCAAATACTGCCCATAATCACCCGCTTGTACGACGAGAACGGGTTCGCCGCTGGCGCTGCTGACTTCGGTCGGATACCCCTGTACGTCCGCGTCGGTATAGGCGTTGCTGAGGAGGGTATGGCTGTCACCGCCAACGATCACATCCACACCGCTGACCTCTGAGGCAAGCTGTGCGTCATTCTGATAGCCGATCTGCGTGATCAACACTATTTTGTTGATGCCCTGCGCGGTTAATTCGTCAACATACTGCTGCACGACCTCGGCATAATCGGGGTTAAATTCGACGCCTTCGCCGGGAGAAGCCAGGAACGGCGTTTCAGCCGTTGTCAAGCCGATTAGTCCAATCTGTTCGCCGTTCACATCCACAATGGCATACGGCACGACCAGATCATGCAGGGGGTTATCCTCTGGAAATGTGATATTTCCGCCGAGAACCGGAAATTCAGCGGCGCTGATGAACGCGGCAAGCAGATCATCCCCATCATCAAATTCGTGGTTACCGAGCGTCATCGCATCGAAACCCATCATATTCATCAACTCGGCATTATCCAGACCGCGATACTGTTGATGATAGAGCGTTCCAGTGAAACGGTCTCCGGCGTCTACCACCAGCACATTTGAAGCCTGAGCGCGAATCTGGCGAATGACGGCGGCGGCACGCGCCTGTCCGCCGTCCCCATTCGCATTCGGGTCATGATGGGCATGTTCATCGTTCGTATGAACAATCGTGAGCGAGAATGTGTCTTCCTGAGCGAAGACCGCACCGGAAATCAGGGCAAGGATAATGCAACAAAGTACGATGCGTTTGAGCATCTTATATCCCCTTTACATGGCACAGGTTCAAGAAAATGGATGTTCCGTTCACAACTTTATCATTGTGTAACGGTAATGTAGCTGATTATACAGGAAATGGTTAAGTGAAGTTGAAGAAGTCTTAAAGATTGTGGAGTGGAGCAGTCGAAGAGCAACTAAATCGAAACAGGTGGGGAAGCAAAAGGTTTGCCTCCCCGCCTGTTAAGCAGCATCGTTAATTTACTGACCGACGATGATGATGCGCCCTTCTGTCTCAGGGCTGATCGGGCTGTTCGCGGCGATATAATCCGCCAGTACCTGATCTAGCGGACGACCAAAATCATAGACATTGGTCGCGTTGGTTGCGAACAACTCGTAGCCGTCACCACCGCCGCGCATGAAATCATTGCTGACGAGGCTGTAGGTGGCGTCTGAGTCTATCGGCGTATATTCGCCGTCCTCGCCCAATACTTCGACGCTGACAATGCGACTGCCAACATCCTGACTGGGATCAAACGTATAGCGAATGCCAGAGACCTGTGGGAAGCGTCCAGTGCCGCTGTCAGTGCCAATCGCGCTCACACCATGTTCCAGCGAGGCGATTACATCTGCGCCAGAGAGATCGAAGGTTGCGACGAGATTGCCGAATGGCAGTACCGTCAGTACATCACCGAGCGTGATCGTCAGTGGTTCAGCAAACGCCAGATCAGCCGGTGTATCGGTCTCAATCGGGATACTGCTGCGGATACCGCCACCGTTGGTAATGGCGATCTGAGCGCCGGTTTCAGCACGCATGGCGTCGGTAATCAAACTGCCAAGGTTGCATTCCATAGCGCGGCACACCGCCCGATCACCTACCAGGAAAATCGTCGTTTCTCCAACGGGTGTTGACCGTAATTCTTCAATCGGACCCGCGAGTTCCGTCAGCAACGCTTCGACTTCCGAATCGGGAGTGATGTACTGGCTCAACTGAATCGCATCGCCACCCCAACTGGACAGGACGCCCGCGGTATCAAATTCCACATCCAGACGACCGAGATACTCGCTGTTTTCGCCTGCGGTCACGACAAGGACGGGTTCGCCGCTGGCGCTGTCTACTACCGTCGGATATTCGCCGATTTGCGCCACGGTATAGGCATTGCCTTGCAGCGTGTGGCTGTGACCGCCAACAATGACATCAACACCGCTGACCTGCGAAGCCAGAGCAACATCGTTCTGATAGCCGATGTGGGTCAGCAGCACGATATGCGAGATGCCCTGCGCGGTCAACGCATCCACGTATTGCTGGACGACCGCTGCGTAATCCTCCGTAAAAGTTACGTCCACACTTGGTGACGAAATATTGGCGGTTTCCGCGGTCGTCAAGCCAATGACGCCAACCTGCGTACCATTCACATCGAGAATCACAAACGGGGCGAAAAGACCCGTCAGAGGATTGGATTCCGAAACGGCGATGTTAGCACTTACAACTGGAAAATCCAGGCTGCTGATGAAAGCCGCAAGCCCGTCGTCGCCTTCGTCAAATTCATGATTGCCGAGCGTCATAGCGTCAAAGCCGAGCAAATTCATCAACTGCGCGTTATCCGCGCCCCGATATTGCTGATGATACAGTGTACCCGTGAAACGGTCGCCTGCATCCACCAGAAGGACGTTACCGCCTTCAGCACGAATCTGGTTGATTACGGCGGCGGCGCGTGCCTGCCCGCCGCTGCCATCACTGCCCGCATCATGGTGGGCATGTTCGTCATTGGTATGAACAATCGTGAGCGTAAACGTTTCTTCATCTTGCGCGAATGCTGCCCCGACAATAAACAGGGCTGCCAGACAGAAGAACAACAGGGCGCGTTTGAGCATTGTATTCCTCCAGAAGAATATAGACTTTAGGCAGTATGGAGATTTAGCATTATCAGCGATTATGCTAGTTGAAGTTTAACAAACTTTCAGAGGAATGTTAAGCAATTTCAGTGAATCACAGAAGTTAGATTTAGCTTGACAAGAGACTTGGGCGGAATATGCGTTAAAAGCGGAAGATGTACATGAGATGATGGTGAACGTCATGAAAGGGCACCTGAGACTAAAAACAGAAGGCTATCGCTGTACAACAGAGATGAGCTTCAACCTGTTGC
>Ga0224722_1000960_pt1 | contig 16346 bp, 19 predicted proteins | sample Balambano_FR1_Me_FD_161646 | JGI IMG/M metagenome (GOLD analysis project Ga0224722, IMG submission 161646) | Freshwater sediment microbial communities from Lake Towuti, South Sulawesi, Indonesia - Balambano_FR1_MetaG | ecosystem: Environmental > Aquatic > Freshwater > Lake > Sediment | place... | reverse complement strand
CCCCCAGCCACGCCTGCCCCCTACCCCAGCGAGACAACGGCTGTTCCTCTGGCCAAAACCGCAACCAGCGCCATAGGGTCAAGGCAAACAGGGTAAGGGTAACCATTGCCACTAGCGGGTAATCCAGCAGAAAGTCCACGCGAATGCGGTAAAGCCCCGGCATCACCAGGCACAACGCTGCCGCCAGCCAGCCCACCGTGGGCGAAAATAGCCGACACCCCAAGCCGTACACAGCGATCAGCAAAATGCCGCTGTAGGCTAGGTTCACCAATGTCGCCTGGTCGTAGCTTTTACCGAAGCTGTTGAAAAAAGGCACTGTAGAAAGGTAAACCAGTGGTGGATATTTGGTTGTCAGCATCCACAACCCCGTCCACCAATCTCCTGAGCTCCACTGAGGCGACTGTAAGTATTGCCAAAATCGCAGCGTCGTATTCAAATGTCCGGCTTGGTCCCAGGCGGGTGCGGCTTGGTCAAGGCTAAACCAGAGGCGATCGGCCACGGCTGCTACTAACCAAATCAACCCAAGTATGGGCAATCCCTTTATCCAGGCTCGCTGCAAGAGTTTCACCGTCCAGCTACCTCAACTGCTTTTTCATCTTGACATGGGGGATGCCCGCTTCCTCGAACACAGCATTCTCCATCACAAAGCCCAGCCGCTCGTAAAAATTTTGTACCCGCAGTTGGGCATGGATTTGGACTTCAGCGATCGCCCCTTGCGACAGCTCTGCCAGCACGACCTCCATCAAGCGGCGACCGATGCCCTGACTGCGATATTGGGATAGCACGGCCACCCGCTCAATTTTGGCAATGCCCTCTTTAGGAAAGCGTACCCGGTTTGTTCCCACTGGTGTTGCATCGATGTAGGCCAGCCAGTGATGAGATTGCTCATCCAAGCCGTCGAACTCTAGCTCAGGGGAAACTCCCTGCTCAAGCTGAAATACCTGAGATCGAATTGTGTAAATTTTTGGCAGGTCTGCGGGGATGGCTGCGCGTTGCACCGTGAGATTGCACATTCTAACTAAGGGTTGGACTGACCACCCTTCATTGTGCCTCTACCTGATCGTTTTGGATGCTTGAAGAACGTGCCTATTGGCTTTCCTGGTTGCAAATCCCTGGCATTGGCCCTACGTTGCTACGCCGTCTGTACTACCACTTTGGTTCGCTAGAAACGGCTTGGGATGCCCGATTGGATGAGTTGCTCTACGTTGATGGCGTCGGAGAACAAATTGCCGCCACGATCGCAACTTACCGTCCAACCTTACAACCAGCAGCCCTACTCCAGAGCCATCTGGAGACTAATCCCCAGTTTTGGGTGCCGGCAGATGCGGCTTATCCTCAGCTACTACTGGAAATTCCCGATCCGCCGCCAATCCTTTACTACGAGGGACAAGTTGATTTGCAGGAAAACCTGGGTAGCGCTCTGATGGTGGCGATCGTGGGTACCCGTTCTCCCTCAGACTATGGCAGACGCTGGACACGCCGCCTGACTGAAGCGTTGGTGCAACAGGGATTTACCATCGTTTCTGGCTTGGCAGAAGGGATTGACCGAGAAGCCCACCAAGCCTGTTTGCAGGCAGGCGGCCGTACGATCGCTGTACTGGGAAATGGCGTAGATGTGGTTTATCCTTGGTCAAATCGAGCCCTGTATGACCAGATCCGAGAAGCAGGGCTGCTTTTGAGTGAGTATCCCACAGGTACCCCGCCCGATCGCCCCCACTTTCCCTGCCGTAACCGTATTGTAGCGGGGCTGTGTCGAGCCGTGATTGTTGTAGAAGCGCCAGCCAAATCAGGAGCGTTGATTACAGCTCATTTAGCTAATGACTACAACCGTGATGTCTACGCCTTGCCTGGCAGCCTGGATAACCCGCGATCGCTGGGCTGTTTGGGGCTAATCAATCAGGGAGCGCAAATGATTCTCGGCGAAACCCAGTTACTTGATGCCCTGGGAGCGATTCCTGGCCTTTCGACAACTGCTACGCCTGCTCCACAACAAACCTCACTACCATTGCAGCTTCCTCCAGAGCAGGCTCAGATTTTGCAGGCGATCGCAGATATTGCCCAGCACACAGCGGTTACCTCTGCGTCACTCGATCAAATCATTGCACACACAGGGTTACCAGCCAGCGAAGTATCCACAGCACTGTTGCAGTTGGAACTGTTAGAACTCGTCACTAACCAACCTGGCATGCGCTATCAACGTTGCTGAAACCTGATAAGAAGAATGGGTTGATGTAGCGGTAGATAGTGCTGACAGAGGGCGTTGGCTGTGGTGAGCGATCGTCCTTGCGTGAGATAGGACAATGGAAGTATTCCAATTCATTAAGCTCTTTGGATCAAGCTGTCCAAAATATCTCGTGCAGGTGCGATTTCTTGCGTTAAATTTTAGAGACTCTCATTGTTTGGTTGCTGCTAAATTAATGCCCTCTAATTCTCAAAAAGACTGTAGAACCCTTGTGAAGCTTTGCATTAAACTTGATCAGTCTAGCAATCAACCAAACAGTTTCTAAATCAAGGTCTGACCAGATTTGGAATTGCATTTTATAGTAGTTAGTACAACTACTTTTTGGGCTATCTGGTGATTTTATTGCTGCATACTGAGGATGTTTCGTGCACGGTTCAAACCCTAATTCGTCGCGATCGCGCAAACCTAAACCAACCTTGCGGAAGTTAGCCAAACCGCCTCGTCGATCAGTTCAATGGTTGTGCATGGGGCTGGGGCTGATAGGTGTGGCGACAGTGTCAGCTACGGCTGGAGCACTACTGGCGTTCACTATGTCTAGCAAGCCATTGATGCAGCGCAAAATGACTACAGCCGATGCCGCAGTATTTCGTCAGGGCGATCGCATCCTTAGCCTAAATCGGTTGCAACTACCTGAAATCACACGCCCAGTGAATGTATTGGTTCTAGGGGCAAAAGTCCTAACAGACGATACAGACAACATCCCGCCGGAGTTAAAAAATCTTCGATACAAGGCATTGGTGAACTCGTTTGAAGGTTTGACCGACACCATGTTGTTGATTCGGTTTAACCCAGCCGATAAAAAACTCACTGTTCTTTCTATTCCTAGGGATACCCGTGTTGAGGTTCCTGGCTACGGAATAGGCAAAATTAACTCCGCCAATGCACTAGGGGGGCCTGCCCTTAGTGCTCGTGCTACTAGTGAACTGCTGGGTGGGGTTGGGGTCGATCGTTATGTCACTATCAACGTACAAGGCGTTGAAGCCTTAATTGATGCGCTAGGGGGCGTCACGGTCTATGTACCAAAGGACATGAAGTACCAAGACGATAGCCAGCATCTCTACATCAACCTCAAAGCAGGCCGCCAGCACTTGAGTGGTAGCAAAGCGCTGCAATTGCTGCGGTTTCGTAATGACGAACAAGGTGACATTGGCCGAGTCCAGCGACAGCAAATGGTAATGAGAGCCTTGTCAGAGCAAGCTTTAAATCCAGCGACTTTGGCGCGACTCCCAAAAATTCTGTCGGTGATTCAAACCCATTTAGACACGAATCTCAGCATTGAAGAACTCGTGGCGTTGGTGGCTTTTGCCTCCGGTTTAAAGCGCTCTGATATGCAAATGTTGATTACCCCAGGTAGCTACGGCGATATTGCCCAATATGGCACTAGCTATTGGTTACCTGATGCTGACCGGATTCAAACTTTAGTAGCACGCCATTTCAACTTAGGTAGCTTACCTGCTAGTGAAATAACCAAGCAATCACTACGCCTCAGTATTCAGGACAGTGCTCGACGCACCAGAAATTCTCGGCGTCTCATCAATAAACTGGAACAGGCTGGGTATACCAATGTAGAAATCGATCGCCCTCACAGCGAACCACTGCGTACTACTCGCATCCTTGCTCAACAAGGTGACCAGGAAGCGGCTACCTTGATTCAGCAAACCTTAGGTATTGGTGAAGTGCGGATCGATGCCACTGGCAACCTTGAATCTGATATCACCATTCAGATTGGATCGGATTGGCAATAGAGCAGAGGGTGCTCTAGTAGGCATCTTGTAGTTCGTAAAAGTCAGGCGAGATATAGTCCTTACGAAGCGGCCAGCCAACCCAATCTTCAGGCATTAAGATCCGCTTCAAGTTAGGATGACCCTCGTAGACAATGCCATACATGTCGTAGGATTCCCGCTCTTGCCAGTCAACAGTTTTCCAAATCCAATACACAGAAGCCACGTGGGGATTCTCTCGTGGTAAAAACACCTTAATGCGAACCTCGTCCGGGCGATCGGCTTGGTCGCTGACCTTAGTCAGATGGTAGAAGCTTACTAAGTCTTGACCAGGGCCACTGTCGTAAGCACCTTGGCATTGCAGGTAGTTAAAGCCGTAGGCATACAGTGCCGTTGCGATCGGGATTAAAAAATCGCGATCGACCTTAAGTAACTCAACTCCAGAGGCATCTACCCCCAGAAATTCATGCTCAAAGCCATTTTCAGTTAGCCACTTGGAGATTTTGCCCGCCTCGACGATCGCGCTTGGCGCTTCCGATGTCGATGGTTCAGAGCCAGAAGTCACGTCAGGATCAGCCACGATTCATATCCTCTAATTCAGCTTTCTTTTCGGTCAACAAGGCGGGTGGCACCGGCAGACCCATCGCTTCCATCAGTTCTCGTGGAGGCGCTTCGCGAGTGCCTGATTGAATATACTTGCCCGTCAAGATTGGATCAACCGGCTTCATGGTATGGGTAGTGCTGTAGTAACGATTCGTCTGCAACAGTGCTCCACGCTCTTGAATAGACTCATTAGAGATTTTCTTTCGCAGCTTGATAATGGCGTCAATAATCGCTTCTGGACGAGGTGGGCAGCCTGGTAGGTAGACATCCACAGGAATTAGCTTATCTACACCACGAACTGCTGTAGGAGAATCGACACTAAACATACCACCGGTAATGGTACAGGCTCCCATAGCAATCACGTATTTGGGCTCTGGCATTTGCTCATAGAGGCGAACCAAAGCTGGAGCCATTTTCATTGTGATTGTGCCAGCAGTAATCAGCAAGTCTGCCTGACGAGGCGTCGATCGCGGCACCAACCCAAAGCGATCGAAATCGAATCGAGAACCAATTAAAGCTGCAAATTCAATGAAACAGCAGGCTGTGCCGTACAGCATTGGCCACAGGCTAGACAGCCGTGCCCAGTTATAGAGGTCATCCACTGTTGTCAAGACCACATTTTCTGAAAGGTCTTGGGTAACGGTTGGCTGCTCCATCGGATTCATCATCCGCTCAGAGGGCGATAGCAACGACCCTTGAGACTGTCCGCTAGGATTTAAGACCATTCCAATGCTCCTTTACGCCACGCATAGACTAGACCCACTACAAGAATTGCCACAAAAATTAGCGCCTCGATAAACGCCAGTAGCCCCAAACGGTTAAAAGCCACAGCCCACGGATAGAGGAAAACCGTTTCTACATCGAATATCACAAATATCAGTGCAAACATGTAGTAGCGGATATTAAATTGGATCCAGGCTCCACCGATCGGCTCCATGCCAGATTCGTACGTGGTGCGACGCTCAGGCCCACGACGCTCAGGACGCAAAAACTTGGATGCCGTTAGTGCAAGTGCAGGTACCAAGCTACAAATAAGCAAAAATCCCAACAGATATTCATAACCACTGAGGACAAACACGCCTAACTAACCCCCGTAAGTCTAAGCGGGACACCTGTAACCATTGGTTTACATTATAGGCAGGCTTTCGAGCATAATGCGATAGAAGTTAGCCCTAGAAAGCTTTCGTGGGACTCTATAGTTGATAAGACATTTCCTTACCAAATCCCTAGCTGCCAAACCCCCATCGACGTATCATAAACTTAATACATCTTTTAGAAATCCTCATAAACCCTCAGCCCCAGTGAACCATGAGTACGGAAGAAGTCACCGACCTACAGGCGCTAGACCGGTATGAGTGCCAATCTTGCGGATACGTTTACGAACCCACCAAAGGGGACGATCGTCGTCGTGTTCCCGCCAATACCCCTTTTACCGAACTGCCGCCGGACTGGCGCTGTCCTGTTTGTGGAGCCAGAACCCTGCGATTTCAAAATATTGGTGCTAAAGGAACTGCCTCTGGGTTTAAGGACAACCTAAAGTATGGCTTCGGTGTCAACACCCTCACCCCCGGCCAAAAGAATATTCTGATTTTTGGGAGCTTGGCCTTGGCTTTCCTGTTTTTCATGAGCTTATACGGTTTGCAATAACCCCAATTACCGTAGGCGCTTTTGTTGGTACGCGGCTGTCTTAACCTCCATTCCATCTTATCTAGAGGCTTTAATCGTAATGGATTTGACTATGCAATCTTGGAAAAGGATCGTTGCCCTGATTGCAACACTACTGCTCTGTACCGCCTGTGCGGGCTATTTACCCTCCATAGAAACCAATCCGTGGAAAGTTGTTGAATTGCCTACAGAAGCTACTCTTAACGACATTACCTTTGCTGATAACACCAGCAAGGGCTGGCTAGTTGGCTCCAACTCAACGTTACTCGCCAGTACAGACAACGGTCAAACCTGGGAAGCTCAGACGCTTGACTTGGATCAGCCGTATCGGTTCTCCTCGATTAGCTTTTCTGGTGATGAGGGGTGGATTGTGGGACAGCCCACTATCATGCTGCATACAACTGATGGGGGCAAATCATGGTCGCGGATATTTTTAAGCGAGAAGTTGCCTGGTTCTCCCAACACAATTCTGGCTTTGGGAAATAACTCGGCTGAAATGACCACAGACATTGGTGCTATTTATCGCACATCTGATGGTGGCAAGAATTGGAAAGCGCTGGTGGAAGAGGCCGTTGGGGTAGTTCGTAATATTGCTCGTTCCAGTGACGGCAAGTATGTGGCAGTTTCCTCACGGGGTAACTTCTATTCGACTTGGGAACCGGGTGATGAAGCGTGGCAGCCTCACAACCGCAATAGCTCTCGCCGCGTTCAGAATATGGGCTTTACGCCGGATGGTCATCTCTGGATGCTGGCGCGGGGTGGGCAGATCCAGTTCAGTGGGGATGACTACGAAACTTGGGATAAGGCAATTAATCCTGAGGTGGCGACGAGTTGGGGGTTACTTGACCTGGAATATCGTACTCCTAACGAAATTTGGGTGGCTGGAGGTAGTGGAAACTTAATCCGCAGTGTGGATGGAGGAGAGACATGGGAGAAGGATCGCTTGATTGAAAGTGTTCCCTCTAATCTCTATACCATTCGATTTTTTGGTTCTGATAAAGGGTTCATCATTGGTCAGCGCGGTACCCTACTGCGGTACGATGAGTCGGCTGATGCGGTTTAGTTAGGCTGATGTTGTGTTGTTGATATGGGAGCCTGCTGGAGTTTACTTGTGAGTGTTTCAGCAGTCTCCTATGATGAAAGTACATACAACTTTAATCATTGTCAGTGGAGGAATCTGAATGGCAGGTACAACTGGAGAGCGCCCCTTTGGGGATATTATTACGAGCGTTCGTTACTGGGTAATTCACAGCATCACTATTCCTGCGCTGTTTATTGCGGGGTGGCTGTTTGTGCAGACAGGTTTAGCCTATGACGTGTTTGGTACACCCCGTCCTAATGAGTATTATTCAACTGAGCGTCAAGAGGTACCGATCGTGTCGGATCGGTTCAGTTCTAAGAATCAGATTGAAAAATTTGTTGAACAAACTCAAAAGTAGTTTTTTACCTAAACAAACATTGACTTATGACGAGCAATAATCCAAATCAACCGGTTGTGTATCCAATTTTCACTGTGCGCTGGCTAGCGGTTCATACGCTGGGAGTGCCAACGGTGTTCTTTTTGGGTGCGATCGCTGCAATGCAATTCATTCAAAGGTAACTGTCACTATGGCACTTGAGCGCAATCAAAATCCTAATCGTCAGCCGGTAGAGCTGAACCGTACTTCCCTATACCTGGGATTGTTGTTGGTGTTTGTGCTGGGCATTCTGTTCTCCAGCTACTTCTTTAACTAGATTTGAGTCAGGTGGGGGAGTAGCGCTAGTTACTCTCCTATCTATGTATCGAGTTCATTTTGTGTCAGGAGGTAAGACTGTGTTTAGTTCGGGTCGAATTCCTTTGTGGATTGTGGCAACGATCGCCGGTACTGGTGTGTTAGTACTGTTGGGCTTATTTTTCTACGGTGCCTATGCAGGTTTAGGCTCCTCGATTTAACTCTTTTAGTAGAGTTGCTTATGAAAAGCAAGACCGCCTCCAAGAAGGCGGTCTTTGCATATTGAGATTGATTTCTCCTGATGAGATATTACAGATCCAATAATTAAATTCCAGAGGGATCTTCCCGTTCAATGTAAATGAACAGCAAGCCCATGACTACGGCAGGCATCAGCCAGCACACAACTGGAATAAGGATCCAGGGCAAGAAGGATGCAGCGTATGAACCGGTCATAACTAAAATTCCTATTGCTACGCGAGTCTAAATAAACTGTTTTGACTGTACTGTGAAGCGGGGACAAGTTTTGGAGTTCTAAGAATTCTTAACACTTCTAGAGCCAGTCAGATAGCTTGATTCGGGGTTCCTGAAAAAATAGGGTAGGTTCTTAACCTACCCTGCTAAATGAATGACATCGACTAAGACTAAACCGATCGCGCTAGTGGGACGCGGCTAGCTCGGCAGATGCTTGAAAACGGGCTGGGAGCGATCGCTTCAAACGATCGCCATACAACGCCAAAGCGTTGCCACCTAGCAGTAGAGCCAAGTGGTCGCGATCGTAATCAGCAACAGAGGCAGCATCTTTGACACAATCCTTTAGCACACCATCCCAGTGGCCGTAGTCACCAGAGAAGCAAGTAACGTGCTTGCCTACTTCACCCATAGCCGCAGGCAGGTAGGCAGGGCCTGGATCATCAGACTCGAAGGAGGTGAAAATTTGACCTCGCTCAAAATAATCAAGGGGATCGCGATGACGCAAGTCATAGTGCTCATACAACGTAGCATCATCAATTTTTTCGGGGTCATGCTCTGCTGTCCACAATAGGTCAAACAGATTCTTCACTTGGCTGGCCAGTTGCATTGGATTGCCATTAGCATGTTCTTGCAACATTAACCGGGAAACATCCATCAAGGATGGGCGATAAGGACGCTTTGGATCAAAGTCACGAATCCGCTTTTCCCAATGTTCGTGCATGGCGTGGGCTAAGTCTGGGAGCCAGCCACAACCACCTTCCAAAAAGCCAACCCGCAAGGTAGGGAATTGCTCGAACGCCCCGTCAAACACCATACGGGTCATAGCATGCTGCTGCTGGTTTCGTTGAACGAAGATATGCGCCAATACGAAGGTATCCATGTGATCGGCAATGCCACCAACCATAAAGGCCCCAGGGCCGCCATGAATGCCGATCGAAATGTCCAACTCCACTGCTGTTTGTAGAATCGGACGAAAATCGGGATGGCTAATAGCTTTGCAGGTGCGCACGTCGGGAAAGGCATCGGGCGCTTTAGGATGAGGAATCGGTAGGTTGGGTGCCGTAGCCACACCAATCATGCCCAGTTCCTCAACACAACGGCGCATTTCCTTCACTGCTTCAGAAACATCCTGAAGTGGAATTACACCAATAGGTTTGAGTCGATCGCCATAGGAGCGACAATCGTCGGCAATGTAGTTGTTGTATGCCTTACAAAGTGCAATCGCTAAATCCTTATCCAACAGACTTGAAAAAATTAGATTGAGTGTGCCATAAATCACCTGCACGTCAATCCCTTCCTGATCCATGTGCTCTATGCGCAAGCGATTAAATGTTGCTCCTAGAGTAGTCTCAGGATTAAGGTTGCGAAATCCACCTTTTCCCAAACCTTGGGGTTGAGGAAACATTCGTAAAAAATCTTTCTTTCCTGTTTTGGGATCAAGGTCTATCACTTTAGCCCGTTGGTCTCCCAGGCTATCGACAATCATCCCAACTCGGTTGCGATACTCAGGGTCTAGATAATCCCGCAAAATAATCGGATTTTCTAACTTATGAGCATCCGCATCAATCACTAACAATCCGTTGTACATGGCAAATCCTTGGGAGAAACTAGGAACATGCTGAACAGTAGCAAAATCGATCGCAATGCTGATTTACACAAATGTCATACAAATGCATAAACCTACGTGACATAGGTTAAGTGGGCGGAGTTTGTTTGAGTTGATGCTGTAGCCAATCTCGCAACCCAAACCAGCGGTCAAACGACCAAGATAGGGAAGCCAAAATGGTGATAATCGGATACTGAATCGCCGCAGGCTGATTTTTTTCCACCCAATAATGGCCACCCAAAGCAAATACTTGCGTCAATACCAAACATCCCAATGTCCAGCGCCAATCTACAAATAGAAATGCTATTGCAGCGATCGCCAATAAATTGGAGGTATGATGCATTGCTTGGTTGACCGGGTGCTGGTGGCTTGCAATAAAGTGCGCCTTAGCCTTTTGATAGTAATCCAGCAAGTAAATCTCCTTCGCGATATGAACAAAAGGACTAATTCTGCATCACTGGAACCGTATCACAAGGGCTCTAAGGGGAGCGGATAAAAACCAAAAATCTTCGGATTTGCCTGAAAAATCGCCAGATATTACCACCAGCGTAGTTGTAACAGGCTGCGATCGGCCTGCTGCTGTTCTTCCTCTGTTAGCCACTCCACAGGCTTGTAAGTGCCAAACACTCGATCCCACCAGTCCACCGCCAGACCAAAGTTATGGTGCCACATCTGATACTTGTGGTGTACGTAGTGAACTGGCATCGGCATCCAAAAGCACTTAGTTGGGTTTTCATGCTGTAGTTGGTGAGCATAGGACGAAAACGCAGCGTAAACCATCCCGCCCAAAAACCAGCCCATCCCTGCTTCAAACGAAGCAAAAAACATCAACCCCATAATCAAAACAGTACCTTTGACATAATCTCTAAATTCCCACAACACCCCCTGGCCTTCATTGCGGCGGTGGTGGTCACGATGGCGCTGTCCGATTCGAGGCGAGACATGCATCAACCGATGCATCCAGTACTCCACCAAACTAGCTAAGACAAAGGCAAGACTAAACCAAAGTGCACCAGTCAATAGTTTTGCAGCCATGGTTGATTTCCCCTCTCACACACATGCTGACTTTGAGAATAGCAATAACCATGCCTTTTGGGCAGCGTCATCTGGAGGATTGGATAAACGAAGAATGCTCTGTTGGTATAATAAAGGGAGAAGCATTAACCCACAGTATTGGGCTCATTCACCTATCGCTTCTGCACTAATTCCTGCTACTAAAGCTCTCTTGGCTCTATTCTTAGGGATGAAATTTCCTTCATTTTTTGTATTTTTTGGCTAACCCCTGAGACGCCACACCCCCCTTCCTGAGGCTGCCCATGCTATGATGCATCCCTAGTTACGCGCTTTGTGAGGAGCCAAGTAATGGAGCTAGCAACGGCCTTGACAACTCAAGCGGTGCGTCAAGGAGTTCGGGATGTTGGAATCAATCCAGATTACTGGTACCCCGTTGGATGGGCAAAGGATTTGCGGCCGAGCCAGGTAACTCAGATAACTCTGTGGAATCAGGCGATCGCTCTCTACCGAGATGATCAAGGGCAACTCCATGCGCTCGAAGATTTTTGTCCTCACAAAGGTGTTGCTCTTAGTCTTGGCAAGGTGATGGGAAATTACTTGGCCTGCCGTTATCACGGATGGGAGTTTGATGGAGATAGTGGAGAGTGCGTTTCTATTCCTTACTTTCCCTCAACGCAAAAGCTACCCTGCGCTCAAGCCCGTGTGTTTCCGGTACAAGAAAAGTACGGCCTAATGTGGCTATTTCCTGGCAATCCTGAGTTAGCTGCGGTGCGCCAACCACCTGATGTCCCTGAGTATGCTCAGCCCGGTTGGTTAGATGTGAGTGTAACCGCGCGATTTGGCTCCCATTTTTCTATCTGCAACGAAAACTCAATGGATGTATTCCATGGTTTTTTGCACGAGAACCTACAGGGCTGGTTTAATCCAGTTTTGTTAAAGCTGCGAGAGACCGAGGATAGCGTCTCTGCAGAATATCAGGTGTCTTACAAAGGGCAGATTGCCAAGTTTCTGGGTTTGACTGATACTGCCGATGAGGTGACGACTTTGCCAGTGACGGTAAATTATCATTATCCGCACTACCACAGCACCTTGCAGGGGGTGTCGTCACTCTATCTAATGCGCTGGCCAGTCAGTGCCACAGAAAGTCGCTCCTTCTCACTGTTTTTCTTTCGAGTTCGTTTGCCTGAATGGCTGCTCACACCCCTGAAGCCTGTGCTGCAGGTTCTGCTTCGTCATTTTGTCTTGCATCGCTTTTTGGCACAGGATATTGAGATGATGGAGAGTGAACAGCAGAATTATCTGTCTTCTCCTAAACGTCGTTATGTTGAAGTCAACCCAGCCATTATTGCAGTGCAGCGGTTGATTGTTCGCCAGTACGAACTATTTCACCAGGCGAGGGGTCAAACTCAGGAGAATGGGCACAAATTGAACGTCGATCGCGTCTCTGTAACGGAGGCTAATGGCCTAGAGCCACAGGATCGAGTTGAAGATCAAGGCTGTGTAGGACAATTGAGCTAATGACGTTGGCACCGTGGTATCCACTAACGAACTGACAGCATATTGCTCGCGCAGATTCTGTTGGTTTGGATAGCCAATTAAGGGCTGGGAAAATATACTGTTGAGCTAGAAGCGATAGGCTATCCAAAAAGGTGAGAGGAGTTAATTGTGCAAGTTGTTAAGGAGTACGTCCAGCGTTGGTATGAGAGTGATCTCGACCCCGACGAGTATATTTGCCATGCTAAGAATGGCAACGTTGTTGATGTTGAAGAGTCGGCAACGGGCAAGCGCCGCATGGTGCTGACGTTTTGCACGAATGATGTGTTGGGCTTGGTTCAGGAAGACTCGGTTAAGCAGGCAGCGATCGACGCTATTTTGCATTACGGTACTTCCAATAGTTCAACTTCCGTACTCAGTGGCCGAATTGACCTACATCGTCAGCTTGAGGATGAGATTTCTGCCTTCAAGCATTTGCCCCACACCCAGCTATTTTTGAATGCGTGGATGGGCATGCAGGCATTGATGGATGCATTTTGCCATTTGGCAATTCCGGTGCCTGGGTTTGAGCACACGCGGGAAACCCTGATTATGACCGATGTGCTGAATCATGGGTGCATTGTTACAGCCGTTGCAAATGCTGGAACCCGTTCGGGTAAGCTGTTTGGCAATAGTCCACGGGTACGGGTGCGAGCCTACCGCCATTGTGATGCTGAAGACTTAGCACGTAAATTGCAGCGCTACGCTCGCCCGGGCGATCGCATCTTGGTGATTTCTGATGCGGTGTTTTCGATGGATGGTGACATTGCTCCGTTGCCCGCTATGCTGGACATTCTAAGTAACTACGAAGGCAGCGTGCTGGTGATGGACGAGGCTCATGCGAGTGGTGCGATCGGCGCAACTGGGCGCGGTATCTACGAGCACTTTGGCATTTTGCCCCAGGAAGCAATTCAGCGGGGTGTGGTGCCGTTGATTATGACTACCTTCTCTAAGTTTGCGGCCTCGGCAGGGGCTGCTATTAGTACCCACGTAGCTGAACTGAAGCCACTACTGAATGTGTCTCCCACCTCAATCGGCACAGTTTCGCTGGCTCCACCAATGACGGCAGCAGCCCTAGCAAGTATCCGCATCGTACGTGATCAGCCCGATCGGATCCGTCGCCTTCAGGAGAATACCCGCTACCTGCGCTCTCGGCTGGCGGCGCACGACTTTGCAGCGATCGGTGAGACTAACGTTATTCCTGTGCTACTACCTCCAGAAATCAATCCCAAATACTTTGCTAGGGAGCTGATGGATTATGGCATTTGGGCGTCTCCTATCTGGTTTATTGCCAAGCCTCGCCTGCGGATTACAGCGAATGCTGTGCACACGCGGGAAGAAATGGATCGCCTGGTTAACGCTATGGTCAAAGTACGCGATCGCGTCTACAAACCCACCATCAGCGCATAATCGATTCAGTTATCTCTGATGAAAAATAAAAGGTTCGTTGCAGCTTCCCGTTGCAGCGAACCTGAGGCTTAATAAATTCTTACGATGTTTAAGAAACGTAGGCGAGCAGTTGATTGACAATATCTTCGCCAATGGAGAGGAGTTGGCAGGGGATTTGCTCAACGTGCAAAGCTGTTTTAGTTGTTACGGCGTGAAGTTCTAGGCGAGCTTCAGCGTCAGTTGTGAAAAGAATGGACTCGCCGGGTAAAATCAGCCGTTCAAACTGCCAACTGGGCAAATTTGCAAGCCAACCAACCTGAGGTAAGTTGGTTCGGTTGACGTAGCAGCACAGAATCGAACCAACGGTGTGATTGGACATAGAAGCAACTGTGATTAGGCGGGAAATTCAGTATCTTCAGCATCTGCGAGAGCTAGATTTTGCAATGTGACGTAAATCTAGCTTCCTCAGTGATCTGGTTCACAAAAGAATGTATTCCTAGTTACTAAAAAATGAAGACTTAATCAATCGACGATCGCTAGTAATTAAACAGCAATGCATAGACTCAGTGGTGATGATCGACTGACGGTACGATCGCTGGCACATCCACCATAATGGAACTAGAAATCACTTTACTACCATAAACCAAATCTTCGTGGGCATTGGTGTTGAGAGTAACGGTAATTTGGTGCTTACCAGGGGGCAAATCGCCGAGATAATACCAGGTTCCATACAATCGGGTAACTTTTTTGCCATTGACGTAGAGGTGGGCATGTCCTTCTGTAGCAAGGCTTTTGCTATTCAGCCGCTGTGGCGCGAAGGTAAAATTAGTAACTTGTATCTCCAGGTTCACACCACGGATAGCATCAGGATGAGCCACAAGCTTAACTGTAGGTACAGGCTGGTCAGGAGGAATTTCTAGCTGGCGGTGTTGATGGCTAGTGGTTGGCGTGCTGGGTGTTGAACTGTGGGGAGGCTGATGTGCCAGCAGAGTTGGTGGCACTAGTACTAGGACGATCGCGCCAACAGAGCGCAGCAGCAAATGCTTGACCATACAAAGGCAACACAAACAACAGCTAAATTGTTGCGATCTCACGGGTAGAAGTCAATCGACACTGGGTCAAAATTGGCTCAGGAGCGAGTTACTCGGTTGAAGCTGCGTTCAGCATCTCGTGCTGACTTGCCCCGCCAAATGAACCGAATCGGCGTGCCTGTAAAGCCGAGGGATTTGCGAAATTGCCCTTCAAGGTAGCGGCGATAGGTGTCTTTGAACAAAGCTGGGTCGTTGACGAACAGGGCGATCGTTGGGGGAGCCGTGCTGACTTGGGTACCATAGTAAATTTTGCCTTGCCGTCCGGCACGGGTGGTGGGAGGGGTTTGCCAACCCAATGCTTCTTCCAACACTTCGTTGATCACAGCGGTGCTGACGCGACGCTTATTTTGCTCTGCTGAAACATTGACCAAATCCAGGATTTTTTCAACTCGTTGGCCAGTTTTAGCACTGATGAAAATGATGTCGGCCCAATCGAAGAAATAGAGCCGCGATCGTACCTCACGCTCGTAGTCGTAGATGGTATGGGAGTCTTTTTCGACAGCATCCCACTTGTTCACTACCAGAATGCAGCCGCGACCATTGTCAGCAATACGTCCAGCCAGCTTTTGGTCTTGCTCGGTAATGCCATCGAGGGCATCGATGACTAACAGGGCTACATCAGCCCGGTCAATTGCCTTAAAGGCGCGGTTAATGCCAAAAAATTCTGGCCCGTACTCTACATTCTTTTTTTTGCGGATACCGGCTGTGTCAATCAGGCGATACACTATACCGTTGCGTTCCACCACCATGTCGATCGCATCACGCGTGGTTCCCGAAATGGGGCTAACGATCGCCCGTTCTTCCCCCACAAAGGCATTTAGAAGACTGGACTTGCCCACGTTAGGACGACCGACGATCGCCACTTTAATTTCTTCAGTGTCTTCTTCTTGGACAACGGGTAAATACTCCACCAGGGCATCCAGAAGGTCACCTGTGCCGTTGCCGTGGATGCCAGAAATGGGAAATGGCTCACCGATGCCCAACTCCCAAAATTCTATGGCTTGAGCTAAGCCGTCCTTAACTGACTCGCACTTGTTCACCGCCAGCAGCACAGGTACCGACTGTTGCCGCAGCCAAGTGGCAATTTCCTGATCGCCTGCTGTGGGTCCCTGCCGCCCATCCACGACAAAAATCGCTGCGCTCGCTTCCGACAGCGCGGCCATCGCCTGCTGCCGAATCAGTGGCAAAAACTCGGTATCGTCATCGAATACCAAGCCACCCGTGTCCACGACTAAAAATTCTCGATCGCGCCAGTAAGCTTGCTTGTACGTACGATCGCGGGTTACCCCGGGCTCATCG
>Ga0224722_1000959_pt1 | contig 16352 bp, 14 predicted proteins | sample Balambano_FR1_Me_FD_161646 | JGI IMG/M metagenome (GOLD analysis project Ga0224722, IMG submission 161646) | Freshwater sediment microbial communities from Lake Towuti, South Sulawesi, Indonesia - Balambano_FR1_MetaG | ecosystem: Environmental > Aquatic > Freshwater > Lake > Sediment | place... | reverse complement strand
GGTCTGCCCGCAATCACTGTGCCAGCGGGGCGGGCCGCCACTGGCTTGCCACTCGGCCTCCAGTTGATCGCCCCCTTTAGCCACGATGAACAACTGCTGGCCTGGGCACCCGGCATCGGTGCGATTGTCCAGTAGGACGGAATTCCCAAAGGAGTTTTTCAATGACGAAAAATCGCAAACACAAAGAAGTTGTCACATCCATTGCCGAGGCGAATGGAGCCGCGCATCAAGTCACCACGTTGCCGCCACTGGGCGCGGCGGATCCCGCCCTGGCTCTTCCTGCACCAACACAGCCACTCGACTCCACACCGGTTGATGAAACGCATCCTGCGTCACACCGCGAGAGTGCCTATGCTGTGGCTCAGGCTCAGCTTGACCATGTGGCGGATTTTATGGATCTGGATGAAAACATGCGCATCTACTTGCGTAGCTGTCAGCGCGAGCTGATCGTCCACTTCCCCGTCCAGATGGATAATGGCCATGTGCGCATGTTCACGGGCTATCGCGTCCATCACAACACCGTCAAAGGCCCCAGCAAGGGCGGCATCCGCTATCACCCCGATGTGACCTTGGATGAGTGCCGAGCACTCGCCCTGTGGATGACCTGGAAGTGCGCGCTGATGAATCTGCCCTATGGTGGGGCCAAAGGGGGCGTCGTCGTCGATCCACAGAGCCTGAGCCTGCGTGAGCTAGAGAAGATGACGCGACGCTATGCCACCGAGATTGGCCCCTTTATCGGACCAGAGCGAGACATCCCCGCACCCGATGTCGGCACGAACGCCCAGGTGATGGCGTGGATCATGGACACCTATTCGATGCACAAAGGCCATTCCGTGCCGGCGGTGATCACGGGGAAGCCGGTCTCGATCGGCGGCACGGCGGGGCGGGAGTATGCCACCGGGCTGGGTGTGACGTATATCACCCGGGCGCTGCTCAAACAACGCTTAGGGCGCAATCTGGACGATCTCACGGTGGCGATCCAGGGCTTTGGCAATGTGGGCAGTTGGACCGCGCGCACGATGCACGAGCGGGGGGCGCGCATTGTCGCCGTGAGTGATGTCAACGGTGGCCTCTATCACGCCAAAGGGTTGGATCTCCGCCAACTGCTCCGCTATGTGGAAGCCAACCACACCATCCTGGGCTACCCAGGGGCCGATGCGGTGACCAACCAAGAGTTGCTGGAACTGGATGTCGATGTACTGGTGCCGGCGGCTCTTGAGGGGCAGATCACCAAAAGCAACGCGGCACGCATCCGTGCGACGGTCATCGCTGAAGGAGCCAATGGCCCGACCACGCCCGAAGCCGACCGCATTTTGCAAGAGCGCGGCATCACGGTGATTCCCGACATCTTGTGCAACGCTGGTGGTGTGGTCGTCAGCTACTTTGAATGGGTACAAGGTCTACAATCGTTCTTCTGGGATGAAGGCGAAGTGCGCCGGACGATGGAGAAGACGCTGTTGGACAATCTGGACGCTGTGGTCGGGGCCACGGTGCGCTATCGGTGTGATCTGCGCACCGCCGCCTATACCATTGCCATTGGCCGGATTGTCGAGGCGATGAAAGTGCGGGGCTTTTACCCGTAATGTGGGTGCTATGAACAACGATCTGCGTCGTAAAATCGTCTATTCGTTGGTCTTTGCGCTGTTGATCTATGTGGCGCTGACGCTGTGGAGCGATTGGGCGGCCCTGCAACAGGCGTTGCTCGACTTTCCGTGGGGTTGGCTACCCGCCATCATCGGTTTGACGCTGGTGAACTATGGCGGGCGGCTCTTCAAGTGGCAATGGTATCTCCACTTGCTCAACGTGCCGATCCACCGCAGCGACAGTGCGCGCATCTTTGGCGTGGGCATGTTGATGGTGATGACGCCGGGCAAAGCGGGCGAATTTCTCAAAAGCTACATGGTGAAGAATGTCGCCGGCACACCGATGAGTGTCACGGCACCGATCGTCCTCGCCGAGCGGATGACCGATGGTCTGGCAATGTTGCTGCTGGCGAGCGTTGGTCTTTTGGCCTTTCCCGATGCCACGGCGCGCTGGGTCGCGGGCATCACCTTTACTGGCTTGCTGACAGCGATCCTGCTCTTTCAGATCCGCCCCCTGGCACTGCGACTGCTGGCGATTGGGTGTCAGTTGCCCGTGGTGAAGCGCTTTGCCAGCCATCTCTCCACCTTCTACGAGAGCAGCTACACGATCTTTCGTCCGCGCAATCTCCTGCTCTCGCTGGCTATCGGTCTGCTCAGTTGGGCCGCCGAGGGTGTTGCCTACTATCTCGTTCTCGTCGGCTTTGGAGCTGCACCGGGGTGGAGCAATCTGCTACTTGGCATCTTCATCTTCAGCATCAGCACAGTGATCGGGGCCGTCTTTGCCATGCCTGGTGGTCTAGGCGGGGTCGAAGGCAGCTTGGTGGTACTGAGTCGCAACTTGGTCGGGCTAGCCACCGCCCCCGCCACCGCCGCGGCCCTGCTGATCCGCTTCTGTACCTTGTGGATGGGGGTGACCATTGGCGTTGTCAGTTTTATGCTGTGGCCCAAGCTGCTGGCCGGTTCTGAAAGTGCCCGCAGCCCCCAATTAGCCGCCGGTAGTTGATCCGGGTGATAGACAGAGACACAGGGCACAACATGTCTACCTGTCTACCCGTCTACTTGTTGACCCTCCCCATCTAGTGGAGAGTACCACCATGTGGAAAGTTGATTTGCACGCCCATACGATCTACAGCAAAGATTGTCTCACCCGCACAACTGATTTTTTGGCGCGGGCGCGGGCTGTCGGGCTAGACAAGATCGCCGTCACCGAACACAACCGGTTGGATGGCGCACTGGCCGCCAAACGCCTGGCTCCCGATCTGGTGATCGTTGGGGAGGAGATCATGACCACGCATGGCGAGATCATCGGGTTGTTTATGCACGAAGAAGTGCCGCGCGGGCTGTCACCGCAAGAGACCATCCGGCGGCTGCGCGCACAGGGGGCGGTGATTACCATCCCCCATCCGCTCGATTCCGTGCGCACTTCGGCGATGGGCCGGGCTAATGTCGAAGCGGTCATCGATCTTGTGGATGCGCTAGAGGGGTTGAATGCCCGGTGTATACGCCACCAGGATAACGAAGCGGCCATCCTATTGGCGCGGCAGCACAACAAACTGCTCACTGCTGGCAGCGATGCCCATACCCTGGGCGAAATCGGGCGCTGCTATCTGACCATGCCAACCTTTGACGACAACGCCGCAAGCTTTTCCGCTGCGCTCGCCCAGGCCACGCTCACCGGTCAGGTCAGCCCCTTTTGGCCGCACTTCGCCAGTACTTATGCGAAATGGCGCAAACGCGCCTTCCCCATTACCCTGCCATGACCATCCTCTTTGCCCTGTGGCTCTGTGTGGCCGCAGCCCATTACGCAAACAACGCCGCAACCTGGCCCAGCAGACTCGGCTGCAACTAAGCGCCGAACTGGGTCTGCGCAAAGCTCGGCTTCGCCGTTTGGGGTTTGCGCAAGAGCCAGCCCTGCCTGCTGAAATTGAGCAGATCCGGGCGCAGCTTACGCAATCCTCCAGTTCGTAACTCATCTTCAATCGAGCCAACAAACGGCCCTCACTTTTCATTAGCTTGCCGCAGGTCGATGGAGAGGTACAAAAGCAAGGCTTAGATCTAAAGCGCGCAAAACAGCGACCAGCGTTGCTAAAGTAGGGTTACCTTCTGCCGAAAGGGTCTTATACATAGCTTGCCGGTTGAGCTGAGTCTTCTCGGCTACAGCACTCATGCCACCTTGGGCCTCTGCAACTGCTCGCAAGGCAATCAATAATTGCTCAACTGAACCTTCCTCGGCAGCCGCAGAAAGATACGCCGCTGCCAGTTCGGGATCACGAAGCTCCTCATACAGGTAGTTATCGTAGCTCTTCGTCAACACGGGATTGATACTCCTTCCAGTACCCGACTGCTGTGGCAATGTCTTGTTGTTGCGAACTCTTACTACCGCCACACAATAGCAAGACCACATGAGCCCCAGCAATACCAAAATAAACACGAAATCCAGGGCCAAAATGAATACGCAACTCCAAGACACCTGCCCCGACAGCCTTGCAATCTCCAAAATTCCCAAGACGTAGCCGATCAATGCGGCTGAAAACACGGGCTTTGCTAGTCTTATCGCGCAGCCCGCGCACCCATTCCTCAAAAGGAATTCGGCCGGTTGACGTTATGAATAGCTCAATCTTACGTTCTCGGCTGTCCATTTTCGCATTGTCGCATAAACACGACAAAATACAAAATTGCTTTGCGGCTAAAAAGCAAGCTTTTTACTTGTAGAATACTGTTGCATGTAAAAAAAGACTGCCCATCGCAACGGGCGTCGCTCCGGGCAGTCCAGTTGGCCTGATGAGGAAGGGGTCATCAGGATCACAACAACAGCGCAATGGTAGGATGCCAGGTACGCATTAAACAGGGATTAAGGTAAAGTGAAGCTTTGCTAAGTCTTCTATCGATTTGGGAAAGCGCAGGTTGCGCTATATACTGCGGGTTATGAACGTCACTTTCCAGAGGCGAGCCGCGTGGGTCACGGTGACCGTACGGCTTGCTATTCTGCTCCTAAGCGGTGTCTGGAGCGTACGCCCCCTCCACGCTTCGCAACCGTGCGATCCACCGAATGTGATCCTGCGGCCGGTCTGTGACATGGATTCGTTCTACGGGTCGCCGCCCCGTCAGTTGCCGAACGGCTGGGCCGAGTTTATCCTCTCCGGCGATGCAAACTTTTATCAAGATGACCATACCTTCTGGGGCGGCCCCAACCTGACGATCGCCAACAGCGGCGGCACCTTCAAGCTCGGCATCTACACCCAAGTACAGGTGACACCGGGTGCGGGCTACCGGGCTAGCATCGCCTGGGGTGCGCCGAATGCGCCAGATACCTTTGGCCGCCAATTGGGCATCGACCCCACAGGCGGGACGGATCCTACCAGCCCAACTGTCATTTGGGGGCCAATGCACTGGGGTGAGGGGCGCATTCTGAACTATCCGCCGCCCGATGTCAACATCGATGTCAAAGCGCGAGCACTCAACGGCACCATCACTGTCTTTGTCCTGGTCGACCATCCACAAAGCACGGGGGATAATTTGATTTTGCTGGATGCGATTGCGCTCTACCCCGATGAAAGCGCCCCGGCTGTCGCAGTGCCACCGACCAACACGCCCACCCCAGAACCACCCGTCGCTCAGGAAGTGGTGCTTCAGGCCGCCGCCATTGCACCGGTGAACCAACCTACCAGTACGCCGATCCCAACCGAGACCGCAACCGCCCCGCCGACGGCGACGCCCACAGCCACACCGTCAGCGACGCCGACAGCCACACCGACGGCTACTCCCTCCCCCACGCCTACGGCAACCGCTACCTGGACGCCCTGGCCAACCGTGACCCCTGTCGCAGCGCTCTCGTTTGACTATGCGCAGGAGCAGATGGTGCAAATCGCCGCCCAGAATAATCCGCTGAGTCTGGCGCTCTTTGGGATGTTGAGTTTGAGTGGGGCGAGCCTATGCGCCGGCTCGCTCTGGTGGCTCCGCCGTAGCAATCGGTAAAGACGAGGTTCCCGCATGGCAACCAAAAGTCTCGGCTTCTTCAAAACGCTTCAAGCGCAGGTTTTACTGGCCTTGATCCTGATCGGGTTGATCCCCTATCTGATCTTCAGCTTGGTGTTGATCGACCGGGAAAGCCGTCTGCTGCGCACCCAAGCCACGCGCGAACTGACCAGCGCTGCCAGCCGCTTTGCCGCCGAATTGAATCGCCTGCTCGACAACGATCTGCGCAATTCGCGCGCCCTGGCCGCGCTGCCCGCCATCCGCAGCATGGATCAGACGCAACAAGCGCCGCTGCTGCGTGAACTACAAAAACAGTTTCAGTATGCGCAAATCGGCATCGCCGATCTCAACGGCCAACTGTTAGTGGCGTCCATCGACATGGAGTTGGTCTCCGTTGCGCACATTGAATCGTTTCAGCGGGCAGCTACGGGCGAGCAGGGCTGGGTCATCGCACCAGGTCTCTTCAACCCAGCCCTACTGTTTCACATGCACACCCCGATTTTTGACGAGCAAGAACAGTTGGTCGGTGTGCTGGGCAGCCCCGTCACCCTGCCCCGGCTGGCCGAAGAGTTGCAACGCATGAGCGCCGGGATCGCCGGGCGCGTCTTTATTCTCCACAGCGACAACCGCGTCTTGATCCACCCAGACCCTGCCGAGATCGAGTGGCGGCGCGATCTGACAGCCTGGATCAACCAGCCGAGTGAAGCCGGCGCAACGGAGTTTGACCTCTACAGCGAGGAAGAGATCGCGGGCTACGCCCCCGTGCCCGCCTTTGGCTGGACGGTCATCGTCGCCCGGCCCAAAGCTGCTGTGCTCGCCCCGGTGACCACAGCCCGCACGTGGACCGTGGCTGGCCTGGCCGCCATTCTAGGCTTGAGTATTGCGTTGGCGTTTCTGTTGAGCCGCAGCCTGACCCGGCCTGTGCGCGACCTGGCGATAGCAGCCCAGGCGTTGGGCGCAGGCACCCCCACCGCATTGCCGACACCGCAGGCCCAGCGCACCCACGAGATGGCAACGCTGGTAGACTCTTTTGCCACCATGCACCACAACGTGCTCGAACGGGAGCAGCGGTTGCGGCATAGCGAAGCGCGCAACCGGGCAATGGTCAACGCCATCCCCGACCTGCTGATCAGGCTAGCTCCTGATGATCGGGTCATCGATGCGCAAGGTCCAGTGGCCCCGTTTGCGTTCGGGGCAGCCGCCAACTTGATCGGCCAGTCGGTGGGGCAACTTCAGCAGGCAACCCCTTATCAGGCCTTCTTCGCCGCGTTGTCCGCAACAGCGGCGGAAGCCAGAGCCACCAACCGGGTTGCGCGCTGCGAATGCCAGGAGCAAGTGCATGACCAGCGCGTCGATCTAGAATTGCGCGCCATCGGCAGTGGCGAGAATGAAGTCGTTGTCATCGTCCGCAATGTGACGGACCGGAACGCGGCCGAGCGCACCATTCGGCGTCACCTCTCAGCGTTGGCCGCCTCTATCGATGGCATGGCGATCCTCAGCGGAGACCTCTGTGTCTATGCCAACACGGCCCTGGCCCAACTGCACGGCTTTCGCGACAGCCAACAGCTGATCGGCCAACCGTGGAGCGTGCTCTACCCGGCGGGGGAAGACGAGCGTCTGCGCCAGGAAATCTTGCCTCTGGTGCGCCAACAGGGTCTCTGGCGTGGTGAGGCCCGCGCTCGCCGCCAGGATGCGAGCACCTATCCACAGGAGATTTCGCTGACCCAGATCGACGGCGGCGAGATTGTTCTCGTCGCGCGCGATCTCACCGAACGCAAACAGGCCGAGTTGATGTTGCAACAGGCGCAGAAACGCGAATCGCTCGGCATCTTGGCCGGGGGCGTGGCCCATGACTTCAACAATTTGCTAACCGGCATGTTTGGGCAGATTTCGTTGGCCCAAGCAGCGCTGCTGCCCAGCGATCCTACACAGACGCATCTGCAAAAGGCGCTGGTCTCTGCCGAACGTGCGGCGGATCTTACCCGCCAATTGCTGGCCTATGCGGGCAAGGGCCGCTTTTATACCGAAGTCTTCAACCTCAACGAATTGCTCCGCGAAAATATGGCTTTGTTGGAAACCGCCCTGCCGCGGTTGGCCACGCTGGATCTGGAACTGGAGCCGACCCTGCCGCCAATTAAGGCCGATCGTGGGCAGATTCAGCAGGTAGTGATGAATCTCGTCATCAACGCGGCCGAGGCGCTGCCCAGCGGGCGCGGGCTGGTGCGCATCCAAACGCTCCTCATGCACCAACTGACCTCCGCCTCCCCCAACTGTGTAGAGACACCGACGCAAGCTTCACTCATCCATGGGGAGTTAGTATCGGGGCTATATGTCTGTCTCAAGGTGATCGACAATGGGACAGGGATGACCGATGAGACGCTCCGTCGTATCTTTGACCCCTTCTTTTCGACCAAACCCCACGGCAGCGGCTTAGGCTTATCCGCCACACTGGGGATTGTGCAAAAGCATCAGGGGGCCGTGCATGTCCTGAGCATGCCCGGCCAGGGCAGCACCTTTTGCATCTTTCTACCCGCCACCACGGAGATGACGATCGTCAAGCCGCTGACGACCAAGCCGCCCCGCCACATCTTGACGAGCAATGTGCTGGTAGTGGATGATGAGGCGACCGTGCGGGACTTATGCAAAGATATATTGGAACATGCGGGGGCACATGTCATGACGGCAGAAAACGGTCAAGAGGCACTAGCGCTGTTTGCCGCCCACCGCGGGGATATTGACCTGGTGCTGCTGGACATCCTCATGCCCGTGCTCAAGGGTACGGAGGTCGTGCCCGAACTCAAACGGCTGCGCCCCGACATTCCGATCATTCTCTCCTCTGGCTATACCGAGGCCGAGACACCGGAAGGCATGGTCGACCGGCAAACGGTACACTTCCTGCAAAAACCGTACCCACCAGCCAAACTGTTAGAACTGGCGGCAGTACTCGTCCAGCGCGTCGAGCACCCAACCCCATTGCAGTAGCCCACACCGGGTCTGGCCCCAATTCCCGTTCTGTCCTCTGTCATGCTTCGCCAGCGCTCCGCATGACCGGGTGCTTCTCTTGTCCGCAGCAGCGACGCTCGCCTGACCCAGCCCCCATACCCGCCGTCGCGCACCATCCTCAGCACCGTGCGGCGCTTCCCCCTGCCCATCACTGCCGCGCCGCACCCCTGCACCCCGCCACGTTTATCCCACACCCCGCAGAGGGCAAAAAAAATCGCCACCCTATCGGCGACGATACCTCCTACCCCTATTTCTGTATCACGCTCCTGACGAGCATTCAGTGGATCATGACTTGAGGGCGAGAGGTTATTCCAAGAAGAAGGCTGGAAGTTTCAATGCCCTGACGAGCATTCAGTGGATCATGACGGTCGCGGCACCCGTGACCGACGCGACCTGCGCGGTGTTTCAATGCCCTGACGAGCATTCAGTGGATCATGACGCCCCGGTGGGACGCCCGGCGCCTGCGCCGCCGGTGAGTTTCAATGCCCTGACGAGCATTCAGTGGATCATGACGAACGGGAGGACGGGGAGGTCGATGATGATGAAGGACGTTTCAATGCCCTGACGAGCATTCAGTGGATCATGACGCCACTATTCAGGGTTTTGCCTTTTTGTCACCCAAGTTTCAATGCCCTGACGAGCATTCAGTGGATCATGACGAAGCCTTCCCCTATGCAGCCACAGCAACAACAACAAGTTTCAATGCCCTGACGAGCATTCAGTGGATCATGACACCGCCCGACGAAGTGGCCTTGAACATGCCTACTGGTTTGGTTTCAATGCCCTGACGAGCATTCAGTGGATCATGACGTCAAGGGTCTCGACATTTTCATGCGAGGTGGCGTCAGTTTCAATGCCCTGACGAGCATTCAGTGGATCATGACCGACGTTTGCCCGTGCGGTAGGTCAATGCCTGATCTTTGTTTCAATGCCCTGACGAGCATTCAGTGGATCATGACGCGAGATGGTGATCAGCCATCTGCCAAGAACCGCCACGTTTCAATGCCCTGACGAGCATTCAGTTGATCATGACGAGCCGCCACCCACGGCGACTCCGGAACCGACGGCGAGTTTCAATGCCCTGACGAGCATTCAGTGGATCATGACTATTTTCTAAACACCTTGCCCTCACGGGATGCGGGTTCTGTTTCAATGCCCTGACGAGCATTCAGTGGATCATGACACGCAGAGAGCGCCCGCACAAACATATCACTCATCGTGTTTCAATGCCCTGACGAGCATTCAGTGGATCATGACAGGTTCCGGCTCCCCAGCCGTTGGACCTCCCGGTCACAGTTTCAATGCCCTGACGAGCATTCAGTGGATCATGACGACGCGTCTGAATGTGGCTGTGTTCGAAAAACCAAACAGATGTTTCAATGCCCTGACGAGCATTCAGTGGATCATGACTCATGGGCTGCGTTGGCTCCGCAAAGCCAAGCATCTGTCCTACGTTTCAATGCCCTGACGAGCATTCAGTGGATCATGACAAATAAGCGAACATCGTAAATGGTTTTAGCCACTCTTGGTTTCAATGCCCTGACGAGCATTCAGTGGATCATGACAAGAAGAATGACGGCGGATGGGTGGGCTCGTTAGTTAGTTTCAATGCCCTGACGAGCATTCAGTGGATCATGACCAGGTGCCCCACAGGCTCCGGCAGCGACAGCAACACGTTTCAATGCCCTGACGAGCATTCAGTGGATCATGACTGATCAAACTGTAGCTCTCAACATTTGTCGTGTATTAAGTTTCAATGCCCTGACGAGCATTCAGTGGATCATGACACGGCGGCTATCTGCCCGAACTCACGACCGTATTGGGTTTCAATGCCCTGACGAGCATTCAGTGGATCATGACTGAGAGTGGTCATACGATTCAGTTTGGCGATAGCCCGAGTTTCAATGCCCTGACGAGCATTCAGTGGATCATGACACATGATCGCTTGGGAGACCAGCGGCCGTTTCGGCTTGTTTCAATGCCCTGACGAGCATTCAGTGGATCATGACATGGTGCAGAGCATGGCCAAGCCGATTCGAACTACTGGTTTCAATGCCCTGACGAGCATTCAGTGGATCATGACGTGACAGTGCTTCCTACACCAACGCCCGATCTATTGGGTTTCAATGCCCTGACGAGCATTCAGTGGATCATGACTCCTGATTGCCACCGCGGTTGCGCCTGCCGCCCAGGCGCAAAGTTTCAATGCCCTGACGAGCATTCAGTGGATCATGACGAGTCTGTTGAAGCTGGTCAGCCCATTGGCTTCGGGATTGGTTTCAATGCCCTGACGAGCATTCAGTGGATCATGACAAGTGGACACCAGGGACCGCCAGTTCGCGCTGTAATAGGTTTCAATGCCCTGACGAGCATTCAGTGGATCATGACAGTGATTATGCGAGCGGTACACTTTTGGGTGTGGGGAGTTTCAATGCCCTGACGAGCATTCAGTGGATCATGACCGATCAAAACGTGACTGTAACCTGCCCGGCCACGACCTTGGCGTTTCAATGCCCTGACGAGCATTCAGTGGATCATGACCTATGCCCCGAGATTTCCACGCCAACGGCGACGCCGACCGTTTCAATGCCCTGACGAGCATTCAGTGGATCATGACGAAGCGAATATGCGACTCTTCGGCTTGTCCGAGGAGATGTTTCAATGCCCTGACGAGCATTCAGTGGATCATGACCCGTGGAAATCTTGGGGCTATGCCCCGAGATTTCCACGCCAAGTTTCAATGCCCTGACGAGCATTCAGTGGATCATGACTAGCCAAGGCTGGTTTGCGCGAGTCAATGAAGCGATGACGTTTCAATGCCCTGACGAGCATTCAGTGGATCATGACGCAGGAGTTGATCAATCGGTCCACGTTTGAGTTGGCGTTTCAATGCCCTGACGAGCATTCAGTGGATCATGACATTTTGGTTTCACAAAACACCGTACCCTACTGAAAGGTTTCAATGCCCTGACGAGCATTCAGTGGATCATGACGACAGCTACCGCCACCGCCACCGAGACGCCCTCGGTTTCAATGCCCTGACGAGCATTCAGTGGATCATGACGTCTACTACGTCGAAGGGGGTAGCTACCTCGATCTCACGTTTCAATGCCCTGACGAGCATTCAGTGGATCATGACTTGTTGTTTCGCGAGTATTAGCTAGATCAGTTTAGGTGTTTCAATGCCCTGACGAGCATTCAGTGGATCATGACTTGCAGTTGCAGCAGCTTCCGCAGGAGTACTAAACCTGTTTCAATGCCCTGACGAGCATTCAGTGGATCATGACTTGGTGCTCGGGCTTGTCGTCAGGTTTAGTGCTCCTGCGGTTTCAATGCCCTGACGAGCATTCAGTGGATCATGACTGCTGCAACTGCAAATCCTGAGATTGATATTTGGCTTCAGTTTCAATGCCCTGACGAGCATTCAGTGGATCATGACCGCAGCAGTGTGAAGTGTATGCCCCGGATAATCAGTTTCAATGCCCTGACGAGCATTCAGTGGATCATGACGGCCGTAAAGCTCAATCGTGAGCAGAGCAGAGGCGTAAGTTTCAATGCCCTGACGAGCATTCAGTGGATCATGACAACGCCGACGGCGACCCCCACGCCGACGGCCACCTGTGTGTTTCAATGCCCTGACGAGCATTCAGTGGATCATGACTTGTTGGCCAGTTCTTTATCGGTCGCGAACCAAAGCGAGTTTCAATGCCCTGACGAGCATTCAGTGGATCATGACTCAACGTGTACGGGAACGATAATCTCGGATACATCGCGTTTCAATGCCCTGACGAGCATTCAGTGGATCATGACGTAGTTTTTTCTCTGCCGATCCCGTCAGGGGGCCCGTAGTTTCAATGCCCTGACGAGCATTCAGTGGATCATGACCAAAAGTGGGTCAAACCCTAAAATTTCCTTGATTTGGGTTTCAATGCCCTGACGAGCATTCAGTGGATCATGACACAAGGCGAAATTTTCTTGATGGAAGAAATCGTTTGTTTCAATGCCCTGACGAGCATTCAGTGGATCATGACGTAAGGCAGCGAAACGCGATTGGCGGCTGGGAATCCAGGTTTCAATGCCCTGACGAGCATTCAGTGGATCATGACGTTGTCGTATGGTTCACTCACGTTTCGGACAAAACAGAAGTTTCAATGCCCTGACGAGCATTCAGTGGATCATGACAAGGAAACCAGATAAACCCACATGAACCCACAGTTCAAACGTTTCAATGCCCTGACGAGCATTCAGTGGATCATGACAACCGGGCGAGATCCAACAGCTTTCGTTTGAGGAAAAACTGGTTTCAATGCCCTGACGAGCATTCAGTGGATCATGACGGTAACTCACCCGTCAACGGCGTTAACTTCAAGGCAAGTTTCAATGCCCTGACGAGCATTCAGTGGATCATGACACGTTTGTGCAGATCTTGGATTTCCGTCATAGAAAAGTTTCAATGCCCTGACGAGCATTCAGTGGATCATGACTCCTCAACCCGGAAGCCATTGGTAAGCTTCCTTCTCCAGTTTCAATGCCCTGACGAGCATTCAGTGGATCATGACAGCAAAGCTTGGCTGACCCGCAAGGGACAGGCCACTACGTTTCAATGCCCTGACGAGCATTCAGTGGATCATGACACGCAGTCACGAACACGGGCAACATTGCTTTTAATCTGGTTTCAATGCCCTGACGAGCATTCAGTGGATCATGACGTCTTCATCCAGGCCGGCAGTGATGTGCAATGGACCTAGTTTCAATGCCCTGACGAGCATTCAGTGGATCATGACTCAGTGGAAGTCCTTCCAGACCCCACGCCAACGGGGAGTTTCAATGCCCTGACGAGCATTCAGTGGATCATGACTGACCTGAGCTTAGCTTCTTGCTAAGGATTGATGTGTTTCAATGCCCTGACGAGCATTCAGTGGATCATGACGAGAGCACACATGTTGGTCAATCCGTTCACTGTCAGTGGTTTCAATGCCCTGACGAGCATTCAGTGGATCATGACGGCAAAAGTGATTCGACAACCCCAGCGCTACATTTTGTTTCAATGCCCTGACGAGCATTCAGTGGATCATGACGCCCGCGTCTTCTCGCCCTTCCCTATAACCGTAATCTGTTTCAATGCCCTGACGAGCATTCAGTGGATCATGACGAGACGTGTGACCCCGGGTCGGGGGACCCGAGGTGTTCGGTTTCAATGCCCTGACGAGCATTCAGTGGATCATGACTTCAGCACCTTTTCGCGCTGATAGAAGCCGCGAAACGTAGTTTCAATGCCCTGACGAGCATTCAGTGGATCATGACCCCCTCACCGACGACCAGCGCCGCCAGGCTGAAGCGTTTCAATGCCCTGACGAGCATTCAGTGGATCATGACATGATGATGACGATGACAAAGAGCCCACCGCTACCAATGTTTCAATGCCCTGACGAGCATTCAGTGGATCATGACCTCCTTTCTCTAACCCTCCTCTCCCCGCACCCGGCGGGGTTTCAATGCCCTGACGAGCATTCAGTGGATCATGACCAAAAGGATATTGCGTGCTACTTGTTCCGCGCTCGTGTTTCAATGCCCTGACGAGCATTCAGTGGATCATGACCCGCTGGCACGCCCGCCGCAACCACTGTACCCGCCTCGTTTCAATGCCCTGACGAGCATTCAGTGGATCATGACTTAGCGCCAACACACCTGCCGCACTCACTGTAGCGGCTGGTTTCAATGCCCTGACGAGCATTCAGTGGATCATGACCCGTATCATTATATCATGGTAGCTACCTAGATCCAAATTGTTTCAATGCCCTGACGAGCATTCAGTGGATCATGACGCACTGAATTTGAGAACGAGGCAAAAATCGCCTGGCGTAGTTTCAATGCCCTGACGAGCATTCAGTGGATCATGACGTCTTCTATGGAAATCCCGGGCAACCCGACCAACAGGTTTCAATGCCCTGACGAGCATTCAGTGGATCATGACACTGTCACGTTCGTCCCGGAGGAAGAATCCGTTCAAGGTTTCAATGCCCTGACGAGCATTCAGTGGATCATGACTGGCAACTTTGCCAAAAATTCACACCTATAGGAGATTTGTTTCAATGCCCTGACGAGCATTCAGTGGATCATGACGAACTGGATTCAGCATCGGGTGAACAACGCTGATGTAGTTTCAATGCCCTGACGAGCATTCAGTGGATCATGACAGGCTCGGTAGCTGCGCGCTCCAGTCCAGGAGTGATATGTTTCAATGCCCTGACGAGCATTCAGTGGATCATGACATCACAGCGGGCAAGGAGATTTCGTTCCTGATCAGTGGTTTCAATGCCCTGACGAGCATTCAGTGGATCATGACATTTCGTTCCTGATCAGTGTCCGGAACCCCAATACCATGGTTTCAATGCCCTGACGAGCATTCAGTGGATCATGACTGCAACATGTGGGAGGAGAAAGAGGTGCGCCATCTGGTTTCAATGCCCTGACGAGCATTCAGTGGATCATGACATGATCCGGCTAACCCCGGGTTCCAGATCCGGACACGTGTTTCAATGCCCTGACGAGCATTCAGTGGATCATGACTCAACGATCTCTGTCCAAGTTGGGGAACAGTTTAGCGGTTTCAATGCCCTGACGAGCATTCAGTGGATCATGACTTCACCCGTACAATTCACGGGCCGGGTTTTGGCGCTTGTTTCAATGCCCTGACGAGCATTCAGTGGATCATGACGAATCTGATCCCGTTCCTTACGAGGGGGTTAGATTTTGTTTCAATGCCCTGACGAGCATTCAGTGGATCATGACCCATCTCTATACGCATGTGGGGTACGGCGACCCCATGAGGTTTCAATGCCCTGACGAGCATTCAGTGGATCATGACTCGGCAGGCTGAGCTTGCCAGCGGTTGCTATGTGTTGTTTCAATGCCCTGACGAGCATTCAGTGGATCATGACAGCGGGGGACCCAGCCCAGGCAAAAACCTGCGGCCAGGTGTTTCAATGCCCTGACGAGCATTCAGTGGATCATGACTGGGGTACGGCGACCCCATGAGCACAGCGGAAATGTCTGGTTTCAATGCCCTGACGAGCATTCAGTGGATCATGACACTGCGGCCGACTCGATTATCGGATGCCTTCTCACCTTGTTTCAATGCCCTGACGAGCATTCAGTGGATCATGACCTCGGCAGGCTGAGCTTGCCAGCGGTTGCTATGTGTTGTTTCAATGCCCTGACGAGCATTCAGTGGATCATGACTCACTGGTTTTTGCGCTTTCCTTCCGGGGAAGTGCTACGTTTCAATGCCCTGACGAGCATTCAGTGGATCATGACCAGCGTTCAGGCAACAAAAAGGAGAAAGACAATGTTCGTTTCAATGCCCTGACGAGCATTCAGTGGATCATGACTCCCGGCTGAAGTACAGGCGACCACCACGGCGATTTTCTTGTTTCAATGCCCTGACGAGCATTCAGTGGATCATGACCCTAAATTGCACCAAATCAGCCAGAGGGTGCCGCCAAGTGGCGGTGATACGTTAGGTTTTCTCTGGTGATTTTGTCCATTTGCAACTGGTTGTGCGAGCAACGCTTTACCATGCAGTTAGATTCGCACCCAAAAACCTGCACCAAACTTATTCTTTGCCCCCATCACAGGTGTAAATAGTATAGCAAACTTTGCGGAGTTTGTCAATGGGGTCGCACCACCTTTTTTGGTTCAGCCGACCCGCCGACACTGGCCCATGCCGGTGGCCGTCAACATGCCGACACCGCTGTAAAGGGCAAAGTCGGCCAGCATATTCATCACGCC
>Ga0224722_1000957_pt1 | contig 16369 bp, 13 predicted proteins | sample Balambano_FR1_Me_FD_161646 | JGI IMG/M metagenome (GOLD analysis project Ga0224722, IMG submission 161646) | Freshwater sediment microbial communities from Lake Towuti, South Sulawesi, Indonesia - Balambano_FR1_MetaG | ecosystem: Environmental > Aquatic > Freshwater > Lake > Sediment | place... | reverse complement strand
GGTATAGTGTCCGTGATGTCCGGTATCCACCAACACCTTTGCCCGTTCGCCGAGTTTCTGGCAGACAGTGAGTGAGGCTCCCCAATCGCAAAGGTCGGTTGTGTAGAAAGCGGGTTCAAAGAGTTTGTACTCCACCAGCATTTCACAGTTTGTCGGCATTGCCGCGTATCCTTCGGCGAGCGATTCCAACAGCCGATGCCGACGGCTCCGAATATCGTCTTGCCCCGGATAGTTGGTTCCATCCGCCAACCACACGGAGATATACCCCGACCCGGTGATCTGGGCAATTTCGGCGCACTCGCGGAGGTGAGCCACGGCTTTAGCGCGTACTTTTGCATCGGGGTGGCAGACCGAACCGAGTTTATAGTCGTGGTCTTGAAAAAGATTGGGGTTAATCGCCCCGATAGAAACCCCCTCGTCCTTAGCAAAGGCGGCAATATCTGCCCATGTTTTGCCCGCTGGGGGTAAGTCCCAGGGGATATGTACGGCAACGGACGGTGAACCTCCGGTGAGGCGGTGTACGGCGGCGGCATCTTCAATCTTTTCGTAAATATCGCGAGCCGCAGTCGGGGAGGGAAACGCCCCAAAGCGTGTCCCGGCATTTCCAAAACCCCATGAGGGAAGTTCAATCGGTAAGGCACGCACGGCGGCACGAATCTGTTCGGCATTCATGAAGTTCGTTCTCCTGAAAGGAATTGTCTCTCAGGAGAACCGTTCGGAAGAGGCGACCAAAATTCCTGCAACAGACTGCACGACAAACCGAACGAACCGCTTCCCACTGCATAAAAAGAGGGAGTCGGGGAGGGAGAGAGTCTGTTAAGGGCTTGCTTGTGCCATGCGTGAGTGAGCGGCATCGGTGGTGATAACTCGTTGAATATCAGAACCATATACCCTCATAAACTCTTGCTGAGCCGCCAAAGCATCGGCATCGCTTGTCTCTTGAATCGTGGTCATCCGAATCAATGCCCAACCGTTCTTGTTCGGAATTAACCGCTCTAATGCCATCCAGAGTTGTTGGTTCAGGAAGACATGCTCGGTTTTATCCCCGGAAGCGAAGAAGTAGGTGACGGTTGCCGGGGGAAGTCCAACCTTATGTTTCCCGGTGGCTGGGTCTTTGAGATTGGTCACAACCCCTTTCCCATCAAAGACCATATGTACTGCGGGACGGTCTGCTCCGGCGTAGCGAAGCGCGGTAACATCTTTGCTTGTCAACTGCCACCCTCCTGCTGGGAAGCATTGGTCAGGGTTGTGGTTAAACTCACGTCGCCCATATTTGCGATAGACAATATAGAGTTCAATCACCTGCCCATCGGGGCTTTGATAGTAGCGTGTCACATACGAATCTGCGGAGATACCCGCCATCTGCTTCTTGCTCTCCTCGGTTTCAGGCGCATCCCCTAAGTATTTCCAGTTCCCTAAGTTGGTGGGAACAGTCCGAACATCCACCGAGCCGTAACTTGGCTCTGTGCGGAAGCGCAGGTAGAGGGAGCAGAGCAGGGTAAGCCCCATCAGGACATAGAGAGCGGTAAAGTTCGGGCGTTTGGTCTTGTACTCCCAGGAGAACGGGGTCGCGGGTTCTGGGGGGACCGCCGACACTTCCTCGGTGGTGGCTACTCCCTCTAACTCCCGACGGCGTAGTTCGGCGATATTGGTTTCCATGCGGTCTAAAATCCAGAAGCCAATGGGACCGAAGTAGAAGCAGAGTAGAAAGCCGAAGTGGTTTGGGTAGCCCTTCTTTTCGGCACGCTCGCCCCCCTTACGGGCGAAGAGCAGGGCAATCCCAATGAGAGCCGCAACCACCACCAAGAAGCCGATAACTTTCGGCATATTCACCGGGTCAATCGGAATATCCGGGTTTTTTCCTTCTTCCATTAGTGGCTTCCTCCCTCTGTGATTGCACCAGTAGCCTCTTGCGGCTTCTCCTTATACGCCCCCGTGAGAATCTCCATCACTAAACCGACAAAGAACAGTATTCCAAAAACAAAGATGAAGAGCAGGTAGGGGGAGTAGTCGTGGAATGCCTTCAAGCCAAATCCTTTGTCTATATAGTAGCAGACCAGAATAATCAGTACCATCCGGCAGACGTTTGCCGCCAACGAAATCGGAAGCGCACACCAGAATAGTACCCATTTCCACGGCAGGGTAAGGCGGGACATGTAGGCGGTTATCGCATGAAGGGCTTTAATCGCCATCAGCGAGTGTAGCCCCGAACAGGGGTCGGCAACCACCAAACTGACCAAGTTTTTGGCGATATTGGTCGGGTCGCTGTTATTGGGGTCGGCTCCATATCGCCAGAACTCCATGTTCATTCCTGCGCCCGCAATATCCACTCCAAAAAGGCTGGCAATCGCTTTAGAGCCATTGTGGGCTAAGAGGCGCAGGGGAAACGAAATAAACTGGTTTAAGAAGCCGGGAATGGGAACCATAAAGGTCAGGTAAGCCAGTGGAAAGGAGAGGGCGCGTAGCCATGCCGTTCCCCCTAAGTACCAGACAGCCCCCGCAAGGAAGATGGGAATAGAGAGCGGCGAAGGACCGTTAATATCGAAGAGGACTTCCCCTAGATGCATCAGCAGGGCGAAGCCCATCACCCATAGTCCTCGTATATCGGAGGAGAGCGGAAGGTGACGAAGGCTTTCGCGCTTGTAATAGATAACGGCTCCGGCAATGGGAATAACCAACCACCCATGCGTGGCACTGGGGTCAACCATCCAACGGTTCATCATCCAGAGAAGCGTTGGAGTGTAAATGGCAAGGAACAGTACCGCTACCACGATAAAAGGTGTGGGAACTGTCCATTTCGGAGTTGCATTACTGCTTTCTCCGTTTGCGCCATACTTTGCCGCTAACTGCTGTTTGAGAGTGTCCGTTGCAACGATGTCCGGGGGGGGCGGAATCTTTGCCCCCGGAACCGCTTCGGACGAATCTACTGCCGATTCTGGTTTTACATCACTCATGCGGTTTCTCCGCTCACTTCCGAAAGTTCTTTCGCTATTTTACGGGGTTGTTCGTAAAAATAACAGTGAAAAACTCGCCGCGTTCGATTCAGCATAGGGAGTTGGCGAGAAGTTTGTCAAGACGGAACTTAACTGCGTTGGGTAGAACAGCCGAATCTCTCGCAATACGGGTTGTGTCAGGGTAGCAGGGAGGTTGTTGACAACCTGTGCTACCGATAGCACGCGCCAATAGACCGTGACCCAAGAACTGGCATCCTTCAACGTTGCGTACCGCTCCATTGTATCCGACGAAAGGCAGATACCTCGTATGGTTAACCCTGTTCTCTGCTCTACCGCACTGACAACACCACTATCCAAAGGAAACCAGAGTGCAGGTACATCGCAGCGATAGGCGACCTCCCACGGTGCATCGGCGATAAGGAGACCGTTGTTGTCTCGCTGAATCTCCTGAACTAGTGGAGTGTTACTCAAAACGGTATAGACCTGTCGGATTTGACTTTGTGTCTTCGGCGGAGTAAGCAAGAGGGTCAGTCCCGGCATAACCGCTAGCAGTATCCACCCTAATATCGCAACTCGTCCGAAAAATCGGGGAGGGTTTCGTGCCTCAATCACACTGAGCAGAAACATCCCCGAAAGTACCGAGACAAACGGTGCATACATCAAGAGCAGAGGGAAGCACTCGTTTGCGGGAATAAAAAAGGATAGTCCCAGCAGGTGTACGCCCAGAAGGGCATAGACAGTTCCCCGCAAGCGATTTACCCGATTATCGTTAAAGCGGGTCAGCGAGGCTCCCAAGAAAAGGGGCAGAACCAACGTTCCCAACACGCTTGGCAGATGATTGTAGAGAGACAGGAGGTTCTGCCCAGATTTCTTGAACATCTCCTCGCCGTGGGTTAGCACAAAAGCGAGCGACGAACTGGGAAAACTACTCTGAAAGTAGAGGCTATACCCCGGATAGGTGTCGGTGAACATCATCACTTCCGCCAAGCGGGCATTGTAGAACGGGTTGCGAACCAAGCGAAAGGTGCGAAGCAGGAACGGTGAGCAAACCGCTAAAGCCACCACCAGAAATATCAACGGAACTCGCCAATCCCGACGCGAAACATATATCAGGTAGCCAAGCAGAACAGGAAGCAGTAGCAAAGCCGAGTAAACAGTCAGATACAGTAGCGCAAAAAGAACTCCGGCTCCGACTGCCCACCAAAGTGAAACCTTGCGGTCAGGTTCCCCGACTGAGGTTCTCCGGTCTAAAGCGAACAGGCAAATTAAGAGCAGGGTAAAAAACAGGGTTGCCAAGATTGCGGGAGTAGGGGTGAGCATGATAGCGAGGGCATTGCCGCCCAGTAGCAGAAAGAGCAGAGCCGGGATTCCTCCCTTCCCCCCGAAGAGGCGACGCGAGAGCAGACTACAAACCCATGCAACCGCCAAAAAGGTTCCGACACTGAGCAGAACCATCTCCCGATGCCCATCATTGGGGTTGGTATGCTTGGTGAGGCGGAGAAACAGTCCGCCTATAATTGTATAGAGCGGTTGATGCGCTAAGTCGGGGAGAGTGCCATCGGCGTTTGCACGAATGGGTTCAGTAAGTAAGGGGCGAACAAACTGTGTCCCAAAATTTCGGGTACGTCCAAAGTAGCGCACGGCTTGAACCGTGTCCATATCCTCTGGGGTGAGTGTCCCCGTGACATGGTGGCGGGAAAAGTAGAAGAAGAGTGTTCCTGCAATCAGCAGAAACACCACTGACCCCATGAGTAAGCGACGTGCTAAAACGGGAAGCCTCATTGCTGGTTCCTCGTAGCCGTTGTCAGACCGCACCCTTGCGGGCAAGAACTGTTCCCACCGTGCGCCATAAAATCTGCAAATCAAGTAGAATCGAACGGTTTTCGATGTAGTACATATCCAAGCGAACCCGCTCGTTGTAGGGGATATTGGTTCGTCCGCTCACCTGCCAAAGCCCGGTCAGACCCGGCTTCACTTTAAGCAGACGGGCGCGGTACGGTCCATAGTTCTCCAACTCCGGCGGGGTAATCATCCGAGGACCGACCAGAGTCATCTGCCCGCGCAGGACATTAAACAACTGCGGCAGTTCGTCAAGGCTCAATCGTCGAATCTTTGCCCCAATACGAGTAACACGCGGGTCATCCACCAGTTTGAACTCCTTGCGGTACTCCGCATAGAGTTTCGCATCGGACTTCAAGACAGCATCTGCATTGACTACCATGGTGCGGAACTTATAGGCATCGAAGGTTTCCAGTTGGTCGTCACTGCGGTAGGTTTGTCGCGCCAAAACACGTCGCCGGTGAATCACGGGACCCGGCGAATCGAGAGCAATCAGAAGGGTTAGAACAAGCCAGAAGGGGGCGAGGAGGAGGATACCACAGAGGGATCCCACGACATCCACCAAACGCTTGACAATAAAGTACGAGATATGCGGTTCGGAGCCGCTTAACTCGATGGAGGTACGGGTTTTTTCTGAGGTACGTTCGACTCGTTCCTGAACGTCCTCAGCGCGACTCACCGTTTCCGGGAGTCTGCCAGTAAGGGCAGTCTGTGCGGTTGTTGTCTGCTGTCCTATCTTCATGCACTTCCATTTCCGATTATCACTTAAAGAACCAATGAGTGAACCTGACGAATGTTCCCCCAGTGATACCGTTTACTTAATGCCTTCTCAGTTATTGTGTGAAATCACCATGCTGTGACAGCAGTGTCAAAATCTTAACAGCGAACCGCATCGTGGCTAACTCTATGGTACAGGGCAGTAAACGACTCTGCCACTACTTCCCAACGGTGATACTGCTCTACATACGTTCGCGCCGCCTCCCCCGACTCCTTTGCTCGCTTGGGGTGTACCATCAAAGTTGCACAGGCTTGGGCTATCTCTTCTGGTGTCTCCGCAAGTTGCATCGCCCCACACAGTGCCGCAGCCCGGAATGAGCGAGCCACTAACGGTGTGGCGACTACGGGACGACCCAATGCCATCGCTTCCAGTGCCTTGTTCTGAATCCCGACCCCGATTCGCATCGGGCAGACCGCGACGGAAGCCCGTAGGATATGCGGGCGTAAATCTTCCACATACCCTGTTACTGTTACTCCCCCAATCTGGTTCGCCCGTGCGACCAGTGCCGACGATGGCTTGCTTCCGGCTAAAATCAAGTGAGCATTCGGAATCTGCTGCCGCAAACGAGGCAGAATGTCGTCCAAAAGGAACCGTGCCGCATCCTCATTGGCAATATAACTCATTTTTCCCGAAAATACCAGACAGTCTGCTTCAGCCTGTATTTTTTGTGGGGAAAAATACTCTAAATCTACCCCATTAGCGATAACTTCAATCGGTGGCAAGCCTTTTGGGTCTAATGCAGTCAAGGCGGAAGCATCATGCGGCGATGTGACCGTGATGTGTCCGAAATTTCGATAGACTCGTGGCTCATACGAGCGAAGTTTACTCCATTCTTCCCAAGAAAGCAGTTTGGAAAACCCCTTTGCGCCTTGGTCTAAAATCTGCCGCCGTAGAGCCGTGATACAGTCCACAGCATCTAAGAGACGTGGGAGACCACTGAGATTCTCCGAGAAGTGTGCCGCCCGCAGATGCTCCACATGAGCCACATCAAATTTCCCACTCGAAGAAAGTGTATGCAATTCCTGTGCCATATTCGGGGACTGGCAATATGCCGCCCAAAGGGGGGTTGGGGTGGGCAGAGAAAGAAGGCAGTTTGTTGCCGCACGGGTACGAGAGTGTGGGATAATATGCACCGCCTCGCAAATGGACTCCATCTCTTGCAAGGTGCTTGCTGAAGTTGCCCCATCTTCCAAAGCCACCATTGTGATACGATGCCCCAACCGTGCCAAATACCGGATTATCTGGTACGGACGTACCCGAATCGGTGAGGGGACATACGGAAGAACATAGAGAATTCGCAGGGAACTGTTCATGCCGCTTCTCCCATCTGTGGAACTGCCGAGGAAGTGGCTGTCGCGGGAAGAACATACCGCCGATAGACTTGCAGAAGTATCTCGCCCACGGCTTCCCAAGAATACTGTGCCTCCATCAATTCTCGTCCCTTCTTACCCAATTCGTCACCTACCTCTGGGTATTGCAACAGGCGTACCACAGCGTTCGCAAAATCGGTGGGAGAGTCGGCTAACAGAATATTTTTTTCGGATTCCACAGCGATTCCCTCTGCACCCACTGTTGTTGAGACAACCGGAAGCCCCATCGAAAGCGCATTGAGTATCTTCACCCGCACCCCACTCCCGGAGCGTAGAGGGACAATAAATGCCCCACAATCTTCCGCATACGGACGAACATCCGGCACAGAACCCGTCACGGTGATGCTTGCATCCTTTTCACCCAATGCCCGAATTGTTGCTGTTGGTTTCGCACCAACGATATTGAGACGGACAGAGGGAATCTGCTCTCGTATCTTCGGTAAAATCTCCGCACAGAAATAGAGCATCGCCTCAACATTCGGAAGCCAAGACATAGTTCCGATGGAGAGTAGGGTTTTGGAGGGGGTTTTACGGTCTGCTACCCCAAAGTATTCGATATCCACCCCGATAGGAACGGGGAATATCCGGTCTGCACACGATGCCGCCACTTCGCGCAACCCGGTTGCATCCTCCTCCGAAACCGTCAGGGTGGCATCCGCACGGCGAATCGCCCCGACTTCAAACTCACGAAGTTTCTTCCACTCTTGTCCGGCATACAGACGGACTATCGGGTTGCCCGATGTCTCCGCGATACGCTGAGGAATACGATATTCGATATTGTGATTATCTAGTACCACCTTGACCTGCGGTGTCTCCGCAGGGACAAACTGCATCATCTGGAGGTGGTCAACATGAACCACCGAATAGTCCTGTGCCAACTGCGTGGCAACCTCGGCGTTCATGGCGGCGTTCCCATCACGAGTAATCAGGAAGGATTGCTTTTGCAGGAGAGACAAAAACGCTTGCGACAAATCACGTACTCGGCTTCGTTGCAGAAGAACCGTTTGCACGCCTCCGGTGCAGAGTGGTAGGAGGGGGGCAATACTCTCTTTCTCTTTCTCTGTCCGAATGAAGGCTAACAGAGTAATGTCGTACTGCGAAGCGAGGGCGCGAAGGGTGTAATAGGACTTAATCTGCCCTCCGCCTTCGAGGGGCCAGGGGAGAAGATGTGCCAAAAAAAGGAGGCGAGGTCGTTTCACTAAGTTGGTGCGGGTCATGCGACAACCTCCCGAACAATCGCTACAATCTCTTGCAGATAGCGGTCTAAATTCCGCCCGGACTGCACTACCTGATGCGCGTTTCTGCCTAAGCGCACCGACTCTTCTGGGCAGTTTTGCAGGTGTTGAATCGCCTTTGCAAGGGCTTCTGGGTCTCCTGCTGGAACCCACAGTCCGGTTTCCTGAGAAGTGAGGTAATCCCGAATACCGGGAGTTTCGGTGACAATCAACGGTTTGCCCATCGCCATTGCTTCTAAAACTGCGTTCACTCCGGCGGCATAGCGTGTGCCGGGTTCCAGTGGGACAACCACGACATCCGCCGACGTATACAGATTGCGTAACTCTGACCATGCTAATCCACGGTGCAGGGTAACATTCGACGGCAGTACACGAGTATCATTCTGCCCCTGTTGGCGCGACCACGGACTGGAAGCGACTATGTGGAACGATACTGAGGGAAGATAGTTTGCCGAGGCTATCAGTGTTTCATAGTCCCGGCGTTCTCGCCCCACGGAAAGCACCCTGCCGCCCGAATGGGGTGTTGCGGTTGCCAAGTGGGGGTTCCAGAAAGAAGAGTCCACCTTATCATAGAGGAAGTGGACTTTTTCTGGGGAAATCCCGACATCTTTCAACAGATAGCGTTCCTGCTCACGGCATAAAACAAGAATTCGAGCAAAACGGTTTAAGTACCGAAACCACTGCTGAAACTGCATCTTGCGCGGTGAGGTGAGGTTATGAGCAATTAGGATATGCGGTGTTTTCCCGGTTCCCCGCAGAGCAAGTGGTAGCCCAACCTTCTCCGAAAGCGAGATATAGACCGACGGATTGTAGCGTCGGGCGTTGTAGGCTTGTCGCCAATCGGAGGCGGTCTTTTCTTCCAACATCGCTATCCAACCACTGCCTTTTTCTGCATACAGAATATCGGCATCTAAAAGGTGTGCCAACTCCAAAAAGTCCGTGCGAGGAGCCGGAGGGGAAGCCGGGGAGGAAGGGGCATTCGATGTCAGCAGAAGGGGTTTCATCTATGCCGGAACCACCTTTCGCTGTTCGGTTTCGGCGGCAATCTCGCCGGAAAGCATCCCTCGGTAGACTGCGCGGATGCGGTTGGCATTTACCGAATTGGCGTACTGGCGTACCACCCATTCGCGGGCTGCTTGTGCCACGGTTTGGCGTTTTTGTGGGTCGGAAAGCAGTTCACGGAGCGATTGGGCAAGATACGTATGCTGTGCCGGGGGAATCAGTGTCGCATAGCCTCCAGTGACTTCACGAATTGCACCGCTATCGGTGGCAAGGACAGGACAACCACATCCCATCGCTTCAATCAGGACACAGCCAAACTGCTCCTGCCACTTTGCGGTGGGGATACTAGGAACAAGGCAGGCATCGGCATAACGGTAGAGGGCAACCATCTGTTGTTGCGAAACACGCCCTAACCGTCGTACTATGTTGGTTATCCCCATGCGTTGCAGGCGGTCTGCCACCTTTGCACTTTCGGGACCGTCGCCCGCAAGCAGAAGTTGCACGGGAAAGTTCTGGTGATGCAGAAGTCCCACTGCCTCTATCACATCGAAGATTCCCTTCTCCCAAACCATTCGTCCGGCAAAAAGCACCACGGGTTCCGACTTGGGTTTTTCGACATCTATTCCCAGAGGAGCAAGAGCGATACTATCGGGTGTGCCGGGGGAGTAGAGGTCGGTATCTATTGCCATGCCGGAAAGGAAGATACGGTCTGCGGGCGCACCCTCCAAAATCAGCGAGTTACGCCCCTGTTCGCACAAGGCAAAGAAGGCATCCCCTTTATGGAAGGCATCCTGCTTGATTTGTCGTCGAATCTTCAAGTTTTCATGGGCAAAGGCGATATTCTCATGGCACGAGAATGCCAAGCGATAGCCAAACCGCCCTTTGCCACGCAGGGCTTGCCAGCAGTACGGGTGAAATGTTTCCAAGCACTCCACAATAGCGGCGGAGGCAAGCAGTTTCTCCAAGCCAAAAAAGTAGTATAGATTTTCGCTGCGGAGGCGTACCAGCGTATCCAAGGATTTTTGCAGAAGCGGGATTGCACCTATCACTTGGTCGAGCGAGACGAGGGGGGCTTGCGGAATACCATCGTAAGTACGCTTATTCGGTTGCCAGCGCGGAGTCACCGCAACAATCTCAAATTCGTCCAAAAGAGGGACATAGAACTGCATATCCCGATGCGAAAAGCAGTGCGGGTGTAGCAGAACCACTCGTGGTTTCTTTGTAGAGTTGGGAGGAGAATTCATGCCAAGACCTCCTTCCACACAGTTAATGTCTGCGTCGCCATACGTCGGCAGGTGAAGGTTTGGGCTATCGCACGTCCCATGTGGCTACGTCGTTCCTGCTCAGCTTGGTCGCACAGCAGAGTGCGGAGATGTTCTGCCAGTTCACGCGGTTCGGTGGGGTTAAAGTAGAGTGGCGTAGCACCAAGCACTTCCGGCATGGCAGGGGCAGACGAACTGATGACCGGGCAACCGTTCCGCATTGCTTCCAGTGGGGGTAGCCCAAACCCTTCCAATCGGGATGCCCAGAGAAACACCGAAGCCGACGCATACGTATCGCTCAGGGCTTGGTCGGAGAGTCCGCGCAGGAGGGTAACATTTTTCAAGTTATGCTCTGCTACCGCGTTTTGGGCGCGTTGTGCAGTCTGTTCGCTGGTACAGACGATAGCAACTTCGGTAATCAACGGTTCTAACATCGTTCGGTGTTCCGACAGCGCACGGTAGAGGCACTCGGTGTTTTTGCGAATGTCTGGCGAGTGAAAGAGTAACACCTTTCCCGGCTTTCGTGCAATACCCGGAGTGGGAGTCGGAAGGTCAACGCCGTTATGAACTACCGAAAAATGTTGAGCGGGATGCCCCAGTGTCTTGGCTATCTCCTCCGCCGAGGCTTGGGAAACCGTGACAATACGGTTTGCGCGACGTGTCGAAAGCAGGGTCATCGCATACCAGTAGCGATTGACCAGCCACTCACGGGGGGTCATCCGGCTACGTGCTTCCCACGGATAGGTCTTAATCCCCATCGCATCGTGGATGGTTAATACCGTCCGTCCCGAAAGCAGAGGCATGTAGTTCATGGTTCCCTGCACCAAGTCGGGGCTGTCTTGCTTTACCTGTCGGGGGAACTCTTGCCAATCGGTGCGAATCCGGTTGGGATGCAGAACGCGCACTTCAGTTCCGGGAGGCAGAGAAGCGGTCACACCCTCCGACAGAGGACGGTCTACATAGAGAATCAGAGTCAAAGGGTTTTGACCTTCTGCCAGAATCTCCGAAAAGCCGTGAAGGAGAGAACGGACATACGTGCGGAAACCTCCTGCCTGCGGATGCGACAGGGGGCGAGCATCCAATCCAATACGCAACTGCTTCCCCGAATGCTGTGTCTGCATGAGCAATCTCTACTTGTTTACCGCTTTCAGTGTGTACTGAATCGTGTGGCGCGGAAAGATAAAAGCGAACTTGTCTTCATAGAGCGAATGATGCGTATTTATCCAACGGCGCACCCAGTTATTGATGATTCCGTTGCCGGGAACAATGATTTCGATGCGCTCCTTCTCGAAACGTGCGGGTGAGTATCCAAACTTGGAAACGGCAGTCCCTTCCACATAGTAGTCAAACGAACGGCTGGAGAAGGCATGAACATGGGTCGGGTCGGTGAAGAAGTGGACACTGGTAAAGTAGGGGACTTCTACAAAAAGGAGACCCCCCGGCTTTAGGACGCGGTGCAGTTCGGTCACTGCGCCCACCAAGTTCTGAACATGTTCTAAGACGTGCAAGCAGACCACCAAATCGAACTGATTATCGTCAATCGGGTAGGGGGTCTGGTTCAGGTCGTGGAGAACGTCGGGCTGACATCCCGGAAAGATGTCGAGTGTGGTCGAACGCGGAAAGAGGCGGTTGGGACCACTGCCCACCTCCAATATCTTCCAACTCTCGTCAACCTCGATTTCAGGAATCTGCGGATGCCTCATTCTCTGTCCTTTAGTTTGAATAATTAGTTTGAACTATCTTAGTCGTCTCTATACCCTTTTGGAGATACCCCCGGAAAGACGTGCCAGATAGTATCTTGCAGAAGCAAGAAGGCAAGGAAAGGCACTCTGCACCGGTCCGTACATCTTGCGATAGAGGCGAAGGCTACTGCGCCACATTCGGGTGCGGGTGGCAATCGGAACCGCGCTACTGCTCTGTCCTCCCAAGTGGGTGACAGTAATCTGGGGGGCGAGGAGGGTTTTCCACCCCGCCTGACTCCACCGATGACACCAGTCCGTCTCTTCGCTATACATAAAATAGCCTTCGTCCAGTAGCCCCACCGACTCCACGGCAGAATGGCGCACCATAAAACACGCTCCGCCAATCCAATCCACCACAAACGGTTGCATGGCGGCGCGTTTGGTGGCAGAGGCAAAATCCTCTATCGGGTAGGGGGATTGGGAACGGTCTTGTCCTCGGCGCATCTCGCTTGCCAAGCCGGGGAAACGCGCCCAGTTGAGTTGGGGCGAACCATCGGCATTGAGCAAAAGAGGACCGCAGACTCCGACTTCCGGGTGGGTATCCATCACCGCGACTAATGCATCTAATGCCCCGACAGGAACCACGGTGTCGGAGTTCAGAAGAAGTAGGTAGCGTCCGGCACACTGCACTAATGCCTGATTGTTCGCCACCGCAAATCCTCGGTTATCGGAATTGACAATCAGGCGCGTTTGTGGAAACTGTTGTTGTGCCATCGCCACGCTATCATCGGAGGAGGCGTTATCTACCACCCAGACTTCCGCACGAACTCCTTGAAAACTGGCATAGACCGAGCGGAGGCAGTCCTCTAAGAGTTTACAGGTGTTCCACGAAACAATAACCACCGAAAGGTCAAAGGATTCGTCTAAACGTTCCGCCGTTGCCATCGTTGTTTCTTCTCCGGGGTGTCCTGTAGGTTATTCTCGCGGGCAAGCGCAATCGCAACTCCTATCATCAGCCAGACGTACACACAGACTCCAAAGAACCACAAACCGCCGTTATGGTAGGTGGGGAAGAGATAGTCCCCGTTGAAGGAGGCGGCAAATATCCCGACAACTCCTCCCCATGCCCCCAACATATAGGTTTTAGCCACCCCGTCGGGCAGGGCTTTGTAGTAGCGGAACAGCAGTTTCCCCGCCGTGATAACTACCCAAAGCAGGGCAAACAGACCAAGCCAACCGGTTTCGGAGAGCGTTTGGGCATAGGTTCCATGGGCGGAAGTAAAGGTGGTGGTGTTCCACACATCCGGTCGTCCAAAGTAGTTGTTGTATGAGCGATAGTTTCCGCACCCAATTCCTAGGGGGAAGTAGGTCGCATACTTAGTTGCCGCCATCAGCATCCGCAAACGGTCATTGTCTAGAGTGTTTCCCTCCACCTTCTTACCATCCATGGTGGTATGCCCCTTCGTGTAGAAGTTCGCGACATACATCTTTTCGTAGAAGTAGGGAAAGTTCACCGCAATAATCAAGAGAATCGCTGCAATCCCTGCCCAGAACAGGCGGCGATTTGCATTGAAGGTTATCAAGAGAAGGGCGGTTCCGGCTCCCAACCACCCCGAAACCCACTCAGTGTTGAGCAGGAACATTTTGCTAAAAAGAAGCATGGCGGCAGTGCCGCCGAGAAGACGATACTTCATCGCCGTCTCTTTGTTTAAGGCGAACGACCAGTAGACCGCCATCGTTAGCGTTTCAATAAAACTGAACCAAGCCGAACCGGTGGGGATGATGTTATTTACTCCCGCCAGAGCCAGTGTTCCCGGAACCAGTATTGCTACCATTCCATAGCGTAGGTACTTCCCACGCAGGGTGCTGGCAATCAGGATAACTCCTCCAATAGCAAGCGCACGGGTCAGAATTTCAATCACATTGACTTGGAAATACTGCTTGATTTCATAGTCCATCACCGCCTGATTGGGGAAGAGAAAACTATTCGTGGTAGACCAAATACAGATAGCTAAGTAGAGGAGCAGGGGTGGGAACAGACGGGATTTATCCAACTTCGTGCCAGAGTGTAGTCCGAGGCGCAGGAAGCCGATAAAGAGCAGTGCGCCCAAACCCAGGTGGCTGACAAAAAGGCGTTGATCACCCCCGCCGGAACCCCCGGAGGCAATCGCGGGAGAGCCGAAGTTAATCCAACAGATTGCCAAGAGAACGGCAAGACTGATTTCAAAGTAGCGGTAGAGGAGCATCAGGCTAGCAAGACCGCCAGCGAGGAATGCCAACCAAATGGGGCTTTTGGCATTGGCAACAAACTGACTGAAAAGGGCTAAAACAACCCCCAAACCGATGACAAAAATAGCCTTTGCGCTGGTACGCTCCCATGCCTCACTCACCGGGTCGGGAGGAGTTGCGCCACGAAAGCGATACTCAACAGGTTGTGTTGGGTCAAAGCGGTTCATAAAGTCTGTGTCACCATCTTCTCAATATGATTCGATAACTGTGCGCCAATCGCTGTCCAATCAAACCGCTCTGTGACATACCGACGGGCATTGTCGGCAATCTGCTCTGCCTGTGAACTATTTCTCAGAAGTGCGATTGTCTGCTGTGCAAATGTTTCCGCATTGTCGCCCAACAGAAGGTGTATGCCGTCCTTCGCCTCTAAACCCTTTGCCCCAATTGAGGTGGAGACAACGGGAAGCCCTGCCGCCCATGCCTCTAAAATTTTCAGACGAGTTCCCCCTCCGGCTAGGAGGGGAACCACACAAACGGCGGATTGCGCCAATATCTCCGTGAGTTCCGGCAGAAAACCTGTTAAATGCACCCGTGGATTGACCAAAAGTTCCTCCACGGACTCTTCATTGTACCTACCCGTTACAACCAGATGCGCTTCGGGAACGGCTTGTGCCACCGTCGGCAAAATCTCCCGAACAAACCATAAAACCGCCTCCCGATTGAGGGTATAGGTCATCGCTCCGTTATAGAGAAGACGACCCGGAACCATCCGGTCACGGTCTCTATTATCGTACCCTGCAAGATTCACGCCATTCGGCACGACAAGGACGGGTGGATTTCCCGAACCGATAACCTGACGAACCGCCGTTGCCTCCTCTTGAGATACCGCCGTGACCGCATGGTAACAGGAGAGTCGGTCAGACCAATACTTTCTACTTTTTTCGTATGTCAATTGGGCACGTAAACGGGGGAGAACACCCGTTGCCTCATGGTATGCCCGTGCACTACCCGAAACTTCTACTTGGTCTATCAGGATTGGAGTTCCCGATGGAAGCCCATCGCGGTACATATCCATTCCCAATTCCAGCACGACAACCGCTTCGGGGGCAAACGATGCCGTACTTTGTTGGATGGTTTGCAAAACGTCCGGGTCAAAGGTCTCCAAAATCGAACGGGGGACTATCGAGAAGAGCGAGAGCAGTGCGCCCGAAAGTCCACCCCCCTCCGCCTGATGCCACTTCCACGGAACCGCGACGACGGACTCGCAGAGTTCGCGAAGTTCTGGGGGAGGAGTATTGCGGTAGCCTTCGGGCGTATCGTTCTGTACTCCGGCAATCAGGCGAATCGTGTGATAATTCGCCAATTCACGCAGTAGATAGTAGGCGCGCAGACGAGAACCGTTATCTGCCGGGAACGGATACCACGAGGAGAGGACAAGCAGTCTCATGGCGCAGAACTTCCCTCCAGCCCACCATAGATAGCCTCCAACTCGGTCAGATGTTCCTCCATAAACTTCGGGGGACGAATCCCCTGCTTTAAGTGGGCAAGCAGATCCGGCTCTTCCACCAAGCGTTGGATAGTGTGCATCAGGGCATCGGCATCTCCCACGGCAAAGTGTAGTCCGTCTACCCCATCGCGCACGGATTCCGCCATGCCACCAATCCCTGAAGTCAGCACCGGACGGTTCCGAGCGAACGCCTCCCGAATGACGATGGGGGCGTTTTCATACCAAAGCGACGGTACAATCAGGGCATCAAAGGAACCATAGACCGACTCTATCTCATCGCTCGTGAAGCGTCCACACACCTCCGCGTTAAGGGGTAGGTTTTCTACGCTGTCTGTACCATAGATCAGTAGGCGTATCGGAAGGGTAGGGGGTAGACGACGAAACGCCTCTAAAGCAACCTCCCCCCCTTTTAAGCGGTGCAACCCGATAATCCCCAAGCGTAAAATGCCATCGTGGGGGGATGGCGGGGTCTTGCCGGGGGCAGGGATACCGTTATCGAGAACGTGCAGAT